>Ga0134126_10013303_pt1 | contig 10397 bp, 3 predicted proteins | sample KB31752_FD_96881 | JGI IMG/M metagenome (GOLD analysis project Ga0134126, IMG submission 96881) | Terrestrial soil microbial communities with excess Nitrogen fertilizer from Kellogg Biological Station, Michigan, USA - KB3-175-2 | ecosystem: Environmental > Terrestrial > Soil > Unclassified ...
AAGCCGGAACGTCACCTTTGGTATGGTGATGCGAGCAACGGCTTCTGCCGCGTCGATCCTGAAATCGACGATCCCAATCTGACGCAGCCTTCGCCGGGAATCGGGCGATTCAACAACATCATCACCACCTGCGTAGCCACGATTAACGCCGGCGCTTTCGCTCCCATGCAGGTGACTTATGATCCCGCCACGCAAACGTTGTACGCGGCCGATATCCCGCGCACCGCGAACGGCGTCATTCGCATGCATTATCTCCCGGACGGGGATAACGGCCACGGAGCCATAGATCCCATTCACATTGAATCCCTGATGGGTAGTCAAGCGACGAGAAATGCAGCAGGCGGCTGCCCAGTGGTGACCGATCCAAGAAATGGCGCCACTCCGTTTACCATGTCTTCGGCCGCTCTGGGGCCTGATAACAATCTGTATATCGGATGGATGCGAGATGGCATGATCGCGCGCATTCCGCATCCGGCGACTTTCGATCCGGGCAATCCCGCTGATTGCGCCAGCATCGATGTGCCAATCTTCGCCCCGGATGCAAGGTTCGGCGCGGGCGGTGCGGCTGGACACACATTCGGGCTTGCCTGGATTGGCCACACTTTGTTCGGCGCGGACAACATTGCTCCCTGGTTCAAGGACAACGCTGATCAGTGCTTGACAGCCGTCAATGGCTTCAACCGGTGCGGGCCCGTCGCGGGCGCGGGCACGGAAGTTCTGGCCGCATTTGCTCCCGGTCCGCAGGCCGGCATCGTTAGCGATTTCACCTATAACGGTCCTAATACCACTTTCCCGGGCAACACGCTTTATGCTTTGACGCTCGGTAGCGTGGTAAGGATCAGCAATGTCACAGACGTGCTCCACATGTCCGTGACACCGCAGTTTGGTGGCGCGTTCTGCTTTGTCACCGGTGCGACCATCGACACCAGCGATCTGGCCAATGAGACCCTCTACGTGGGAGCCGATTGCACTCAGGGCTCAATCAACGGGGCCGCGACGATCTGGCAGATCAAACCGCAACCGCCGGCTGCCGGTCCGCCGGCGGTGCCCGGTTTTGTAAACGCCAGCGCGACGGCGAATGCCGCGATGGTGAACTGGGTCCCGACACCGAATGGCCAGGCGATCAGTAATTACGTAGTGCGCACCTTGCTGGCAGGCGGAGCGGCGTCCACAATTGCAGATGTAACGGTGAATCCAGGAGCCAACGGAACCATTCCGACCTCGGCCACCATTACCGGGCTGAGCAATGGCACTGCGGTTGAGTTCGTGGTGCAGGCTTGCAACGCGAGCGGCTGCAGCCCATTCTCGGCTCCCAGCAGCGTGGTAACACCGCAGGCGCTTACCGTTCCGGGCGCTCCCACCGGCGTGGTGGCTTCAGCCGGCAACAAGACCGCCGCGATTGCGTGGACTGCTCCTGCAAACACCGGAGGCTCGCCACTGATCAGCTACACGATCACGGCAAACCCCGGCAATCTGGTGCTTACTGTCCCAGCAACTCAGACCGGCGCGAACTTTACCGGCCTGACCAACGGAAACACTTACACCTTCACCCTGCATGCGACCAATGCCACCGGCAATAGCGTGGAATCGCTGCCATCCAACCCGGTTACTCTCCTGGTGGTGCAAGCTGTTGACCTGGCGATCGCGATGACTTCGCCGGCCAGCGTGAATGCGGGATCGTTTGTGACCTTCACCATGACCGTGGTCAACAATGGGCCTGGTGATGCTGCACTGATCACATTGACAGACACATTGCCTGGAACTTTCGTTTCGTCCAGCACGACGCAGGGCGTCTGTACGGTAGCCGCAAGCCTGTTCACCTGCAATCTGGGCGGTATGCTTGCCGGCGCGCAGACGACAATCAAAGTAACCGTGGTCTCAGGTAGCCAGGCCATCACCAACACGGCTTCTGTGCAGTTGCGCGATGCCTCTGGCAATTTGCTCAATGAGACCGTGGGCGCGAACAACGTAGCCAGTTCCACCACCAACATCAACCCACCCGCGGGTGGAGGCGGTGGAGGAATTGTCATTGGCGGGGGTGGCGGCGGTGGAAACGGCACGGGCGCTGATGTTCAGGTAGTTGGCTCGGCGCGCAATGGTGGTCCGAACGTCGGAACCGGTGACACTTATGTCTGGCAGATCAAGGACAACACTGGAAACACCTCGGCGTCGAACGTGACCTTTACGTTGCCGCTGCCGGCGAGTGCCCAATTCTCTGATGTCACGCCCAGTCAGGGAACGTGCAATGCACCAGCGTCAGGAAGCAACGGTGGCACCATCACCTGCAACCTGGCCACTCTGCCTGGCGGTCAGACCTGGATTGTGACGGTGAACTTTGTGCCGTTGCAAGCCGGATCGATCTCCGCGACGGGTTCAGCGACGATCAGCGGGACTGACTCGCAGATCTCCAACAACTCGTTCACAGTAACGATCCAACCGAGATAACTCAACTGGCTGCCAGTCTGTCCATTACAGATTGGCAGCCTGAACTGAAATCCGCAATTGCACACCAGAAATTTGTTTCACCAGCAGTTTGCTTTAGGCATTCCTGCAAGACCAATGGGCGATGCTCCCTGTGCGACGGACAGGGCTCTGAGAGGTCGTCTGTGGGTGACGGTGCAGGAAACAAGAAGTTGGGTAATCCCCCGCTAGATTACCCAACTTCAACCTTCAAAGTTTTGCAAGATAGAAAGACCCTACAACGAAGCCGCGCGATGTAGGACACGAGCCGGAGCTGATTTCAATCGCTCCGGCCGTGCGCTTTTTAGCGTTTGAACTGATCCGTGTATCGTCATTTGCCACTGGAAAACCGGTTCCACTCGCCCTCTGGAAATCCACTTCCATTCACGCCTGCCGACGCCAAAAAGCAAAGATCAGATTCCCGCTCCATCCGGTTGTAAGTTGCTGAAATGCATAGAGATATTTGCGATCAAACGAATCGGGGCGGTTGCCAGCAGGAGCAGGATCTGTGGTCACGGGCATGCATTAAGCAGGAGCAGTTCATTGCTTTTTGACAGGCAATGAATGCTCGGCCGGAGAGACTCAGATGAAATCTCCGCCGGTTTATTAATCACGGAGGAAGTTTATGTGGATGAGCAACAAATTCATCAGACAAGTGCTTGCACTGGTCTGTTCGGCCGCGCTCGCTTCCAGCAGTATGGGACTTTCGGGACCAGGAGGCGGTGGCAGCGGTAAAAACGGAGGAGGCGGCTCGAGCAGCAGCGGCTCCGGCAATAGTGGATCGGGCGGCGGTAATCAAGGCGGAAGTGGAGGGAACGGCGGGGACGATAGAGGCGGAGGAAACCAGGGTGGCGGGGAAAACGAAACTGGGAATGCCGGTGCCGGTGGAAACCAGGGAGGCGGCGCGGCACAGCAAATTGAACGCAAGCTTGCGTCACTGAAAACAGTTCCGGTTCCGGGACCCACGGCAGCGGAGCTGAGCAATGTGGTGAAGGACAAGAATGCGGCCATTGCTCTGGGCAAGGCGCTTTTCTGGGACATGCAGTCCGGCAGCGATGGGTTCACCGCATGCGCGACCTGCCATTTCAACGCAGGCGCTGACAGCCGCACCATGAACCAGGTTGATCCGGGAATTCGCCGCGTAGACGCAAGCGGCAACGCGGCAGCGGATTCGACGACTTTCTATCCTGGATTCGGGCCTAATCATCAACTGAGCTTTTCAGATTTTCCGCTGCACAAGCTCTCCGATATAACGCGGTCCAACTCCGCGGTAATGGATGACAACAACAATATTGTCGGCTCACAGGGACAGTTCCTGAACACGTTTAATGACGTTGTGATGGGCCTGGGAACTGAGGACCTGACACCGAATGACGATCCGGTGTGGCACATCAGCGATCCCTCGGGCGTGCCAACGAACGTGCGCCGTTCCACGCCGCGCAACGCTCCGCCGGTGATCAATGCCGTATTCAACTACCGCAATTTCTGGGATGGACGCGCGGAGAACATATTCAACGGCGTAGACCCATTTGGAAACGGCGATCCTAATGCGACATTGCTGCAGACGGACTCAGTGAATACAAATGTCGTCCATAATGTTCATCTCCAGCTTTCCAACTCGTCACTGGCTTCGCAGTCCGTAGGACCTCCGGGAAGCGACGTGGAAATGTCTGCAACGGGCCGCCCGTTTGTCAAGATCGGCAAGAAGATGTTGTCAGTAACTCCTCTGGTGCTGCAACAGGTATCGCCGAATGACAGCGTGCTGGGTCCATACAGCGCGTCTCCTTTCACCGGCTTGAACACCGACTACGCCACCATGGTGAAGGCTGCCTTCCAGCCCAAGTGGTGGAATTCAAACGTAGTGGTCGATAGCAACGGTAATGTGCTGCACCTGGGCCGGGCGTTGAACACGAACGAGTACACGCAGATGGAATACAACTTCTCCATGTTCTGGGGAGTTGCCATCCAGATGTACGAGTCAACCCTGGTCTCAGACAGTTCGCGTTTCGACCAGTACATGGAAGGAAACCGCAACGCGTTAACGGCACAGGAGCAGCGCGGCCTGGATCGCTTCCAGGGTAAAGGCGGATGCACCAATTGCCATAACGGCGCCGAATTCAGCGACGCAACGGTTTCGAGCGTCACTGCGCGCGGCCTGGTGGAGCTGTTGGAAAACGGCCGCTGGCATGATGTGGGCTTCCACAACATCGGTGTGAGACCCACCGATGATGATCAAGGCATTGGAGCACCCGATCCTTCCGGATTGCCGTCTCTTTCGGCAGCGCAGCTCGCGTCGTTGGGACAGCTTTCCGGAACACGTGTTCCCCTCGGTGCGCCTGTTTCAGTGAACGGAGCGGTCAAAACTCCGATCCTGCGCAACATCGAACTGACTGCCCCGTATTTCCTGAATGGCGGGCAGGCGACGCTGGAGCAGGTGGTTGAGTTCTACAGCCGCGGCGGCGACTTTCCCTCGACCGATGTTGATCCCAGCCTGAAGCGCGCCGGGTTCAGCTCGGATGACATAGCTGCCGTGGTGGCGTTCCTGAAATCACTGACGGATGAACGAGTCCGTGCTCAAAGCGCGCCGTTCGATCATCCCTCTCTGATGGTCGGAGATGGAATGATCATGAGCAACGGCGCGATGGTGGAACAAACCATCACGATTCCTGCTACCGGCGCCGGAGGCGGTCAACCGATGCAGAAATTCTGCGATGCGCTGCAAGGCAGTTCCGGCCAGTGTAACTGACGCAGTAGCTGAACCCGGCTGGCGTTACCGGAAGTGCGCCAGCCGTGTTCGGAGTGAATGAGTCACGAGTTTTGTAAGCAAGATGGTCAGCGCAAAAAGTCGCTCCTCGGCTTGTACCGGCGCTGGCTTTGCGGAACGGAGGCCTGGCCTGGACTCCGTTCCGCGCAAGATATAGATAGGGGGTATTCGGCCGTAGAATCCATGACTGAAAACCTCTCCTGAAAATAAAGTCCCAAGGATCCCAAGGAAAGGACTGGGGAACGCTTCTCCAGTCCTTCACTGTTTGTCGCCAGTTGAAAATAATGGATCGAGCCTGGAGCGCCATTTCTCTGCTCTCCCCTTTGAGCCCGGGCTTAGTGCACAGGCAGAACCATTACTCGCCTCTGACGCCCACGTGTCGTAGCTCGACAATGTCTTGAATCATCTCTCCATCGGGCGCGCAGCGATGGCCGGCAGCTCGGCGGGCGGCTGGCTAGCGCTGGAGTCGGGTTGATCGATCAGCGTTTCCGGCCGCGGATAATGAAGCTGCCCATTTTCTCGAACCATGATTTGCAAAATTTGAAAGTTCCCATTCTCGGTCGTTCCCATCCTCGCTATTGTTGGCGGTCGTGACGCGCTTCTGGATTCAGCGCAGACGAAATGCCGACTCGAGCAAAATGCGCCCTCGACAAGTCGTATATCTGCCGGAAGCGGGACACCTCATCCCGGGCCAATCGGAAAGGATCCTGGAGTTTCTTCGCTGCGGCACAGCCGAAGCAGATATCAACGCACGGAGCTATTGCTGAAGTTTGCGGGAGCAAAAAACTTTGGGGCTGCCGTTTTGCGGATGCCGGCAGCCCCGTTTACGGCCGTGCCACCATCGGGCCGGCGCACAGCCGCAACTTGTCTGAAGCCGATCCACACGGAGCGCCGGCTTCGGAAACCTCAGGGCTGCCGTTTTGCGGATGTTACCGGCAGCCCTATTTGCGGCTGTGACGCGATCGGGCTCGCGTCCAGCTGCAACTTGCCAGAACGGGTGATCTCTCCCACCCCGCTCTCGATCTTTTAGGGCTGCCGTTTTGCGGATTTACCGGCAGCCCTATTTACGGCTGTAAACGCGATCGGGCTCGCGCCCAGCCGCAACTTGAACCTGATAGCTCAGGAACGCTTTCCCGGAGACTTTCAATCTCGCGAGAGCGGGCTGTCCTACCGCGGGTCAGGACAGCCCAGAACTCGCTGTGTCACCGCCCTGACTGCCCTAGAAGGCGGTAGGAGCGATATCGTCCGGAGCCACGAAGGTGACACCCTGGGGCGTCGGTACCGGCGTCGGAAGCGGACGCAGGAACGGCGCGCCTCCATCATCGATTTCCCAGCGAACCAGCATGGCGTTATCTTCGTGCACGGTGTTGTGGCAGTGCTCCATGAACATCCCGCCCCAATCACGGAACTGCATGGTCAGGGTCACGCTGCCGCCCGGACGCAGGCGATACACGTCCTTGCGTCCTTGTTCCCAGGCAGGGACATTGGCAGCGCTGCCGTTGCGGGCCAGGATGCGGCCTTCTTCAAAGTGGATGTGGATGGGGTGATCCCAGCCGCCGCCACCGTTCTGAAGCGTCCAGACTTCCCGCGTGCCGTAGCTCGGCGCGGCCGAGATGCGTCCCCAACTCGCGTTCATCATAGGACCGTTGTCGGTAGAAACGCCCCACGGTCCCTTCTGTCCGCCTGCACCGGTGGTGAAGGTTTCTTCAGTATCGGGCAGAGGCTGGGAAGCACCGCTGCCGAAGGTGAACGTACGCTCACGCGCGACAGGAATATTGGACAGATCCGGGTTGGGAATCATCGCCATGCCATTGAAACACTGGCTTTGATCGGGCTGAGCCGGGTTGCGCACAATGTGGAACTCCAGGAACTTGCCTACGCACGGATCAGCAGATGTGCCAGAGAGAGCCTGGGCCATCGTGAGATCCGCAGCCGGCTTCTTGCCGTCCTGGTGTTCGCACAGGTTCACAAACCAGCACTTGTCGCCAACGTTGAACTTCGAAAAGTCAACTACGATGTCATACCGTTCGGCGATGCCCTGCTCGTCCAGCTCGGTCAAGGTGATCACGTTCGGGAACAGGTTGCCGTCGTTCGCAATCTGGAAGAACGGCACTTCGTTGCCCTGCGCGTCCGCAACGGCGACTTTGAAGAAGCGGGAGACGCTGGCGTTCAGGAGGCGGAAGCGATACTTGCGGCGCTCCACTTCGAAGTAGGGCTTGTAGGTCAGGTTTACCGTCATGGCATCGCCCAGGAATCCATCAAACTGGAAGATGTCCATGAACAGCTGCCCGTTCGCGTCCCACGCCTTTTCGGCCAGCATCAGATTGACGTCGTACTCCACATTGCCCCAGCTTTTGGCCGTGCCTGAGGGCAGACGGAGGTTGACGCCGTCATTGATTCCCTCGTTGCCACGATCAAGCGCGCTGTAAATGTTGAACATGGCAGCGTTGCCCTTGTACACGTTCTGCGAAGTGAACGTGAACATGTGATCGTGGAACCAGTGCGTCGACATGGTCTCGTGCCAGTCGCCCGGGATCTTGGTCGATCCGCCACTATCATCAGGAGTTGCTGCCATCCGATCAGTGGCATCGGTGTTGATCTCAAGCAGGCCGGCAAGCACGATTGGCCAGTGATAGTCATAGAACTGGTTGGGGAAGAAGAATGCGCCGGTAAAGCCGTCATTCTCCGCCCCATGGTGGCCGTTGTGCTCGTGGGTCGAAATAGTATGCCGTCCGAAGCCGTTGTTCTGGTTCACATCGGCGGGCAGCGTGTTGTGATGCCGGAACAGGATCGGTTCCATGTAGCGGCCCTGGATCAATTTTGGCGGAATGGTGCCGTTAAAGGTCCACACCGAGTTCGGATCCTGCGTCGGCAACTGGGGATGGAATTTGCAAGGAAGAGGCGAAGTTGGATCGATTCCCGAATTGTACTTTGAGTCACAACCGGGATTGTAGACAGTGTTGGTCTGTGCCTGGGCCTGTGACATTTCCACCGATACGCGTGGTGGGAAGAGGTTGAACTGCTGATGTGCCCAGATTGGCCCCGGAGGGCGACCTTCAATGGGGCCGGTGCCGCCGCCCAGAGCGGGATCAACCGGCTGCTGAGTCTGGTTAGATAGCGCTGTGGGAACCGGGCTGAGATCTCCGCCCAGCGGATTGGTGCCGCGAGCGATGACATCAAAGCGGGGCATGGGCGTGCTGAAGGCCTGTACCCCAAACATCGGGCTGGGTGGTGCCCCAGTAGGAATACCGTTCCCGGTGACAACGCCACCGCTGGCGTGCATGCTGGGAACGAAGGGGCTCAAACCGCCAATGGGAGCAATGGCTCCGGCTGAAGTGATCAAACCCCACTTGATCAGATCACGGCGTGTAACCTTTCCTTGCGAATAGGCAGTCAGAATTTCGGCACGGTTCCTGCGGGCGTTCTCAGCTTCTCTGATCCTTGCCTTAGATGAATGTTCGGTGAGGAAGAACCGATCATTTCCCGTCATAGTCATAATAGCGCTCCGTCGCGGGCTGTCCAGCAGAGGGACAGCGCGCATAAATTAAGGACCTGTCTCGATCTCCACACCTGCCAGGCGACCGGGCAGCTCAAAATGAAAGTTGAGGGCGACCTAATGGCCGGGGCCATTCAGTTGTCCCAGAGTATTTGCGCCATCCGCGCAAAACAGCCACGGCAGCTGCTAATACTCCCGCTAGTTTCTGTATAAGAAAGGGCCACGAGCTGCACATCAATCGCGCAAGCAATGCGATGTGCTAGGTTTGGCCTAAGCACACGGCAACTTCGATCGCTATTTGCACAAGCAAACGCGAATTTAGCTGCATCGTGCCCGGAAGGAGAAACGAAAGCCGCACAACACAGCCGGAAAGCTCCGGCTGCAAGATCAGCTTTGCTGACGAGATTGCTTTCCTCGCTGAGTCAGAACCCGCCTCTCTGAAAAGGCGAACTCTTCTTAGCTCTTCAACAATGCGATCCCTATCGAACTTTCGTGAACGCATTGTCTCTTAATACATTAAGCAAATCTGTTCTAAAGAGAACACTTTTGTCGGTAAATTTCGTAGGCTGTACCAAAACGGAACGTATAGGACGAGAGGAATAAGAACCTATTCCCTTGAAAAGATGCGCTTTAGCTCGCTCCGTATGCGGATGGAGCCGGTGTAATCTCCGGCATAGTCGATTAGTCCCTGCTTGCGAAAGCTGTTCATGAAGACACTGACGCGCGATCGCGTTGTACCCGCCATTTCTGCCAGCGTCTCCTGGCTGACTTTAGGAACCACGGCTTCTACTTCATCAGAATGGTCCAGTCCGGCGAGCAGGAGCAAGATGCGGGCCAGCCGCTGCTGGCTGGTGTGAAACAGTCGGTCAATCAAGTCCTCCTGCATACGTACGCTACGGGCAATCATGAAAGATAGAAAGAAGTTGAACAGCTGCTGGTCGCGCTCCAGAGCTTGCGCCATGGCTTTGCGGTCGGTCTTCAGAACAGTACACTCGGAAACCGCGATCGCGGTGGTGGTTCGCAGACGCCGTTTGCCGTCAAGGGATTCTTGACCCAGAAAGTCACCGGTCTCTAACAATGCAACTGTGGCTTCCCTGCCTTCGGTTGAGACCGCGGTAAGTTTGGCCCGCCCTTTGAGCAGGTAGAACACAGCATCTGCCGGTGTGTCCTGCCGGAAGATCGCCTCTCGTTTTTTTACACGGACAATGGTGCTGCCAACGGCGGGCTCCCGCAGGCTTGCCACGGGATCATCCCGCCAGAAAATGGCGATATTTGTGCCGTTGCCGTCGCCCGGAGGTCGACTACCGGGCTGATTATCTTTGCTTCTGATTAGTCTCATTGCCACTCATCATTCCTGCGGTCAACAGCAAACTGGCCTGCGAATCCTCACGTCCGCGATGCCCGTTCGCAAAAGCGGGCATCACGGGCAAGGTTGTGTTTGCGTATACTTTACGCTTAACTCAGTAAGATTTAGCGCAAAAGCATCAGAGACGCAGAATTCGGAACTGGCTTCAGCTCTGGCCTGACAAACGGTCATTGCCGCGGCACCCTGTTGATAGCGCGATAAATCGGATTGGTTACACCTGGACTAGCCTTGGGAACCGGGGGGAGTGGATGGTTTGGATTGCTTCCTGGCCCGCCACTTCCAGGGGCTGTAGCCTCGGCGATGCTTAGAGC
>Ga0134126_10013304_pt1 | contig 10396 bp, 9 predicted proteins | sample KB31752_FD_96881 | JGI IMG/M metagenome (GOLD analysis project Ga0134126, IMG submission 96881) | Terrestrial soil microbial communities with excess Nitrogen fertilizer from Kellogg Biological Station, Michigan, USA - KB3-175-2 | ecosystem: Environmental > Terrestrial > Soil > Unclassified ...
AAGTACCAGTAGCGCACGGAACACGTGCGTTACGTCAAATTTTGAGCTACAAGCCATTGATTTTGCCGGCATGAGCGGGCAAAAGAGGCGGGCTCGACCTCACTGCGGAGAATTGCTTTGGCGCGTATAGACGCGTTTCTCAAGCTGGGAGCACAGCAAGGCTGCTCGGACGTACATCTTGCCGTCGGGGTGCCGCCGATGCTGCGCATGCAAGGCGACCTGCTGCCGATCAAGTTCCGCGATCTGCGCGCCGCCGAGCTCGAGGGCTACGTGATGGAAATCATGAGCCGCTCCCAGGCCGAGCACTTCGCCACGGGCCAGGACCTCGACTTCTCCTACGTGTCCGCCGAGGGCGGGCGCTTCCGCGTCAATGTCTATCGCAAGGACACCGGCATCGGCGCGACTTTCCGGGCGATTCCCTCAGAGGTGCCCTCCCTCGACAAGATGGGCCTGCCCGCGATCATCACCAAGCTCTGCGACTACCATCAGGGGATGATTCTGGTCACCGGCTCGACCGGCACCGGTAAGTCCACCACCCTGGCGGCGATGATCAACCATCTGAATCAGACCCGTAAGCTGAACATCATCAGCCTCGAGGATCCGATCGAGTTCGTGCACCGCAGCAAGAACAGTCAGGTGATCCAGCGGGAGCTCGGGACGCATATTCCGAGCTTTGCTGAGGGCGTGCGCGCAGCCATGCGCGAGGACCCCGACGTCATACTCGTAGGCGAGCTCCGTGACGCCGAGACCATCTCGATGGCGATGACTGCAGCGGAGACGGGCCACCTCGTTCTAGGCACGCTGCACACCACGAGCGCCGTCAAAACCATCGATCGCATCATCGATGCGCTGCCGATCGAGGAGCGGGAGCAGACCAAGAGCTTCCTTGCCCAGAGTCTGCTCGCCGTCGTGACCCAGGTGTTGGTCAAGACGCCGGATGCGCGTGGACGCAAGGCCATTTGCGAAGTCCTGATGATGACCAAGGCCATCGCGAAGCTCATCCAGACGGAGCAGACCCATCAGATTCCGAGTCAGTTGCAGATGGGCCGGGATCTCGGCATGCAGCTGCTCGACCAGGCCCTGCTCACGGCGATCAGTGCGCGTGAGATCGACCCGGACGATGCCTACTCATACGCAACGGACAAGCGTCCGTTCCAGAAATACGTCACGGACACCAGCATGCTGCCCAAGGCCGAGTTGGCCGCGGCAGCATCCTCACCGGCCTCGGCTGCCTGAGCGGCGAGGGCGCGGGTATGGCAACGATCGACACGTTTCTCCTCGAAGTGCTGGAGAAGCGCGGCTCGGACCTGCACTTCATCGCGGGCGACCCACCGCGGATCCGGCAATACGGCGACCTGCAGGCGCTCAAGCCCGAGAACCTCGCCCAGGACTTCGTCAAGCAGGCGCTCTACGAGATCATGCCGAAGACCGCGGTCGACCGCTTCGAGGCGAAGGATGGCGCGGACTTCGCCTATACCATTCCGGAGCGTGGCCGCTTCCGCGTCAACGTCATGCGGCAGTTGAACGGCATGGGAGCCGTGTTCCGCGCCATCCCCTCCAAGGCGCTGACCATGGATGAGCTGAAGCTTCCGGAGGCGGTGCGGCAGCTCTGTCGCACCAACAACGGCCTCATTCTCGTCACGGGGAAGACGGGCTCCGGCAAGTCGACCACCCTCGCTGCGATGATCGATGACATCAACCTGCGGGTGAAGGGACATATCCTCACCATCGAAGATCCGATCGAGTTCGTGCACCAGAGGAAGAGCTGCCTCATCAGCCAGCGGGAGATCGGCGTACATGCTCCCAGCTTCTCCGCGGCCCTGCACTCAGCCCTGCGTGAGGACCCGGACGCCATCCTGGTAGGTGAGTTGCGCGACCTGGAGACGATGAGCATCGCAGTCACCGCCGCCGAAATGGGCATTCTCGTCATGGGGACGCTGCACACGAACGGCGCCGCGCAGACCGTGGACCGCATGGTCAACGTCTTCCCTTCCGACAAGCAATCCCATGTGCGCACGATGCTCTCGACATCGCTGCGCGGCGTCATCTCGCAGCAGCTGCTGCAGCGGGCCGACAAGCAGGGCCGCGTGGCCGCCCTCGAGATCCTCATCAACACGCCCGCTGCCGCGAACCTCATCCGCCAGGGTAAGCTCGATCAGCTCGAGAACACGATGCAGGCCGGCGGGCAGTTCGGCATGCGCACCATGGACACCGCCATCCAACAGCTGCTGGATCAGCGGCAGATTACCGGCAAGGAGGCCTACAAGAAAGCCATCAACAAAGGCAAGTTCGAGCTGGTCAAGGACGCGGGCTAGTCCGAGCCGACCCCGCCCGGGCAGGCTGCCGCGGCACTCGCGGTCCTGTAAACTCCCGGAATGGCTGATAAATTCTTCGTCACCACGGCGCTGCCGTACGCCAATGGCCCCTTTCACATCGGGCACATCATGGAGTACATCCAGGCGGACATCTGGGTGCGCTTTCAGCGCATGCAGGGCCATCAGGTGCATTTCGTCGGCGCCGATGATGCCCACGGAGCGCCCATCATGCTCAAGGCGGAGGCGGAGAAGATCAGCCCGCAGGAGCTCGTGCGGCGGATCGCGGCCGGGCGGCCCAGGTATCTCGAGGGCTTTCACCTCAGCTTCGATCACTGGCACTCGACCGATTCACCCGAGAACGTGGCGCTGTCGCAGGATGTCTATCGGCGGCTGAAGGCGGCGGGGCTCATCTACTCGAGGCCCGTCGAGCAGTTCTACGATCCCGTCAAGGGGATGTTCCTGGCCGACCGGTACATCAAGGGCGAATGTCCCAACTGCCACTCGAAGGATCAGTACGGAGATGCCTGCGAAGTGTGCGGGACCGTATATGCCCCGACGGAGCTCATCGAGCCGTACTCGGCGCTCACGGGCGCGAAGCCGGTTCTCAAGACCTCCGATCACCTGTTCTTCAGGCTCTCCGATCCGCGCTGCGTGGACTTCCTGAATGGCTGGACCATGGCGCCCGGCCGCCTGCAGCCGCAGGTTCTCAACAAGGCGCACGAGTGGCTGTCAGGCAAGAGCGAGGAGGGGCTCGGGGACTGGGACATCTCCCGCGACGCGCCCTACTTCGGCATTCCGATCCCTGACCTTCCCGGCAAGTACTTCTATGTCTGGCTGGACGCGCCGATTGGATACCTCGCCTCGCTGCAGAGCTACTTTGCCAGCGGCAAGGCCAAGGCGAACGGCGAGCCGCGCAGCTTCGAGGAGTTCCTCAGCGCACCTGACACACGGCAGATCCACTTCATCGGCAAGGACATCATCTATTTCCATACGCTCTTCTGGCCGGCGATGCTGAGGTTCGCAGGACCGCCCTACAAGGTCCCCGATCACGTGTACGTTCACGGCTTCATCACCGTCTCCGGCGAGAAGATGTCGAAGTCGCGCGGCACCGGCATCAGCCCCCTGCGCTACCTCGATATCGGCATGAATCCCGAGTGGCTGCGTTACTACATCGCCGCCAAGCTCAACGCCAATGTCGAGGACCTCGACTTCAATCCCGATGATTTCGTGGCGCGGGTGAACAGCGACCTCGTGGGCAAGTACGTCAACATCGCCAGCCGGGCCGCCAACTTCATCACGCGGCAATTCGGCGGTGAGCTCGAGTACGCCGGCGGCACGGAAGCGCTGCGGCGACAGGCTGAGGAGATCAGCGGCCAGGTGCGGGCCAGCTACGAGGCGCGTGAATTCGGCAAGGCGATGCGGGAAATCATGGCGCTGGCCGATCGCATCAATCAGGACTTCGATGCCCGCCAGCCCTGGGCTCTCGCCAAGGATCCCGCGAAGCGCGCAGAGCTACAGGACATCTGCTCGCGCACCCTGCATGGCTTCAAGCTGCTCAGCGTCCTGCTGGCGCCCGTCCTGCCTGCCGTCAGCGCCCGGGTTGCCCATGACCTCTTTGGTCTCGACCGTACGTTTCGCTGGTCGGACGCCCTGGAGCCGCCGACCCGTGTCAATCCCTACCAACATCTCATGACCCGCGTAGACCCGAAGCAGCTCGATGCGCTCTTCGAGGTGGCGAGCGAGCCGGCGGGCGCAGCACCCCTCACGATCTCCATCGACGAGTTCAAGAGGCTCGACCTGCGCGTCGCGCGAATCGTCCTCGCGGAGCAGATCGCAGGCTCCGACAAGCTCCTCAAGCTGACTCTCGACCTCGGAAGCGAGCAGCGCACGGTCTTTGCGGGCATCAAGTCCGCCTATGACCCGGCGACGCTCACCGGCCGCCTCACCGTCATGGTGGCGAACCTTGCCCCGCGAAAGATGAAATTCGGCGTCTCGGAGGGCATGGTGCTCGCCGCCAGCGATGAGTCCGGTGGTCCCTATCTGCTCTCGCCCGATAGCGGGGCCGAGCCCGGGATGCGGGTGAGCTGAGGCGCCACATGGCGAGCGCCGACGACATCGATGCGCTGCTGCCGCAGACCCAATGCACGCGCTGCGGCTATCAGGGATGCCGCCCCTATGCAGAGGCGATCGCACATGGCGAGGCCGAGATCAATCAGTGCCCGCCGGGCGGCGCAGCCACCATCGCCAGGCTCGCCGTGTTGCTGCACCGGGGCCCGCTGCCGCTCAATCCGGCCAACGGAGTCGAAGGCTCACCGCTCGTTGCCCGCATAGACGAGGCAGCCTGCATCGGCTGCGCCAAATGCCTGCCGCCGTGCCCCGTCGATGCGATCATCGGAGCCCGCAAGCAAATGCATACGGTGCTGCTGGAACTCTGCAACGGCTGCGAGCTCTGCATCGCACCCTGCCCCGTCGATTGCATAACGATGGTGCCGCGCACCTCACTCCCCACTGCGCCCGCAGCCCCCGACGCCGAGGCGAATCGACGGCGCTTCGTCGCCCACAACGAGCGCACCGCCCGGCGCGAGCGCGAGCGCGACGCCCTCCTCGCCTCACGCAAGCAACTGGCTGCGCGGAGCGCTGTCCCGCGAGAGCTCTGAGGTCAACCGTGCACCCCGCCACCCGCCGCGCCATCTTCCGCCGCCTCGCCGCCGCCAACCCCGAGCCGAAAACCGAGCTCGAGCACTCGAGCCCCTTCGAGCTGCTGGTTGCCGTCATGCTCTCCGCCCACACGACCGACAGGAGCGTCAACGCCGCGACCCGTAAGCTCTTCCCCATCGCCAACACCCCCGCAGCCATCCTGGCCCTCGGCGAGGAAGGCGTTAAGCCGTACCTCAAGACCGTCGGCCTCTACAACGCCAAGTCGAGGAACCTGATCGGCCTCTGCCGGATGCTGGTCGAGCTTCACGGCGGCGAAGTCCCCGCCAACCGCGAGGCACTCGAAGCGCTCCCCGGCGTCGGCCGCAAAACCGCCAATGTCGTTCTCAACATCATCTTCGGTGAGACCGAGATAGCCGTCGACACCCACATCTTCCGCGTCGCCAACCGCACGGGCCTGGCCCGCGGCAAGACCCCTCGCGCGGTCGAGGATGCCCTGACCGCGAACACACCTGACGAATTCAAGCGCAATGCCCACCACTGGCTGATCCTCCACGGCCGCTACGTCTGCACCGCCCGCCTCCCCGCCTGCCCGAAGTGCATCATCAAGGACCTCTGCGAGTACCCCTACAAGACCGCACCCAAGGCCACGCAGGGGGGAAAGCTGCCCTCGTGGCCCGCCGCCCGACAAAGTTTCCTAGTCAACGATCCGGGCAGGAGCTCACCACGCTCCCGCAAGAGCCCTTTGCGGCCGATCGCGCGCAGACGCAAGCCGCCCAAGGCCATGGCCGACTAGCAATGCCCGTCTTTGCCAGCCAGAACCGCGAGCAACTGCGCCAGATGTATCTCGACTCGTGGCGCAAATACACCTCGAAACAACCCCTGCAGCCGCTGGAAGCTCAGGTCGCCGCCGTAATCGCCGAGCACCCTGAGTACGTGAGGCTGCTCGAGTCCGGCCCGGAAGCGCTCTGCACCGACTACATTCCCGAAGGTGGCCGCGAGAACCCCTTCCTGCACATGGGGCTGCACCTCGCCATCCGCGAGCAGGTCGCCACCGACCGCCCGGCCGGCATCACTCAGATCCACCGTGGACTCTCGAAGCGCCTGGGCACCCCGCACGTCGCCGAGCACGCCATGTTGGAGGTATTGGCCGAGACCATGTGGGAAGCCCAGCGCTCCGGCCTTGCCCCAGACGAGCAGCGATATCTGGAACGCTTACTGGCCCTGTGATGGCGCGCAGGCAGCCGCCAGCGCCGCCTCGAGCCCTTCACCCGGCATGGCCCTGAGCGCCGCCAGCTGCTCGCGGTCCCACCCCCTTGCGATGCGGCCATCGAGAAGGAGCACGGCCCGATCCGAGTAGCGCTCCACGACATCGAGAGCGTGCGTGGCCAGCAGCACGCCACACCGGCCCGCCGATACGCGCTCGCGCAGATGCCGCTTCAGCACCAGCGCACTGGCGGGGTCGAGCCCGTTGAACGCCTCATCCAACACCACCAGGGCCGGCTCGCCGAGCAGAGTCAGGAGCACCGCCAGCTTCTGCCGGGTGCCGAGCGAGTAGGAGCCGACGAACCGGTCGAGCATGCCCGTGAAGGCGAACGCCTCGGCCAGCGCCAGCACGTCGGCATCGACCGCGCTGAGGGCTTTCGCCGCCGCATACACCTCCAGGCACTGCCGCCCGGTCAGGAGGCCAGGCAGCCGCTCGGGCGCGCAGCCGAAGCCGAGGTGTCGCTTGGCTCCCAGGGCGTCCTGCCGCAGAGTGAGGCCGCATATGGAGATGCTGCCCGCCGACGGAACCAACATTCCGGCGATGCAATGGAGCAGCGTGGTCTTGCCGCTGGCGTTGGGACCCAGGAGCGCGAGCCATTCACCGCGGGCGACTTCGAGATCGACGCCCGCGAGCACGACCAGCTTGTCATAGCCGGCATGGAGGCTGCCGACCTGCAGTACCGCCGTCACTCAGGCACCCCGACCCGCGGCGCCGAGACCTGCCTGCCGGCACGCCCGGATACAAGCCGCTGCGGAGCTGAGGCAAGACGCCGCGAGGAACGCGGCGGCGGCCTTCACTCCAACGTGAAGCGCCTGACCATAATCCACGGCGCCGGCCAGAATGAGCACGACGGCAAGCACGGCCGCCTGCTTCAGGGCGACGCGCCAAACGAACGCACTGAGGAACGTCCAGGAGCGGATCGTCGTCGGGGCGAGCCAGCGCGCCGCCTCACCGGCTATTGCAACGACGGCTGCCGAGAGGGAGAGGAGCGTGACCAGCGTGATGCAGCCCGCCGCTACCGCGATCGCCACCTGGCCGGGCACGTCGTGAAGTCCTGCCGGAATCGAAAGCAGCGCCAGCAACACGACACGCGATGTCATCTTCGGCCTGCCGAAAAACCGGCCTTTGGCCAGGGGCCAATAAGACAGCGGTGCGAGAGAAGGCGCAGTCGCCCAGTGGCGTCGCGCGCGCCGTACGCTTGCATAGTGCCAGCGAGGAGACGTTGCGGCTGCCCGCCCGAGCAACCGCAGGCCGGCCAGCGTGCCGATCACTGCACCGATGGCCGTCACCAGAACGAGCCCCGACGCCGCCGAGGCCGAGATACGACCCGTTACCCCGGCAAGTTCCACGAACAACGCGAACGCCAGCAATTGCGCGGCGCTTCCCAACGCCAGCCGTGTGAACGTCGAACGGGTCGCAGGTAGGGCGGCCAGCCAGGAGGTGGCCGCATCTGCCTGCATACGCGCCTGACGGCGGACCGCTGCAAGCCCGAAGAGTCCCGCGCTGATGGCGAAAGTGATCACCGGATTGCCGGCGAGCCACTCGAGCAGGCGGCTGGTGGGTGCAGCCGCCAGCAAGCCGACAACGAGCGCCAGAGCGAGCGCTGTGACGCTCAGGACCCGAACGCGCCTGAGATGATAGGCATTACGCCACCGCAGCACGGTGGCGGCCAGATGAGGCCGCCGAGCGAGCCAGCGCGGTATACCTATTGGAAGTGAGCTTGCCTGCGGCACTTCCATCCGGGACTGCCGCTGCTACTTCTTCCGCGCCGGGATGTAGAGATCGGTCAACGTGCCTTCGACCGCATCGGCAGCTCCCGCCACGGTCTCGGAGAGCGTCGGGTGCGGATGCACCGTCAAGCTGATGTCGGCGGCATCGCAGCCGTTCTCGATGGCGAGCGCCAGCTCGCTGATGAGCTCGCCCGCGTTGGTGCCCACGATGCCGGCGCCGAGCAACCGGCGAGTCTCCGGATCGAAGAGGAGCTTGGTCATTCCCTCTTCGCGTCCGAGAGAGAGGGAGCGGCCGTTAGCCACCCACGGGAAGGTACCTTTCTCGACGGCAATCCCCTTCGCCTTGGCTTCGATCTCGGTGAGGCCGACCCAGGCCACTTCCGGATCGGTGTAGGCGACGGAAGGGATCGCACGCACGTCGAACACGCTACGGTGTCCGGCCGCCACTTCGGCGGCGACCTTCGCCTCGTGCATGGCCTTGTGCGCGAGCATGGGTGGTCCGGCAATGTCGCCGATCGCGAAAATATGCGGCACGTTGGTGCGCAGCTGCTTGTCGGTCGGGACGAAGCCCCGATCCGATACCTGCACTCCAGCGGCCTCGGCGCCGATCAGCTTGCCGTTCGGCGAGCGGCCCACGGCCACGAGCACGCGGCCGAAGACCTGCGGCGCCGGTGCCTTCTCGCCCTCGAAGGTCACGCGCAATCCTTCGGCGAGCGGCTCGACTTTCGTCACCCGCGTACCGAGCAGGATCTGCTCATAGCGGGAGCGGATGCGCCGCTCGAGCGGACGCACGAGATCCGGGTCGCAACCCGGCATGAGTTGGGATGTCAGCTCTACGACGCTCACCCGGCTGCCGAGTGCGTCGTAGACGCAGGCCATCTCGAGCCCGATGATGCCGCCGCCGATCACGAGCATGCCGCCGGAGAACTCCGGCAGCTCCAATGCATCGGTCGAGTCGATGATGCGCGGATCGGCCGGCAGTCCCGGCAGACGGACCGCCTCCGAGCCGGCAGCGATGATGCACTGCTCGAAGCGGATACGCTCCGAGCCGCTGTTGCCCATCACCTCGATCACGTTGGGACTCACGAAGCGCCCGACGCCCTGCACCACCTCGATCTTGCGCTGCTTGGCGAGCGTCCGCAGGCCTCCGGTGAGCTTCTTGACGACCGAGCCCTTCCAGGCGCGCAGCTTCTCGAGATTGATCTCCGGCGCGCCGAAGGCGATGCCGCGGCTGCCCATCTCCTCGGCATCCTCGATGACCTTGGCGGCATGCAACAGCGCCTTCGAGGGAATGCAACCTACATTGAGGCACACGCCGCCGAGCATCGGCCATCGCTCGATGAGCGTGACCTGCAGGCCGAGGTCCGCAGCGCGGAATGCGGCGGTGTAGCCGCCCGGCCCCGAGCCGAGTACGAGGAGCTGCGTCGAGCGGTTGAAGTCCGTTTGCTCTGCGGGCGGCTTCGACAGGTCGGGAGCGGGCATCCGTACCGTATCGCCGCTCGAGTCCGCCTTCGTGGCGGACTCCGACTTCGCGGCCGGCGCCGGGGCCGGAGGCGGCGCAGCCGGGCTCGCGGGCGCCTGCGCGCTCGCCGGCCCCGATGAGCCGTTGCCGCCAGCATTTGCGGGTGCTGCAGACGCGCTGGCGTCCTTGGCGGGCGCAGCCTGCGAGTTGGTCTCGACGCGCGCGATGAGTGAGCCCTTCGATACCTTGTCGCCGCGCTTCAGGAGCACCTCGGCGACCTTCCCCGCGGAAGTCGCGGGAACATCCATCGACGCCTTGTCGGTTTCCAGAGTGACGAGCGGCGCATCCACCTCGATCGTATCGCCGGCCTTGACCAGTACATCGACGACCGAGACGTCGTTGAAATTCCCGAGATCCGGAACGATAAGATCGACCCGGCTCACGGGACGGCCTCGATCAGCGCATGCGGCTCCGCCAGCGCACGGCCGAGGAAAGTCGTAAAGCGCACCGCGGTCGCGCCATCGATGACCCGATGGTCATAGGAGAGCGACAGGGGCAGCATCAGCCGCGGCACGAACTTCCCGTCCTGGTAGACCGGCTTCATCGCCGAGCGCGAGACGCCGAGGATTGCGACCTCAGGCGCGTTGATGATTGGCGTGAATGCGGTCCCGCCGATGCCGCCGAGGCTCGAAATCGTGAAGCAGCCGCCCTGCATCTGCGCGGCGGTGAGCTTGCCGGCGCGCGCTGCCTCGGACAGCTCGCCGAGCTGGCGGGCGACCTGATAGATGTCCTTGCGGTCGGCATCGCGCACGACCGGGACCATGAGGCCGTTCGGTGTGTCGGCCGCGAACCCGACATGGACGTACTTCTTCACGACCAGGTTCGCGCCCGTGGGATCGAGCGAGGCGTTGAATTGCGGAAATGCCTGTAGCGCCTTCACGCAGGCGCGCACGATGAACGCGAGCGG
>Ga0134126_10013306_pt1 | contig 10394 bp, 5 predicted proteins | sample KB31752_FD_96881 | JGI IMG/M metagenome (GOLD analysis project Ga0134126, IMG submission 96881) | Terrestrial soil microbial communities with excess Nitrogen fertilizer from Kellogg Biological Station, Michigan, USA - KB3-175-2 | ecosystem: Environmental > Terrestrial > Soil > Unclassified ...
GATTGGTGCCGATGCGCATGGCAGTGCCATATTCCTTGCAGATCTTCACAAGCGGCTCAAAGCGTTGCCTGATGCGTTCTAGCTCTGCTTCATGTTCATAATCGGAATATTCTTTTACTTCAAATTTTTTCTTGTCAACATAATTTCCGGGATTCACGCGTACTTTTTCTACAATGCGTGCCGCAATTTCTGCGGCATTGGGCGTGAAATGAATATCCGCGATAAGAGGCGTTTTATATCCTCTTTTGCGCAACCCCTCTTTGATGTTTTTCAGGTTATTTGCCTCGTTGATGCTTGGCGCCGTAATACGCACATATTCAGAACCTGCCTCTATCATCCGGATGCTTTGGGCAATGGTGGCTTCGGTATCCATGGTATTGGTAGTGGTCATGGATTGCAGGCGGATGGGAAAATTTCCGCCGAGCGGCACATCACCAATGTTGACAACGATGGATTTCCTGCGGATATATTCCGTGAGACTGTCGCAATAGATGCTTGATTTCGTGTAGCTTTCAGGTGTCATCGGCAAATATAACAGCAAGGGTTTAAAAGAGATTGCAAAATTACAAAACAATGTGATGATGTGTTAATGTGATAATGTGCTGATTGCTTCGGCTGATACGTTGTGTTCTAAGATGAATAAAAAAAATAAATCGGCCATGTCTCAATTATCTTATTTGTAATCAGCGCCTTACATAATTTTTAGCAATAAAAACAGCAATGTTTTGCAATGCCGGAGCAATGTTTTTGCAATAGAACGCGTTCAATTTCCGGCTAAAAAATTCCCGCAAATCCCGCAGATTTCCACAGATTTTGCTCTTAAACGATAAGTGTGCGCAATCCAATTGTCTTATTTTCTTATTGCCTAATTCTTTCTCATTTCTTCTAACGCCTTACGCCTAATGCCTACTGTATATATATAGCGACATGCCCGAGTGGCTGCATGTTTTAGAAAAATATTTTATAAATTATATCTATTCAATGGTTTATAATGTAATATTTTTTAGGATTTTTGGACGGTTGTTGGAAAAAGCAAGATTCGGAGCAATTCTTAATTCCTAATTCTTAATTCCTAATTAATCCGTATATTTGGAATCTGCAACTGCAAAATGAATTACCAAAAAACATTTGTGTTCATTTTATTCATGTTGGGGTTTTATAATCTCTACGCGGGAAATCCCCTTGCCCCGAAACAATTCATCAACCAAAAAGACTGGAATTTTGTAGAAAACAAAGGGCAGATAACGCCCCCTAACCCCCTAAAGGGGGAAAGGAGTAAGAATGGGGATTTAGGGATAAAGTATTATGGCCACCAGGGAGGGGTCTATCTATATTGCCGCCCTGGTATGATCAGTTTTGTGTTTACAAAGGTTGCCGACGATGAGAATGTTTCCGAGGCAACAGGGATGCCAGCCCCCTACCCCCTAAAGGGGGGACATTCTCCGAATACTATCGGAAGAGCAAAATCCTCGGCACTTGTCCCGGCTTATTCGGGAGGGGATTTAGGGGTTGGTGGAAACAAAATCACCACCTCCCGCGCAGACCTTGTATTGACAGGTTCCAACCCCAATGCCCAAATCATCGCCTCAGACCAGCAGGAATACTACGAAAATTTCTACACCACGGGAAATGTAGATTCCGGCATTACCAATGTACATACGTATAAAACCCTAACTTATAAAGACATATATCCAAATATTGACATGATCCTCAACTGCCGGGCCCCGGGTATGGAATATTCTTTTATCGTCTATCCCGGAGGGAAAGTGAGTGATATACAAATGCAATGGGTGGGAATTGAAGGAATTAAAACATTAAAAAATTTAAATATTGAATATTCCTGCGCATTGGGAAAAATGGAAGAATCAGCGCCATATTCATTCGTATCGGCGGGGCCCGTAGGGGCGGACCCGCGTGTCCGCCCTGGGCCTGCGGCGGAGAAACACGGGGCGGACACACGGATCCGCCCGTACACGGCTTTCCCAAAAATCGAAAGCCAGTTTGTTTTAAAAAACAACCGTGTTGGCTTTAATGTAGGCAGATATGATGAATCAAAAATCCTGGTGATAGACCCGACGTTGATTTGGGGGACGTATTACGGAGGAAGCGGGATTAATGGTTATGCACCCGCCAATGCCGGGGTAGGCGTTTCTTCCGATGGCAAAGGCAATGTTTATATGGCTGGGACAACCATGTCCGGTTCAGATATCGCAACAAGCGGCGCATATCAGACATTATTTTCAGGATGGCACAATGCTTTTCTAGCCAAATTTGATAGTAGCGGGGCTTTAAAGTGGGCTACTTATGTGGGAGGTTCGGATTACAGTGATGGCTATGGTGTTGCTACCGATGGTTTCGGTAATGTATATATAACGGGATTGACAACAAGTGATTCAGGAGTGGCAACAAGCGGCGCCTACCAAACTTCTGATGGAGGAGCAATAAATTCTTCAGGGGCCAACGATGCCTTTCTTGCTAAATTTGATGGTAAAGGCAAAATATTATGGGGCACATACTATGGCGGCCCTAAATATGATTATGCCACCGCTGTAACCACCGATGGCCTTGGAAATGTATATATTACAGGAATTACCTCGAGTTTATCAGGAATTGCGACCGCTGGTGCTTATATGGTCTCTTATACAGCTATCAATAACGAGGTAACATTCGTGGCTAAATTCGATAGCAGCGGTTCCCTCCAATGGGGTACATATTTTGGCGGTGGATCGACAGATTCTTATGGTATTGCTTGTGATGGCACCGGGAATGTATATATTACCGGAAATAGCTACGATGATTCATTAATAACAACAAACGGCGCCTACCAGACTAAAGGAGCAGGGCTGGGAGATGCATTTCTTGCAAAATTCAATGGCAGCGGAAAAATTCAGTGGGCAACCTATTATGGAGGGCCTAATGAAGAGCACTGCAATAGCGTTGCTACAGATAGATTTGGTAACATATATATCACAGGGTTAACTGCCAGTTCAACCGGTATTGCAACGAGGGGCGCCTACCAGGCTTCTTTCATTGGTCCTTCATATTCCGATGATGGATTTCTTGCAAAATTCAATAGCTATGGCGCCATTCAATGGGCAACTTATTATGATGAAAATAAAACTATTTTAAGTGTTGCAACCGACAGGCCTGGAAATGTTTATATTACCGGAGTATTTAATATAGACGGGAATGCTTTTACTACATTTGTTGCAGGATTTAGCAGTGCCGGCAGTCTTCAATGGGAAACTACCTGTGGAGAGGCTTCAGGCAACGTCTTTACCCAGGGAAGCGGTATTGCAGCCGATAGAACGGGGAATATATACGTTACCGGATTGACATCCAGCAATTCAAAGATAGCTACAAGCGGCGCCTATCAGACTTATAATAGTGCCGGGAATGGAGGAGATGCCTTCCTTATAAAGTTTGGCCCGCTTGATGGAGGTATAACTTCAATCTTTAACCCAAAAGATAGTTTATGCCCGGATTCTCAAAGTGTAAAAGTACAATTACACAATTTTGGTATCAATCCGTTCGATTCCATCATCATAAAATGGTCGGTAAACGGCAAACTTCAACCATATTATCATTGGAAAGGAAATCTTGCACCGGGTAGCTCTTTAATAATAACACTTGGTAATTTTTTGGCTTTTACCGGAAAAGACACGGTTAAATCCTGGACTGCCTTGCCGGATGGGTCTGCCGATGCCAATCCTAAGAATGATACGGCTATAACAATTATGAATGTGATACCGCCTCCTTTGGTGAATACCGGGCCCGATAAAGCGATTTGCGAAAGCAGCTCAACTTCAATCGGAGTTCCGGGTGTAAATGGAGATACTTATTTATGGACATCCAATCCTGCCGGGTTCAGTTCTACTGTACCCAACCCGATTGTATCGCCAACCCAGACTACTGTTTATTATCTCAGGGTATCCGTAAATGCAACAGGCTGCAGTAATGTAGATTCTGTAATTATAACCATAAGCCCAATGCCATTTGTTAATACCGGCACTCCCAAATCAGTTTGCATGGGCGATAGCGCTGCTATTGGCGGTCCTGCTATTGCCGGCTATCTATATAGCTGGACATCTTCGCCTTCGGGCTTTAGTTCTTCCATTTCAAAGCAAACGGTAGCGCCTCCAAATTCAACCTTATATACACTCATGGTTACTGATACTGTCACAGGCTGTACAAATTCAGCGTCGGTTCTGGTAACTGTTAAACCTCTGCCCATTGCCAATGTAGGCCAAAACGTTTTCCAGGTATGCAGCGGCGCGCGTGTGAAAATTGGCGGGAACGCCATGCCGGACCTGGTTTATTCCTGGACCTCTAACCCGGCAGGGTTTTCTTCAACAATATCCAACCCGGTGGTAATGCCTGCCACAAGCACCTGGTATTATTTAATAGTAAAAGACACCGCTACAAAGTGTTCTAACAGAGATTCTGCCAGTGTTGCCCTCACTGCATCTCAGGCTCCTGTGGCGGATGCGGGGCCCAATCAAACCATTTGCGCTGGAGATTCGGTACCTATTGGTTCCCATGCCGTTGCAGGCAATAAATATGTCTGGACTTCCAACCCGTCGGGCTTTAAATCCACCTTTGCAATTCCCATTGTGAAACCGGATACCATCACTGTTTATTTTTTGACCGTAACCAATGCCGCAGGCTGTATCAATTTTGATTCTACAATTATTACAGTTAATCCAAAACCCAAATTAAAACCGGGAATGTCCCAAATAATATGCGGGGATATGGCTGTCCAATTGGGCGGTCTCCCGGACTCCGGAATTAACTATTTGTGGAGATCGGATCCGGCCGGTTTTAGCTCAACCGTAAGCAACCCTGTTGACAGTCCGAAAACATCTACTGTATATCATTTAAAAGAAACGGTTAGTGCTACAGGATGTACTGATTCTGATAGCGTTACAGTAACGATTGTTCCCAAGCCAATACTAAGTTTTAATATAAATTATGTCAACGGGTTTGAGTACCTTTTTACCTTGAAAACGCAGGGCTATCCTGCCTACATGTACCATTGGAATTTTGGATCTTCGACAGGCTCAGATACCGCGACAGGCTATGCCGTGACCCATACCTATACCCAAAACGGTAAATACGTTGTAACCCTTACTTTTCAGTTGCCAGGCTTTTGCAGAGAAACAGACACAGCATCGGTCGTTGTAAACGAGCAATTTTCATTGAATATTTTTCCCAATCCTTTTCCAACACAAACAGATATTAATTACACTTTGGCCAGTCCCGCGCATGTAAAAATCTCATTGGTAGATGAAATCGGGCAGCAAGTTGGCGCCCTGCTGGATAAACAACTTTCTCAAGGCGTTTACAATACTTATTTTGATGCAAGGCTATGGAAAACCCGGCCAGCCATGTATTTCATTCTCTTTCAGCTTGATAATAAACTGTATGTGCGGAAGATAATTCAACTGGAAGACAGGTGAAATAATGTGCTGATGTGATAATATGCTGATGTGATAATTGCTTCGCATGAGGCAGTTTTACGAAAGTTATGCCAGTGCATGATAAGTTTTCCTGGTGATTTTTATTCTTCTTAAGCCACCAAATTGGTAAAAATTACGTAAGTTTGATTACGCTTTCTATGTATTATGAATAAAGTCCTTCTTTTCAACCCGCGCAGCCTTAGGACCAAACCGCGTATCCCAAACTCGATCCTCGCCATCGCAGCTTCATTAGAAGGCAGGCATGAATATGTGATCGTGGACGGTAACTTGGAAAAAGACCCGGAGAAAAAAATTATTGATTATCTCAATACCGGTGATTTTAAATACTTTGCATCCACCTGTATGCCTGGCCCGCAATTGAAACAGGCTATACCCATTTCCAAAAATATACGGGCGCTTTTCCCTGAAATCAAAATTGTATGGGGTGGCTATTTCCCTTCAAATCATTACAAGGTTGTTCTGAATTCCGGATATGTTGATTTTGTTGTAAACGGGCCGGGTGATGTTTCTTTTAAATCTTTGCTGGCCGCGCTGGAAACAAATAGTTCTGTAGAGAAAATCAGCAACCTGATCTATAAATCAGGCGATCAGATTATTAAAACAAAAAAGGATGAACTGTATGACCAGGACGCATTGCCGCCACTGCCTTATGATAAGTTGAATGATTTTTATCCGCTACGGCATTACCTGGGCAAAAGCTACCTGGGCTCAAAAACCATTGCATATCATTCCAGCATGGGGTGTCCCTTTACCTGCTCATTCTGTGGCATTGTCCCGATTTTTAACGCACGGTGGCGGGCTGCATCGGCAGATAGGATTTATAACGATGTTATGTTCCTGAAAGAAAAATACGGGGGCAACGCGATTGAGTTTCACGATAATAACTTCTTTGTTTCTGAAAAGCGGATTATCGAATTTTCAAAAATGATAGCCCCGCAGAAGATAATCTGGTGGGGCTGGGGCCGGATTGATACGGTAAATAAATTTTCCGATTCTACCCTGCAATTGAGGCGCGAATCCGGGTGCAAAATGATTTTTTTCGGGGCGGAAAGCGGGAATGATGAAGTGCTGAAACAAATGGACAAGGGGGGTACACAAACGGGAGCCCAGATAAAAGCATTTGCCGCCAGGATGGCAAAATTTGATATCATCCCCGAATATTCATTTGTGCTTGGCACCCCTGCCGAGACGCCCGAAAAAGTAATGAAGCAGATTGATTTTGATATTGCCTTCATAAAGGAAATAAAAAGGATAAACCCTAAAACCGAAATCATTATGTACGTCTATAGTCCCGTACCGGCTGACGGTTCGGAAATGTTTGAAGATGTGCTCAATGCAGGGTTTAAGTTTCCTGAAAAACTTGAAGACTGGATAAGCCCGCACTGGGAAAATTTTGATATGCGGAAAAACCCGCTTACTCCCTGGCTTACACCTGAAATGGTGAATAAAATAAAGAACTTTGAAACGGTGCTGAATGGGTATTATCCAACCGTTTCAGATGTGAGGCTATCTAACCTGAAACGTAATATTATAAGGATAATATCTGCGATACGGTATAAAACCAGTTTTTACTGGAAACCATACGAGCTAAAAATCCTGCAAATACTCTGGAAATACCGCCAGCCGGAGATTGAAGGGTTTTGAGAAGGAAAAACCGTAAAGATCACAAAGGCATCGCAAAGAAATCAATGGCCCAAAGAGATTATCTTGTTTATTTCCGCATTTATTTTTTCTTTTCTTTCTTTGCGACTGAAGAGCTTTTTGCAGCTCTGCAATTAAGCTCTATTAAGTTATTCTTTAAACTTTCTCTCTGAATTTCTTTTGTGATGGAAAACAGAAGCCACCACAATTAGCTTTGCTTCCTTATCAATATGATATAATGCTGAAAGGAAATTTTTCCATCATTATTTCGTAAAAATCGTGATAAATCTTTTTACCACGCTTAGGGTTGTGGCAGAGCGCTTCAAGAGTTTTATCAATATGGTCAACAAAATTATTGGCGGCATCAATACTTCTGCCAATGTACCACATTACTGAATCATCATATTCGACCTGCGCTTCGGGGAGCAGGATATATGTAAATACCATTATTGCTTTCCGGCTTCTAATATTTGCCGGATACGTTTCTTGCTATCTTGAGAAGAAACGGGCAGAGAAAGACCATTTGAATAAGCTGCCAATCTTCGGTCTAATTCCAGTTTGAATTCTTTAGAATAATTTGAATACTTATCAGTTTTCAAATCATCTTCTACCATTGAATACATTGCTTTGATTTTCTCATCGCTTGCATTTTCAATGAAATGATTCAACTTTTTCCTAATTGCAGATACTGTCATGGCCATATTTTATACTAGTATTTTTTTATAAGTTCCGACAAAGAGTAAGAATATGCCTTCGCTCATTTGTCTGTAACAGGATTTTTCGGGTAAGCCAAATTCCCAAATAACTTTCTCATATCGTCTTCTGTTTTTTACTCCCTATCACAAATTTTCGGGAAATGGTAAAGCCCAACCTGAATTGCTCTTTGAGCCAGGATGTGGTGGTATAAGGAATAAAGGTGTTTTCAAGAATACCTGATGAGTTGGAAAAATTGATGGTGAACTCATGCCCGCCCGTGCTGATGAGCAAACCTATCGCAAGAGGATCATAGTACCGGCTGCTATTAACCTGCCTGAACTGCGAAAACGGGTGAAAATAATCTGCCACAATACCGAGGCGGTCGTTGAACATATATTTCCCTCCCACTCCCAGGGCAAAAAGATCCGGCAGGTCCCCGAAATAGGCCCTTGCCCAATTCCTTCTTACATAAATTGGCTCAATTTCTAAGGATAATTTATCGCTGAACTTCCTGGCAATGGGCGCATCCAGTGCAAATGAAAACCTGTTCCACTCCGATGCAAAATGCGCTTCAGAATGTACGGCGGTATCATACGGCATGGATGTGAAAACCACATCGGCATGGAGCGTGATGGAAATGGGCATGCTGCCATCTGTTTTTTGGCGCAGGATTCTGTACTTGACCATAGCATCGTATAATTCGCGAATCTGGGTTTGGGTTATAAGCGCATCATAATTGCCCTTAGTTCTTCCCAGGCCGACCATAAAATTGTCCGTTATTCCGTATTCCACAGCCAATCGCACATCCTGTATATTATCCAAACCATAGAAATAATGATACCCTCCGTAAGTCCCCCCGATGTCTCCAAACCTATGGGTAATACGCACATCCATAATGTGTTTGCCCAGGGTTTCGGTTGATTGTGCATTTATGATACGCGTATCCGCAAAAATATCAGCGTAAACTTCCTTTCCCCCGGCCATGCCTGCCATATTTTTAGAAGTGTCAGCCGGTGCGGATGCTTTATTTCCTTTCGAAAGCCTTTGCGCTGTTGTTTGTTCCGTAGCGCCCACAACAATCACGCCTTTCATTCCTGATAGGCAATGGGGTATGCAGAAATAAGGATAACTTCCTGGAGTTTTAAAAATTTGCTTAAATGCCTGTCCCTGTTTCAGGTAACCTGAATTCCATTTGCCATCAGGGCTGCAATTGGTACCGCTGGTACATGTGTGCAAATCTGTTGTCGGGTTTATCCAAACCACAGTAGAGCCAGGCTTGATGTGGAGGGTTGCGGGGTGAAATGTCATCCCAACAATACGGACGGTGTCAGTTTTTGCAAACAGTTCATTGGCGCTGCCTGAGCAAATGATAATGCATAGCGAAAGGAATGTAAAATTTTTCATAAAATTCAGGGTTTGAAGATGAAGGGACTGCGGTTCAGTTGGGGAAATTGTTTGGTTAAAGGTTTATTTACATAAGATACGTAAAGCCTACGGATAGGTGGGGTTGCTTTTAGACTGCAGCATATACAATCTTGCCTGGCCCATTAGCACATCAGCACATTATCGTATTAGCCCATTTTTTCCCATTATCTTTGCGCCACTATGATGACAATGGAACAGTTTCGCGAACTCCAGTCCCGCTCCGGGGCTTTAAAACAATATCTTTGACGTTGCCGGCAAACTTGAAAAAATAAAAGAACTCGAGGTAAAGAGCCTGGAACAGGGTTTCTGGGATGACCCCAAAGAAGCGGAGAAGATACTCAAACAAATCAAACACCTCAAAGTATGGCCGGCATCTTTTTCTGAATTGGAAAAAGCGTTGGAAGACCTTGACGTACTTTATGATTTCTATAAGGAAGGCGAAGCCCTGGAAACCGAAGTTGATGCCCAATATGAGCGGTCATTCAAACTTCTGGAAGAACTGGAATTTAAGAACATGCTGAGCGGGGAAGAAGACCAGATGAGCGCTGTGGTGAGTGTTAATTCGGGCGCGGGCGGCACCGAAAGCCAGGACTGGGCGCAAATGCTTATGCGCATGTACATTATGTGGGGCGAAAAACATGGCTACTCGGTGCGGGAAATAGACCTGCAGGAAGGCGAAGGAGCAGGTATCAAATCTGCAACGCTTGAATTTGACGGCGAATTCGGATACGGTTATCTGAAATCAGAGAATGGCGTACACCGGCTGGTGCGTATATCCCCTTTTGATTCCAATGCCCGTCGGCACACCTCTTTCGCATCCGTCTATGTCTATCCTTTGATTGATGATACCATTGAAATTGACCTTAACATGGCTGATATAACCTGGGATACCTTCAGGAGCGGCGGTGCAGGCGGTCAGAATGTAAACAAGGTAGAAACAGCCGTCAGGCTCAAACATGCCCCAACAGGTATTATTATTGAGTGCCAGCAGGAACGTTCCCAGCTTCAGAACAAGGAAACGGCTATACGACTTTTGAAATCAAGGCTTTACGAACTTGAAATACAGAAACGCAATGAAAAAAGGGATGCTACTGAAAAAGGCAAGAAAAAAATTGAATGGGGCAGCCAAATACGCAGTTATGTTTTTCATCC
>Ga0134126_10013309_pt1 | contig 10394 bp, 5 predicted proteins | sample KB31752_FD_96881 | JGI IMG/M metagenome (GOLD analysis project Ga0134126, IMG submission 96881) | Terrestrial soil microbial communities with excess Nitrogen fertilizer from Kellogg Biological Station, Michigan, USA - KB3-175-2 | ecosystem: Environmental > Terrestrial > Soil > Unclassified ...
AGTAGGGGGTTTGCCGGGAATCTGCTTCTGCCGGAGCAATTTGGTCAAGTAGGTCCGTTGCAGACCGAGTTCGGCTGCCGCTTTGGTCTGATTCCACCCATTCCGACGTAAGGCGGCCTCGATCAGCGTCTGGCTATAGACGTCCATGCTCTGATGATACGAGAAAAACAGTATGTCGGTGTTGGGCTCCTGAGTAACCGAGGGAGGGGAGGTCATTGGAGTCGTGCGAGCGGGCAGTGAGAGGTGTTCCGGTCCGATCGTATCACCGGGGCATAAGATCAAGGCTCGAGTGAGCACGTTTTCCAATTCCCGCACGTTGCCCGGCCAGGGGTAGCGTTGCAGCGCCTGGAATGCCTCGTCACTGAGGGTCAAACGTTTACACAGGCCGACGTTGCTTGGCCGGGTGAGGACATGTTTCACGAGGGTGGAAAGATCCTCCATCCGCTCACGCAACGGGGGCAGAGCGAGGGTAATCACGGCAAGGCGAAAGTACAGGTCTTCGCGGAATGTGCCTGCCCGAATCGCCTGGTTCAGATCTTTGTTCGTGGCCGCGATAAAGCGTACGTCGGCCCGTACTTCTTGAATGCCGCCGACACGGTAGAAGGTCCGGTCTTGAAGGACCCGCAAGAGATGGCTTTGCATGGTGAGCGGCATGTCGCCGATCTCGTCTAGAAACAGCGTGCCTCCTTCGGCGATCTCGATCTTGCCGGGCTCCCGCTTGGCGGCTCCGGTGAACGCGCCCTTTTCATGTCCAAAGAGCTCGTTCTCCAATAGATTCTCAGGGAAAGCGGCGCAATTGACGGCAATAAAAGGTTGCGTCGAGCGAGGGCTCCAACGATGAATGGCGCGGGCAACCACTTCTTTCCCCGTCCCGGTTTCGCCGAGCAACAAGACGGTCGCGGAGGATGCCGCGGCCTGTTTGGCCACCGTCAGTTGGTCGCTCATCCGCTTACTGGTGGAGACGATCGGCTCGAACTGGGCATCGACTTCCTTGCGAAGGGTCTCGACCTGACGGTGAAGGGCGACAGTATCTAGAGCCTTGTTGATGACCACGGCTAAGTGATCTTTAGTGAACGGCTTCGGTATAAAGTCGAAAGCGCCCAGTTGCATGGCTTGCACCGCTCGCTCGATCGTTCCATATGCCGTGAAGATAACGATAAGTGGTGTTGTATAAGTTACTCGAACTGAGGGAGCGCCCTCTTCTGCTGGGTGGCATCTATCGCGAACCTGCCGTAACACTTCAAAGCCGGACACGAATGGGAGTTCCAAATCTAGAAGCACGAGATCCGGCTGTTCTTGGTGGATCAGGCGAAGCCCGTCCTTGCCGTTATTCACGATCAATGTCTCATGGCCCATCCCGATCAAACGTCTTTCTAGAGGCAAGGCGATATCGGGGTCATCATCAACGATGAGTATGCGTGCTCTCATGGGACCTCTATGAAGGAGTTAGAACCGACGTCTGGCTCGTCGGAACCGTAAAGAAGAAAGTACTGCCCTGGCCGACTGTGCTTTCCACTCCGACCGTACCTCCATGGAGTTCAACCAGATTTTTTACAATGGCCAAGCCGAGTCCTGCTCCTCGGATTCCTGACGGTGTCGACTCTCCGCGGAAGAATTTCTCAAAAACTTTGGAGAGCTCCTCTGGTGCGATACCGCAGCCGGTATCCGAGATGCGGATGTGGAGGTACCCATCGGGCTGCACCTTGGTCAGAATCTGAATCTTGCCGCCGGCAGGGGTGAACTTTATGGCGTTGCTGAAGAGGTTCGTAAAGATCTGTGCAAGTTTATCCCGGTCGGCGTGGATTGTCACCGCTTTATCGGCAGATGAAACGTCGAGCGCGATAGAATTCTCTTTCAATGAATGGCGAAAGCCTTCAACGATGTCGCTGAGTACGTCATCGAAGGATAGCCGTTCGAGCCGGAGCTCAACCTTGCCCGATTCTATTTTGGAGAGATCTAGAAGGTCGGTGCTCAGTCTCGTCAGTCGGTCAACGTTGAAGAGTATTCGGTTAAGGTAGCGGGACTGTTCATCGGTCAGCGAGCCGATTAGGCCATCCAACATGTTTTCGACATATACACGGATCGATGTCATAGGCGTGCGCAGTTCATGGGAGACGACGGAAACGAACGCTGATTTGAGCTGATTCAATTCCTTCAACTGCACATTGGCAGCTTCGAGTTCTGCGGTACGCTCAAGGACCTTTTGCTCAAGGCCCAAGTTCAACTGCTCAATTTGGCTGTATGCTGTTACGTTATCGACAGCAATGGCGAGTTGATTGGCAAACGTAGTCATAATTTCTAAATCGTCTTGGTTCAAGCTATTAGCTTGGCTACGATCTACGGTCAGAGAGCCTAGAATTCCGTTCTTTGTCTTAAGCGGTACAGATACAAATGATTGAGTGCCACTCTTGAATGCCAGTTCTCTATGGAGAGGATGGAGCCGGTCCAGTACCTCGTGAACATTCTGAACTAAGACTGGGCAACCATGAAGGAGAACGGCGCCCTCGATCGTCAATGGGTCGGTTACTGGAACCTCCAGATTTCGAGCGAACGCAGCAAGTGCATCAGTAACTCCTACAACCCTGCTGCTATGTGATATCTTGCGGGTGGAGTCGAAGAAGCTGATCATGACACGGTCATATGAAAGTTGGTTAATTAGGATCTCTAGGGCATGTTGAAGAAGAACTTCAGAGTCTCTCGAAGAGGTAAATTGCAGGCCGGCTTCGTAGAGAGTGGTTAAATAATCGACTCTTTTCCTTAACTCCACAGCAGTCTGCTGCAACTCAACGTAAGCCTTCTCAAGCTCCTCGTGGCGAGTCTTGAGCGAGAAGGTTTGTTCCTCGATCAGTCGATCGCGATCGACGATTTCGTGTCGTAATACGTGGTGCGCTATGTTGGTTGCTATTTGCTTTCCAAGGTACCAACGTACTGGTTCTTTCCAGCGAACCTGCCATTCGCAGAAGTCATCTCCCTCCACTATACACTTGCGTTCGAACATAGCTGCCGGTTCAAGGCCATGGATCTTTTGTGGAACGATGGATATCCCCACTTTGAGGGCGTTACACCAGATTTTCGCGCAGGCACGACGATATGGTCCAAATTGTTTTAAGGCTCGATCCATGAGAGTCATGCGAAGGATGGCGTAACCGTCTCTGACTTCTATTCCTTGAAGATCATAAGAATCCTTTGCGTAGTGTTCGATCCATCGCGTTGCTCCCTTATAGATGCTTTTTACCGAAAACGGACGCATGAGAGTTTGCATGATGGGCGGGATGAGTTTCTTGCGTCCCATGTTGAACTGGAAGCCGTTGTCACGGGACAGTTCAATGCAAAACTCAACGAGATACGCTGTAAATTCATTTGAGTAACAGGTCCATGGATTCCTCAAAAATCTGGAAGTGACATGGTAGGAACGATCGGGAATACGCTCGTTCAGAAGTTTCACCAGCGTTTCGACAACCTCTTCTCCTGTCTGAGTGCCTTGTGTTTGGGTCACATATTCTTCAAGGTGCTCGACGTTCGACCTTATGGATACTCCAGTCATATCCCTGATAGCCACGCCGTCGACGTCCTTGCCGAATGGCCGAAACAACATCAGTGGACGTTCAAGAATACGGCGAGTCTTTGGGAGAAACTCAAACTCTCCGGGGACGAGGAGATGGTCCGTGTCTGCCATTCGATGCATCTCTATTGCAAGGGCAGGCGATTTCTTATCGTGTTTGGTTCAATCAGAGAACAGTAAAATCTAAAGCCTTATCAGATTCAAAAGTTGATGCGAAGGCTCATCACGCCAGCATGTAGGATTGTCTCCCAAGTGCCATTCACTATGGGTCGTATGTCGTTTGTTATGGTGCGCGATTCGTAGATCTGGTTCTTGTAAGCCAGATCGAGGCCTATACTTTTTATACTCGTGAGACCAACCAGGTGGTTCTGGCATTTGATAAACCCGAAGAATTTCCCCTGTCCTTTGCAAAGGAATCCACATCCCACTGAAAAGGAATTATAATTTGCGTCTGGAACTGCCGGTTCGAATGTGTTCTCTGGTACGGGGGTTTGCGAACGGATATATCCGAACCGTGCAGAAATGTCCCATTCAGGGAGAATGGAAGAGCCGATCCACTTATACTCTGTTCCAGTATGGATAATGAACACTCCTTTCCAGTTGCGAGGCTCTGGCAATATTGCTCCATTGCTTAGCTGAATGTCCACTTGCTTGAAGGTGTGCCAGTTGGCGTAGTCGACATCGACCTCCAGTTTCCATTCTCGATTCCCGTCGCGAATGGGCCAATAGGCTACAGCGCCAGTGACTATCTCAGGAAGTGTGAGATCAACTCTGGCATTCGCGAGTAGCCCCCCATTCATGAGAAAGTCACCATGAAAATTCAACGTCGCTTGGCTTCGATAGACGAATGCCAAGTTGAGACGGGGTTTCTCATCCGAGCGCCATGGCGTGAGGAGCACTCCAATGTTGTAACCAATGGCAGTATCTTTCGCATTTAACTCGAGATTCGTACTGGGAGGAACAAAAGCATTGATCTGAACACCACCTGCTCCAGCAAAACTCGTGAAGGTATAGATATCTAGACCTCCACCAATTGAGAGATAGTCATTGAATCGATAAGCAAAAGTAGGCTTGATGTCGATCAGGGGTAGGGTAGCCCTTGTGTCCAAAGCCGAGAATGGAACTTCTCTGGGATAATTGATGATGAGCCCATATGGCGAATTGATGCCAAGGCCAATACTGAAGTTCTTTAAGAAATCAATGTTGAGCTTGCCGAAGTTGGCAGTCAAATAAAAGTTGATTGGTGGAGGAAAGGCAATCGCACCATCCAGATTGGCTCGATATCGCGCGCCGGTAGGGGCTGTGTAATCGTAATGGCCTCCGACCAGCAGTGTGCCTCCATAAAATTGCATACCTGAAAGTTGGGTCATTCCTGCCGGATTATAGTGTATCGCCGAGGGGTCATCGGCCTGCGCAGCAAAGGCGGTCCCTTGGCCCGAAGCTGCGGCACCTTGGTCCAAAATGCGAAATGCCTCACTGTGAGATGGAAATGGGTTCTTCCACGTAAAGAAGACCGCCAGAAGCAACCAGCCCGCAGTACGAAAAACCCTCATTATTTGAGGCATACGGTCGCCTCTTAGGTATCGAATTCGAGATAGAAGTGTTCCGGAAAAAGATCAAGCGGGTCAAATGAATCGTCCTTAGCCCGACGGAGATTCTTCAATGTCAGTAAGCGCATGAACAGTTCCTGAATAACAGATGGAATAAGATGTCGGCCCATACATTCGTGTGCATCGTGTCCAAAGAAGAGGTAATATTCAGGCTGGCGATCCAATCGGAATTCATTTGGTTCTTTAAAGGGGCCTTCCGGATCGAACATGGCAGAGAGTGTGGCAACAAACACCAGAGTTCCCTTCCTAATAGGGGTCTCTCTTGGGGTGTTTTTCGCAATAATAGTATCTGCTGCGCATTGACGAAATACCACGTGATTTTGTGGATTGAATCTCATGGCTTCGAGCACATATTTAAATACAGGATCTTTTCTTCCAGCTCTCGCTGCCTCTTGTGCATCCTGTAGCTGCTGTGGACGACGAATTAACTGATCGATTGTTCGCGCTATGGCTTTGAGAGCGGTCTCAACCACTCCAACTGTGAGTCCCATAATGTTGCGTTTTACGAAGTTTGGTTCTAGCTCAGGGGTTCGCTCGTTGATGATGATCAGTTCCTTGAGAACGGAATCAGCAATCTTGTCATACTGAATTAAACCATCGAGATAGGGATTCATTTCAGCGACTGCCACATCCGCTTCCTTTGTCCATTCCGGGATCTTCCTTAAGTTCAGGAATAGGTCTCTGTAAATGTGGCGCATCCAACGCTTGTTTCTTTCATGGTCTGGACCAGGAACACCGAAATAACGGGCATTGAGGCCGAGCGGAACTGGCCATGCAATGTCTTGAATCACATCGATCCGTCCATCCTTCCTTTTCTTGATCTGGTCAAAAACTTCATCAAGTAACTCACTAATAATTCTTGGGAGGTTTCCGCTGTTTTGTTTGATTGCCTTGACCACGAGAGGCGCTTCCTTTTCATACAGGGGGTCATTAATTTCCTTTCCCAAGATGAAGGGACCACGTGGTGGTCTTGGGGGCGGAATCTCCATTTTCTGGCGGTAGAATTCAACTGTCATTTCAGGATGCCTGTTTTTGTCGAGGACTTCGAGAACATCCTCGTACTTTGTGACAATGGTCGTCGGAAGTGCGGATCCCGGGTAACCGACTGTTTGGAAGATTCTTCCACTGCCTGTCGCCACTTTGAGCAATTCGTCTAGTGCCTCATGAGGGCGGTAAATTAGCCAATTGAAAATTAGTTCGCTTTGCTTCTGAGCCCGTAAAGCCGGGTCAACTATCTCTGATTCGGTACGATCAAGCTCTTCCAAGAAAGAAGAGAATGCACCAGTTTCTATCCCTCGCAAAACCGGTATACTTGGAAGAAAAAAGTATTCTCCTCCACGGGTTGTCACAAATTCAGGTAAGTTGAGAGCCCAAGGAAGCCTAGTTGCCGCTGGGACCGTGAACTTTGTGGGAGTTTCTGGATGAGGTTGACCGGCTGGACTTGTGAGGGGAAGATCTCTAACGTCACACTTGTTACCGACCAACGGGTCACGATCAGTTGAGTCCAACCGGAGAGAGTCCCCATCATTGATCCAATTTTTCTGGACAAACTCAAATTGACGGGCGATGTCTGCTACCATTGCGATAAACATCACACCACGATCCTCCCCGTCCTTTTCATTCCTGAATGGCTGGCCGTAGGGAAGCCCCCGCCGGATCATCCGATGTCTGGTACTTACCGGGTCTACCAAAAGATTGCCTTTTCCGTCTAGCTCTAGATCTCTGGGGTTTGTACGACGGATATGAGCTCCTAAAGGACATCGGTTTCCTGTCTCATCCTTATCGAAGGTGAACGCATTTACCTGTCTTGGATCCACAGCTATCGTTAGATCGTCTTTTTCCGCAGAAAGATCGACAGGACATCCGCTCGGCCAACGCCCTACCATAAGTGCCGCTAAACGGTCTTTTGCAGCGGAATCACCAAAGACATAGCGAGCTTGTGTTTCCATCTGTTTTCTGAATTTGGCTACGTCTTGCTGTAGCTTGCGAAGAACCAAGTAAGTTCCGTTCAGACTAAGAGGGGAGGGGGTGAGGTGGTGCGCGATACGGCCGAGCTCGTCTTTATATCCGAGAAGGAATTCTCCCAATTTAATAGGGGCAAATCCATCGCGCGTTCTCTTTCCTCCATGAGGTTCTATAGGTGGACCAGGTTTCGTTCCTTCAATCCATGGCTGACTAATGCCGTCCCTAAAGCCGAAATGCTCTTTGTTATCTGGCAGTCCCTCGGCTGTCATTTTGTCTAATCTGGTGAGGCCAGTCGGCACCTTATTTTCCACCTGTTGCGAGAGCTTGTCACGGCCGTCCCTGTCTACACCATGAACAATGCACATGATGTGAACTTGTGAACTACCAAGGTAGTTCCCCCAATTTTTCGGAGCACTCTCACCGAAGTCACAAAGTATTGAGGCACGCTTTCTCATGCCTTCCTGAAATTCTGTAGGAAAACTGTTCAAAGATGTCGGCGAAAGACCGAGAGCCTTGAGTCCCTGGTGCGTCACGGCGATATTGAGCATTGCCGGAGGTTTCTCTTTGAACTTCTCCTCGGTCGTAATATCGTCGATGATCGCGCCTAACCACCGACGTGCCGCTTCAGATAGGTCAACGCGGTACAACAGATACGTAGCAAATTGTGCTCCGTAATTACTTAAAATATTGCCTTGAACATCCTTAAGATTTGGATAAACGGGTGGATTGCTCATAGCTGCCTCCTAGTGGCGTCTTTTACCGAAGTCTTTCGGTGTTGGCATTGCTAGGGTTCGTAGGAAGGTTCTAATCTTTCCGCGCATGCTCTCCAATTCCGTAGCAGTTACGCCATGGGATGTTAGCCGCTCATTCGCCGCAGCATTGTCTCTGCAACATTCAATGACTCTTTGCACCATGTCGGACAGTTCTGGAAGGAGATCGCTGATTACCATTTCAGTCTGCTTTTTCCAGTAGAGCGCACGTTTAACTTCTTTGACTGTGTGGCGAGGATAGGCTGAATAGTAGTAGTCCGATGGCACCATGTGCTTTTGCACGTATTGGATGAAAGGGCCAACTGGCCTTGCTCCAGGCCAGTCTTCGCATTGCGAGAAGACGACATTGAGCGGAACTTCATCGCGTTCGGCGAATTCGGTCATATAATCTTCAAAATTTCCATCATAATTACTGGTGAAGAGTAAGCGGGTTCCACCATCGAGAATTACCCAGCGGGCATAATGAATCGATTCGATTAGTTCGATAGGGCCTGGAAGGCCTCTTTTCTCGTCTTCCTTCTTCTGGATAAAAATCCTTCGAAGGTGGTCCGCTCCTCCTGGTTTGAGCGGGGCAATGGCAGTGAGTTCGGTCACGTTGTTTGCGAGTTGAATTCCCTTTGATGGATGTAGCATTAGTTTGCCTCCAGAGTGCGACGCAATCTTGTAGGGGAATAGGTTTCAGCAGATATCCAGTGTGAATTCAAGAAAACCAATTGTCTGTTCGCTCGACCAGTGATCGTAGTTGTCGTATTCGTGTTTGAGTTCCGGCCTTTGCTCAGGATTATTTGTCCATAGCCAATCGAGCCCTGCTTTCCGGCCAATGATTTTTGCAATGGTACGGTCCTTCAAATAGAGATTATGATTGAATGGGGTGTTTTGCCGTATGAAGTGCCAGGGGTTCCACCATTGTCCAACGCTAATCACTTTGTCGAGGAAGACGGCATTGTTATACGCTTCGTTAAGCGTCTTGAGTGGATATCCGACCACGTCTTGAGGATCGTAGAAATTAATCCATCTGCCGTTTTGATCCTGCATTGTGATGGGCTTCTGGAACGAATCTGGGCCATAGCCGTATCGAAGTTTGTAGAGAGCGAGGGGGGAACCCAAAGACATTAGATTAGCTAGGCGTAGATGGGGTGGCCACCGTCTCTTCTTTCCGATCAAAGTGTCATACAGCAGATCCGATGTGATCACGGCTCCAAGGCTATGGCCGACAACTGTGAGTAAGGCAGGATTGTGGGGGGTCGCTTCTGTTGAAAGAGTCTGCTTGGTGCAAGTTTCAAAAGCTCGGTAGATCTCGTGATGTATCGCTCCGTATTTGTTCGCGCCCGGCGATTCAAGGTACGCGATCAAGTCACCTTGGAAATTCACCACGAGTTTCCTGAAAAAGGTCATGTGTCTCAGGCGACTGAACAGCGACATTGGATTCCTAACTAACTCTTTCTTCGGGATGTTTCTCTCCTTCATCCATGGGAACAACTCACCCCAAAGCGTGTTCTGATCTCTTTGTGTGGCTTGATACCATAGCGCTTCGCAGAAGTGGATGCCGTCTTCGGGTGGATTGTGTGATGAAACTCGCAAGACCGTCTTGATGAACTCAGATTTGATCTTTGCCTGAAGCCAGAAACTAAAACCATCGCATTGGTCTCCAATTCCATGAACAAAGACAATATGGTGAGGAATATGAGAGGTCATGGGCCCTAACAGTTTTGACCGAGTTATGCGACGGCTAACGCTCGTATGACCTAAGTAACCTTACGTGCCGCCTAAGTATTCCTATTACTCATTTTGCTCAATAACCCTTTTACGTGATTCCATTCTCCTTCACTGCTGGACAAACTGTTCCACTCCATCATTTTTCTGCCGTATCTTGTGGCCTAAATCCTCACCGTTTCATCATCTGGATCCATGCGTTCGTATAAGTCTATTCAGCTATAACTGGACGAATTATGATTGTCACCGTGGATTGAACCGGCGGACGATCTCAAAATCATGGTCATCGGGATAGGCTTTTGCCATCTCATCGTCGATACGAGCACATGGTGCCCTTCCTTCCACCGATTCATCTGAATTTCCTTCTTCGGGGACTGATCGGCTCTATGCTCTGCTTGCAACAGCAAAAGACGAGCCATTGAGGAGACATCAGCCCACATCTCCAAAAAAGTACGTAAAACGACTGTATTGTCGCTAGGGTGAGGTCATCTGCTTGTGCAGGATTTTCTATTGAGGAGATGAGAACATGCGGATGTAGGTGAATCTAAAGAGATTCACCAGAATCTAATTCGATTCATCGCACGGGGTTTTGGGGTTTTAAGGGCACATCTATGTCGGAAGGCTGCTCCAGCTTCAATCGGCAGAAGTAGTAGTAGGGGGTTTGCCGGGAATCTGCTTCTGCCGGAGCAATTTGGTCAAGTAGGTCCGTTGCAGACCGAGTTCGGCTGCCGCTTTGGTCTGATTCCACCCATTCCGACGTAAGGCGGCCTCGAT
>Ga0134126_10013310_pt1 | contig 10393 bp, 11 predicted proteins | sample KB31752_FD_96881 | JGI IMG/M metagenome (GOLD analysis project Ga0134126, IMG submission 96881) | Terrestrial soil microbial communities with excess Nitrogen fertilizer from Kellogg Biological Station, Michigan, USA - KB3-175-2 | ecosystem: Environmental > Terrestrial > Soil > Unclassified ...
GCGGAACATATCTCCCATGGACTAAGCGGCGCTCTCATATGCAAAATTCGTGTTGTAATGATCCGAATGCGTACTCAATGGCTCGTGCAATCCGCTCTTCGCCAGGGCAAAGTACGAGCTGTACGATCGGGAATGGAACAACGGTAACCCTATGGCGCTATCCTGCTTCACGCGGTCCTGCAGACCCTGGTCCTCCGGATGCAACCGCGCCTCCTCCCGATGATACCAGGCGCTCACCCGCTGCTCCGCATACGTGGTAAACCCTTCATCCATCCAGGGATACATCGATTCATTGGTGCCCATCATGCCCTGGTACCAGCTGTGCATCCATTCGTGGAATGCCGTTCCAAGACTGGGCCCGTTGATCAGCGTACTCATCGGGTATTCCATGCCGCCGTCTCCGCCATGCACAAACGAATACTGCTTCCACGGATACGGCCCGAAAGTCTTCTCTATATACGGTAAGACGACTACCGCTGCATCCGCCACAATATTCCACAACGTGTCCTGACGTGGTTCGTTATTCTTGTTCTTGTACAATACGTTGATGACCCGGCCATCCTTGAGACGCCTCACAAGATGATGATACTCCGGATCGGCCGCCCACATGAAGTCATGCACTTCAGGTGCGGAAAAATGCCACACCAGCCTGTCCCCCGCCGGACGTACGACCTTCGTCCCCGGAGCTTCATATCCATATCCGACCTGCGCCGCATTCTCCAGATAACCCGTCCCTCCCAGGATATAATGTTTGTCGATCGAGATCGTCACATCATAATCCCCCCAGACGCCATAAAATTCCCGGGCCACATATGGCGTGGGATGCCATCCTTCATAATCGTATTCACACATTTTCGGATACCACTGGCTCATGGAATACCGCACTCCGGTCTGCGGATTATCTCTTCCGCTGCGGCGGATCTGCAACGGCACCTGCGCCTCGAAATCCATCTGGAAGGTCACCGAGCTTCGCGGCAATATCGGTTTGGTCAGCTTCACCTTGAGGATGGTCTCATCCGTCTCATAGGTCTGCGACACGCCATTCATCTTCAGCGAAAGGACGCGTTGATAGCCGATCTCATCCGGTTTCAGATTCAGTATCCGGTCGCGCACCCGCTGATCCCAGTCCCGCTGCTGCTGCCCGCGGCGCCCCGAATACACGATCTCGCCCAGCTTACGGCTCCGGCTGTCCATCATGCTCCCCGGTTGAAAAGCATTCCAGTATAAATGGTAAAAGACCTCGAACAGGGTGTCAGGGGAATTGTTGGTATAGACGAGCGTCTGAGTACCCGCAAACCGGTTCGTCTGCACGTCCATCTTTACATCCATCGTATACTTCACGTGCTGCTGCCAGCGATCGGGTTGCGCCGATGCCACGGGATGATGCGCCAAAAAGATCACCCCGGCTAAAACTAATTTCTTCATCTTATTACAATGTATTACTATCCTTCAACAGCTGCCCGTCGCTGCTGAAAAGCAAATTCTTTTTCTGTATATCGCTCTTCTGCACCAGGATGCCATACTGCGTGACATTCCCGGGATTGTGATACCTCGTCACCGATTTGATCACCCACTCCGCACTGGCATATTTGCTCTTCGAAAGACCATCCTTCACCGGGGCAGGGATCTCATCCCTGGTGATCTTCTCCCAGGATTGCAGCCAGACGCCCTTGCTGTCAAATTTGGCGACAAGCCTGTCCTTGCCAACCATGAAGCTGGCCTGGAAATTCGAGACCTTGTCCGACCAGCTCACATTCGCGGCGGTCGGATATTTTACTTTGAAACTGTCGGTCACTACCGCGGGTATCGACCGGAACTGCGCATCTACATGACCAGCCGTCATCAGGAAACCAAAAACAAGTAGCAGATAAAGGGATTTCTTCATAAAAACATATTTATAGGTTATAATTCATTTCTCTTTTCCGAACACCCCTCCACCACGATGACGATCTCCCCCTTCACCCCCTTCTCACGAAAATATTCGCAAACGTCGCGAAGCGACCCACGCTTATTCTCCTCATATATCTTCGTCAATTCCCGGCTCACACAGCATGCCCTATCCTCCCCAAAATGAACGATCATCTCCTCGAGCGTCTTCACCAGCCGCAACGGCGACTCATAAATAACCAACGTCCTCGCTTCCCCCGCCAGCTGCTTCAACAAGGTCTGCCTTCCCTTTTTCGGCGGCAAAAAACCCTCGAACGAAAACCGGTTCATCGGCAACCCGCTATTCACCAGCGCCGGAACAAAAGCCGTCGCACCCGGCAGACATTCTACCGTCACCCCGACCCGGATGCACTCCCGCACCAGCAGGAATGCCGGATCGGACACTCCCGGCGTTCCCGCATCCGTCAACAGCGCCATCTTCTTCCCCTGTAGCAACTGGTCGGTCAAATGATGCAGTACCTTATGTTCATTGTGTTGATGAAACGGCGACAGCGGCTTCACGATCTGAAAATGATTCAACAACCGGGCAGAATTCCGGGTGTCTTCCGCCAGGACCAGGTCCACCACCTTCAACACCTCCAAAGCCCTGAGCGTAATATCCTGCAGGTTACCGATGGGAGAAGGAACGATATACAACATTAGTTCACCTCCGTCTCAAAGTATTCCATCACCGGATTGGCCAGCAACTGCCGGCTGGCTTCTTCCGCGATCTTTTTTGCTTCGCCGGCCGACGCGGCCTCTATCTGCAGCACGATACTCTTCCCGATCCGTACATCGCTGACACTCCGGATACCCAGGTTCTGCAACCCTCCCATCACCGCCTTGCCCTGCGGATCCAGCAATTCTTTCAAGGGCATTACCTTAATCTGAACTGAATATATCATGAAGTCCGATTTTTAGCAACCAAAGATACAATAATATAAAAAACGAACACCACCGGCACCGCCACCCACTTCAACACAACAGCCGAAACCACCCCGATCCCCACCAGCAACAACTTCGGCCAATTGCCTCTCATCGTATTGTCCTTGAACTTCAGCGCCATCAACGGCAGATTGCTCGTCATCAGCCAGGCCACCACCACGATGATCCCATACAACACCCATTTGTTAATGATCAGCGCGGCAATATCCGGATTCTGAGAATACCACGAGATCAATGGCAGGGAAGCGATCAGTATTCCCGCCGCGGGTGTAGGCACCCCTTTGAACCCATAGGTCTGCGATTCATCGAGATTAAATCGTGCCAGCCTGTACGCCGCCGCACAAGGAAAGATCAGCGCCGGCAGAAGCCACCCCAACGAAACATCGATCCCATCCGCCTGCCCCGAATAACCCAACCTGAGCAGCTGATACAGGATCATCCCCGGCGCCACGCCAAAACTGACGAGATCCGCCAGCGAATCCAGCTGCTTGCCCATCGGCGACGTTGCTTTGAATAACCTCGCCACCAATCCGTCGAGGAAATCTACCACCGCCGCCATCCCGATACAAAAAGAGGCGATCGTCGTCTTCTCCGGCATGCTGATATATTGCGACCCATCCGGATTATACAGCGCGGTAATGCCGTTCTGTAAAATATAGATGATCGCCACGCAACCGAAAACCAGGTTGAGCAACGTGAACAGATTCGGAATTTTCTTCATGCCGGAAAATTAATGCTTTATTTTCGATTCATAGCCCCCACCACGCACCGCCCCTCATTTCTTCATCGCCCCCACCAAGCTCCGCCCCTCATTTCTTCATCGCCCCCACCAAGCTCCGCTCCTCATTTCTTCATAGCCCCCGCGACGCACCGCCCCTCATTTCTTCATCGCCGCTTCTATCTCCTCCACCGTTATCGGCACTTCCCCCATCAGATCCTGACACCCACTGGCCGTGACCCATACATCGTTTTCTATCCGTATCCCCATCTTCTCCTCCTCGATATAGACCCCCGGCTCCACAGTCAGCACCATCCCCTCCCCGATAGGCTCATACCTCGGTCCCAGGTCATGCACGTCGATCCCCAGGTGATGAGATACCCCATGATACATGTACCGGCTATACGCCATATTCTCCGGCGTCTGATTTTTCAGATCGCCCTCGGTCAACAACCCGATCCGCACAAACACCTTACCCGCCTCCTCCCCTAATTGCCGCCCATAATCCGCCAAACCTACCCCCGGTCTCAACAAACTCTTCGCATAGCGATGCAAATGCAGACACGCATTATACACCTCCGCCTGCCGCTTCGAAAACTTTCCATTCACCGGCACCGTCCTCGTCAGGTCCGCACTATAACCCCCATACCTCGCGCCAAAATCCATGAGCACAAGCTCCCCGTCCCGACATTCCTCGCTATTGGCGATATAATGCAGCGTCCTGGCCCTGTCCCCGCTGGCAACGATACTCGCATAAGCCGGACCCGACGCCCGCCTCGACACGAATCCCCGCAGGATCTCCGCCTCGATCTCGTATTCCATCACGCCCGGCCGTATCCGCTTCAAAAGCTCCCCAAACGTCGCACCCGTAATGTCCGCCGCTTCCTGCATCACCGTGACCTCCATCGGCGTCTTGATCGCCCGCAGCCCCCTCAGGGTCTTCGCGCTCCGCCGGTACACATGCAACGGGAATTCCCTCCGCATTTCATCTATGAACCGGTAATCCCGCGTGATCAGCGGCCCCCCACGACGATCATTCTCATTCGAGTCGAGATAGATACTATCGGCCAGGTGTATCCACTGCCGTAACATCCCCCAGATATTTTCCAGCCACACCACCGTAACGATGCCCGATATCGCCCTTGCCTCCTCCGCACGCAACCGCCGGCCATCCCATTTCTCTTTCAATTCATTCGGCTTCGCCAATACCAACACTTCCCGGTACCGCTCGTCGGGATGCCCCGGAAAAAGGACCACCATCGACTCTTCCTGCCAGATACCCGATACCCAAAACAGATCGCTGTTTTGCCAAAAAGGATGATGCGCGTCCCCATTCAAAGGCATCTCATCATTACTGACGAATAACGCGATCGACCCTGGCTCCATCGCCCCCGCAAACCGCCTCCGGTTCTCACTGAACAATTCCGGTATCCTTGGAAAATATTGCATATCGCTTGATTTAGCCCGCCCCTTCCGGCCGCGGGCAAATTTATGTATTGATCATTAATTCCTTCCATTAATTGAACCTCCGGCATACTAACGATCGTTAGTTTAGCAATATTTTAACCAATCCCCCTTCAATTTTGATAATATCAAATTCAGGCACCATTCCGGGGCTTGCTATAGAAAAATTTCCCTTTAGCTTTGTACTAAAATAAACGATTGCGAATATGTCAGTGCCTGTTTTTGCTCCCCCGGCCGACCAGCTGGTAAGGCTCGGCTTACACCTCTCCGATTCCATAAAGTACCAATTACCCCCAAACCAACTGGTCCGACATTGCCTTCGCCGGAAAGAAGGAGTCCTCAACGATACCGGCGCCCTCATCATCCGCACCGGCACATTTACCGGCCGCTGTCCAAAAGACAGGTTTATCGTAAAGGACGACATTACGGCCTCAGCCGTCAACTGGAACGACTTCAACCAACCCATCGACGAGATCTATTTCAATCGCATCTTCGACACCATCACGACCTGGCTCAACCGCCTGCCCGAAGTATTCGTCCGAGACTGCTATGTCTGCGCCGACAATCGCTACCGGCTCAACCTCCGCGTCGTCACAGAGACTGCAAGCAACAATCTCTTCGCCTATAACATGTTCCTCCGCCCCACCGAGGACGAACTGGAAAATTTTCAACCCGACTGGCAGATACTATCCGCACCCGGCCTCCAGCTCGACCCCGCCCACTGCGGCACCCGCAATGGTAACGCAGCCGTCATCTCCTTCAGACACCGGCTCATCCTCCTCGCAGGCACAGGCTACACCGGCGAAATGAAAAAAGGAGTCTTCACCATCCTTAACTTCCTCCTCCCGCACGAGGAGAAAGTACTCAGCATGCACTGCTCCGCTAATAAAGGCCCCAAAGGCGATACCGCCATTTTCTTCGGCCTTAGCGGCACCGGCAAGACCACTCTCAGCGCCGACCCCGCCCGCCGGCTCATCGGCGACGACGAACACGGATGGACAGCCGACAATATCTTCAATTTCGAAGGCGGCTGCTACGCCAAATGCATCAACCTCAGGGAAGAAAAAGAACCCGATATCTACAACGCCATCCGGCCCGGCGCCCTCGTCGAGAACATTCGCTTCTTCCCCAATTCCAACCGCATCAATTTCGAAGACGGCAGCATTACGGAAAATACCCGCGTCTCCTACCCCCTTTCATATATTCCCAGCGCCCTCGAACCATCCGTCGGCACCATCCCAAAGAACATCTTTTTCCTCACATGTGACGCCTATGGCGTCCTGCCACCGATATCGAAGCTCACCCCCGGCCAGGCTATGTACCAGTTCATCTCCGGATACACCGCCAAGGTAGCCGGCACCGAGACCGGCATAACGGAGCCGAAACCAACCTTTAGCGCCTGCTTCGGCGCCCCCTTCCTCCCGCTCCACCCCGGCCGCTATGCACAGCTCCTCGGCAGCCGCATCAGGGAGCACGGTTCTAAAGTATGGCTCGTCAATACCGGCTGGTCCGGCGGAGCCTTCGGCAAAGGTAACCGCATGAACCTGGCCTATACCCGCGCCATGATCACCGCCGCCCTCGAAGGCGCCCTGGATAACGTGGAATATAAGACCCACCCGGTCTTCGGTATGGCTATGCCTGCCACCTGCCCCGGCGTCCCTTCCGGCCTGCTGGACCCCCGCAGCACCTGGCCCGACCCCGCCGCATACGACGAAATGGCGGGTAACCTGACCGATTGGTTCATTAAAAACTTTGAAAAATACGCTTCGGGCGTCGATGCAGAGATCCTGCAGGCAGCCCCCAAAAAAAGCTAAAAAAATTATTTTTTTATTAAGGGAAAATCCAGAACTTGGCAAATCTAATAATGCCCCTTCGGGCGACCGGCCCCTGGCCGGTCTTAATTAGAGATCGACGTCTTCGATTGTTTGCCAAAACTAACTCCATCATTCCCTGATGGGGTTTTTTATTTTCGCGCCGGCCGGCGCCACCCCTAAAACAACCCGTACAACTGCGAATCGATCCTCTCGATGATCTCTCCCAAATGCTCCTCATTCTCCGGGAACTTATTCTTATCGATATCCACGATCAATAACGGCCCCTCTTTATACCCCTCGATCCATTTGTTATAAAAGTCATTCAGCCGTTTCAAATAGTCCAACCGTATATTCTCCTCATACTCCCTCCCCCTCTTCTGTATCTGCGCCACCAGCGTCGGCACCGACGCCTGCAGATAGATCAGCAGATCCGGCGGCTGCACCATCCGCTTCAATGTCTGAAAGAATTGAAAATAATTGTTGTAATCGCGCTTGCTCATCAACCCCATCTCATGCAGGTTCGGCGCGAAAATATGCGCATCCTCATAAATGGTCCGGTCCTGGATCACCGTCTCCGTCCCCGAATGTATCTCCAACAGCTGATTCAACCGGCTATTCAGGAAAAAGATCTGCAGATTGAAACTCCATCTCGGCATGTCCTCATAGAAATCATTCAGATAGGGATTATGATCCACATCCTCGAACTGCGGTATCCACCGATAATGCTTGCTCAGCATTTCCGTCAGCGTGGTTTTTCCGGCGCCGATATTGCCCGCGACTGCGATGTGTTTAGGCTTCTTGTTCCTGGTCATATTGGGAGCTTAATAATAATCTAATCCTATGGCCTTTTTTGCCATCATGATAGTCTCCTGGGCACTCATCCTGGCTTTGACAGCCCCCTCCTTCATGATCTTCTCCAACAAGACACTATCCTCCTGGATCGCCTCCGCCTTTTGCCGGATGGGCCCTATGAACGCCACCATCTTCTCCGCCAACTCTTTCTTCATATCTCCATACCGTATCGTCCCGGCGTCATAATCCTCCCTGTACCCGGCCGCCGCATCTTCCCCGCCAACCAGTCGCAACAACAAAAACAGATTCGCCACCGATTCCGGCATCGCTGCCCCCGACGCATCCGTCTTCGATACCGCACCACCCCCGCTCTCCGTCTTCGATACCGCACCACCCCCGCCCCCGCTCTCCGTCTTCGCCTTCATGATCTTCTTCCGGATCGCATCATCACTATCCGCCAAATAGATCGTAGCCATCTGGTTCTCACTCTTGCTCATCTTCCCCGCTCCATCCAGGCTAGGCACCTTGATCAGCTCCTCCCCGAAATTAAACGCATAAGGCTCGGGAAATACCTCCCCATACCTTTGATTGAATCGCTGAGCAAAATCCCGCGCAATCTCCAAATGCTGCCCCTGGTCCTTTCCCACCGGCACCAGCTTAGCCCGGTGCAACAGGATATCCGCCGCCATAAGCACCGGATAAGTCAATAACCCCGCATTTACATTATTCGGCTGCAAACGCACCTTCTCCTTGAAGGTAGGCGTCTTTTCCAATTCTCCCTTATAAGCCAGCATATTCAGGTACAAATACAGCTCGGCAGTCTCCGGCACATGGCTCTGACAATAAAACGCCACCTTTGACGGGTCGAGCCCGCAGGCAATATTCTCCGCCATAACCCGGCGAACATGCCCCCGAAGCTCCCGGGTCTCATTCAGGGTCGTCAACGCATGCCAATCCGCCACCATGAAGTAACACGTATACTCCTCCTGCATCCGTACATAATTGCGCACCGCCCCGAAATAGTTCCCCAGGTGCAGAAACCCGGTCGGCCGGATCCCGCTCATGACAATTTCTCTCTTTTTTTCCATCGGTCCGCGAAGATAGCTATTTTTGTCCCAAAGCACCCGCATGGAAGTCAATGACGCATTGATCGACAACCTATCCAACCTGGCGCGGCTGGAGTTCAGCTCAGCCGAAAAGGCGGCCATAAAAGCCGACCTCCAGCGGATGATCCAATTTGTCGAAAAACTGGGCGAGCTCGATACTACCGGCGTCGAACCATTGCTCCACATGAGCCCCGAAACCAACGTCCTGAGGGATGACATACCCCAAGCTTCAATCAGCCGCCAGGAGGCCCTCAGCCAGGCCCCGGCCACCGACGGCATCTTTTTCGAAGTCCCGAAAGTAATCAGAAAACAATGACATCAACCCCGATCATACACCTCGACAGCATACGCAAATCCTATCTCATGGGCAAACAGGCCCTACAGGTCCTGAAAGGCGTTTCCCTCGATATCTCGAAGAATGAATACGTTGCCCTCATGGGGCCGTCCGGTTCGGGAAAGAGCACTCTCATGAACATCCTGGGCTGTCTCGACACCCCGACCTCCGGCACCTATGTCCTCAATGGTCAGGATGTCAGCAAAATGCACGACGACGATCTGGCCGACGTCCGGAACAAAGAGATCGGCTTTGTCTTCCAGCAGTTTAACCTGATGCCTCGCTATACCGCGCTCGAAAACGTCGCGTTCCCGCTCGTCTATTCCGGCATCTCGCGCAAACAAAGACTCGAGAGGGCCATGGCCGTCCTCGAAAAAGTCTCCCTCGCCGACCGCAGCCATCACAAACCCAACGAGTTGTCGGGAGGCCAATGCCAGCGCGTCGCCATCGCCAGGGCCCTGATCAATAACCCCTCGCTGATCCTCGCGGACGAGCCCACCGGAAACCTCGATACCAAGACATCCGTCGAGATCATGGACATCTTTACCAGCATCCAGGCTGCCGGCAACACCGTAGTCCTCGTTACACACGAAGAAGACATTGCCAAATATGCCCACCGGATCGTGCGGCTGCGCGACGGCGTGATAGAGAGCGACCGCCGCCACATCAAAGAAGTCCTCACCACCTAACCGAAACCGCGTCCCCCCAATGGCCTCAAAAATCTAATCTCTCCCCCCAATGGCCTCAAAAATCTATACAAAAACCGGTGACAAAGGAACTACCTCCCTCTTCGGAGGCACGAAAGTCCCCAAAAGCCATCTCCGTATCGAAGCTTACGGCACCGTCGACGAGCTCAATTCTTTTATGGGTCTGCTCTCCGACCATCTGGCATCCGCCGCATCCAATGCAGCCATCCTCGCTTCAATTTCCCATTCAGAGAATCCGGCTTTCGATTTCGACGAGACACGCGGCCAGCTCCACGAGATCCAGGACCGCCTCCTCACCATCGGCTCTCTCCTCGCCACCGAAAAAGAAACCAAATACAAACTACCGGACCTCCTTCCCGACGACATCCAAAATCTCGAAAACGCCATCGACGATATGGATGCCGTCCTCCCGCATCTCAAATCTTTTGTCCTTCCCGGCGGCCATATCGCCGTCTCCACCGCCCACATCACCCGCTGCGTCTGCCGCCGCGCCGAAAGATGCTGCGTCCGCCTCCAGGAAGAAGGCGCCGCCCTCGATCCCCTCATCATACAATACCTCAATCGCCTCAGCGACTATCTTTTCACCA
>Ga0134126_10013313_pt1 | contig 10393 bp, 10 predicted proteins | sample KB31752_FD_96881 | JGI IMG/M metagenome (GOLD analysis project Ga0134126, IMG submission 96881) | Terrestrial soil microbial communities with excess Nitrogen fertilizer from Kellogg Biological Station, Michigan, USA - KB3-175-2 | ecosystem: Environmental > Terrestrial > Soil > Unclassified ...
GCCATGAGAAGCCGGCGGCGCCGACGCCTCCCTCGATCGCGATCGACACGCCCCCGCCGCCCGCCCCCATGCCCGCCGCGCCGCAGCCCATCGCGGTGCCGGCGCCGCCCGTCATCCCGCCCGCGCCGCCCCATGTCGAAACGCCGGGCCCCGACGGCAAGCCTCTCGCCGAAATGCGCGCCGATTCGCCGCCGACGCCGCTGGTGCCGACGCCTGCCGTCGCGAGCACCGCAAAGGCCGATGCGCCGGTCGCGGCCAAGCCTGCCGCGGCCCAGACCTCGGCGGTGCACGTCGCCTCGGTCGCGAGCACCGGCCATGGTTTGAACGCCGTCAAATTCGCGCCCGGCGCCACCGAGCTGCCGCCGGGCGGCCAACCGGTTCTCGATGCGCTCGCGGTGCGACTCCTCGCCAATGACTCGCTGCGCGTGCAGCTGATCGCGCATGCGACCGGCGGCACCGACGAGGCGATGGAAGCGCGCCGCGTCTCGCTCGCGCGGGCGGTCGCCGTTCGCGCCTATCTCATCGGCAAGGGCGTGCGCAGCCTGCGCATGGATGTGCGCGCGCTCGGCAACCACCCGGGCGAAGGGCCGGTCGCCGACGAGGTCGACCTCCTGGTCGTTACGCAATAAACGCCCGTCACTCTCGACCGAACAGGGCCTACGCCATGGTGACACGTCCGCGCCGATATCTTTTCCGCATGATGATCTTCGTGCTCGCCGTGGCCGCCGGGGCGGCGCTGCTGGGACGCCCGCTGCTGCAGTATTTCCTCGGCAATCCCGCGGTGAACGGCATCATCCTCGGCATTCTCCTCGCCGGCATCGTCTACATCTTCCACCAGGTGATCCGGCTCAATCCCGAGGTCACCTGGATCGAGAAATTCCGCATCAGCCCCGATGCGCCCAACGCGCCGGCGCCGCCGCGCCTGCTCTCGCCGATGGCGACCATGCTCGCCGATCGCCGCGGCGGCAAGGTCAGCCTCTCGCCGACGGCTTTGCGAACCTTGCTCGACGGCATCGGCTCGCGCCTCGAGGAGACGCGCGAGACCTCGCGCTATCTCATCGGCCTGCTCGTTTTCTTGGGCTTGCTCGGGACCTTCTATGGCCTCCTCGAGACGGTGCAATCGGTCAAGGGCGTGATCGGCGGGCTGGCGGTCGGACCGAGCGATGTGGCGCGCGCCTTCCAGGACCTTCAGGCCCGGCTCGAGACGCCGCTCAGCGGCATGAGCACGGCCTTCAGCGCCTCGCTCTTCGGCCTTGCCGGGTCGCTCATTCTCGGCTTTCTCGACCTCCAGGCCGGTCTCGCGCTCAACCGCTTCTACAATGATCTCGAGGAATGGCTCTCGGGCTGGACGCGGCTCTCGGCCGGCGGCTTCAGCGGCGATGGCGGCGAGATGGCGGCGCCCGCTTTCGTCCAGGCGCTGCTCGAGCAGACCGCCGACGGGCTCGACCGGCTGCAGCGCATCCTCGGCCGGGGCGAGGAAAGCCGCATCGCCGCCAACAACAATCTCATCACCCTGACCGAGCGCCTGGCGTTCCTCAGCGATCAGATCCGCGCCGAACAGGGGCTCCTCGTCAAGTTCGGCGAGCAGCAGGGCGAACTGCGGCCGGTGCTGCAGCGCCTCGCCGACAGCAGCGCAGGGACGGCTTTCGATGAGGAAGCGCGCGGGCATTTGCGCAACATCGAGGTGCATCTCGTGCGGCTGACCGAGGAGCTGGCCCAAGGGCGCGGCGATGCGGTCCAAGAGATCCGCAGCGAGATTCGCCTGCTCGCGCGCACCATGGCGACGCTGGCGAAAGAACCGGCGGCCGAGTAAGCGCGGCGGAGCCTGCAGCCCATGGCGATCTCATCGCGCCGCTCCCGCCGTCCCGGCATCGATATCTGGCCCGGCTTCGTCGACGCGCTGTCGCAGCTCGTGATGGTCATCATCTTCGTGCTGCTGGTTTTCACCGCCGGCCAGTTTTACCTGACCGACGCGCTCTCGGGACGCGACGCCGCGCTGCAGAAGCTCAGCCAACAAGTGAACCAGCTCGCCGATCTCCTCTCCATGGCGCGCAACAGCAACAGCGATTTGCAGACGCAGCTGATGTCGATCACCCGTCAGCTCCAGGCGGCGAGCCAGGATCGCGACACGGCCAAGCAAGCGCTCGCCGCCGAGCAGCAGAAAGGGGCCGGGCTGCAAACGCAGCTTCAGGCCTCGCAAGAGAATGCGACCAAGGCGCAAACCACGATCGACATGCTGAATCAGCAGGTCGCGGCGTTGCGCGATCAGCTGGCGCAGATTGCCGCGGCGCTGGACATCTCACAGACCAAGACCAAGCAGCAAGAGGCCCAGATCGCCGATCTCGGCCAGAAGCTCAACCAGGCGCTTCTCAGCAAAGTCGAGGAACTGGCGAAATACCGCTCGGAGTTCTTCGGCCGGCTGCGTGACGCGCTCGGCAACCGGCCCGACATCCATATCGTCGGCGACCGCTTCGTCTTCCAGTCGGAAGTGCTGTTCGACCCCGCGGATGCGCAATTGAGCGACGCCGCCAAGGGCCGCCTCAAAGTCGTGGCATCGGCGTTGAAAGACATTGCGAAGGAAATCCCGACCGACATCCCCTGGGTGCTGCGCGTCGACGGCCATACCGACAAGCGGCCGATCAACACGCCGCAATTCCCCTCGAACTGGGAGCTTTCCTCGGCGCGGGCGATCTCGGTGGTGAATTACCTGATATCGCAGGGCATTCCGGCCGAGCGCCTGGTCGCGGCAGGATTCGGCCAGTATGATCCGATCGATCCGGCGGACACGGACGCCGCCTATCGCAAGAATCGGCGCATCGAATTGAAATTGACCGAGCGCTGAAGCGCCGGCGGGGCTGCGCCCGGAATGCCCGAGCGAACCCCGCCTTGCATCTTCCCCCTACCCGCGACCTCAGACGCGTCGGCGTTTAGCGGCGGCTGCGCCGCTTCGCCTTGCGCGCCTTCTTCTTTTTGGCTTTGCCGCGCTTGGCCGTACGCCGCGAAGAGGCGGCTTTGCGCTTAGCCTTCTTTGCCTTCTTCGCCTTTTTGGCGGTCTTCTCCTTCGCCTTCGCCTTTTTGGCCTTCTTCGCTTTTGCTTTGGCCTTTCTCCGCGGCCGCGCCGGCTCGGCCGGCGCATAGACGGGCGGCGCCGGCGGAGCCGGCGGGATAGGCGGATAGGATGGGCCGTTACCGTCGTCGGATCCGTCGATCATGGACTCACCCCCTGACCAAATTGTTGCAAGAATTTTTATATGAGAGGTGCGCGTGAAAGTCGAACGGATTTGCGCGTCATGGTCGCGGAAGCCGATGAATTCGCACGCTTGCGCGGCCACGTTGCGCCGCCGACACGGTTTCGCTATAAAGCCGCGGCTTTTCCGGAGAGCGCGATGAAGGACGGTATCCATCCTGATTATCACGAAATCACCGTCGTGATGACCGACGGCACGAGCTACAAGACGCGCTCGACCTATGGCAAGGCGGGCGACACGCTCCATCTCGAAGTCGATTCGAAATCCCATCCGGCCTGGACCGGCGGCCAGCAGCGCCTCGTCGACAGCGGCGGCCAGCTTGCCCGCTTCAACAAGCGTTTCCAGGGCATCGGCCTGAAAAAATAGGCTGTTAGCCGCGGTTCCCGGGGGCCCATGCCCCCTTGAATCGCCGCTCTTTACCTCCCATTTCCAAGCCGTCCGGGCGCTGCTTTGCGGGCCCGACACTCGATCCGATCAGCCCGGCCATCGTGGCGGGCGCGTCGACCGATCCATATTGCTCACAGGAGGATGTGGTCATGAACAGTCTCGATTTTTCTCCCCTTTTCCGCTCGACCATCGGCTTTGACCGGCTGATGCGCCTGGTCGATTCGGCGACGCAGATCGACAGCGCCGCGACGTCCTATCCGCCCTACAACATCGAAGCGACCGGCGAGAATGCCTACCGCCTGACCATGGCGGTTGCGGGCTTCGCGTCCGACGAGCTCGAGGTCACCGCCAAGGAAGGCGCGCTCGTCGTCACCGGCAAGGCGCAGAAGGAGGAGGAGCAAGGCCGCTATCTCCATCGCGGCATCGCGCGGCGCGCTTTCGAGCGCCGCTTCCAGCTCGCCGACCATATCCGGGTCGAGGGCGCGAGCCTCGATAACGGGCTCCTCCATGTCGATCTCGTGCGCGAAGTGCCCGAGGCCTTGAAGCCGCGCAAGATCGAGATTGCCGCGGCCAAGCCCCAGGTGATCGAGCAAAAAGCCGCCTGATCGCGCGGCTCCAAGACAAACGGGCGGCCCTCGGGCCGCCCGTTTTGCGTTTGCGTTGCTCGCGGCGTGCCCGCTCGGTCAGTGCATCGAGCGGCCGAGCGCGTTGGCGAGGACGAGATAAAGCTTGCCGACATCGGCGGTGACGAAGGTCGCGCCCATGACGTCGGCGCGGTCGACCGCCCGGGCCTGGACGAGCAATTGCTCGAACTGGTCCATGTAGCGCATCGCCTGCTCGCGGAAGGCGGGGTCGAGCTCGTATTTCTCCTTGATGGTCGGGCCCGCCTGGCGGTCCTGCAACTGCAGGATATAGCGGGCGAAGGCGCCGCGCTCGCCGCTGTGAAAGCGCTTCCAGATGGTCTCGGGCACCGGCTGCTCGAGGATGCGGGCGAGATCGACCGAGATCGATTGCAGCGTCTCGATGATGAAGGTCGCCGATTTGAGGAAGGTATCGGTCTGGTTGCTCTGCGCCTGCTCGCGCATGCGCTGCGCCAGCGCGGCCGCGTCATTGGCCGCTTTAAGGAAGGTCTGGGTCTGCGAGCGGAACACCTCGCTCGCTTCCTTGGCGCGGCTGCCCGCCTGCTCCGCAGCGCCGACGAGGGCGCTCGACTGGGTGTGATAGATACCGCCGATCTCGCGCAGCCGCTCGATCGCCTGGTCGGTGGCGGAATTGAGCTCGGAGGCCTGGCCGCGCAGCATCCCGCGCGAGGCTTCGAGCCGCGCGTTCGCCTGATCGACCATGGCACTCAATTCGGCGATCTGACGGCTGACCCGCTCGGCCGCGTCGTCGCGGCGCTGCACCACCGCCTCGCCGGCGGCGGTCAGGCGCGCCACCTCGGCGCGGGCGGTGGTGCCGAGCTCCTCGACGCGCTGCGACACATTGGCGGCCGCTTCGCCGATTGCGCCGAAATGCTCATCGAGCAGGCCGCGCGCGCCTTGCATGCGCCCGACCGTCTGCTCGACGGCGCTCGCCATTTCCTGCACCTGGAGGCGGAACTGACCGCCGGCCTCGCGCAAAGTCCCGCCGGCTGCCTCGCCCGCGGCGGCAACGCCGCTGCCCGCCGCATCGACCTGGCGTGCGACCTCGATGAGGGTCACATTGGCGCTCTCGGCCGCCTTGCCCAGCAGCGCCGCCTGCTCCTCGATCGCCCGCATGCGTTCCAGCATGCGCCGCTCGACCGTCTCGCTCGCGGTATCGGCGACGCGAGTCTGATCGACGAACAGCCGGCCGATCTCGTCGACCCGCGCTGCCGCGCGCTCGCTCGCCTCGGTCAGGGTGGCGGCGCCATGTTGCAGTAGCTTGTCGACGGCCGTGCCAATCGATTCGAGCCGTTCCGCCGTGCCGCCCATCTCGGCGAGCTGGCGGGCGAGCAGCGTGCCGACCGCATCGCTATGATCGGCAACCGAAACGGCGGCCTCGTTGAGGCGCCGGATATGCCCATCGAGGGCGCGGTCGGCGAGCTTTGCCTGCTCGACCGTATCGGCCCCAACCCGCGTCAGCAGCTCCGATTGCTGCTGCAGCAAGGTCCGGATCTCGGCGACCTGGGTCTCCATATTGCCGCGCGCGACGTTGAAATGCGCGACCTCCTCGGCGAAGGCATCGTGCAAATGCTCGATATAGGCCGCGACCTGCTGGCCCCCTTCGCGCAGCGCGACCACCTCGCGAATGAGGATGCCGGCCACCCCCTCCATCTCGGCTCGCGCCCCGCCCGCGACGCCCGCCAATTCGCCGATCTGGACATTCACCGAATCATGGGCGCGGCGCAGCTCATCGACCGCGTGCGAGGTGGTCGATTGCAATTGCAGGACGCGTGCCGAGGCGGTCTCGCCCGTCGCCGTCAGCTGCGCGCCGCTCTGCGTCAGCGCCTCGAGCGCGCCGCGAATCTGGCGCACCCCGGCATCCGCCGCAGCGGCGACGCCCTGCTCGAGCCCGCCGATCGCCGCCCGCGCCCGGGCAACGCTCACCTCGACCGCTTCCGCCATGTCGCCACCGCGCCGGATGAGCGCGCTCTCGACCTGTGCCGCGCTCTCCTCGAGCGTCGCCATCGCCGCGCGGATCCCGGCAACGCCGCTATCTGCAGCCTCGACCGCGCTCTGGTCGAGCGCGCCGAGCGCCGCGCGCAGCCGCGCGATATTGGCCTCGGCGGCATCGACCACGTCGCCGCCGCGCCGCGTCAGGGCGGTCATCGAATCGGAAGCGCTCGTCTCCAACGCATCGATGACCTCGCGCAGCTTGGCGGTGGTGCCGTCGGCGGCGGTCGCCGCCTCCGCGCCCGCATCGGCGATGAGCGCGATCTGGCGCCGCAGTTCCGCGCCCGCGCCCTCGATCTGGGATCCGCCCTGGCGCGCCGCCGAGATCACCGCCTCGGCCTGGCTGGCGAAGCCGATACTGAATTCCCGAAGGCGGGCCAGCGCCTCGCCCGCGACATTGGCAAGCGCCTGCGCCTGGCCCAGCAGGGCGGCATTGGCGGTCTCTGCCTGCCGCGCCGTTTGCAGCGACTGGGCGACGAGGTTGGCGCCGCTCTCATGGAGCTTTGCCCCGACCTGCTCGGCGCGGAGCGCCGTCTCGCCGACCGCCGCGAGAAGGGCCTGCGTCTCGGTCCGCAGCGAGCCGCCGCTGCGCTCGGCGACGGCCAGCGTCTCGCGCGCCACCTGGTCGAGCCGGGCCGCCGCCTCGGCGAGGAGGCGCTCGACGGCCGCCCGGTGCCCCGCGAGTCGCTCAACCGCGCCGTCGCCCGCCTGGGCGATGGCGCTGGCGAGCGAGCCGGTCTGACCGGCGATGCGATCGACCGCCGCGCCGATCTCGCGGCCAACGCGCTCGGCCGCGCCATCGAATTGTTCGGCGGCGTTGGCGGCAGCTTTGGCGAGCGCGTCGCTGATCGCGCGGCCCAACAGCTCCGCGCGCTCGATGATGCGCGAGGCCGCGGTTTCGATGCCGCGATCGACCGCCTGCTGCACCGTTGCGACATGCACGCGCAGCCGGTCGATCGCCATGTCGAGATCGGCGCTCGCCGCGTGCTGAAGCGCGGCGGTCTCGTCCGCCAGCATCGCGGTCAGCTTGGCGAGCGGCGCCACCACCGCCTCGAGGTCGCCGCGTGCGTATTCGGCGCGCTCGACCACGCCGTTGACGCTCGAAACCGCGCCGCTGACAAGGCTACCGAGGTTTTCCGTGCTGAGCCGCAGCCGCGACGCCGCGGATTCGCCGGCGGCGTTGAGCTCTTCCATTTGCTGGCGCAGCGCGGTGAGCGTCAGCCGCGTGCGCTCGTCGAACCGGCTCGGCACGCCCTGAAGCTGGATCAGTTGCTCGGCGAGCCTCGCGCTGACGCGCTCGAGCCGGGCGGTGCGCTCCTGCGCCGCGCCGATGCCGACGACGGCGAGCGCCGGCGCAAGCGCCGCGAGCAGGACCAGCGCGATCTCGTGCGGCAGCAGCGAGAACAGGACGTTCCAGCCGACGAACTCGGAAATATAACCACCACAGACCGCGAGCCAGATCACACTGAGGATCGGACCCGATACGATGCGACTCACTTTGCCGAAGGCCAACAGCCGTCCCCCGCTCCGCGCCCCCCGCGTTACGTCAAAGACTCGCTCATCCCTCCGGGCGCGTCAACTTTGAGCCGCGATTCGTTGGAGCGCGGCGCGCATCGGTTCCGGCAAGGCGGCGGGCCGGCGGCTCTGGCGATCGACGTAGACATGGACGAAATGGCCCGAAGCTGCCGCTGCGTCCTCGCCGAGGCGAAAAATCCCGACCGCATAACGCACGCTGCTGCGCCCGAGGCGGTCGACGCGCAGCCCCGCCTCGATCCGATCGGGAAAGGCGAGCGGGCGGAAGTAGCGGCACAGGGTTTCCACCACCAGACCGATCACCGGCCCTTCATGGATGTCGAGCCCGCCGGCTTCGACGAGATACTGATTCACCACCGTGTCGAAATAAGAATAGTAAACGACGTTGTTGACGTGGCCGTAGATGTCGTTGTCCATCCAGCGCGTCGGAATTGCGAGGAAATGCCGGTATTCGGCGCGGCGCGGCGGCGGTGCGCGCGTCTCGGAATTGTTCATGGCGCGGCGACCGGCATCGGGCCTAGCGCTTGAAGAGGCCCTCGGCCCCGCCGCGCTGCTTGCGCTTCGCCGCGATCGCCTCGCGCGCGCGCAGGATTTCGCCCTCGAGCTCGGCGATATAGGCTTCGAGCTCGGCGATTGCCATCGGCGCGAGATCGCGCTGTTTGGCGGGCTGGCGCAGCGGCGTCAGATCGTCTTCGTCCAAAAGGTGATGCTCCCGTCGCGGTTGCCAGTTTGGCGCCTCGGGGCTAGAGGTGCAATCGCAACGCTGCCGCCAGGACCAACCCCCATGACCACGCTGCCCGCCACCATGACGGTGATCGAAATCGCCAGCCCCGGCGGGCCCGAGGCGTTGCGCGTGGCGAGCCGGCCAATGCCGGTGCCGGGACCGGGCGAGGTGCTGGTCGCCGTAGCCGCCGCGGGCGTCAACCGGCCCGACATCATGCAGCGCAAGGGACAATACCCGCCGCCTCCCGGCGCCTCCGACATTCCGGGCCTCGAAATCGCCGGCACGGTGGCAGCGATCGGTCTCGGCGTTCATCACTGGAAGGTGGGGGACGAGGTCTGCGCGCTCGTCACCGGCGGCGGCTATGCGAGCCATTGCGTTGCGCCCGTGCCGCAATGCCTGCCGGTGCCGAAAGGCTTCAGCATGGTCGAGGCGGCGGCGCTGCCCGAGACCTTCTTCACCGTCTGGCACAATGTGTTCGAGCGCGGCAAGCTGCGCGCCGGCGAATCGATCCTCATTCATGGCGGCTCGAGCGGCATCGGCACGGTGGCGATCCAGCTTGCCCGTGCCTTCGGGGCATCGGCGATCTTTGCCACCGCCGGCAGCCGCGAGAAGTGCCATGCCTGCGAGCAACTCGGCGCGACGCGCGCCATCGACTACAAGCACGAGGATTTCGTCCAAGTGATCCGCGAGGCGACCGGCAATCGCGGCGTCGATCTCGTGCTCGACATGATCGGCGGCGACTATATCCAGAAAAATCTGAGCGTCCTCGCGGTCGAGGGCCGGCATGTCAGCATCGCCACCCAGCACGGCGTTGTGGCCGAGGTCAATTTCGTCGCCATCATGGGCAAGCGGCTGACCTTGACCGGATCGGGCCTCCGCCCGCGCAGCATCGCCGACAAAGGCGCGATGGCCGCGGCGCTCCGCCGCGAGGTCTGGCCGCTGCTCGACGCCGGCACCGTCAAGCCGGTGATCCACCGGACTTTTCCGCTGGCCGAGGCAGGCGAAGCGCATCGCCTGCTCGAGAGCTCGGCGCATATCGGCAAGATCGTCCTCTCGGTCTGAACGGGCGCCAGCCCTTCCCAGAGGGGCGCCGAGAGGCTATATAAGCCCTATCTCCGACATGGTGACCCGCCAGACAAACGACCTCGCGATTGAGGAGGAACGATGACGTTGCCGCTGATGCCCAAAGCCACCGCCGTCTGGCTGGTCGAGCACACCTCGCTCACCTTCGACCAGATCGGCGAGTTCTGCGGCCTTCATGCGCTCGAGATCCAGGCGATCGCCGATGGCGAGGTCGCGATGCAGATGCAGGGGCTCGACCCGATCGCCAATGGCCAGCTCACCCTCGAGGAGATCGAGCGCTGCCAGAAGGACCCGAGCACCCGGCTCCAGATCGCCAAGGAGGCGCATCCCGTCGAGCTGGTGAAGCATTCGGGCCCACGCTACACGCCGATCGCCAAGCGCCAGGACAAGCCCGACGCGATTTCCTGGCTGCTGAAGAACCATCCCGAGCTGAGCGACGGACAGATCTCGAAGCTCGTCGGCACCACGAAGCCGACGATCCAAGCGGTGCGCGACCGCACGCATTGGAACTCGCCCAACATCAAGCCGCGCCATCCGGTGGCGCTCGGCCTCTGCAGCATGGAAATGCTCGAAGCCGCGGTCACCCGCGCCAATCGCGGCAAGAAGCGCGCCGAAGGCGACGGGCCGCTGGTAAAGCCGCCGACCCTCGAAGACGTGGCCGGCACCGAGGATGCGGCGCCGTAAATCGTCCTGCGGCGTCCCACTTAAGTCTTAACGGCGCCGATCCCAACCTGCTTGAGGCTTTGGCCAATCTCGTCGAGGATCGCCGGATCGTCGATCGTCGC
>Ga0134126_10013314_pt1 | contig 10391 bp, 7 predicted proteins | sample KB31752_FD_96881 | JGI IMG/M metagenome (GOLD analysis project Ga0134126, IMG submission 96881) | Terrestrial soil microbial communities with excess Nitrogen fertilizer from Kellogg Biological Station, Michigan, USA - KB3-175-2 | ecosystem: Environmental > Terrestrial > Soil > Unclassified ...
CGACGTAATCATCACAAAGGAAGCGCCGAACTACCGGCTGGAGTAAAAAAGAGGCCCCCGGCCCGCTTTCCGATCGGGATGCTATAAGCAGTCCTCCAGCACCGCTTGGCGCCGCGCTGCGCCCGTTCCCTGCCGTTTCCTGGCGAAAGCAACGCCCGCCCGATAAAATAGAATTTTGGTCCATCCTCATGGAAAATCAGCAGATACGCCGGCAGGCTCTCCTCGACGCGCTCCAGACACGTGTGTTGGTCCTCGACGGGGCAATGGGAACGATGCTGCAGCAGCGCAACCTCACGGCGGACGATTTTGGCGGTCCTTCGCTTGAGGGCTGCAACGAGAATCTTGTGGTAACGCGCCCGGATGTTATCCGCGACGTTCATCGCGCATATTATGCTGCTGGAGCCGATATCGTCGAGACGAATAGCTTCGGCAGCACCCGTCTCGTGCTTGCCGAGTACGATCTCGCGGATCGATCGTACGAGCTTAACTTTGGAGCCGCGAAGCTGGCGCGTGAGGCCGCCGCGGAGTATTCCAAGCCCGGCCGGCTACGATTCGTCGCCGGGTCGATGGGGCCGACGACCAAAGCCATCACCGTTACTGGCGGGGTTACTTTTCCGGCTCTGATCGACAACTACTTCTTGCAGGCTAAGGGCCTCATAGAGGGTGGCGCCGATATTCTGCTGCTCGAAACGTGCCAGGACACACGGAATGTCAAAGCCGGCCTCCTTGCCATCCACCGCCTCGGCAAAGAACTCGGCTATGCCGTACCAGTGATGGTGTCAGGGACCATAGAGCCGATGGGTACGATGCTCGCGGGGCAGACCGCCGACGCTTTTTATGCCTCCATTTCGCACGCGGACTTGCTTTCCGTCGGCTTGAATTGCGCAACCGGTCCAGAGTTTATGACCGACCATATCCGGTCGATTCATGAACTCGCAACGACACGCGTCTCCTGCTATCCAAACGCCGGCTTGCCAGACGAGGAAGGAAGGTACGCCGAAACTCCAACCAGTCTCGCGGCCCAGCTTGAAAAGTTTGTCGATCACGGCTGGTTGAATTTCGTTGGCGGCTGCTGCGGCACTACGCCCGCGCACATTCAGGCCATCGCACAGATGGTTGAGCACAAGATTCCTCGCGCGCCGAAGGAATCTTCGCACCGCACCTACGTTACCGGCATCGATCTTGTCGAAGCGGAAGACAGCAATCGCCCGCTCATTGTTGGGGAGCGCACGAATGTAATCGGCTCGCGGCTCTTTAAGAAGATGATTGCCGAAGAGAAGTGGGAAGAGGCGACCGAAATAGCCCGCTGGCAGATTCGTAATGGCGCGCACGTCATCGACGTCTGTTTGCAGTCGAGCGATCGCGATGAGTTGGAAGACATTCCGCCGTTCTACGAGAAGCTGATTCGCAAGATTAAAGCGCCGGTGATGATCGACACTACCGATGCGCGCTCGATCGAGCTGTCGCTCACTTATTGTCAAGGCAAGAGCATTATCAACTCGGTGAATCTCGAAGACGGCGAAGAGAAGTTTGAGAAAATCTGCCCGCTCGCGAAAGCATATGGCGCTGCCTTGGTGGTGGGCTGTATCGACGAAGATCCAGTGCAGGCGCAGGCGTTCACGCGAGAACGAAAGCTTGCGGTCGCTCAGCGATCAGTCGATATCCTCACGAATAAATACGGAATAGAGCCGGAAGACATCATTATCGATCCGCTCGTATTTCCTTGCGCAACGGGCGACGAGAACTACATTGGCGCCGCGGTCGAAACAATCGAGGCGATTCGCGCCATCAAGGAAAAAATCCCGCACATCAAAACCGTGCTCGGCATTTCGAACATCTCGTTCGGGTTGCCGGCAGCGGCCCGCGAAGTTGTCAACTCGGTTTTTCTTTATTACTGCACTAAGGCCGGGCTTGACCTGGCGATCGTTAATGCCGAAAAGCTCGAACGGTTTGCTTCCATCCCCGAAGAAGAGCGGCGGCTGACCGAAGGCTTACTGTTCAACGCGCCACCAGTGGATATTCCGGCCGATCATCGCGATGCTGCGCTGCTCGAGGCCGTTCCCGAAGACTGGCGGCAGCAGAGCCGTGAACAGAAGATCGCCGTCAATCAGTTCCATATTGGGGCGGTCTCGGATCATTTCCGGGGAGCTGAAAAGCGGCAAAAAGCAAAGGCGGCGGACCTGCCGCTGGACGCGCGCCTTGGCAATTACATCATCGAGGGGACGAAGGACGGCCTTGTTGAAGATCTCGAACGCAAGCGCGCCGAGGGCGTGTCGCCGCTGGATATCATCAACGGCCCGCTCATGGCCGGGATGGCCGAAGTGGGACGCCTCTTCAATAACAATGAACTGATTGTCGCGGAGGTATTGCAGTCCGCTGAAGCGATGAAGGCGGCCGTCAACCACCTTGAGCAGTTCATGGAGAAATCGGAATCGTCCGCCCGCGGCAAAATCGTGCTCGCGACAGTAAAGGGCGATGTCCACGATATAGGCAAGAATCTGGTCGAGATCATTCTCGCCAACAACGGTTATGAAGTCGTCAACCTGGGCATCAAAGTGCCCCCGGATGAATTGATTAAAGCGTTCCAGCGGCACAAGCCCGACGCCATCGGATTATCCGGCTTGCTTGTGAAGAGCGCGCAGCAGATGGTAGTGACGGCCGGCGATTTGCACGATGCGGGTATTGAGGTTCCGTTACTCGTAGGCGGCGCGGCGCTTTCCGAAAAATTTACCAAGACGAAGATTGGTCCGAGTTACTCATCTCCGACGTTTTACGCGAAAGACGCCATGACCGGTCTCCGCCTGATGAACGAGATCATGGACCCGGAACTTCGCCGGAAAGTGCTGTCGCAGCACATCTTTCACGACACGCCGCCGGCGGTTGCCGCGCCGGAGCCCGTAACGGTTCCTCCAGGAGACCAGCGGAGCCCCAAGGTCCGCCCGGATATACCCGTTCCGCCGGCGCCTTATCTCGACCGCCGCGTGCGGTCCGTGCCCCATCTGACGGAGGTGTGGAGCTATATCAATCCGTACATGCTGTATGGCAGGCACCTCGGCTTCAAAGGCAATTTCGAAAAGCTGCTGATCGAGCGGGATACGAAGGCCCTTGAGCTTTTCCACTCCATGGAAGACGTGAAGCGCGAGGTCGCGGCCTGGATGAAGATCCGCGCCGTCTGGCAATTCTTCGAGGCGGAGCGGGACCGCAACGCAGTCCACCTGTTTACACCAGGAGAGGAAAACCCGATCGAGACCCTCCAGTTCGGCCGCCAGGCGAAATCGGATGGCTTGTGCCTGAGCGATTACGTTCTCGATCCTGAAAATGGGCACCGCGATCACATTGCAATGTTCGTCGTAACAGCCGGCGAAGGCGTATACGAGCACTCGGGAAAAGCCAAGGAGGCTGGCGAGTTCTTTAAGGCGCACGCCATACAAGCATTGGCTATCGAAACGGCTGAGGCTTGCGCTGAATGGCTGCACCGCCGCATTCGTGAAGACTGGGGCTTCCCGGATTCTCCCACCATGACCATGCAGGAGCGCTTCACGTCGCGCTTTCGCGGTAAGCGCTACAGCTTTGGTTATCCCGCTTGCCCCAACCTGGAGGACCAGGCGAAGCTTTGGAAATTACTCAACCCCGATGAAATTGGCGTGCAACTTACGGATGGCTTCATGATGGAGCCTGAAGCGAGCGTCAGCGGGCTTGTGTTTCATCACCCGGACTGCGCGTATTTCACGGCTGCGGAAGGCGCCGAGGCGGCCTGAGGTTGACTATTCAATGCTAGGATAACGTTGAATGTCGGTAGCTCGCTCAACATTTCTCACTCCGGAAGAGTATCTGGAACACGAGCGGAAAGCCGAGTACAAAAGCGAATACTTACGCGGAGAAGTGTTTGCCATGGCTGGCGCCAGCCCGCTGCACGCTCTGATTATCACCAACCTGGTAAGAGAGTTCTCTCAAGCCCTGCGGAGCCGTAATTGCAACGTCTACTCCAGCGATCTGCGCGTACGTGTCCGTCCAACCGGGCTTTTCACTTATCCCGACGTTGTGGTCGTCTGCGGCGCGGCCGAGTTTGCCGACGATCAAGACGACACCTTGACCAACCCCACCCTGATCGTCGAAGTACTGTCCGAATCCACTCAGAACTATGATCGCGGCCAGAAGTTCCAGCATTACCGCACCTTGCCGTCGCTCCGGGAGTACCTCACGGTTGGGCAAGATGCCGTCCACATCGAGCAGTGGACTCGTCAGCCGGATGGGCGCTGGTTACTGACAGAGTCCAGCGATCCGGCGGCCGAGTTGGTGTTTGACTCGATCGGCGTTCGAATCGGAATCGCCACTCTCTACGAAAAAGTGGAGCTACCGGCGGTCGAGTAGGCCGCTCTCGTCGGTCGTCCATTCCACTGTCTTGCCCGGTTCCAGTGTCCAAACGGCCGCTTGTCCCTGCAGCTTTTCAGACAGCGCGTTCGGCGTGCCAGTCAGGACGGGGAACGTGCCGAAGTGCATCGGCACGACTTTGTTCACCTGCAGAAGGCTCACGGCCTTCGCGGCTTCACGCGGACTCATCGTGAAATGATCGCCGATCGGTAGAAATGCCAGTTCCGGCCGGTACAACTCGCGAATCAGAGTCATGTCGGAGAAAACGTTCGTATCTCCCGCAAAGTAAATTGGCCCGCTATCTTTCGGCGTAAGAACAAACCCGGCCGCTTCGCCTCCGTAGATGATCTTGCCGTCGTCCAGAATTCCGCAGCTATGCACGGCGTGTGTCATTGTGAGCTTCACAAAACCCAGATCGACGGTTCCGCCTTTGTTCATGCCGATCGTGTTCTCGACGCCTTTCGATTCCAGCCAATGGCCGATCTCGAAAATGCCGACCACCTTGGGTTTGAATTGTTTGGCCAGCGGCAGAACGCTGTGAATATGGTCGAAATGCCCATGCGAGACTGCGATCGCGTCCACGCGCTCGATCTTGTGGCCCTTGGGATATTTGGGGTTGTCGATCCAGGGATCCATGATGAGTACTTCGCCTGAAGAAAACTGAAATTGAACCGTGCCGTGTCCAAGCCAGGTGATTTTGATCATTGCATTCCTTGAGATGCGCGGGAGGTTCGTGTCGTAACTCGAATTCCATCCCCAATTTTTGCGAGGCCGGGGATCGACACCGGAAGTTGCCCTTGAATTGGAATTTCGCCCAATAAAGCTTTCGCCGCCGCGATTTCCGAAGTATTCGAAGTGCTGAATGTCGCGGCATAAGCACTCACGCCGGGGAAACTGCGGAGAAGATACGGACTGCCAAACGAAATCAGGGCTACCGGTGCATTCGCTTTTATCAGGGAATCGACGAACTTACTTAGGCCGCCTTCAAGCGCAACGCTCCCGCGATTGGCCGCCACAGTTATAAACGCGCCAATATAGACCTGTTTACATTGGCTGAGCGTTTCCGCCAGGCCGTTCAACTCCGGATCGGGAGTCATTGTATTAGCAAGATACGTTCGCATATTGGGGGCCCGCCGCAGCACAGAGTTAATCAAGTTTTCCCCGCGCGACGAATACCGGCCTTCAGTCAGCACAGTCAGGCAGGAGTTCGCCGGATCGCCGATGGGAAATAAATGTTTGTCGTCTTTCACCAGCGTTACCGATTCGTCCGCCACCTTTTGCGCTAATTCATCGAGGCTGGGGTCTTTAATGCGATCCGCAATCTTGTCTAAACTGACAAAGCGGCTTCGGTACAAGCCCACTCGCTGTTTGGCGGCAAGCACTTTTGCGACGCTCTCATCGATGCGCCGCTGCGAGATGCGGCCTTTTCTGACGGCTTCCATCACACCGCGAATGCACGCCTCTGGATCCGCCGGCATTAGCAATACGTCGGCCCCGGCTTCAACGGCACGCGCGGCGGCTTCTCCTTGACTGAAAAGCTTGGTCAATCCCTGCATGTCCATCGCGTCGGTTACGATCAAACCCTTGAATCCTAGTTCCTCGCGCAGCAATCCCGTGAGGATGTTCTTCGAGACCGTTGCCGGAATTGGCTGTGGCTCAAACGCCGGAACGGAAAGATGTGCAGTCATGATCGAATCGATGCCGTGCGCAATCGCGGCTCGAAACGGAACTAACTCTACCGATTCAATTCGCTCCTTGGGCTGATCGAGCTTTGCCATCTGCATGTGGCTGTCTTCCGCTGTATCGCCATGTCCTGGAAAGTGCTTGGCGCTCAGCAGAACGTAATTGTCCGGGTCTGCGTGCGCGCCTTCGATAAACGCCGCCACGTTTTGCGCCACCGCCTCAGGATTTTCGCCGAACGAGCGTATATTGATGATCGGGTTGTCCGGGTTGTTGTTGACATCTGCATCGGGAGCGAACACCCACGTGATTCCGAGCGCACGCGCCTCGCGCGCCGTAGCGGCGCCTAGGTCTTTCACGGCCTTGAGATCGTGCGCAGCGCCATACGCCATCATGTAGGGATATCTCGACGTCTCGGCAACGCGCATGGACGCTCCGCGCTCGAAATCGGACCCGAAGAAGAGCGGAGTGTGCGCAAGGCGCTGCAGATGATTCAGGAACACGGCCATCTCGTAGGGCTGGGCGTTGATCACGTGGCCGTCGAGAACGCGATTAGCGACGATCATCCCTCCGACGTGTACATCGCGTATCAAGCGCACCAGCCTTCGGTATTCGGCGCTTTCCGAATTCAGGTAATCGCCGTAGCCCCGAACAATAATTAACTGCGCGACGCGGTCGTGCAGGGATAATCGTCGCGCCATGGCCAGTCCCGCTGTGTTGGATGAAACGACAGGACGCGCGTGACGTGCGGATCTATGTCTTGATGTGGGTCTCGATGTGGTCGGCGCGGCGGCGAGCGTCAACGTTACGGCAATGCAAGCGAGAGAAAGCCTGGAGATCGCCATCTATGCTTTCTACTATAGCCATCGGAAATAGTTGGTTAGTTATCAGCCCTCTGCGGTGCGCCTACGCTTTCGTTGTGTCGTTCCTTGCACGCCCGCCGGTTTCTTCGGTGCAGCCAGGAGGCGTTTCACTCCACGAACCAGGTGCTCCATCTCGTTCGCGCTCTTCTGAACCAACAGGTCCGCTCCGGTTGTTTTCTTGGTCAAGCCGAGATGTGTGAGCAACCCGCTCAGCAAGATGATGGGATTCTTAAAGCCACGACGCCTCAATTCGGCAATCAGCGCGACCCCGTCCATGGCAGGCATACGGTAGTCCGTTATAACCAGTTCAAAGTGGTGCTCTTCAATCAGTTTTAAGGCTTCCGCTCCGCTGGTTGCGGAGATAACGTGGTAGCCAAGCTCTTCTAAAACATTTCTACGCGCGACGATCCCGTGTGAGTTATCGTCGACGAGCAAAACAAGAGCAGGATGAAGGGCGCGTTGGGAAGGAACCGATCTCATCAGGTCAACGCGAAGTTAACAAACGATGACGATCAATGTCAATTGCTTTCTAACGGCTTCAATCTTCGTGAGATTCAGTTCTTGACATGAGAGCCGGCAAGGTGCAGCGGCTGGAAAATTTCTCCACCACGCCTTACCATCCGAGCAGATACGCAAACATCAGCGGCGCGACTATGGAAGCGTCCGACTCGATGACGTATTTGGGCGTATGAATGCTTAGCTTTTCCCAAGTGATCTTCTCGTTGGGTATCGCGCCCGAATACGAACCATAGCTAGTGGTGGAATCGCTGATCTGGCAGAAATATCCCCACAGCGGCGTATCTTCTCGTTCCAGGTCCTGCCGCAGCATAGGCACCACGCAGATGGGGAAGTCTCCGGCAATGCCGCCGGCGATCTGAAAGAACCCGATTGACGATCCCTTCGCCGTTTCGGTATACCAATGCGCCAGTTCCGTCATGTATTCGATGCCGGTGCGCACGGTATGAACGTTTTTCACATCACCCGAGATGCAGTGGCCCGCGTACATGTTGCCGAGCGTGGAATCTTCCCAGCCCGGAACGAAGATCGGCAAGTTTTTCTCCATTGCGGCAAACAGCCAGCTATCTTTTTTGTCGATTTGAAAGCTTTTCTGAAACTCGGACGACTGTAAAATACGATAGAAGAACTGGTGAGGGAAATAACGCTCGCCCTCCTGGTCCGCGCGCGTCCATTCCTTCAAAATCACGCTCTCAATGCGCCGCATGGCCTCTTCTTCGGGAATACACGTATCGGTGACGCGGTTCATGTGACGATCGAGTAATGCCTGCTCATCTTCCGGCCGCAGGTCGCGCCAGTGCGGCACGCGCTCATAAAAATCGTGAGCCACGAGATTGAACACATCTTCCTCAAGATTTGCGCCCGTGCACGAGATGCCATGGACTTTGCCCTGACGAATCATTTCGGCGAGCGATACGCCCAATTCCGCGGTGCTCATGGCGCCGGCAAGCGTCAGGAACATTTTGCCGCCGCTCGCCAGATGTTTCTCGTAGGCTTCCGCCGCTTCCACGAGCGTGGCTGCGTTGAAATGACGAAAATGATGCTTGATGAAGCTGGAGATAGGACCGCGATTACTCATGTGCAATTCTTCACGGTAGCGATTCCGATTCGTCTGCCGCAACAGTTTTGCGAATTTGCCGCCTTGAAAAATTCTGAAACGCGAATGCCGCTGCCGAAATTACCGGCCGTCGCAGTACACTCGCAGTTTGCAGCTTCGTATCCGTATCAACCGGAAGCCGCCAGGAAATCCGGACAAAGCTTTGCCGCCGGAGGCGCTTCCGCCCGAAGGAGTCGCTGTGCCGCCCACGGATCCTTCCCCGGCGCCGAAAGCCGGAGGAGCCGCGTTCCGCGTGGCTCTTGGCATCCTCATCAGCCGCCTCACGGGCCTCATCCGGGAGCGGGTGATTGCGCACTACTTCGGTAATTCGGCGGTGGCGGATGCGTTTCGCGCCGCGATTCGCATCCCAAATCTGTTGAACAACTTATTCGGTGAAGGCGTCCTCTCGGCCTCCTTCATCACGGTGTATTCCAAGCTGCTGGCCCAGGAGCGGGAGGAGGAGGCCGATCATCTCGCGAGCGCGATATTCGGCCTGCTTGCCGTTGTCTGCTCCGTCCTGGTTGTTCTGGGCGTCCTGCTCACGCCGTTTCTCATCGACGTCATTGCCCCGGGATTCAGTGGACAAAAACGCGAGCTTACTATCCATATCGTTCGGATTCTGTTCCCGGGCGCCGGTCTGTTGGTGATGAGCGCGTGGTGCCTGGGCATCCTCAATAGCCATCACCGCTTTCTGCTCTCCTATACCGCTCCCGTCGCTTTGAATGTCACGATGATCGCGGCGCTTGTCACCTTCGGCGGCTTCACCTCGCAGGACGAGTTGGCCATCTATCTCGCGTGGGCTTCGGTTGTGGGGAGCGGCTTGCAATTTCTCGTTCAACTCCCGCGGGTGTTGCGATATCTGCCGCATTTCCGTCCGTTATTCGACACGGCCGCCGTCGAGGTGCGAAGGGTCATTCGGAACTTCGGCCCCATTTTCGTGAGTCGCGGAGTTGTCCAGATTTCCGCCTACATCGATTCCATCATTGCCAGCCTCCTGCCAACTGGAGCGGTGGCGGCCCTCGGTTACGGCCAGATCATCTCAATCCTGCCCATCAGCCTGTTCAGCATGTCCGTGTCCGCTGCCGAGCTGCCGGCGCTCTCCCAGGCTCTTGGCACGGAGAGTGAAGTCGCTTCGCTTCTTCGGAAGCGGCTTGAAGCCGGCTTGCGCCGTATTGCGTTCTTCGTGGTTCCTTCGGCGGTTGCGTTTCTGCTGCTCGGAGACATCATTGCTGGAGCGCTCTATCAATCCGGCCGCTTTCATCGCTCGGACACCGTTTATGTCTGGGCCGTCCTTGCTGGATCGTCGGTCGGCCTACTCGCGACCGCCCTGGGGCGCTTGTATTCGTCCGCGTTCTACGCTTTGTACGACACAAAGACGCCACTGCGGTTCGCCGTGGTTCGCGTCATTCTGACGACCGCGCTTGGGTTCTTCTTTGCGCTCGAATTGCCGCGCTTGGCCGGGGTCGAGCCGAAATGGGGGATTGCCGGATTGACCGTTTCCGCCGGCATCGCCGGTTGGGTGGAGTTTTCGCTTCTGCGCCGCTCGCTCGGACGCCGCATCGGCCGTACCTCGCTTGCGCCCGGCTTCCTGGCCATTCTGTGGCTCACTTCTTTTATCGGTGGAGCCGCGGGCTTCGCCATCAAACGCGCAGTCGGAACCGCATATCCGCTGCGCCTCGCGGTCGTGGCATTGGGATTGTACGGTTTGATCTACTTTGGCGGCACGTTTATATTCGGCGTCACGGAATCGCGCGATACTCTGCGTTCCGCGCTGAGGCGGTTGCGACTGTACGGGTGAGGCGACTGTGAGCCGCGTCCTCGCCGCTCTACTCGGATGTTCTCCGAGGACGAAACGTAACGCGAGC
>Ga0134126_10013315_pt1 | contig 10391 bp, 23 predicted proteins | sample KB31752_FD_96881 | JGI IMG/M metagenome (GOLD analysis project Ga0134126, IMG submission 96881) | Terrestrial soil microbial communities with excess Nitrogen fertilizer from Kellogg Biological Station, Michigan, USA - KB3-175-2 | ecosystem: Environmental > Terrestrial > Soil > Unclassified ...
CTATACAGCCAACTTTCAGTTGGTAAAAATGCCGTCTCGAACTAGCTTTAAAGCGTTTTAACTCAGCCTCACCGTCTGCATTCCGCCAGTTTTCTTCGCCGTATTTTTTCGCGCCACGGGCCATCAACGCCGCCCAACGAGCAAAAAAATCGTCCGGGTCGTTGTCCAACATCGCTAAGTGACAGATAACTTCTTCGCCCGATCCGTCCCCCGCCAACCATCGTAAAAGGGCGTCCTCTGCCTGGTAGATGTGGACACGATCGCGGACCCGGCGTTCCATAACCGGATCAATCAAGTCATAACGCGGCTTGTCATCCTGCGTATCCCGCACCATTCCGCTAGTGAATTCTTCACGCTTACCACTATCTTTGGTTTCAAACATTGATGTAAACCTCGCCATTTTCGCTCCGCTTCTTTTCTTCATATGGGACCGCAACCCGACGATAAAGCTCTAGTTTTGCGCACTCTAAAGCACCGATTGCGTCGTTGATGGCGCTGTAACTCAGACCTTTATCGACGATATAGGCGTCGGCGAGACGCGTTATCAAGTAATTCAGTTCTCCAGACTGACGCGGACGTCGGCCTTCTTCTAAACTTGCTTTCACACCTAGTTCGATATACGGCATGTCACACCCCCCGCGAAATTAATGGCGATGAAATTAACGGCTTCATCGACTGTCTTAAAAATGGCGCTTGCTTTTACGTTCCAAAAACCCATAAGCTCGCCGGACACGCGCTTAGGCGAGACCAGGACAACCGGGATACCTAATTCGAGGGCTAAGCCGAACTCTAGGCCCGTTCCTTCGCTCGGCGTGTCGCCGGTGAGAACCAATAGGGCGTTACAGGTGCGAATTGCGTATTCGTCTTTGGCAACAAATGCCTTCATGGTTACGTAATCCATTTTCAAATCGACGAGCGCCAACGGGTCGATGTTTTCCGTCGTGGCGGGATCTACGGCCATAAGCTCATAGTCTTCGCAAATGTTCGCCGCGTTATAGCGTTCCTGGAGCACTTCCGCGCCTAAGCGCCAGCCCATCTTCCCCGCGAGGTACACGCGAAACGGTTTAGCTCCCCTGGTATTCATGCATTACCCCTTTCCAACAATCTTCGTGTTGGATCTCGATACATTCCGTCGGTGTCGTCACGGCAAAGGCTATACGGCTCGGCAACTGGCGATACGTCGTTTTGACGGCCGCGATAACGCGATCTCCGTCGATCAGCGGCACGCCGCAATACGGACAATGTTTAGTCATCTCTCTTCCTCGTATTCGGCCTTAGCGAGCAAACATTCCGTGCAGCACTCGTCGTTTTTCGTCGGAATTCGGCCGCACTTAGGACACATAATCAACCCGGAGCATGAAGCGTTTGAAGTCCAACCAGCAAATAGGATGAAAACCCCATTTATATTTCCGACGACACCACAGGCATTTCATAACGTCCCCTTTACGATCACGCCTTCGGGCGTGTCAATGACTGAGGCGTAAAAACTCTTTGCGGCTGAAGCTAACGTCGATTTCGTGTGGTGAATGATTGATTGCCCGTCGTCGAGCTTGCGAACGGTGAGGCAAAACTCCGCAGCGGCGATCACGCCTACACTGCCCATCATGCGGAAGGCCGACGGTTTCTCGTTTGCGTCCATATCCTGAAAAACCATCTTGGACTCGTGATTGATAAATATGAACGAGCAGCCGACCTCATCGCGCAACGTCTTAATCCGATTAAGGACGCTCTGGATCGCCGTACGGTCGTTCTCCGGCGCACCGTGGAATGTGGCGAAGCTGTCGATAATAACGAGATCGGGTTTGTACTCTAAAAGCTCAGCGCGGAAAGCCTGAAACGATGGGTCTAAGTCGAGCTTGATGGTTGTTCCACATTTCACGGAAAGTTGCGAAGCTAAGGTGGTAGGTGTCAACCCTTTTCCCGCAATCAAAGCAGTAAAACGTCTTTGCGTTTCGCCTTTGAAGCGCTCTTGATCGATGAACAACACCCGAGCCGGAGAGACCGGAAAGAGTCCTAGCCATGTACCGTGGCCAGTCGCACACTCCACAGCCAAGTCCATTAGAGTCCACGTTTTGCATGTTTCGGGCAATCCAGCTACGAAGCCGATTGACTTTTTTGCGATAAAGGGCTTGCATATCCATTCCACCTTTTGCGTCTCTTTTAGAAATTCGTCGATACTTTCGGCTTTGCTTACAGATCCTGCACTTGTAACGTTAGGCTGATATCTTGCCCACACGTTTCTAACTTTATCTTCCAGGTGCCCGTCTGTCGCTCCAGCTGCCAGGGCATGTGGCCTGAGAAGGATGAGGGCATCACTTTCAGAATATCCGTCAGCGCGGAGACGAGAGCAGACTCTAAATAACGTGTTATCGATGTTTCCATTACGCATCTCCTTTAGGGCTTCCGCTATCCATCCCGTTTGATTTCGTGGGCCAGAAATAGGCCGTTCCGTCACCAAGAATAAGTCCGGTAGTTGAGGCAAGAAACGCGTCGCTATCACTCCACCAACGGAACTGTACACGCGGCCGTTCGGATGAACGCTCGGCGGCAATATCCCGTACCCGCCCTCGCCGCGAACGTCCACGCCCTCGGCTAGCTTGCTTGCGCTGTTTTTTACTGTTCCGTTTTCGGGCCATCGATACCATAGTTGCAATCCCCCGTCTTCCCGCCCCGTAATTACCGTCATGGGCGAATAGAGCCTGTTTTTTTGTCCCCATTCACGAGCCTTCGGCCCGTCCAGATCCACGACGCAAACGCCCGCTCCTGCGCCAGTAGCGGCCCCAATGCTCGCACTGGGGTTCCGAGTCCACCACTCACACAACTCGGCTTGTGACGCTGCCCGACTGGAATACTGATTCCAGCCGCTCGGTGGTGGCGCTTTCTGGCGCGTAGGAAGCGGGAGAACGTGGTATCCCTTTTCGAGATATTGTTGGGCGAAGCGCATCAAGCGGCCTTCCCCAGTACGGCGGCGTTATAGTCTGCGAGACGCTTCAGAAACTTCTTAAACGTTGACTTGGTAAGCCGATATTCGGCCGTAATAAGAATATGCTCGGGCTTCTTTTTCGATACGAGGACAATGACACCGCGCTTAATCTTTTTACCCGTCATCTCTTCATAGGCTTGCGCGTAGGCCGATAGCTGTAACTCCATGTCGGGGTACAGCCCGGCGCTGGTTTTCCAATCCAACAGCACGAACTTTCCGTCCTGCTCGGCGATTGCGTCGAGCGTACCGGCGTAGCCATATTTACGGCTTATAACCTTCAGTTCGGTTTCGACTGGCAATAAATGGACGCCATCCAACCATTGCTCAAAACGCGCAAGCATGTGGTGAACGCGTCCATGGGCTAGGACATTTCGTCCCCACAGCAGCCCTTCCGCGCCCTCGTGGAAAGCCGTACCTATCGCATTTGCGGCAGCGGTTTTCCTCACCGCTAGGCTGCCCCATTTAGCCCGCCATTTCTCTAACCACGGCTTCGGCGGATAGCCGAGAATCGTGGTTACGGAAGGGTACAGTATCCCGTCGATGACGGTCTCGGTGTGCGGAATTAGCGCGTCACCACTATTGCCAAGGTAACGAGCCCGACAAATCCGAACACGACGAGAACAATCAGCAGTGGCAGACCGATGTAATACAGCAGAGCGCATTTAATAGCGAAGATGAGCCAGTGGGTAAGAGTCGGGCTCATTGCGTTACCTCGTTCACATACGCCAAACCGACATCGGCGACTTTCTTAACCAGTTCGAGGTATTCCTCTAACGTCGGCGCATATTGCATTATTGCCGGGCTTTGGAGCGCGGCTTGAAACAAGCCTTGGCGGGATATGCGGCGGTCCTTCGCAGCCCAATCAGCGTTAGACATTTTTTTATCGACAACAGGCGTTTCAGCTTTAACCGGCTCCGATTTAACAAAAACGTCGGCCGTCGCGTTAGAGGCTATCGCGGTCGTATGTTTAATGAGAGGCATTAGGCGTCTACCTCCACTTCGTAATCGTGCGGTTTGCCACCGAACTTAGTGGCTTTGCCCATACCGAGATACTTAATGGTGATTCTCTGCCCGGCTGTCGCTTGTCGCAGGGCATTGTTCAGGCGCGTAGGTGCGAAGATAGAAACGGTGTCGCCCTCTATTACTTTCGCCTCGACGTATTCTTTTCCTTCTTTGCGTTCAATCCGCATATTGGTATCTTCAATAGCGAATTCGTAGATGTGGTGAACCTTAGGTTCGCCTGTTTTTTCGTCCTTATATTGACTGGGCGTCGTCTTATGGCTGAGAAGTTTTCCGACGAAATACTGTCCCTTGTCGCCGCGTACATTGATAACTGGCGTTGATTCCAAACTACTTGTGCTTAGCTTAGTGCCCATTTAATTTTCCCCTTTCAGAACTTGAAGCTGATTCCGCCCGTAGGCGTACCGCGATTGTCGACACCGACATACAAAGACGTGTTAGACCAAACGTTGAAGCTGACGCGGGCTCCGGCCCGCACGGAGAACGGCCCCGAGATAGCGAAGCCGATAAACGGTCCCACTTCCCATCGGTGCCAGTACAGCAGATCTAATCCAAGCGTAAGACGGGCACGGTCGGAATAAGCGAAGCCAAGCCACGGAGAAACTTCCGTACCCCACGTTCGGGCGTTGACTTTGATGCTTCCGTCTTTGCCAACTTCAACTGAGGCGTGCGGGGGTAGGTATATAGTCCTTCCGACCGGTTGACTATTACCTTTGCTTCCGGGTCGGCCTGGGTTGGCAACCACCGTAGTAATTGTGTGCCTTTGTTCGTCGACGATAATTTTTGCATTATCCGTCGGCGGCGACGTTTGGCTTGATATCTGCTCATCGGTATGTCGGTTAACCTTGTGGAGAGATCGCCATCCGAGAATAAGTAAACCTGCGAGAAATGACGCATAGGCCGCCTTTCTATAGCTCATGATTGTCTGGGACCGCCTTTATTCGAGTAAGCGAAACTAGCAATGGCTGAAGCGTAGAATGCAGCTTCCGACGATGAGAGCGCCGGTTTACCGAACGCGGCGAGCGCGACGCGGGCGATAAATACGGTTGACATAACCATCATGATTGCGTCACCGTCGACGTCCATAAGGTCCTGAAGGTATCGCCACGCGGCTTTAATCTTTGCGCTCATACACGCCCCTGTTGAATAGCTTCCCAGCAATAGCCGGTTACGAAGCGAATGGCGCGATCGCGGTAGGTGCGAGCGGTATCTTTCGATATGCCCAACTGTTCGCCCACCTGCGCCAACGAGAGGCTGCAGCGCATGGCCAAGTTGTAAACCTTCGCCTGTTGCCCTTGAAGGTGCTCTACGGCTTCGTCCATGATCAGGCGGGCCGTGCGCGGATTGAATTCTTCCGACGGTGTCTCCGCCAAAAGGTCAGGGTCCGGCACAAGCGCCCACGGAGCTTCACGGTCGACCAAGCCTTCGGAGACCCAACGGCGATGCTCGCTTTCTCCGTCGTGCTTTAGTTTCTTTCTAAGATTTGGATTACGCATCTAAAGGCCCTCTCATATAACATATTCGCTTACATGGTTTCGTGTGACAGATAGATATTTTTGTTTAAGAATTCTGATCTCTCTGTTCTCGTCTTTTGAGCGAGCGGAGTTTGCGCTTTGAACTTTTGTTGGTGATAAATGTTTTCGCGCGAGCGGCTTTCCGCGCCTTGCGGTTAGGCATAGTTGCCACTGTCGGATAAGCTTGATAACTCATTGTTTCTCCCTAATCACATACACGTTGCGCTGTTGAACACCAACAGCTTTCTCTTCGTCTTTGGTGAAAACCATCAAATCGACAGCATTGGTTATACGAGCATTCATACAATCGTTCACGACGCGGAAACCGAAGCCGTCGATATAGACGACATCGCCATACTTCACGCGCCCGGACTTTAAAAGATCTTGGCTAACGGCTACCCCATGACGTGTGACGCCATCTCCTGTCGAAGTGGTGCAATTGAATCTACCTTGGCACTCCGGCCGCGTCTGCGCCGGTATGGGCCGATAACTAGTAATTGTCAAAAGGCCAACCAATATCACTGTGGTTGTCATAGAGCACCCGAAGTAAAAACTTCTGGCACAACAATGCTACCTGGATAGGTATTCGCGATTGCTTGCGCTTTCGCCCTTGTCAGCGTGCGCGTCAGTAACAAGCCGCGCCGCCGGACCGCATATCTATATGTCATCGTCTTCGCCTCCATTATTTGGCTCAATTTCGACGACCTCTGGTTGTGGCCAGTCCATGAAGCAATAGGGCACGAAAACGGGGCAACTCATAGAATCCGGTAGTCCTTCAGACCCTGCATCGAAATAGTGGAATGATGGTATGGGTTGTCGTGCAGAACATGCCAGTAGGCGATCTTTCCGCCTTGAAAATCGTCCTGCCAGAAGCCAAAAACGACGCGCGGATGGTTGAGATTGCACTTTGGATCGTGATTCTTAGATGTCCATGAGGGCCCGAAGGGGCTAATGCGCACTACCTGTTCGAATTCATCTGGCGTGGTTAATGCTCTTAAACCTTTATTGTAATTCATAATTTTATACCCAGTTTTGCAAAGAGTATAGCCGTATCAGCTATAGCTATGGCACGTACGTAACCTTTCGCTAGTTGCATCTTTCTATCATGGTCGACTGTCGGATCTTTAAGGTGTAAACGTTGGTATTCGGCCATTACTGCGTCTACTATTTCAGCTTGTATATAATGGCTCATTTGCATAACCCCCTAAGATTTAACAGAAACGTAATACAGATTTAACCTATACGTAACATTCATAGGCTAAGCTTAACAGGATTATGTTTTATGTCAATGTATATTTCTTAACAAAATGGAATGTTATATATCTTAACAAGATGTTAAGTAACGAGCTTTCTTAACCGGCCGTTATGAGTTCAGTAGTTTTTATGTGAAATTTGGAATTGACAATAAGTAATATTCGGCGTACACTACCGCCCTGGAGGACTACAAAAAATGAACGGTAAAAAATGGATGACGGTCTTAGAAAAGAGCAATTGGGAATGGATTAAGCAAACGGCCGAGCGTAACAAGGTAAGCGGCTCGCTCATTATCAATCAGTTGATAGAGCGTCAGTCGTCTAAACCGATGGATATGGAGTTCGAGGCAGAGTTACGCCATGCGGGCGTTCAGACCAAGCTCCGGCGGTTGAACGATAAGAAGCTCATGATTGAGGCCGAAGAACAGCGGCTACTGAAAGAAGTAAAGGGCGGGAGTAAGCAGGATAAGACGACTGTTAAGGTCTAGCTGTGCGCCACTTTATGCGTCACTTACCCGTTTCCAAATGTTACGGGAATGTAAACTCGATTCATCCTCACTGAATCCTCACGACGGAGGTATAAAAATTCAAGTTGACAAGTCAAGTGAAATTTGCTAGGAAATCGCCTCTTCCGGGTTAACTTTTTTCGTCGGAAAGAGGGGTTTTTGCGCCACTTTGTGCGCCACTTGCTCCGGCGATCTCATCTAAGATCTTTTGCGTGGCCTGAACCATCGGAGCAATGGTTTGGGCCTGCGATCGGTCCCCGTCTAAGTACCATCGTTTCGTGATCGCAGAGCTAGAGTGACCAGCTTTCTTCGACAACTCATCTGCTGTAAACTGTGTCTCCAAAACCTTTAAGCCCCATTTGCGGATGTCGCGAAATTGCATGTCTAAACAGCCTTGCTCACCTGACTGAGTAAGAATCTGCGATGCTTTTAAGCGCGTGGCTTCCCACCGATCATCGAAGTTAACGAACGGCTGCGAGGACCAACGCGGTTTAACGATCGCCGGAAAGGTGATCTTGGTCCCTGTCTTTGATTGCGTAAGCGTGATAAGCCCGTCACGTTCCTCGATATCACCCAAGCGCTGTAAGTCGTTCTTCCGTAAGCTCGTATGCAGTTCGGTTTCGATGATTAGCCACATGCCCTCATCGTTCCGCGCATAGGCGGCGGCCTTGAGGGCTTTCAAAATTTCGGGGCGATACGGATAGTGGCGCGGGATCTCTTCAAGGTCGGGCAATAGGGCACAAGGGTTAATTGCTGCCCCATTCTTATCGACCGGCATCTTAATCGGGTCTATGATCTCGCTTTCAATCCAGAAGCGGAACATGTTAATGAGACTGCTGAGAATCGCCAGTTCTTTGTTTACAGTTCCGTTGGCTACGCCATCGTAATTTAAACGTTTCTTGCGGTAAAGAATCAGATGCTTTAGGCGGATAGCGTCGATGTAGTAGTTATCGAAATAGGAGCCCAACGCACTCAGCGTACTCCGGTTGTTGGCGTAATCCTTCCCACGCGGTTTGCCCGTCTTCGGGTTGGTGTATTCGACAAAATGTTTCTGCCAGAAGATGCGCCGAGCTTCCGCAAACTTCATACGGTACGCGGCCGGTCGAAGGTTGAAGGTACCCAGGCGTTGCTTCAGCCTGATATCGTCGAGTGCGAGACGGGCAACCTCTTCATTTTGCGGCGTATGGATTCCGCACCCATGGTTATAGGGGCCTTCTTCTGTCTTCAACCGAATAACGAGATAAGTCCCACGGATACATTTCAGTCCACGTGGAAGAATTACACCATGAGTACACGGCTCTTTAATCATACGCTTGCATTACTCCAATCTCTTGACTTCATAGTTACATTTTTATACTGTACTGTCTTGTACTATCCTGTATTGGGCGGTTTGTCAATGGCGAAGTATTTGTTTATACTTTCGACTGTGCCGGGATCAGAATACTATGCGCAAAAAGGATATAAAAAGCCGGTGACGGTTTATGTCCACGAATCGACTTATAAGTGGCTAATGGACCAAGCCGCCGCAAACGAATGGAGCCTTCAAACCATAACGCGGCGCTGTCTCGAAGCCGCCGAGCGCGGACAAATTTCTTTCTTACCGCCTACGAAGTCGCCGACTAAACCGCAACGTTAACAATATTTTCAAAAACTCCATAACATATTCAATATCGCCATTGTTTAATTGACGGCCATAGGGAACAAAATAATCGTTCACAATGCGCTCAAACTCATTGCGTTCGTTGCTCATGCGTCCTCCAGAATTAGTCCTAGGGCTAATTCGTTATAAAAGTGTGCCTGTAGAGATGGCTACAGGGCTTTCTGCTTTATGCCACGGTTAAACGCTCGCTACGCCTATCTCGTAGCCCAAGGCACAAAATGGTTTGCCGAGGTTCCTCTTATACATTCGGACGCAATCGTCATTGCGGACGGGGAACACATTGGTTCTGTCGCCTTTTTACGGTCTCGGCATAAAGAGTGAATCAGGCGGGACGTACCCCACTTACCTTGCTAGGTCGGTCTAGCACGACCTGATTCAAATCTGTTTAGCTTCTAGGGCTACGCGCAACGTTTCAGGTTCATTCGCTTCGCCCACTTGATAAATCGTTCTTTGGTGAAAACTTGAATCTTGCGGACAGAGGTAACAAATCCCCAATCAAACAGGGAGCCTTCAGGCATCCATTCGCCCTTGACGAGGTACTCCAATTGGTACGGATTTTTTAGTCTTGACATCATCCCTCCAACAGACCTCTAGGCTACTTGCTAATTACGCCTAGCCAAAAGATTCCTTGCCCTAGAACCATCAGAACAATTCCCCAAATCTGGAACAAAGTCTTTGGAACTCCAAAAATTTCCATCAGTCCTCCTAACTTCTGTGGCTAGTCACACAAATCACACTGACAGTCCTTATCGTGCCGAGACCGGGCTAACTTATGATCCCTCCACCGACGAAGTTCCTTTTTCAGGTCTTTATTTTCCTTAACAAGTTCCTTTTCCCGTTTTGTCATAAATCCTCCTTTCATCCTCCTACGCACACGCACTTGCATCCAGGCTCTGAGCAAACCGCATCGCCATCGTGCGGGCCTGTGTGTTTGCAAGCCCTGCACCCCCGCGCGTTCTCGTAGGCGGCGACAGCGTCTATGACATCCCGGCATTCTTTGCAAACAAAATTATGTCCACATTTCGGATTTGTACATTCAATGGTTTCTGAACGCGCCATGACAGCCTTCGCCAACGCGTCGGCGGCCTCTATAATTTTTTTCTGCCCATCAATCAAAGCATCGGCTACGCGAAAAATGTTGCGCGGGTCGTCTAGCGAATCTGTCATTTCCCGTCTCCGAAGTTGGCGTTATGGTGCAGACCACGGCTAATCATTTCGGCTTTCAGTCGGCAGTCGGGATCTTCGCAATGACATTTCCATTGATAATCTTTTTTGCATTGCTCGTATCCGGTATCGTGGACGGCGCGGATATCCTTGAGAATGAGTTCCACCGAATTATCCGGGCACTTTTGGCAGTCAGGACAAAGATAGCACCGCATCTGCTCCGCCACTTTCTCAAGCCAACCTTCGGTTGAACCAACGCTACGCGTTTCGTCGGGGGTCATGGCTGAAAGC
>Ga0134126_10013316_pt1 | contig 10390 bp, 9 predicted proteins | sample KB31752_FD_96881 | JGI IMG/M metagenome (GOLD analysis project Ga0134126, IMG submission 96881) | Terrestrial soil microbial communities with excess Nitrogen fertilizer from Kellogg Biological Station, Michigan, USA - KB3-175-2 | ecosystem: Environmental > Terrestrial > Soil > Unclassified ...
AGCCTTCGACGGCACGCTCACGATCCGACAGCCTCTAATCGCGCCGCTCTACGGCGGCAAATCGGCGGTGGAGCTGCTCGGGCTGCTCACCGGCCAGCTCGGCTTCACGAGCCACGATCTCGTACACGCGACATGGCTCGCGCGCTTCGGTCAGGAGCGGTTCGACGAGCGCTGGCGCGAGGCGCTGCGCGGCGGTGTGGTTCCGCACACCGCCACACCCTTCGAAGCCGCCGAGCACCTCGGCAAAGCCGGTGCGCCCGCGGCTCAGCCTCCAACACCCGGCACGCCACCAATAGGGGCCGGCGAAACTCTGGAAATCGTCTTTCGGCCGGACCCCTATCTCTGGGACGGCCGCTATGCCCAGGTGGCCTGGCTTCAGGAGCTGCCGCGACCGCTGACGGATCTGACCTGGGACAACGCCGCCCTGATGAGCCCGACGCTGGCCGCGCGACTCGGAGTGCGCAACGAGCAGATCGTCGAGCTGGAGTTGGGTGGACGCACGGTCGAAGCCCCTGTGTGGATCGTCGCCGGACATGCGGACGGTGCCGTGACGCTCCCCTTGGGATGGGGCCGGACCGCCGCGGGTGAGGTGGGCTCCGCTCACGGAGCGAACGCATACGCGTTGCGCACCTCCAAGGCGCCCTGGTTCGCGAGGGGACTGCGAGTCACCCCAACTGCTCGCGAGCGTAAGCTCGCGAGCGTCCACGACCATCACAGGATGCTCGGCCGCGACATCGTCCGCAGCGCCACGGTCGCGGCATACCGGGCAAAGCCCGATTTCGCCAGGAAGGAGGCCGACCTCGCTCCGCCGCCGACGCTCTACCCCGACTACTCGTATCCGGGACACGCATGGGGCATGAGCATCGACCTCACCTCCTGCATCGGCTGCAGCGCCTGCACGATCGCCTGCCAGGCGGAGAACAACATTCCGACGGTTGGCAAGGAGCAGGTGCTCATGGGACGGGAGATGCATTGGATCCGGGTCGATCGCTACGACGAGGGGCCGGTAACCGCGCCGCGCAGCGCATTCCAGCCGGTGCCCTGCATGCAGTGCGAGCACGCCCCTTGCGAGACGGTCTGTCCGGTGGAGGCCTCCGTGCACGACACCGAAGGGATCAACGTGCAGGTCTACAACCGCTGCGTCGGCACGCGCTTCTGCGCGAACAACTGCCCCTACAAAGTGCGGCGCTTCAATTTCCTGCGCTACGCCGATGACACGCCGAGCCTCGATGCGATGAGAAATCCCGACGTCACGGTGCGCATGCGCGGCGTGATGGAGAAATGCAACTACTGCCTGCAGCGCATCGTGCGCGCGAGAATCGTCGCCGACCGCGAGAACCGTGACCTGCATGATGGCGACGTGCTGACTGCCTGCCAGGCGGTCTGCCCCACCCGGGCCATCGCCTTCGGCGATCTCAACGATCCGCACAGCCAGGTGCGCATCGCCAAGTCCTCACCCCGCAACTACGCGCTCCTCGGCGACCTGGACACCCGCCCGCGCACCACCTACCTCGCCCGTATCGTCAACACTACAGAGGAAGAGCCCGGTTGAGCGGCGCACCGGAAGTTCTGCGGGAGTACGGGCAGCCGGGCGCAGCTCCGGTCATTCAGGGGCGGCACACCTATGGCTCGATCACCGACAAGATCGCCGACCTCGTGCTCGAGCGGCGTAGCGGCCGCAGCTTCTGGCTCGCGCTCGGCATGACGAGCGTGCTTGCAGTGGTCTTCGCGGTCTCGCTCATTTATCTGCTCGTCGTCGGCACCGGCATCTGGGGCCTCAACAATGCGGTCGACTGGGGCTTCATGATCACGAGCTACGTGTGGTGGATCGCGATCGGCAACTCGGGGACCTTCATTTCCGCCTTCCTCGTGCTGCTGCGGCAACGCTGGCGCAGCTCCATCAACCGGTTCGCCGAGGCCATGACCATTTTCGCGGTTGCCATGGCCGGCCTCCTCCCCATCATGCATCTCGGGCGCCCCTGGTTCGCGTACTGGCTCGCGCCCTACCCCGGCAAGATGAACCTGTGGCCGCAATGGCGCAGCCCGCTCGAATGGGATTTCTTCGCCAACACGGTCTATCTCATCCTGTCGATCCTCTTCTGGTACCTGGGACTCCTGCCCGACCTGGCGACGCTGCGCGATCGGGCACGCCACCGCTGGCAGCAGCTGACCTACGGCCTGCTTGCTCTCGGCTGGCGCGGCGACGCCCGCCACTGGCACCACTACGAGAGCGCCTATCGTCTGCTTGCCGGGCTCGGTGCGCCGCTCGTAATCTCGGTTCACAGCGTCGTGTCGATCGACTTCGCCTTTTCCAACCTGCCCGGCTGGCACTCGACGATCTTCCCGCCCTACTTCATCGGCGGCGCCCTCTATTCGGGCCTCGCCATGGCGCTCACCATCACGATCCCGATCCGCGCCATCTTCAAGCTGCAGGATTTCATCACGCCCCGCCACCTCGCCAATCTCGCGAAACTCATGCTCGCCTGCAGTTTCGTCCTCACCTACACCTACATGACGGAGATGTTCACGGCCTTCTACAGTGCGGACAAGTTCGAGATCGCCACGGCAATCGATCGGCTCACAGGTCCCTACGCCTGGACCTACTGGCTCACGATCTTCTGCAACGTCGTCCTGCCGCAATCGATCTGGTTCCGCCGGGTAAGGGCAAGCCCGGTGGCGCTCCTGATCATCACTGTGATCATCAACGTCGGCATGTGGACGGAGCGCTTCATGCTGATCGTGACGACTCTGCACCGGACATTCCTGCCCTCGAGCTGGCATTCCTTCGTCCCGACCTTCTGGGACTGGTCCACGCTCATCGGCTCGCTCGGCTCGTTCGTGCTGCTCTTTCTCCTCTTTGCGCGCTTCTTTCCGGTGATCTCCATGGCGGAGATGCGCCGCCTCAACGTGCGGGTGAGCGGAGTCGATCGATGAGCGACGGCGACCGGCAGCCGGGCTGTTACGGGCTGATGGCGGAATTCGGCGGCTCGCAGGAAATTCTGGAGGCGGTGCGTGCGAGCCGCGGCGCCGGCTACCGGCGGATCGAGGCCTACACGCCCTTCCCGGTCGACGGCCTCGCCGAAGCGCTGGAGCTGCGCAAGAGCCCGATTCCGCTCCTCACTCTCATCGGCGGCATCCTCGGTGTCGCGGTTGGCTGGTTCATCCAGTGGTATTCCGCCGTGATCGATTACCCGATCAACTCCGGCGGGCGTCCGCTCAACAGCTGGCCGGCTTTCGTTCCAACCATCATCGAGCTCGGCATTCTCGGCGCGTGCCTCTGCGCGTTCGGCGGGGCGTTGCTCCTGAGCGGACTGCCGCGCCTGCGACATCCCGTGTTCGATACGCCGGGCTTCGAGCGCGTTTCGTGCGACCGGTTCTTTCTCTGTATCCGCAGTGACGACCCTCTGTTCGACCGCGAGCGCACGCGCGCCTGGCTCGCGGCGCTCTCGCCCCTGCGTGTGGCGAGCACGCCGATCCACCCCGGGGAGCCCGCGTGAGACTCGGATTGCTCAAAACGACTCTGGTGCTCACCGCGGCGGCTCTGCTGGCCGGCTGCGAGAACGGTGTAAGGAACATGTACCACCAGGCGAAGGACGACCCTCTCGGCTACAGCGCACTCTGGCCCGATGGCCGGTCTTCGCGGCCACTCGAAGCCGACACGGTCGCCTTCAGTGCCGGCCCACTGGCGGAGACCTCGAGCGGGCGGCTGGGAGTCATCCCAACGCCCGCCAGCGGACCGGTGTACACGGCAGCGGCCCTGGAGCGTGGCCGCCAGGAATTCCAGATCTATTGTGCGCCTTGCCACGGACCGGCCGGAGACGGCGACGGGTACATCACCCGTCGGGGCTTCCCCCATCCGCCGAGTTATTACTCCGACAGCCTTCGTGGCGCGCCGGACAGTCTCTTCTACGACGTCATCACCAACGGTTACGGAATCATGTACCCCTACGGCGATCGGGTCGCACCCGACGATCGGTGGGATATCGTCGCCTACATCCGCGCACTGCAGCTCGCGGCACACGCACCGCTCTCGGATGTCCCTGCAGCGCAGCGGCAGCGACTCGAGCATGAGTCAGCCGTCAAAGCCGTACGCGCCGGTTCCGGGGACCGGCTGCCATGAGCTCACCACGACCTCTGCACGAGAACCCGCCTCTTCTGACACGTGTGGGCAGACGTCGCTGGATCGCGCTGGCGGTGGGCGTTGCCGGCCTCCTCGCCTGCGGCTTGGATGCGCCCTCGCACCCGTCGGAAGTGATCCAATCGTACTTCATCGCCTGGCTCTACTTTCTCGGTCTCACGATCGGCTCCCTCACCACCCTCATGATCCATCACCTGACCGGCGGTGATTGGGGGCTGCCCGTGCGCCGCTGGCTCGAGGCCGCGCTCGCCCCGCTGCTGCTGCTCGCGGTGCTCTTCGTGCCGGTCGGCATCGCCCTGCCTCACCTCTTCACGTGGGCGATCGGCCGCACGGGACTCACGCGACTCGACGGGCACTCGCAGGAGTGGTTCCTCAATCCGACGTTCTTCCTGCTGCGCGCGGGCCTCTACCTCGCGATCTGGCTGGTGCTGAGCCGACTCGTCGTGCGCGGCATGCGCAACACACGGCCGCTCACGACTGTCTGCGCCGTAGGCCTCCTGACATATGCGCTGACTGCCATGTTCGCCGGCGTCGACTGGGTCGACTCGCTCATGCCGCTCTGGTACTCGACAGTCGTCGGGCTGATCTTCATGACGAGTCAGAATCTCGGCGCGTTTGCGCTAGCCATCGTCTGCACAACTGCGCTGCACGTAGCGCTGGCTCGTAATCCGGGCGGGCTCGCCCCAGAGGGTCCGCAGGTGCCACCGGATCTCACTCCAGAACGTTGCACCGACCTCGGCACTTTGCTCTTCGTCTATGTGCTCACCTGGGCCTATGTAGCCTTCTCGCAGTGGATCATCGTCTGGGCAGGCGACCTCCCTCACGAGACCGCATGGTACCTGCCGCGCTGGCACTCGAGCTGGCGCTGGGTGACCTACACCATCGAAACGGCGCAGTTCGGCATCCCCTTCGTCCTCCTGTTATTCCGAGCATTGAAACGGGACGCCCGTGCGATGCTCGCGATCGCAGCGTTCGTACTCAGCGTCCACTGGCTGTACGTCGCGTGGCTCGTAAAGCCCTCGGTCGCCACCGCAGGTGTCTCGCTCGGATGGACGGATTGCGCAGCCACCGTCGGAGTCGGCGGACTGTGGATCTGGCTCTTCCTGAGAGATCTCGCCGTGTATCCCTCGTTTGCGCACGGCGGCGCCGAGGTATCGGCTTCGGCCCAACCTGAGGAGAATCCCGGCCGTGCCTGAAGAGCGGCACGAATCGCAGGAGCCGAGCCTGCGCGGCCTGTCGGTCGCAGGTTTCGTCCTGATCGCAGCCATCATCGTTGCGGTCGCGGTGTGCCTCGGCCTCGTGCATCTCTTCGGCGGCTTCTCGCGACCGCTTGCCCGTGCAGAGCACAGCGTCATGCCCGAGCCGCACCTGCAGCCGCATCCACTGGCCGACCGTGCGACCTACGAGGCGCGTCAGCGCGCGACGCTCACTCAGTACGCATGGGTGGACCGCGGCGCCGGAATCGTGCGTATTCCGATCGGCAGAGCCATGCAGATCCTCGCCGAGCGTGGGCGAGCCGGTGCCTTTCAGCGAGGACACTTAACGTGTCCTCGCTCCGGCGAGCGCACGCACACGGATGTGCGGGCCGGGGAGCCTGCCGCCATGGATGGCCAGTGGCACTGCCCAACTCGGCGGCTCCCGTGAGCTATCCGCTCGTCTCCTTACCCGTTGCCGCTACCCCTTACGCGGAAAAAGTGGAGGGTCTCTTCTGGGCCGTGACGGGTGTCTGCACCCTCGTGACGCTCGGCATTGCAGTCGCGATGACCTACTTCTGCTTTCGCTATCGCAGCGGGGCCGAGGTCGATCGCACCCTCCCGGACCTGGCCGCGGGCAAGAGCCGCAGCCGCAGGATCGAGGCGACCTGGATCGCCGTGCCTTTCGCCTTCTTCCTCATCTTCTTCGCGTGGGGCGCGAAGCTCTACTACGTGTATGACGATCCGCCGGACAATGCGCTCCAGATCTTCGTGACGGCGAAGCAATGGATGTGGAAGGTCGAGCATGCCGACGGGCGGCGGGAGATCAACGAGCTGCACGTCCCGGTCGATCAGCCCGTGAAGCTCGTGATGACCTCGCAGGACGTCATCCATGATTTCTATGTGCCGGCCTTTCGCGAGAAGCGCGATATCCTGCCGGGCCGATACACCGTGCTGTGGTTCGAGCCCACTCTCGCCGGCGTCTATCCCCTGCGCTGCGATGAGTTTTGCGGCACCGGCCACTCGATGATGACGGGGCGGGTGTATGTCATGAGCCGCGAGGCCTACAGTCGCTGGCTCGCGAGCGGGAGCCAGGCGCCGAGCCTCGCGAGACTCGGGTTCGACAGGTTTCGGGAGCTCGGATGCAGCGGCTGCCACGGACCGAGCTCCAGAATCCATGCACCGAGCCTCGCCGGCGTGTACGGGCAGATGGTGCCGCTCTCCGACGGCAGCTTCGTCCGCTTCGATGACGGCTATATCCGCGACTCCATCCTCCAACCCGCGAGGCAGATCGCCGCCGGGTATTCCAACGACATGCCCCCCTTCGCGGGACGCGTGAGCGAGCAGGACCTGCTGGAGCTCACCGCCTACGTTCGCTCCCTTGCCAACACCTCGCCGAACGTGCCCCAGGGGAATCACCTGCAATGAGCACCGCGATCGTCGAGCCCGCCCTGCCCGAGCCGGAAGGCAACTATCTGGAGAACGGGTACAGCCTCCGGTCGTGGCTCACGACCACCGACCACAAGCGTATAGCGATCCTCTACGCCGTGACGATCACGGCCTTCTTCTTCATGGGCGGCACCGCGGCGACGCTCATGCGTCTCGAACTGATCTCCCCCACTCCGCTCATCATGGGCGCCGAAACCTACAACAAGCTGTTCACGGCGCACGGCGTGATCATGGTGTGGTTCTTCCTCATACCCTCCATTCCCGCGACGCTCGGCAACTTCCTGATCCCGATGATGGTCGGCGCCAAGGACGTGGCGCTGCCGCGGGTGAACCTGCTGAGCTGGTACATCTTCGTGCTGGGCGGCATGTTCGTCATCGTGACCCTCATCGCGGGGGGCATCGACACCGGCTGGACGTTCTACGTCCCCCTGTCCACCCGCTACTCCGGCACGCAAGTGGTGTACGGGGTGGTCGGAATATTCATCGCCGGGTTCTCTTCCATTCTGACGGGCCTCAACTTCATCGTCACCGTGCACCGGCTGCGCGCCCCCGGACTCACGTGGTTCAAGCTGCCACTCTTTGTCTGGGCGATTTACGCGACCAGCATCATCCTCGTGCTCGCAACGCCGGTGCTCGCAATGACCCTGGTGCTGCTCGCCATGCAGCGGGTGTTCGGGCTCGGCATCTTCGATGCGCTGCTCGGCGGCGATCCGATTCTCTTCCAGCACATGTTCTGGTTCTACTCGCACCCCGCGGTCTACATCATGGTCCTGCCGGCGATGGGTGTGGCGAGCGAGGTCATCTCCTGCTTCGCGCGCAAGCCCGTGTTCGGCTACCGCACCATGGCCTATGCCATCGCCGCCATCGCCGCTTTCGGCTTCATGGTCTGGGGCCATCATCTGTTCGTCGCGGGGCAATCGCTCTACGCGAGCCTCGTCTTCTCGTTCCTCAGCTACGTCGTCGCGATCCCGTCGGCAATCAAGGTGTTCAACTGGACGGCGACGCTCTACAAGGGATCGATCACGTTCGAGGCGCCGATGCTGTATGCGCTCGGTTTCGTGGGTCTGTTCCTGATCGGCGGGCTGACCGGGCTATACCTCGCCTCGCTGGCGCTCGATGCCAACCTGTCGGACACCTACTTCGTAGTCGCGCACTTTCACTACATCATGGTCGGCGGCTCGGTGATGGCCTACTTCGCCGGTATCCATTTCTGGTGGCCGAAGATCACCGGCCGGATGTACCCGGAAAGCTGGTCACGTCTCGCGGCCATCGTGATCTTCATCGGCTTCAACCTCACGTTCTTCCCGCAGTTCATCCTCGGCCTCGAAGGCATGCCGCGGCGCTACTTCGAATACGCACCGCAATTTCAGTTCCTCAATATTCTGTCCTCCGCCGGCGCCTCCATCCTGGCAGCAGGCTACGCGCTGCCAGTGCTCTATCTCACCTGGTCCATACGGCACGGTCCCCACGTCGGCCGCAATCCCTGGGGTGCCAAGGGCCTCGAGTGGCAGACCCGATCGCCACCACCGGTCGAGAACTTCGACGTACCGCCCCGGATCCCCGAGCGCCCCTACGACTACGACCCCGAAGCGGAGGAGGCCAAACGGAAATGAGCGTGAATGCGGACCTGGCCGGCCGCCGGGCAAATGACAGCGAGTCCGAAGTCGGGCTGTGGGTGTTTCTCGCATCCGAGGTCATGTTCTTTGGTTTGCTCTTCTACGGTTACACCATCACCCGGATGGCTCATCCGCAGGCGTTCGCGATTGCGAGCGCGCACACCGACGTCCTTCTCGGGAGCCTCAACGCGCTCGTGATCTTCACGAGCAGCCTCACCGTGGCGCTCGCCGCGCGCAGCCTGCGGCTCGGCGCCCAGCGCGCGAGCTTTTGGCTGCTGGCGGTGACCCTGACGCTTGGAGTCCTGTTTCTGGCGATCAAGTGCTACGAATACTACGGGGACATCGACAAGCATCTCGTGCCGTGGGGGGACTTCGCGCTCCACGGACCCCTCGCCGGCGGCGAGCGCATGTTCTTCTTCATGTACTTCGTCATGACGGGCGCTCATGCCATCCACCTGACCGTTGGTCTCGGACTCCTCGCGTTCATGCTGGCGGGCGTTGGGCGCGGCGCTTATACGCAGAAAAACACCGAGGCCGTGGAGCTCACGGCACTTTACTGGGCAGTGGTCGATACAGTGTGGATCTTTCTCTATCCGATTCTCTACCTGGTGCATCGATCATGACCTCCGGCGCACTGAGGCTGATCGGTGTGTGGCTGGCGGTCATCGTGCTGCTCGGCGTATCCGTCGGCACCTCGTACATTCCGATGGGGCAATTCAACTCGGTCGTCTCGGTGACCATCGCCTTCATCCAGGCCTTCCTTGTTTGGACGTTTTTCATGCGTCTGCGCTGGAGCGGGGTCCTGGTACGCCTCATCGCTGCGGTCGGGCTCATCTGGTTCCTGCTCCTCCTGGGCCTCAGCCTGACCGATTACCTTACCCGTCACACCGTAGGATCCTGACCATGCAAGACTCCGAAGCACCGATCGAGCGCGTCTGGGCCCGCGCCTACCGGATCCCGACCGAGCAGCCCGAGTCGGACGGGACGATCGAGTGGGATTCAACTACCCTGGTAGTGGCGTATGCGAGGGCTGCCGGCCGAAACGGCATGGGCTTCACCTACTCGGACACCGCTGCCGCGCGTCTCATCGACGAAAAACTCGCGCCCCACCTGGCCGGGCGAGACGCATTCGCCACTACTGCCTGTTGGGACGAGATGGTGCACGTCGTGCGCAATCTCGGCGCGCCGGGCCTGTGCTCCATGGCGATTTCCGCGGTCGACAGCGCCCTGTGGGACCTCAAGGCGAAGCTGTTGGATGCTCCACTGGTGAGTCTCCTCGGGCAGGCGCGCCGCCGCGTCCCGGTATATGGCAGCGGAGGCTTTACGTCCTATTCGGTTGCGCAGCTCGAGAAGCAGCTCGGCGACTGGGTCGCTGCTGGCTTGCGTTGCGTCAAGATGAAGATAGGCCGTCAACCGAAGGAGGATGTGCCGCGGGTGCGCGCCGTACGGGCTGCCATCGGCAAGGAGCCGGAGATTTTCGTCGATGCCAACGGGGCGTACTCACGCAAGCTCGCCCTGCGCCAGGCCGAGGCATTCGCGGACCTCGGAGTGACGTGGTACGAGGAGCCGGTGTCGAGCGACGATCTGAGAGGCCTCGCCCTGTTGCGCGATCGTGCACCCCCGGGAATGGACCTGACCGCAGGTGAGTACGGTTACGACAGCGTGTATTTTCGCAGGATGTGCGCCGCCGGAGCCGTGGACGTACTGCAGGCGGACGCCACCCGATGCAAGGGCGTCACAGGCTTCCTGCGTGCAGCTTCGGTCTGCGACTGCTTCCTGCTGCCGCTCTCGAGTCATTGCGCGCCGGCGCTGCACCTGCACCCGTGTTGCGCGGCGCCTCGCGTGCGGCACATGGAATATTTCCACGACCACGTGCGCATCGAGCAGATGCTGTTCGATGGCGCACCCTCTCCGGTCAATGGCGAGATCGAGCCGGATCTCACCCGTCCCGGCTTCGGGCTCGAGCTCAAGGAAGCGGACGCGCAGCGATTCGC
>Ga0134126_10013317_pt1 | contig 10390 bp, 9 predicted proteins | sample KB31752_FD_96881 | JGI IMG/M metagenome (GOLD analysis project Ga0134126, IMG submission 96881) | Terrestrial soil microbial communities with excess Nitrogen fertilizer from Kellogg Biological Station, Michigan, USA - KB3-175-2 | ecosystem: Environmental > Terrestrial > Soil > Unclassified ...
AATATTTTTTTCATTTTATTTTATATTATTTATGAAGTTTAAGAGTCGAAGGCTTGCATCTTTTATCTCATTTCAAAACCGGCAGAATAATTTTTGATGCATTCTTTGCATCGTGATAAATTTTTATATCACTCTTTATAAAATCTTTTTCATCACAATGATAAATATCAACAAACTGCTGGGGGTTCCTGTCCACGAGAGGAAACCAACTGCTTTGTACCTGCACCATGATACGGTGGCCTTTCTTAAATTGATGAGCAACAGAAGGCAATTCAAATTTCACTTCTTCTATTTTTCCAGGAATGAATGCAGAAGGTTTTTCAAAACTTTTCCGGTAACGCCCACGGAAAACTTCTGCCCGTACCAGCATCTGGTAACCTCCCATTGGATAAGGATCAGGAACAACAGGATTTTCTTCTGCATAAATATTTACATCGTTATAACTCAAATAATCTGGATATACATCTATCACTTTCACCACAAAATCTGCATCGGTTGTTGAGATGCTGGTCAATAAATCTGCAATTACATTCCCTGCGATAGTGACATCTTTTGTCAAAGTATCTGTTTGAAACACCAACACATCCGTCCTACGTGACGAAAAGCGCTGATCGTCTGTCATGTAGGTCCTTGTCCTGTTGAAATGCACGAAATCTTCGTAAGGAACCGGTTTGGCAGGGTCGCTGATGTATTCACTAAAACTCTTTCCTGCCGCAGGTTTGGTTACGCCAAGTTTGCCACCAGGTTGCAGGTACATCGTTTCATCATCTTTATTTTCAGGCGGCCATTGTGTGAATGATTTCCATTCATTAGCTCCTGTCATGAAAATGTTAGCCTCTGCAATTTGCGAGATATCCCCTTTGCCCAACAAAAAATAATTAAAGAAAGGAATCTCAAAATGTTGTTGATAATATTCACTTGTATTGGAACCAAACTGGATATTTCCATGATGTGTTCCATCCTGGTTTGCCCATTGCTCATGATACCAGGGACCTTCTACAATTTTATTAAAAGCTTTACCCGGATTATTTTGTTCTGCGGCTTTGTAGGAATTCCATGCTCCCCAATCATCTTCGGCATCAAACTGTCCACCAACCCACAACATGGCGGGTTGCAGATTTTTTGTTGCATTGCGGGCATCACGTGCCTTCCACCACGCATCATAATTTGGATGAGACATCAAATCTTTCCAGAAAGCAATACTATCTCCCATGTATTTTGTAAGATTTTTCAAACTGCCTGCCTCCAAATAAAATTGGTAATTATCATGAATAGGATATCCGACAGAAGGAGCAGGAACGTCCACAGGTTTGGGATGAGGCACACCAAAGGCAAATCCTAATGCTGAATAAAAATCAAACGCATCCATTTGAAAAAAAGCACCATTATGATGAAAGTCATCACCAATAAACCAATTGGTAACAGGGGCTTGAGGACTAACCGCTTTCAAAGCGGGATGGTTACTTACTGCAGCCATGGTAGAGTAAAAGCCTGGATAGGAGATTCCAAATACTCCAACCTTTCCGTTGTTATTTGGAATGTTTTTTACAAGCCAATCAATCGCATCATACGTATCACTTGATTCGTCAATCTCTTTACCTTTCTTGTTAGCATTAAATGGACGCACATTTTCAAATTTACCTTCGCTCATCCATCGCCCGCGAACATCTTGTGTCACCATAATATAACCTTCTTTGAAATATTCTTTTTGATAACTATCCCAGTAATTCTTAAAATTCCCTTCACCGTACGGCTGGCAGGAATATGGGGTACGTGTCATTAAAATCGGGTGCGGTTCATTGTTATTCTTAGGAATATAAATAGAGGTAAATAACCGAATGCCATCGCGCATGGAAATATAAACTTCTTTCTTGGTATAATTATCCCTGATCCAAGCTGAATCAGCATTCTGTGCTTTCGCGTTAACAGAGAAAACGATGAAAAAGAAAATAATTAATTGTTTCATAACATTAATTTTAATTGGGAAAATAATTTAAAGCACCTGCATTTTTTTGTTTGAAAGAAATAATGGATTATTTTATTGTTTTGATAAATCTTAAATGGAGAATTTGAATGTAATATAATTGTAATTTATTTTTTTCTTTTGTTTTCAACAATGAATTGAGTTTAATTTTTTACACATCAATTCCAACATATGCTTCGGCTAAAAGCATTAAAAACATAATTTATCAAATGATTCAATATTAGTTTTATTATTGAAGAAATATAAAACAAGCCGTTACGCCCAACTAATGCAATAAAAATTTAAGCTAATCAACTTTTATTAATAAATTGAATATGGCAGGACGAAACACCTGATTTATTGTCCGAAAGGGCCCTTTTATTTACCGGGGATGTAATTTTGAAAATAAAAAACCAAATTTTGAAAGCCTGAAATCCTTAAAAGGCAAAATAGAAATCAATTCAATTTGTCTGTTTACTGTCAATATAAAATTTATCAAAAGCTACTTTGTAATAATTCGAACTAGATTATATTATTTCAATAAATTACAACTTCATTTCCTAAACGATGAATTTTTAAAAATAAAAACTGCTCATTTTTTTTAATAATGCGTCTTTGTACCAAAATAAAGTTTTCAATTCATGAGTGAAATAATTCAACAAAAACCTGAGCATATTGATGAAACAAAAATTCCTTTAAAACGGGTAATAGGAGCCGTTACAGCCATTTTAATGGTTTCGGGAAATATGATAGGTACCGGCATATTTAAAAAAATAGTGCCGATGGCACAAACCGGCCTGCATGAGCCCTGGATTTTACTAGCCTGGGCTGTGGCTGGCATCATTGTTACTTTTGGCGCTTTTACATATGCCGGCCTTTCCCGGCTTACTACCGAATCAGGTGGCGCTTATGAATACCTTCGTGTTTCGCTGGGAGGCTTTATTGCTTTTCTTTCAGGATGGGGGCTTTTTATTATTATCGGCAGTGGCTCTATCGCAGCCATTGCGTTTATTTTTTCCCAATCTGTAAACGCACTAATCCACATTCCCAATCCTTTGCATAACTGGCAAACCATTTCCATCGCCCATTCAATCTATCCTTTTGATAGTTTCGGCATTAAAATATTTGCCGCCGGCACCATAATATTGCTGACATGGTTCAATGTAAAAGGTGTAAAAAATAGTAGTTTTCTAAATAATGTTGTTACAACCGCAAAAATATTAGGCGTTCTCTTTTTGATTTTAGCTGGGATAATATTAAGCAGCCCTGCCTCAATTAACGAAGAAGTATTTCCATCAAATACAATTCTGTCCCACTCTTCATTTTTCACGGTTTTCTTAGGTGCAATGCTGAGCGCGTTCTGGGCTTACGACGGGTTTACCAATGTAACATCAATAGCCGGGGAAATAAAAAATCCAAAACGCAATATTCCGATTGCGATTATAACAGCGGTAACCCTGGTGATGGTTTTATATGTATTGATCAATTACGCTTTTATAAAAGCCATGGGCATACATCAATTGGCTGCCCTGGGTGACAATAAAATCGCGGCAACAGAGGTAGCAGGAAAAATTTTAGGCAATAAAGGCAAAATGCTGATTTCTGTTTTAATCATGCTGAGCTCTTTTGGAACACTCAACATTATCATCCTTTTTTATTCAAGGGTTTATTTCCGGATGGCACAAGCAAATGTATTTTTTAAATCTGCTTCAAAAGTTCACCCGGTTTACCGGACTCCCTACAACGCGTTATGGTATTCGATGATTTGGTGTTGTATCCTTACTTTTTCCGGATCATTCGATGTGCTTACCAACATGGTTATTTTTACTGATTTTGCTTTTTACATGCTTAACTCCATCGGGCTTATTAAATTAAAAAGAAAAAAAATAATCACCGGCAAAATTCCCGGGTACCCATGGGCTCCAATACTTTTTATTTTATTTACAACTGTATTTTTAGTAGGGATTTTAGTAAGCAATCCTGCCCAAAGCCTTGCTGGTACTGCGCTCATATTAACAGGAGTTCCGTTTTATTATTTTTTCAAAAGAAAAAAAAGCGGATAAAGTATATTTTCTTTTCTTGTTTTTTTACAAAAACTAAATACTTGATATTTGTTTGTTTACTAATTTTATTAAATGAATTTAGCTGATTTTAAAGAAAGCCTATCAAAGAATAAACCTCCTCAAAATCTATCGGTTTATTTAAAAGCGTTGTGGTCAGACGCAAAAGGCGATTGGGAAAAAGCGCATGTTTTAATTCAGGATATGAATGATAAAAAAGCTGCCCTGATACACGCTTACCTTCACAGAAAAGAAGGGGATTTTTTAAACGCTGATTATTGGTACCATCGCGCTGGCAGAAAACGCCCGGATATTCCTTTGGAAAAAGAATGGGAAGAAATTGCTGGCGGCCTTTTGTAATTTATACTAAGCTTTGCGGGAACGTTTATAAATTTTTATTGCAGCAAAAAGTAAAAATGCAAAAGCTACCAAAACGCCCAATCCCCAAACAAAACTAATCAATTGCTTTACCACCGCAAGCATTACAATAGCTACTAAAAAAAGAGTAGCTACTTCGTTCCAGATTCTTAATTGTTGCGATGTCCAGCGAAAATCTTCTTTTTGTTGCTGGCGAAAAATGGTGTGCAAAAAAACGTGGTAAATGAACAATCCCAAAACAAATAAAAGTTTTACTAAGAGCCAGGGTGGAAGGCTTCCATATAATAAGCCCATCCATGTGCCAAAAATTAAAGTAAGAATTGCCGAAGGCCAGGTAATGCCGTACCACAACCGTTTTTGCATGATTGAAAACTGTTTCAAAAGAATCATCCTGTCTGGTGCCGGTTTTCCATTAGCCTCTGCGCTATATACAAAAAGCCTTACGATATAAAATAGCCCGGCAAACCAGGTAACCACAAAAATGATATGAAGCGCTTTTACGTAGAAATACATAAATGGAAATTAGTCAATTTAGAAAAATAGAAATTGGTTTCTTTTGTTGGTTTACTGGAAACAAAATAATTAATTAGTCAGTTTTTGTTACAAAATTTTCCACCGCATCTACCCACAACGGGTTTGTATTTAAACAAGGAATCATTGTAAAACTTTCTCCTCCTGCTTCCATAAATATTTCTTTTCCCCTCATCGCAATTTCCTCCAACGTTTCAAGGCAGTCGCTGACAAATGCCGGGCACAAAATCAGTAAATTTTTAATGCCTTCTTTAGGCATTTCAGCCAATCTAATGTCAGTAAATGGAGTCAACCAGCCTTTTCCTAATCTCGATTGAAAGGAAATACTGTACTTATCCGTAGGGATTTCCAACTTCTCACAAACAAGCCTTGTAGTGGTTCTTACCTGGTGGCGATAACAATATTGGTGTGCCGGAGAAGGCGTTTCACAGCAATTCTCGCTTTGAAGGCAATGGCAGCCTGTGGGGTCACTTTTACGTATATGCCTGCCCGGTACTCCGTGGTAACTAAATAAAATATGATCGTATTTTTTTTTTATATAAGGCTTAATATTTTCTGCCAATGCATGGAGATACATTTCATCATTATAAAAAGGAGGAATGAAAGAAAGCGTAAAAGGATACTCGTTTTTTTCATAAATTTCTTTCATGTACTCTACTGCCGTTTCATAACTTGCCATGGCATAATGCGGATACAGAGGCAATACAACCACCTCTTTAATATCCGGATTCTTTTTGAGTAAAGTTGCATAAGCATCTTCAGGCGTTGGGTTTCCATAACGCATCGCAATTTCTACAGGTGCTTCAACCCGCGCTTGCAAAGCCTCTTGCAGTTGTTTTGTAAAAACAATTAAAGGGGAACCTTGGCTTGTCCAAATCTTTTTATAAGCCTCTGCAGATTTCGGCGCCCGGAAAGGAACGATAATCCCCTTTACCAATAACGCCCTGAACAACCAGGATTTATCAATGACCCTTTTATCCATTAAAAATTCATCCAGGTATTTTTTTAAATCTGACACTTCAGTTGAATCCGGAGAACCAAGATTTATCAATAAAATTCCTTTATTAGTTTTTGTTGATGCCATAGTTTTTACTTAGCTGCAAATGTAAGGGCAGAGAAAAAGAAATTCCTGAATATTTTCGGTATATTTAAAAAATTTGGCAGATAATTTATGACAATTAAGAACGAAATTTCTTTTTAAAAATTAATAATCTTTTGATGGTATATCCCCTACTTTTCTATTGAAGAAAATGAATTTGGCAATTTTAAAAATAAAGCTGAAAGGTAATGCCTGAATGATAATGATTATTGCAACGTGAAAGAGATACAGATAGAAATTAAAATCTTTATGTTTCTTTGTGTTAATCTGTAAAATTTAAGTGCAAAAAAATATTTTTTTTACCTACATACAAATGATTTTAGGCACGAGTAATGAATTTAGTGAACATTATATAAGAGAAAGGGGATGTTTTGACTGAATAATGACTAACTAAAAATATTTTAAAAATATTTTTGCGACAATCGAATGACAAAATCAACGAATACATACCAGAATTCTCTAAATAGTTTTTGTATTACAGGTATCAATTATCGCAAAAGCGATATGAATATCCGTGGAAAATATTCACTTTCGGAAGAACAAACCATTAATGTCCTCAGGCAGGCGTCGGCAAAAAATATTACCGGTTGCCTTGCCCTTTCTACATGTAACCGCACCGAAATTTATGGAATCAGCCACAACTCAAATATTTTTGCAGAATTGCTTTGTGAGAACACCTCCAACAAATTAGAAGATTTCCATAATCATGGTTACGCCTATCATGGTTTAGAAGCCATTGAACATTTATTCAAAGTAGCGTCAGGCCTTGATTCGCAGATTATTGGTGATTATGAAATTTTATCCCAGCTGAAGCAGGCAACCAAAATTGCCAAAGATAATGGATGCCTTGACGGTTTTATGGAAAGGGCGGTTAACTATGCATTACAGGTTTCAAAAGAAATTAAAACGAAAACGAAATTAAGTTCCGGAATTGTTTCTGTTTCATATGCCGCTATTGAAATTATTAAGGAAAAAATACATGGCCTTTCTGATAAGAAAATCCTGTTGGTAGGAACCGGAAAATTTGGTAATCATGTTGCTAAAAACCTTAAAGATTATTTACCCGTTTCAGACATTTCTTTTACCAACAGGACTGATGAAAAAGCAAATGATTTGGCGAGCGCCTTTAATGCAAAATTTATTCCTTACCAAAACTTACAGCTGGCCTGTAATGAGGCGGATATCATCATTGTTAGTTCCGCTTCAAAAAAATATTCTATCCTTCCTTCTTTTTTTACAGGTGAAAAATCAAAATTGATACTTGACCTTTCTGTTCCTCAAAATGTAGACCCCGCAGTTAATGAAATAAATGGAATTACGGTTTTAAATGTGGATGAAGTGTCTGCTATCATGGATCATACAATTTCATTACGTAAGGCTGAAATTCCAAAAGCTAAAAAAATAATTGACGAAACGCTCGGAAGCCTTGAAGAATGGCACAGGCTTCAGTTTAACAATCCGCTTTTACGGATGGTAAAATCTCAGCTTTTTCAGTTAAATGAAACCTATCATATTGAAAACTCTTCCGCGGAAAAAATTCACAAAACCGTATCTTTACTTGCCATTCAGTTAAAAGTAAAAAAGAATAAAGGTTGCCAGTGCATCAATGCCTTAAGCAACTATCTTCATGAAACCGATAATTAAGATAGGTACCCGCGAAAGTCAATTGGCAGTTTGGCAGGCAACACACGTACAAAACCTCCTTGAACAAAAGGGTTTTAAGTCCCAGCTAATTTATATAAAAAGCGAAGGTGATATTGATATCGTTACCCCTCTATACGAATTAGGCGTACAGGGGATTTTTACTAAAACTTTAGATGCGGCATTATTGAATAACCGGATAGATATTGCCGTCCATTCTATGAAAGATGTACCAACGAAATTGGCCGCCGGATTAAGCCTGGCAGCCGTTTTAAAGAGAGCGTCTTACAAAGATATTTTAGTTTTTAAAGGAGAAAGGTGGGAAATTGAAGAGAAATTAAATTCAACCCAATCTGCATTTACCATCGCCACTGGCAGTGTACGTAGAAAAGCACAATGGTTAAAAAGATACCCACACCACCAAATTGAAAACCTTAGGGGAAATGTAAATACGCGGTTAAGGAAAATAGAAGAAAATGACTGGAACGGTGCAATATTTGCAGCTGCCGGGCTGGAACGAATTAACCTACGCCCGGAAAAGTCAATCAGCCTTGACTGGATGCTTCCAGCGCCTGCACAAGGTGCTATTGCGATTTCCTGCCGGAATAATGATAAAATTATTTTCGATGCATGTCAATTATTAAATGATGAACATACTGAAATTTGTACAAAAGAAGAACGTGGCTTCTTGCGGGCACTCTTAGGTGGATGTTCAACTCCAATAAGCGCTTTGGCAATTATTCAAAATAATAAAATTATTTTTAAAGGAAATATTTGCAGCCCCGGCGGAAAAGAAATATTTGAAATAAAAAAAGAAGCTGCTATAGAAAAAAATAATAATTTAGGTGAAATGGCAGGTAAAGAATTATTACAAAATGAAAAAGTGCGCAGGATTATTGAAGATATAAAAAATGCAAAATAAAATTCAAATATTATGTACAAAAAAAATCAGCAATTCACTTATCCAACTTGCTGAAGAATATAATATTTCTTTTGATGAATTGAATTTTATTAAAACTGAAGAATCAGTTTCAGAAGAAGTAAGAAAAAGAATTATCGAATTATCAACGCGAAATATCTCTGCAATTTTTACCAGTTCCAATGCAGTAAATGCAGTTGAAAAGATAGTTTACAGCTGCCTACAATGGAAAATATATTGTATTGAGCCTGGCACAAAGAAAAAAATTGAAAATGCTTTCGAAAAGGCTTTAGTTGCAGGAACAGCCAAAGATGCAACAGGGCTTTCCGAAATAATTATTAAGGATAAACCGGTAAACCAAGTTGTATTTTTTTGTGGAAATCAAAGAAGGGATATTTTACCGGATAAGCTAAATGCTAATGGAATCCGTGTGGAAGAATTAATTGTTTATAAAACAATTGCGAATCCACATTTAGTTTCTAAAAACTATGATGGTATTTTATTTTTTAGCCCCAGCGCAGTAAAAAGTTTTTTTTCAAAAAATGAAATTCAACCTGAAACCATACTTTTCGCCATCGGAAAAACAACAGCTGAAGAAGTTAAAAATTATTCAAATAATACAACCATAATCTCAGTTATTCCGGATACTAAAACATTAATAGCTGATGTAATAAAACATTTCAGCAGCATAAAAATATTTAAATGAGTAAATTAAAAAATGATCTTTTATTAAGAGCTCTAAGGCAGGAAAAAGTAGAACGGCCGCCGGTTTGGATGATGCGCCAGGCAGGAAGGTATTTACCGGAATATATGAAGCTTCGTGAAAAATATGATTTCTTTACGCGCGTTCAAACTCCAGAACTGGCGGCAGAAATCACTTTACAGCCAATACAACGTATAGGCGTAGACGCAGCAATTATTTTTTCAGATATTCTCGTAATTCCACAGGCAATGGGCGTGGAAGTTTTGATGGAAGAAGGAAAAGGGCCTTCATTGCCCAATGTGATCAAAACAGAAAAAGACATTAATTGTTTGTTTACTGATGCGGTGGAAGAAAAACTGGATTATGTGATGAAAGCATTGGCACTAACCAAACAGGAATTAAACGGAAGCGTACCATTGATAGGTTTTGCGGGAGCACCGTGGACTATTTTGTGTTATATGGTGGAGGGAAAAGGAAGTAAAACATGGGAAAAAGCAAAGCAGTTTTGTTTTACCCAGCCTGAACTTGCACAGAAACTTTTACAAAAAATTACCGACACGACAATAAATTATCTGAAGGCTCAAACGAAGGCTGGCGCTGATGTGGTTCAGGTTTTTGATAGCTGGAGTGGTTGTTTAAGCCCTGAAGATTTTAAACAATTTGCCCAACCCTATTTGATTCAGATTGCTGATGCTCTGAAAGATGATGCACCAGTAATTTTATTTCCAAAAGGCAGCTGGTATGCCTTAAAGGAATTGAGCGAAAGCAGCGCTTCAGGCATTGGAATTGACTGGTGCATTTCCCCTAAAACAGCCAGGGAAATGACCGCAAATAAAATAACCTTGCAGGGAAATTTTGATCCGGCAAAACTATTATTGCCTGTTGCTGAAATTAAAAAAGAAGTAAAAAAAATGATCAGTGAATTTGGTGTACAAAAATACATTGTCAATTTAGGCCACGGCATTACGCCAAACATTCCGGTTGATCATGCAAAGGCGTTTGTGGATGCCGTGAAGGAATTGTGAGTGGTGAATTGTGAATGGTAATATTCATACTATTTTAATTTTTTTTAAATGGGTATCAAGGAAGATTGGAT
>Ga0134126_10013319_pt1 | contig 10389 bp, 8 predicted proteins | sample KB31752_FD_96881 | JGI IMG/M metagenome (GOLD analysis project Ga0134126, IMG submission 96881) | Terrestrial soil microbial communities with excess Nitrogen fertilizer from Kellogg Biological Station, Michigan, USA - KB3-175-2 | ecosystem: Environmental > Terrestrial > Soil > Unclassified ...
CTGGATGCTGCCCGATTTCGCCGAACTGCGTCAGGACGCGGCATTGGAGCTTCCAGGAACTGCTGTCCCGTTAAAAGAACTGCCCGATGTGCTCGCAAGAATTGTTATCCGTTTGCAAAAGGCAATCGACAGCGGTGGACCTGACACTGAACGAGCTACGTTACTCGGCCGCCTTTCGTCGCTGGTTTCCGGGGCCCGCATGGATTCCTCAAACCTGATCCAGGAATTGCAGGCCCTTGCCGCCGATGCCGAACGGATCGTCGCCGAAATGGATTTCAGCTTTCTGTGGAATCCTCGCCGCAAACTCTTGTCGATCGGTTTCGAATCTGAAAAGAACGAACTGCATTCGGCAAGCTATGACCTGCTTGCCTCGGAGGCGCGCATTGCGGCTTTCGTCGCGATAGCAAAAGATGAGATTCCGCAGGAAACATGGTTCCTGTTGGCGCGCACGCACACCGTTGATCGCGGTCGCCCTGTCCTGCTTTCCTGGACGGGAACGATGTTCGAATATCTAATGCCCGGACTGTGGATGCACACTTACCCGGGCACTTTGCTCGATCGCTCACGTCACGCCGCCGTCCGTTCGCAGCAGGAGTTCACTGCCAATAAACGAATTCCTTGGGGAATTTCCGAGTCCGCCTTCGCCACCCGCGACGATGCTGGAAACTATGGCTATCACGCTTTCGGCATTCCGCATCTGGCCTTACACCGCGAGGAACTCGATGCCCTGGTGATCTCCCCATACTCCACTTTTCTCGCTCTCACTACCGATCCCCAGGCCGTTCTCGATAACTTGCGCGAAATGGCGCACGATGGCTGGCTCGGGACCTACGGGTTTTACGAAGCGGCTGATTTTTCCGCATCGCGGCAACGGATGTGGCGACACCGATTTGAAATCGTGCGCTGCTGGATGGCCCATCACCAGGGTATGAGCCTGCTTTCGGTCGCAAACTTTCTGGCTGATGGCATTGTGCAGGAGTGGTTTCACGCCCATCCGCGCGTGCAGGCGACAGAACTGCTGCTGCACGAGAAGCCGGTCAATTACCTGCCGTCGAACGCTGCCTGAAAACCGCGAGTTCCTATAACGCTGGTTGCGGCTCCACTCGCTTGGTCATAATGGTTAGCGTCGTTGACGGCAACGCTGGTCCGGGACGGCGTTCCGCATAGGCTTCCAGCGTAATGGTTCCCGGATTTTTGCTTGCCTGCAAAATCACCTGCGCAAGACCGTTGAATAAGCTTCGCTTCGATTCCTTATCCGATTCCTGGCAATTAGGGTCGCCATTGCCAACGCCGATCAGAGATCCCTCACCACTGACTTTGAAGAGGATGAGGTCATCGGCGGTAGGTATCGGCCTTTCCTGCTCATCCAGGACCTCCACGCGCACCACTGCAACGTCCTCGCCATCAGCGTTGATTTCCCTTCGATTCGCACTCAAACGAATTGTTTTCGGATCCCCGGTAGTCTCGCGCTTGTCGGTGAGCACGACCTTTCCGTTTTTGCTTCCTCTGGCTTCAATCACGCCCGGCTCATACTTCACCTTCCATTCCAGATGCGTAAGCGGCTCTACCTTCTTGCTCCCCTGACTCTTGCCGTTTAGGAATAACTCCACTTCGTCGAGATTGGAGTGTACCCACACGTCGATCGTTTCCCCGTTTCGTTGCTGCCAATTCCAGTGCGGAAACAGATGCAGCACCGGGTCGTTTCCCCACCAGGCTTTGTAATAGTGAAAATTGTCTTTGGGAAAGCCGCACATATCGACGATGCCGAATTGAGAATTGACCGATGGCCAGCCATAAGGCGTAGGCTCGCCGCGGTAATCGAAACCGGTCCATGCGAACCCGCCAGCCAGCCATTCACGCGCGGCGTAAAACTTCCACCACTCTTCGGCCAACTCCGACCACTCGGTGTGATTCAGATCGTACGCGCTCACCCAGTTACGCAACTTGTCGGTCTCGTAGATGCCGCGAGTACAGACTGTGCTTGCCGTTTCCGATCCAACACTGGGTGTCTTGGGATGAGCCTTGTGCCAATCATCGGGCACCTTCAGGTTGTAGTTAAAACCCATCACGTCCAACTGCTCCGGAAATTTTGTCTCGAAAGACTGGTTCACCGCTGCCGTGCACTGTCGCGTGGGATCAAGTTCGTGCGTTCTCGCGATCATCGCGTCGATGACCCGCACGCCCTGCGGCTGCGGCATCATCGTCCACTCTTCGTTGCCCATCGACCAGATGATGATCGAAGGCGAGTTGCGATACCGCTTGATCATTTTTTCCAGCTGTTGCATGCCCTCCGGATTGGAGCTCATCTGCCGGGTTTCACACATCATCATCATGCCCATGCGGTCGCAGGCCTCGACCCAGGCCGGGGTCGGCATATTGTGCGATGTCCGCACCGCGTTTCCGCCCATGTCTTTCAAGACCGCCAGCCGGAAATATTGCAAACGGTCCGGTAGCGCCGCGCCAACGCCTGCATGGTCATGATGATTACAGGTACCCTTGATCTTCACCGGCTTTCCGTTCAGAAAAAATCCTTTGTCCGCGTCCCACGCGATCGTCCGCACACCGAAGCTGACGCGCTCGGCGTCGCGGGCCTTACCGTTTGATTCGACGGTTACAATTGCGGAATAAAGATTTGGCATTTCGACCGACCACAGAGCTGGATTAGCTAGTCGTGCCGCTGACTCGAACGTCGCCGAACGGTCTGGTTCTATCTTCTGTGAAACTGCCCCGGCTGTAGCGACGGTCTTTCCAGAAGCATCCAGAATATGCCAGTTGACGCTGCAGCTCTCTGGCTTTGTACTCTCATTCTGGACTACTGTTCCCAGCGTCAGAACAGTCTCACTCCCACGCACGTGCGTGCGAACATAACTCTCCCACTCTCCGAGATGCAGCGCGTCCGTTTTGGTCAGCCAGACATGTCGGTAAATACCTGCGCCTTCATAAAACCATCCATCGCCGAAGCTGGCGTCCATGCGTACCACCAGATAATTTTTGGCGCCATAACGCGCAAAGTCACTGATGTCGAAGCTGAAGGGCGCGTAGCCGTTGTTGTTGCGGCCAATGAAGTAGCCGTTCAAAAAAATCAAGGCGTCGCGAAATGCTCCATCGAATTCGAGCCGAAGCCGCCGCCCGTTATCGCTCTCCGGAATATCAAAAGTGCGACGGTACCAACCCACGCTGGTCTCGGGATACTTTCGCCCGAGCGGCTTGTACCCATGGCTTTGCAAATCGTCATCATGAACGAATGGCAGCTCGACGGCCCAGTCGTGCGGAAGATTCAGCGATCGCCAATTCGCGGCGTCAAACTTCTCCGTGGAAAACTTGAACTCGCCCGACTTGGCGAAGTCACCCTGGTCTTTGCCGAAACCGAAGTCGCGCGCCGGATCGTTGGCATGACCGAAGCTGAATTTCCATCCGAAATCCATGAGCAGGCGTTCGCGCGGTGCAACCGCCGCCAGGTTTTCTGATGCCGCCTCCGGATATGCCGCAAGCAGCGCGTGCGCGCGAGAAGCAAATGATCCCGCAGCCAGTGATGAAGCAGAAACCAGCGCGCCCGAGCGCAACAGATCACGGCGAGTCAAGTCAGACATGAAAAACCTCTCCCTTGAAATGCTTCCGGTTGAGAACGAACACTATAAGACAGCGCAGGCACTGATACAAACTCTGCATTGTGTTCTTCGCATGCTACGGGGAGCGCAGGTTAAAATGAGAACACCGCGACTTACGGGGACGTAGCTCAACCGGATAGAGCATCGGATTTCTAATCCGAGGGTTGCAGGTTCAAGTCCTGCCGTCCCTACCATGATGAGCATTCTGGAGAAACCCGAAATTACGAGTCAACCTTTTCGCCCCCGCCGTTTTCTCCGCGGCGGTCACGTGCAGACCATTGCCAGCTTTTTTCTTCCGCGCCGTTTTTCGCTTCTTCCCTCCGACGATCGGCTAATCGAGGTTGAACCTGGCGTTCCCGTGTTGTGCCGTTGCCACTGGCAGCCTGAACGGCAATCTGCTCTCACTGTGATTCTCCTTCATGGCCTTGAAGGATCGAGCGAGTCTCACTACATGATGGGGATCGCTGAGAAAGGCGTGGCCGCGGGCATGAACGTCATCCGCATGAACCAGCGCACCTGCGGCGGCACCGACCGGCTGGCCGCCACGCTCTACCACTCTGGGCGCTCGGACGATATCAAGGCGGTGGCAAGGCATCTCATCGAGAACGATGGCATTACCCGTTTCGCTTTAGCTGGATTTTCCATGGGCGGCAACTTGGTGCTGAAGACTGCCGGCGAATGGGGCGCGTCGGGTCCCAGTGAGTTTAAGGCCGCCGCCGCAGTCTGTCCTGCCATGGATCTCGCGGTGTCTTCTGACGCGCTGCACCTGCCAATGAACCGGCTGTACGAGCAATATTTTCTCTGGAGACTGAAAGCGCGAATGCGCGCTAAGGGCAAATGCTTTCCCGGAAAGTACGACTTGTCGCGTCTCCGCGGACTGAAAAGTTTGCGCGACTTCGACGAAAAAGTGACGGCCTATTATTGCGGCTTCGACGGTGCGTCGGACTACTATGCTCGTGCCGCAGCCACGAAGGTGGTGGATCGAATCGCAGTGCCGGCATACATTCTTTACGCGAAGAATGATCCTTTCATTCGAATCCTGCCTGAAACCCGGCGAAAGATTGAAGCCAATTCCAATATCACCTTCGTGGAGACGGATGACGGCGGTCATTGTTCATTCGTCGCTGAGCGTGATGGCTACGATGGTCATTTTGCCGAACGGGCCGTCGTGGACTTTCTGGCGTCGCTCGAACATTCCTAGCATCCGTCGCAGCTTTGCTCCGCTGGAGAGCCGAAGAGGGCTGGCCTACAAATCTCCAAAACCAGGGCCATGTAAAATCAAGCGGGAATGCAACGGGCGCGAAAACTTTCTGCATCTCTGTTAACCGCGGTTTTATCCGCGACAATCGCGTATTGCAGCTTTGCCCACGCCGAATCGGTTTCCCAGCTTCACTACAGCAACTACGTTAACGACTTCGCCCACGTACTCAATGCGCAGACCGTCAACGATCTGGACGACATTCTTCTTCAACTTGATCAGAAGGCGAAAGCCCAGGTTGCAGTCGTAACCATCAACAGCACTGATGGCCAGGACATATTCGACTACGCAGTAAAGCTTTACCAATCATGGGGAATCGGTAGCAAGGCCACCAATCGCGGCGCACTGATTCTGTTTGCGATCAAAGACCACAAATATTGGACGACTGTCGGGTATGGCCTCGAGCCAATTCTGCCCGACGGCAAAGTTGGCGGCTTCGGACGTGAGGCGGTTCCGCTCCTTAAGCAGAGCGACTACGACGGCGCGATCAAGTTAGTCACTCTGCGCGTGGCGAATGTCATCGCCCAGGATGCCGGGATCCAGTTAACCGGCGCCAGCCAGCCCCCGCCGCCACAGACGCGAGGAAGTGGGATCTCGCCCGGTGGCGTTGTGCTTATCATCATCATAATCATTATTGTTTTAGCGACTCCGCTGCGAAAAATATTGTTCTGGTGGTTGCTGTTTAACAGCGGTTCGGGATGGGGAGGCAGGGGATATCGCGGCGGCGGCTTCGGTGGTGGAGGCTGGGGCGGCGGAGGTTTTGGTGGAGGCGGCGGAGGCTTTGGCGGGTTCGGCGGTGGATCGACCGGCGGCGGCGGCGCCGGTGGCGGCTGGTGAGACCGATGTCACCAAGGGATCATGGTTTACACGCCTTTAAGGAAAATCTATGACTCACGAAGTAGTATTGCCAGAGTTCGTCGAAAAGATGCGATCTGCTGCGGGCAACAATCTCGTCAGCGTTATTCTTTACGGTTCGGCCGCCGACGGCGAGTTCCATCCCGAGTACTCGGACCTGAATATACTCTGCTTTCTTCGCGAAGCTTCTTTTCCTGCGATCACCGCCATCGGGTCGACGATCGAATGGTGGCGGAAACAGAAGCATCATCCCCCACTGGTGCTCACGCCAGAGGAACTCAAAACCTCAGCCGACGTTTTTTCCATTGAATTCACGGACATGAAGCAGCGCTACCGCGTGCTGCATGGAGAAGACCTGCTCCGCGATCTGGACGTCCCCATGACCCATCATCGCGAGCAACTGGAGTATGAGTTACGGGAGAAGCTTTTCCTCCTGCGTCAGCATCTCTTGCTGGCAGGAAACGACGAAAAACAGCTTTGGGATGTTATGCTGCATTCCCTGTCGTCGTTTACAACTCTGCTCCGGCATGTATTGATAGAGTTGGGCGAGCATGAACGCAAACATTCGCGCGATGCAGTCGTCGAGGCTTCAAGAAGGCTGAACATCGACGACTCGGCTTTTCTCCAGTTGCTCGACGTGCGGGCAAAAAAGCACGACCGCTGGGAGTTGCGAGTTAAAGATGTCGCGGCCAGATATCTCAAGGCTATAGGGGAAGTCGTGGCCGCAGTAGATACAATGCAGAGTCCGGGAACGTAAGCTGGCGTTGGTTCGGCAAAACTGCCGGCGAGCCTTAGAGGAGAACACTCATGAGCAAATTTGCCATCGTATTCATCACCATCGTAGTCATTCTGCTGCTGTGCGTCGGGAAGTACATCAGCGTAAAGAACACGCTGGTACAAAAGAATGAGGCGGTGAAGTCCACATGGTCGCAGGTGGATGTCGTTCTGCAACGCCGTGCCGACCTGATCCCCAACCTGGTCGAGACCGTAAAAGGTATCACCAAGCAGGAGCAGGCCGTGTTCGGTGAAATCGCGCAGGCGCGTTCGCAACTCCTCTCGGCAAACGGACCCGCCGACAAGATTGCTGCCAACCAGCGCCTCGACGGCGCGTTGGGAAGACTTTTGGCAATCGCCGAAAACTATCCCCAGTTGAAGTCGAGCGAAAATTTCCTTCGTCTGCAAGACGAATTGGCCGGGACCGAAAATCGCATCTCGGTCGAGCGCAAGCGCTACAACGACACCTTGCAGGACTACAACACCTATGTGCAGCAGTTCCCTGCCAGTCTGTTCGCGGCCAGCATGGGATTCAAGCCGAACACGGCATATTTCCAGGCATCGGAACAATCTCGGGAAGTGCCCAAAGTGAATTTCAATTCGCCAGAGCCGCAACCGGCGCCGGCACACTGACGCGATCAAAGCGACAGATAACGCGACGAATGATCTACTGGCCGTCCTTAAACGCGCCAGCCGCAGACGGAACATGAGATTGGCGGTGCGTCCGGAAAATTCAAGCCCTCCCCGCTTCTCGTTTTCCCCAGGGCAGCGCGGCGGCAATTGTGCGCCTCTTCCATGCCGTGCGTGCCAGCGACAGTGCCAGCATCATGAGAAAAATCGTCAGCAGCCCGCCCGATGCTCCAGCAACGCTTTGACTGCGGTGGGGCAGGATGCTGAACTTTCCATACACCAGTTCGATGTGCACCCAGTACACCAGCAGTGAAGTATTACCCAGCTGAATGAGTGGGCTGAATCCTTTTTGCCCGAATCCCCATCGGCACCACACGTAAGCTGCTGACACCAACAGGAGCAAAAAACCCACTCGCATCAGAAAAAATTCCGGGCTGGTGTGCCAGAAATCGAACACCGGATACACCTGCCAGGAGCGCGCGTCGCAAAACTTCGCCACATAATAAAAAACGATACCCACCAGGCCGCCGATTGCGAACAATCTCCAGCCCAGTTTCTGTGCGACATTGCTCATGAGCACGAATCCGAAGGCCAGCCCGGCAAAAGCGAACCCCGCCCACGGAAAAAGCGGGAACAATCCTGCTTGCGGCTGCCCCAGGTTGTGCACCCCGTTGATGTAGGTTTCCAGTTCCCATGGCAGAAAGCGCGGTTGCCATCTAGTCCAAAGCATTGGAGCCAGGAGTGAGATCGCGGTACCAGCCAATAGCGCCGCGGCGATCATGGGCAATCGACTGGATGATGAACCGGTCATTCCAACGGCGCCTCCGCGATGCCGTTGAATGAGACTCACTACCCAGCACATCACCCCCATCAGCATCATAGAGGCGCCGATAGTGTTCAGGATGTCCACACGAAACAGATCGCTCCACGGCGCCCAGCCCAGCGCAATTACAAATTCCTGGAGCCGAAACAAAAGTCCCAGCGCGAAAATTTCTGCGCCGCGTCGAATTGTCTTTTTGGCGATTTCGCTCGCGGACACTCCTTTTTGGATGAGCTTGCCTGTGACAATCGCAAACGAAACTCCGGCCAGAAACAGAAACAACGGCGCCGGAAACGTTCCGCCCAACTGGGAGTACATAAAGAATGTCGAATTCCGCGCAGCGCCGCCGAGCCACGCGTCATAGCAGTGCGTCTGGAACATGAGGACGCACGCCAGCCCGCGCAGCCAGTCAATGTAAGCCAAACGGGATGAAGGCGCAGAACTCATTCGCCGAGTATAGGATTCGGGGCCCGAATGCGGTAGAGCAGGCCTTGGACAGAGGCGCGCGAAGGACAAATCCTGAATTCTTATGCTGCTGCAGCTTTTGGCGTCGCTGCCGGCGCAGACTGAAGTGCTCTGCGCACCAGGTATTTTCCTTTGCCGGTCAGAAACCGGGCCAACAGTCCGGCGACTTGTTCGAGCAGCACGCGGTCATCCGAACCGAATGAGTGTTCTCGGTCGCTTTCGACGCCGAGTGAACCGAGCTCGCGGCCGGCAATCCTGATGGAAACCACAATCTTTTTGCGCGTCCCAGCCAGCGCAACCTGTGCCGGATGCGCGCTTTCAAGCAGCGCGGCCGAACCTTTCCGGTCCGAGCTTAAGTAGATACCCACCCAACTATAGTGACGCCCGTCGGTGAGCAGCGTCACAACTTCTTCGAGCGGCGAATGGTGAAATGATGGAAGGTTATCGGCAAGCGTGCGCTCGATATCGGCAAAAATACTTTTGGCGGGGCGATAAGATTTCAATTGGGGTCCCATCAATGACTCGCCCGTAGTCTAACTGTCGTGACAGCGGCGGTCAATTTTGCGCCCCAATGTGCATCGTCAAGGCTTGCCTGGAGCTTTGGTGTCGGTTTTCTCGGGATTAATCACCGCCAGGTTCGCCGGGGCGTCAGGATGGACGCCGAAGTCCCACACATAACTGTTCATTCCCTGCGTACCCAGTATCTCGGCCAGTGCATATTCCCCGGGTGCCAGCGGAGCCTTTGGAGTGATTTTGATCCAGCCCTCGCCCAGTCGCTCGTCGGTCGTCGGAATGGTGTCCTGCTCTTGCGTCACCTTGCCATAGACCGCAGTCTTGATCTCGCCCACGATGCGGCGATCGCCCTTGACCTCCACTCGGATAATCCGGAATCGGTCCCAGGGCAATTCGGCTGAAGCCTTCTTCTCTCCCTTGGACTTCTCTCGCTCCGATTTCTTGCCAGCGTTGGAACTTTCGTCTGGAGGCGCCGGTTCGTCCTCTCCATTCAGCGGTGAGAGATTTACATAAATCGTAGGCAACGATGCATGCACCTGGATTTTTGAACTGGGACCGGCCAGTTCGACCGTGTGCTTGGCTCCGGCAACCGGATTGATCGCAGCCCGAAACACATTCCTCTTCGTCTGGCGGTTCACTTCCCCGTTGTTCTGGTCCAGAGGAACAAGTTGGGGGCCGGTCAAGTACGTGTCCAATGCATAAACGCCACCCTCGGCGGGCAGGCGCAATCCAGGCGCCACATGTGGCGAGAGGGCCTCTTTTTCCTGCCGATCCTCTTCAAGTTCTTTGTCGAGCGCGATAGCCTCCGGAGATTGCTTTCCCGCCGCACGATCCTTTTCGTACTTGTTCGTGGCGTCCCAATCAATCAGCGAATCCGGAACGTCCTCCCACTCATTGCGCTCAGCGCTGAAGTAATGGACGCGATCGCCCTGCAGCTCGAACTTGGTGACAATCTGGTAAGAACCGTCTTTAAGGATAAGGCGCTTGGATTGGGTCTGAGCGGCGCAGCGGGATGGCGAAGCCAGAAGCATGAATAAAAAGAAGAGCGCGCATGCGACTGAGCGAACGCTGGTCATGACTCTTCTAGTTTACCGCCAACCCTTCTCAGGCTTTCATCGACGGATGATTTTTTGCGATCCACTGCTCCACGATCTCAATGAATTCTTTCGCCTTCGCCACAATCTCCTTTGCTTCCGTTTCCGTCGCAACGAAAACATCGTCGTAGTCAATCACGTTCCGCTTCCGCCGGCATCTGTCGAAATAATCACTATACGGGCCCGCAGTTTTCCCAATTGCCAGCTTAACCACGTCGAAGGAAATCCGGTGGTGTCCAGCGCCGATGACGCGGTAGCCGGCACACACAATCGCCATTTTGCCGCTTGCAATGCAGCGTTGTATGCAGTCGCAAAACGCCGGTCTGACGAGACTCCATTCAGAGATGCGTCGGCCAAGTCGCGAGCAATAAC
>Ga0134126_10013320_pt1 | contig 10389 bp, 17 predicted proteins | sample KB31752_FD_96881 | JGI IMG/M metagenome (GOLD analysis project Ga0134126, IMG submission 96881) | Terrestrial soil microbial communities with excess Nitrogen fertilizer from Kellogg Biological Station, Michigan, USA - KB3-175-2 | ecosystem: Environmental > Terrestrial > Soil > Unclassified ...
CCCTTCAACGCGCCGCAGTTCGGCGGGACGTCCTTCGGCGTCAACCTCCAGATCGGGAGCAACGACGCGCACAGCTTCGCCCTCACGGCGAACGCGAAGACGTTCGCGACGAGCGACGGGACGACGACGACGCTCGGGATCGCGCCGGGAACCGTCGCAGCTTCGGCGCTCCTGCTCCAGGCGGGAACCGGCAACATCAAGGCGACGGTCACGAGCGGCGGCCAGATCAATATGGGTGGTGATACGGCCATCTACTCGGTCTCGACGGACTCGTTCCAGGTCCGCACCAACGGCAACGGAAGCGTCTTCGTCCAGGCGAGCGGGACGGGTTCTCTGAACCTGATCTCGAGCGTGGCCGGGGTCTTCGTCTCCGGTGCGCTCGTGATGGACTCGGCGGTCGCCATCGCCGATGGTACGGGCTCGCTCGGGACGGGTGCCGCGACGGTCGATCAGACGTCGCGCCTCGTGGTGACGCAGACGACCCCCGTCGTCACGCAGGCCAACATGCGGACGCTCGCCCCGCCGACCAACGCGATCGCCGGCCGGCGCGTGATCGTCGAGTCCTCCACCGCCTCGACGGCCTCCTTCACCGTGGGCGACGCCACGCGCAAGCAGGGCGTGAACCTCAACCCCGGGCAGGCGTGCGAGTTCGAGTGGAACGGCGCGGCGTGGCTCCCGCTCGCGATGACGCGGCAGGACCCGATCCAGGGGGCAGCCCTCACGAACGTGGACGCGACGTCCGCGCGCGCGGGCCAGATCACGCAATACACCCTGCCCGCGGCCACGCTCGGGGCGAACCACACCAACACGCTGGACACGACGGCGGCGATCAAGGGCGACGTGATGATCATTACGCGTCTGGACGCGACCGCGAACACCTACGCCATCATCGGCGCGCAGACGTTCACGATGCCGGCGAGCAAGGTCAACTTCGCTCAGTTCCGGTTCGACGGGACCGCGTGGCAGTTCGAGCAGGGCGGCACGCAGTGATGTCGTGACCTCGGGTCACGTACAGACGAACCCGCAATCCTTCACCGCCACATCGGCGCACGCCTGATCCCAGGCGACGGTGCAGCACTGGGGCATCCCCTGGTTGTTGCACACGCAGTAAGCGGCGATATTGCACGCATCGTTGGCGTCACCCACGAGGGGAGCGCCAACGATGCACGGGCTGTGCGCGCACGCGCTCCAGTCGGAATCACACTTGCTGCCCCCGCAAATGTTGCGAGCTTCCGCCATGCACGCGATCGTCCATGCGTCCGTACAGCAAGAGGGGATCGCCTTGCACACCGACGTCGCACACGAGTCGCACGACGGGTCGACCGGGGCACCTCCTGCACAGAGATCGTGGCACGTCGCGGCGTCCGCCGGAGCATCTACCCCCGCGTCCATCGGGGCATCCTCCGCGGCATCGGCCGGTGCGTCCGGTCCGGCGTCGTAGGAGCAGCACTCGGGCGCCCCAAGCGGGGGACCGCCGTCTTCTCCGCAGTCTTTGCGGCACGCACACTTCGAGCACCCCGCGTCGGTGGCGCCAGCGCCAGCATCGGAGCCAGCGCCAGCGCCGGTACCAGAGGAGGAGGCGCTTGACGTCGTACCGGAAGCGTCTTGGGTGAGCCCGAAGGGTTCGCCACAGGCGGCGGAGAGGGTTGCGAGGGCGAACGCGAGGAAGTAGAACGTGCGGATCATCGTCGGGCCTCCTTAACAGGCTCGGGGGTGGGGAAGCGCTCGGGGTGGGGGTCACCTCGGGCGCTTCGTTTCTGTACCACCTCCTACGCTCCCGGGTCGAGATCCCTTCCCTCCGCACCCTCCCGAGACGTCGCTTTCCGGCCGGCCCCGACCCTGCTAGCCTCCGTCGCGGGCGCGCCGCGGTCCGCTCACCATGCGCGTTCGATCCTCCGCGCACCTCCCGGCCGGCCGCGGCGCGCCCCTTTGACCGGGAGAGAGACCATGAGCGAGCACCACGAGAAGAAGATCCCCAACCCGCCAGCCTTCGACCCGCGCGAGGCGGTGCGCCCCCAGCCGTCCGCCCAGCCGCGCCCGGAGCGGATGCCCGACGCCCTCCTGGGCAAGATCCGGGCGCTCTCGGCGCGGCACGAGGTCCTGATGCTCCAGGCGGCCGAGGCGCGGAACCTCGCCCTCGCCGTCGAGAACGAGCGCGCCCTCGTACTCTGCACCTTCTTCGCCAAGAACGGGATCGACCCGGACCTCGCCGAGCTCCGGCCGGACGGGACGATCCTCTACAAGGACGCGCCGTCCGCGGAGGTCCTCGCGGCGCTCGAGGCGGAGCGGCGCAAGCCGGCCGTCGTCTCCCGCGACCCCGAGATGTTCGGGCCGACCCCTTCGCACTCCTCGGAGCGCGCGCCGACGCGCGAGGGAGATGGGGCGTGACGACGGCGGAGACTATCGCCGACATTCTCACCCGCCGGCGGAATCCAACCCCCGAAGAGGTCGAGGCGTTCAAGGCCGATCCTGACGCGCCCGAAACCCTGTGCCACGTGGCGGAGGCGCTCCTTACGCCTTACTGCGCGGTCAACCCGAAGTTCGTCGCGGCCCTCCCCAAGGCGGAACGCACGCTCCGCGGGCTCGCGGAGGTGTGCGAGCGCCTCCGCGCTGCGCACGCGCCGACGGAAGCGCTCGCGGTCGCCACGGGGGCGACCGAGCCATGAGGACCGCCGCCGACACGATCGAGATCGTGGTCGCCGCCGCGATCGTCGCGGTCCTGGTCGTCGCGGCCCTCGTCGCCGACCGTCGGGCGAAGCATCCGGCGCCCGCCTTCCCGGCGGCGCCGACGACGGGGGCGCGGCCGTGAAGCGCCTCCCCAAGCGCACTCGTCCCCTCTGGGGTCGGCGACGGAGCCTCCGCGCCCGAGGCGTGCGCCAGGCTCTCGGCCCGCGGCCGGGGGCCCTGTCTCGCGGCGGGTTCCTGGACACCCTCGTGTCCGCCGTGGCAAGAGCGCTCGGCGTCCCGGACCGAGGCCACGAGGCCGGGATCGCGGCGCTCCGCGCTGCCTACCCGCGCCCGCTGCGCACGCTCCACCCCCGGGCGTCGCGAAACTGCGCGCGATGCTAGCGCGCCCGATCGTCGGCGTCGCCACCTCGAACGGCTACTCGTACACGATGAAGCCCTGACGAGTTTTGTGGCTTGACACACCAGATCAACGTACCCTCCGTCCATGCCCATGGAAGAGGACGGAACTCTGTTCGACAAGGCGCGCGCGTTCGCCCTCGCGGGATCTGGTGACAAGCCCAAAAGGAAGAAGAGCGCCGCGCAGCGGGCCTCCGAGAAGCAGGCCGATCGCGAGCAGTGCACGCGACGAATCGCGGAGCTCGAAAAAGCAATCGGCACACGTCGAGACATCACGCGCGAGGCCGACCGCAGGATCGAAGACCTGAAGCGCGACAAGAAGAAGGCGAAAGGTCGGTCCGAAAAGGCGGTTTTTCAGCGCTCGATCGAGAACGAGCGCAATGGCGAAGCAAGACGCGAAGGACCGCGCCGAGATCGCGAAGTGCGCAAACAAGATCGCGAGGCTGTCCGCGTGAGCGCCTACTGCCACGAATGCGATCGCTGCCACGACTGCGGGCAGGAGCACGCGGGGCTCCCGTGGAACGCGCCGTGCCCCTCCTCCCTCCCCCGCCGCGTCTTCCAGATCGCCCACGGGGATGAGGTGCTGGTGGAGCGTGTCGACTCGGCCGGCCTCGTGGCGGCCCTCCTTCACCTCCCCGCGGGGGAGCCCGTCTCCGTCACGTGGCGCGAGGAGCCGCCGTCCGCGAAGCGCTGGGCGTGACGCGGCCCACCGGGCTGTGATACGCTCGCTGGCGTGTCAAGAACAAACTGGATCTCGCTCCTCGTCTCCCTCGTGGTGTCCGGCGCCTTCGCCCTCGGGCGTCTGACGGGCTGCGCCCCGTTCGCCGCCGCCGCGGCCCCCGCCGTGCCCGCCATCGTCGAGAGCGTCGCCTCCCTCGTAGAGGGACTCGCGAAGGCGCAGGGCACCCCGCCGACGGACCCGGCGTACTTGACCGCGCTCGCCACGGCGAAGGCGCTGGACGCGGCGAGGGCGAAGCGGGCGAGGGCGCGCGCAGCGGAGGACCTGGAGGAGCGGGCCCAGCTCGCCGCGGTCCTCGCCGCCGTGAAGGCGTGCGCGCCCGCCTCGGCCCCGTCGCCAACCGCTGCGCCAACCACTGCGCCAACCGCCATCGCGGACGCGGGCCGCTGACGTGCTCCCGGAGACCCTCGAGGCGGTCGGCAAGGGCGGTCCCCTCGTCCTGTGCGCGCTGATCCTGGTCGGGATCTTCTACTTGGCGTTGCGCTTCGTCCCCCCCTTCCTCGTCGCCCTCCACGCGAACGCGACCGCCACCAACGCGTGCGCGACGGAGATCCGCGGCCTGCGCGACGTGATCAACACCAGGGCGGACGCGCACGATCGAAAAGATGAGGACATCCTCCTCGAGCTCCGCCGCGTCGCGGATCGGCAGAGCGAGATCGCGGGCGACGTCGAGCGGCAGGAGGGGATAGCCCTGGGCGCCGCGGTCGCCACCGGCCGGCACCAGGCCGTGACGACCGAGCGCCCCGAGCCCGACCCGTACCCCACCCGCGGCCGGCTCGAATCGCGCCCCACCGTGGAAGAGCCGACCCCCTACCCCAGGACCCGCCGCCCATGACGACGCACCATTACCCCATCCTCCCCCCGGCGCCCCGAGCCCGACGCTCGCCGGCCGACACCGCGCGGATCGTGCTCGGCGTCGGCCTCGGCGCGGCCGTGCTGCTCGTCGTGTTCTCGCTGGTGGGGATGTTCCTGCCCGGGTGCCGGGAGGCGCGGGCGGATCAGCGCACGCCGAACGCGTCGCAGAGCGCCTTCAGCGCCTCGTCAACCCGCTCGAACGCCTCATCACGGAGGCGGGCGCCGAACGCGGCGGCGAGGTGGGCGATCGGCACGTCGGCGAGCAGCCCCGCGAGCTCTCCCGGGCTCTTGCCCCGGAGCGCCGCCGCCACAGCCGCCGCGTCCACCTCCCGCGGCTCCTGAGCCTCCTCCTCTCCGAACCCCGCGAGCTCCAGGAGGGCGCGCGCGCCACGCGCGACCGCCTCGGGGTCGAGCTCGGGCGACTCCGGCACCCGCTCGATCCCCCAGTACGATCCAGGCCCGTCACACACGAGGGCGTCCGGTCGGTGTGCGGCCGTGGGCCGGTAGCCGAGGGCCCGCGCGAGCCGCGCGGCCGTCTCCCCGGGCCCGCGCTGCTCCCCGGGGTCGACGACGTAGCAGGGGACCTCCCGACCGTGGGAGTCGCGGTGGGTCGCCTCTCCGTAGTAGGTCCCCCACATCACCCGATCGCCGCTGTCGCGCTCGTCGACGGTTTGGACGTCGAACAAGCTCCGGAGCGGCTCGATCACGGACGCGTCGAAGATGGCGCGCCCCTCCTCTCCGTGCTCCTCACGAACGACGATCGCTTTGCTCCATGCGCCCCATACCGTGGAGATCGGCGGCGCCTTCGCGCATCTCTCGGCGAGGTCGAGGATCCCGGCGAGGTCGTCCGCGCGCGGGGCTCCCCCCTTCACGATGACCGCGCGAAGCTGCTGGGCGCGCGCCTCGCCGACCCGCATGCACACGACGTCAGAACCGTTACGGGGGCGGCAAAGGATCGCCTCCTCCGGCGTGGTCTCGACGCCCCACACCCGGGCGCAACGGTCCGGAAGCTTCTCCACCACGGCCCACCACTGCCGGCGCTCCTCCGTCACGACGGCACCCCCTCACCAGCGTTCGGCGCGCCCTGGTCTCCGCGCGGGACCTGCGCCACGTGCGGGCCCTCGACCTCGGTCAGGTCGTCGTACGGGTCGAGGTCGGGGCCCGCGTCGGAGAAGACGGCGTGGGGCGTCGAGCACCGCGGGCAGAGCATGAGGGTGCCGCAGTCCTCGGGCATGCGCTCCGCCACGTAGGCGGCGGGCAGGGCGCGAAGCTTCACCCGGTCGAGCAAGTCCTCCATCGCGCCCCCGTCCGCCACGCAGACCGGCGCGGGGCCGACAGGCAACGTCCACCCGCACTGACAGACCGTGAGCGGACCGTGCCACCGCGGCACGAGCCGCTTCTGGAGCGACGCGAGCGCCGCCCGGAGCGCCTCGGCCCGCGCCTGCGCGAAGTCCCCGACGGGCGCGCGCCCCTGGTCCGCGATCCTGGTCTCGAGGTGCGCGGCCGGGTTCGTGCCGTAGACGACCCAGCCCGCGAGGGCGCGCCGGAGGTCCGACACGGCGAAGTCCTCGGCCGTCGCGCGCTCGCTCGCCGCGTCCGCCTCGAGGCGCGCCGGCAGCTCCCCGCCCGGTCCGTGCCGGTGAACGAGCGTCGAGACGATGGTCGCCCCGCACGCCCGCTCCTCGGCCTCCGCGATCGCGGCGCGCACGGCGTCCGCCTCGCGCGACGACAGGCGATCCCGCTGCTCCTCGGTCAAGTCCAACTCGATCATGTTCCCGATCCTCCTCTTGCCTTCGCTACCAAACCACGCACGCGCCCAAAAAGCGCCTTGTGCGCGTAGAACATCTGCGCGTGCTCCTCCGCCTCGTGATCGATGATGTCGAACCCGCCCGCACCGAGGTCGGAGAGGCACTCGCACCAGTCAACGAAGATCCGCACCACGCTCGGCGGCGCTTCTTGCGCGGCCAACGTTAAAAGGGCGCAGCGAAGATCGCTGGCTCGGTCGTCGCCGCTCATACCGGCGCGCCACCCTCGCGGAGCCGTTCGAGGGCGTCCCGCGCCGCAGCCTCGGCGGTTTCACCCTCGCCATGGCAGAGCGCGACGCCCGCGAGCCGCACGGTGACGCGCACGGGATAGGTGGGCTGGTGGACGCCCATGCGCAGGAAGGGCGTGAGCACGACCTCGGGATCGGCCCCGGCCATCGGCATCATGAGCCGGTACGCGGTCAGGAGGGCGTCCAGCGCCGCGATGGGCGCCGGGTGAGACGGCGGGCTCGGGATAGTGGGGGAATGGTTCATGGTCACACCCACCACGGGTCAGCGGCCCACGCCTTCCAGGCGGCTCGGTGCGCGTCGTCCCACGCAGCCCACGCCGGAGCGAAGACGAACGCGTAAGGCGAGTCAGCGTCGCGCCAGCGCCAGAGCGAGACCACAAACCGCGCTGCCCACCGCGAGCCGCTGCCCGCGGTCTCGTCCGCGCAGATTTTGAGCAGGTCGCCGAGGTTCTGGATCTGCTTGGCGGCGAGGCTCGGGAACGTGTTGGCGAGCGCGTGCAAGCTCTTCGTCGGGTCGTCCAAGCGATCCACCGGCGGCGGCACGACGGCGACCGAGAGGAGCCGCACGGACTCGACGTCACCGATCTCGACCTGTTCACAGAGCGCGCCGAGCACCGCCGCGGCGCCCACCTTGTCCACCACCTCGCGCACGCTGTCCCGCACGCCCTCCAGGTTGAGAAACGCGCCGCTCGCGTCCGCGTTCTCCTTCACGTCGAACACCAACCGAAGCCACCTCGTATCCATGATCTCGACCCTCCTACGGCCGCGAGCCGGCCCCGGCTTGACCCGGGTTCCGGCTCACACGAGGCCCGACCCCTCGCGTCTCTGTCGGGCCATGGGCGGCGAGGGTGCCGCGGGTGGGGCCGTGGGCGCAAGGGCGGAGGTCACGGCGCCTCCTCAGGATCGATCTCGGTCTCCGGTCGTGGCCCATCGGCGCGGTAGTTGTTCGGGTGGTTCCAGCCTCGCGCGCACGACTTGCAGGTGCCCGCCCGCCGCTCGTCCTCGGAGAATAGGGGGACGCCGCACGGCTTCGTCTCCCAAGCCTTCTCACCTTCCGCGAAGGCGCCGGTGGTCAGGTTCATGGTCCCGCGCGTGACGAGGCACGTCCGGACGACCGTGCAGGCGTGGTGGAGCTTGGGCCTATCGGCCGTCGGGACCAACGTGGCGCACCACTGCTCACCATCGACGCGCCCGGAGCCAGGCTCCTTCATCTCGCCGTTGTCTTCCAGCGCCACGAGGCCCGCCCTTTCGAGCGCACGGGCGACGCGAACCTCAGGCCCTTTGACGTACGCAGACCCGCCGCGCGCGCGGAGCTTGGCCAAGAGCCTCTCTTGTGCGTGTGTAGTCATTTCGCGTCCTCCTAACGCCACGAGGCCCGGCCCTTTCGGGCGCGGGCCGAGCCTCGGGCGGTGCGCCGGTCAGGCGGCGGACCGCATGCGCGCGTAGGACTGCCGGAACGTGTCCGACACGCGGCCCAGGTCCCGAACGTCCTTGGGCGGCTCGTTCAAGTGGTAGAGCCCGGAGCCGTCGCGGGCGAGGCGGCAGTGCTGCACGCGGAGCGACTCCGCTTCCTCCCGGGTGTGAGTCGAGAACACCGGCAAGGTGCCCTCGACGGGGCTCGCGCCCAGCTCGTGAATGTGGACCGAACCAAGGGCGCACACCGTCATCAGGTACCGCCGGCTCAAATCGTCGCGCGTCATCGCCATCGTCCTACCCTCCGCGGTGGTCATCGCCACCGACGGCCTACGTTGTAGCTACACAGTCAGCGCGTGTCAAGCCTTGACGTGCGCCCCACGTTGTGGCTACCTTGTGGGCATGAGCAAAAGCCGCGGTTTGAAGCCGCTTCGATGCGAGCTGCCGAAGGATGAGCGGTGTTCGCTCGAATCGGCATGCAGCCTTCGCAACGGTCACAGCGGCGAGTGTCTGTGCGACGCGTGCGGGTGGACAATGGGCGTGCACCGCGACGAGAAGGCGCGCGTTCAATGCCGAGCAGCGGTCAAAAGACTGGAAGGAGCATCATGAGTGAGACAAAGACGAAGCGGCGCAAGCTGCGGACGAGACGGGCGGAAGGCAAGGACGAGACGCTCCGCTTCCGCGCGACGGCGGAACAGGCGGCGGAACTTCGGGCCGCGGCGGAGCGGGAAGACCTGACCCTCTCCGCGTGGCTCCTCTCCCTCGGGCTGAAGATGGCCCGGTCGGGCGCCCGGGTCGTGGACGTGCCCCCGCGGGTCGCGCGGGGCCTCCGCGCGGTGGGGATCCCGGTCAACGGAACGACCGAGAGCCCGAGGCCCGCGAGGGCGGGAAGGGGCGGAACGTGAGCCCGGCCGAGATTCTCCGCGCGGCGCGAGCACGCATTGCTGATCCTGAGGCGTTGTCACGAGCGGCTTATGCGCGCGACGCGGAGGGGCGTTCGGTGCCCCCGCAGGACCCGACGGCGTGTCGATGGTGCTCCACAGGCGCTATCTATGCGGAACCCCTCAGCAAGGCGCGCAACGAAGCCAGAGACGCGCTAGGCGCGGCAGCGCGCGAGACGTTCCACGGGTACGGCGTCGTCGACGTCAACGACCAACTCGGCCATGCCGCCGTCCTCCGCATGTTCGACGTGGCCATCGCCCGAACGGAGACCGCGTGAAGCCTCTAGCGCTCCCCAGCGCGCTCCGCTCCTCGCGGCGCGTGCTCGAAGTCGTCAACCCCGAGGCGGCACCGGAAGCGCGCATGGTCGAAGGCGTGCGCCTCGAACCCGGATGGGCCTGTCTCTTCCTCTGGGAGAACGGCGGCCCGTGGAAGCAGCATGGCGAGCCGTACCGCTTCGACTCCGCAACGTTCGTTCACCGGGAGGCGGATCTGAGAATGATGCTCCCGTACGCCGCGGGGCCGACGATCGCGATCAAGAGGGAGGAGCGCCAGTGAGCAAGCCCTGCATGGAGGCAGTCGCCGCGCTTGTTCAGAACGGCACGCCCTCGACGTAGCCACTCGCGCGGGCGCGCGGCGCCCGGGGCCGCGCCTTGACGAGCCCTCGGTGTTGCTTGCGCGCCTGGCGCTCCATCTCCTGGATCTCGCGCTGCATCGCCTCCTCTTGCGCCTCGGCCACCGCGTCCGGGCTCTCCGCGGCGAACTCCAAGAACGCTTCAAGCAGCGACGCGCGCCCCTCCTTCCTCTTGGGGATCTGGAACGTGCGCCGGACCTTCTGCCAAAGGGGCCGATACATTTCGGGCACGTCTGCCTCCACCTGCTCCCGTTGCTCGCGGAGGGAGAGCGTCGGCTTCCGGTCTTCGGTCTGCCGTTGCAGCAGCGCGCGCTCGAGGCTGATGACTTCTGCCTGATGCTCGCGCTCCGCCCTGCCCTTGTCCTTCAGCGCTTCCGCCTCGGCCTTGCACTGACGCTTCTTTTGCGCGTTCTTCGCGCGCCGGTGCCGGCGCTCGACGTCCAAGCGGTGTTGCGCAGCCTTCTTTGCATCCCCCGCCGCGCGTGCGTCTGCCTTGGCCTGGTCGATCGCCGCCTGCTCCCTCTGCACGGCCGCGTCCAGCTCGCGCGCGATCTGTTCCGCCTCTTGCGCGCACTCGGAGCGCTGGCGCCGGAGCGTTTCGGCGATCTCCGAGAGGCGCGCCGCGTGGCGGCGCCTAACCTCCGTGATCGCGGCGTCCTTGGTCGCGCGGTC
>Ga0134126_10013321_pt1 | contig 10388 bp, 7 predicted proteins | sample KB31752_FD_96881 | JGI IMG/M metagenome (GOLD analysis project Ga0134126, IMG submission 96881) | Terrestrial soil microbial communities with excess Nitrogen fertilizer from Kellogg Biological Station, Michigan, USA - KB3-175-2 | ecosystem: Environmental > Terrestrial > Soil > Unclassified ...
ACTATAAACCCTTAGAGAATCTCATTAGGAAAAATCTCGGCGAGGCCGAGGCCGATTCGTTCAATAGAGGAGTCCAATCTCCCTCCCTCAATCCAGAGCTGCTGGGAGTCGACGCCTTCCACCTCTACGAAACCTTCGGCCTGCCTCTCGACTTCATGGTCGATGCCGCGCGCGATGCCGGCGTGAAGTTCGACGACGAAGGATTTGAGCGCGCCCGCGCCGAAGAGCAAGCCCGCGCCCGCGCCTCCTGGAAAGGCGGCGCACAAAAATCCGCCAGCCCAGCATTCCGCGATCTGCCCAAAACCGCCTTCGAAGGCTATCGCTCGCTCCATTCCACCGATTGCGAAGTCCTCGCCATCGTGAAAGGCGGCGCAGGCGTGCCAGCGTCCAGGGCCGGCGAGCAGGTCGAGGTCGTCCTCGATCACACCAGCTTCTACGGCGACTCCGGCGGCCAGATCGGCGACACCGGCGTCTTCACCTCGGTCGATGGCAACACCACCATCGCCGAAATCACCGGCTGCGTCCTCCCCGTGCAGGGTGTGCGCGCGCACAAGGCGCTGCTCAAGCAGGATCTTGCGGTGGGCGACCACGTGAACACCGTTGTTAACGGCGAGCGCCGCGACGCCATCCGCCGCAACCATACCGGCACGCACCTCATCCACGCCGCGCTGCGCCAGGTGCTCGGCACCCACGTCAAGCAGGCCGGGTCGCTGGTCGATCCCACGCGCCTGCGCTTCGACTTCTCCCACTTCGCACAAGTGGCGGACGAAGAACTCGCCGACATCGAGAACATCGTCAACCGCGAAGTGCTCTCGAATGCCCGCGTCGAAACGCTGGAAGATGTGCCTATCGACGTGGCCGTGAACGAGTACCACGCCATGGCGCTGTTCGGCGAAAAGTACGGCGACAAAGTCCGTGTCGTCAAGCTCTCCGACGGTTTCTCCACCGAGCTATGCGGCGGCACGCACACCAGTGCCACCGGCGAAATCGGACTGCTCAAGCTCACCGGCGAATCGTCCGTATCCTCAGGCGTTCGCCGCGTGGAAGCCATCAGCGGCTTCGGCTCGCTGGACAGCTTCCGCCGCGATGCCGAGGTGGCCCATGTCGCCTCGCAGGTGGCCGGCACTGCGGGCGACGTTAGTCTCGCCGATTCCCTTCGCGCCCGTCTCACCACTCACGAAGAAGAGTTGAAGCGCCTGCGTCGCGAGCTCGACGAGATGCGCATGAAGTCCGCCGCGGGCGGCCTTGACTCCGTGCTCGCGCAGGCCGTGGACGTCAAGGGCGTCAAGCTTCTCCGCCACCGCGCAGACAACCTCGATCGGGGCCAGCTCCGCACGCTGGTTGATAACCTGAAGCAGAAGGCCGGGGAGAGCGTCATCCTCCTCGCGTCCGCGCAGCCTGAAGGCAAAGTCGCCATCATCGTCGGAGTCACCCCCGGGCTGACGAAACGCATTCAGGCAGGCAAGCTGGTGGGCGCGGTGGCCAAACTCGTAGGCGGCTCCGGCGGCGGCCGGCCTGACCTCGCCGAAGCCGGCGGCAAGGATCCGTCGCAGATTGGCGCCGCTCTTGAAGCCGCGCCGGCACTGCTCGCCGGCCTACTCGGCTAACCACACGGCGCCCATGCCAAACAGTGAGGGCCGCCCCATCGGGACAGCCCTCGTCGTTCGTTCAGCCGAAAGAATATTATTTACGGAGGTTGAAGCTGTACGCGATTCCCGTCGAGATCACGGGATACACCTTCAGCGCGTTCAGGTCGCTGTTCCATTTCGCGATCTGCGCATTCAGATTGGTCTGGAACTGAACAGCCACGGGATTATTGGGATCGTTGACGCTGGCGCACTGTGTTTGCGAGGCATCCGTGCAGGTCACGCCCGTCAGGGTCATGTTTACCTGCGGCGCGCCCACGAATGCCACACCGATCTCGAAGGGCACCGTCCAGTGGCCGCTGTGCTTCACGTGATTGCCCCAGCCGGTTGTCACCATGGCGCTCGGCCTGGTGGCATTCAGTGCCAGGTGACCAGACCCGTTCAGCGGGTTCGCGTTGGACGAATAATACGTCTGATCGTTCAACGTGAAGCTGTCGCCGCCCTTGATCGCCGCGGTAGCACTCAACTGATTCTGATTCACGAAGAGCACGCCGCCGCTGAGGCGGAACCCCGCGTGAAACGGGTAATAGTCAAGCAATGCGCCGCCCGAGGCAAGATTCAGATTCGCGCTGCTGGGCACGCCGCTTACCGTAAAGCTCGTCGAATACTTGAAGATGTTCCCGATCCCGCGCACATTCAGGTGCTCGTTCACATTCGTGGAAAGCTCCATGCCCACGCCCAGGGGCGACATTCCGCCGCCAATGGCCATGCGCGAAAATGGCCCGCTGGCGGATGGCGCGTTCTGCATTAGCGGGCGCCGCGTTGCGGCGGGCGGCATTGCGGTGTGGCTGGACGACGAATCGTTCGAGCTCTGCGCGAATGCCGCACACGTCGCAAAGAGAACCAAGGTAGATGCTGCAATCAGACTGCGCTTCACAGGCACGAGCCCTCCATCACAAGTGGATGCGGAGTCAACTTCCCAGGATCGTTTCGGGCCGCAGTTTACCTATGCGGGCCCCATCGGCCGGGCGCTCTCGCTGTCCAATGTAATGACATTGATGGTAGCGCCGATGCGAGTTTCCCTTCATGCCACAAAAGATGCATTTCAGTACAGCGTTCGTATTTGGCATAAGCTGGGCATATGGGTTCCCGCACCGTCCTGAAATGGAACGCTCCGCGCCTGCGCGGGCAACTGCTTTCCGAACAAATGCTTGCCTGGTATGACGCGAACCGCCGCGACCTGCCATGGCGTCACACGGCGGACCCCTACTGCATCTGGGTCTCGGAGATCATGCTGCAGCAGACCCGCGTCGCCGCGGTGATTGAGCACTATACGTCCTTCCTGGCGCGCTTCCCCACGCTGGCCCATCTGGCCCGCGCATCCGAGCCGGAGGTGCTCACCCTGTGGAGCGGCCTGGGCTACTATCGCCGCGCCCGCATGCTTCACCAGGCGGCGCAATTCGTGGCCGCGAATCTTCGCGGAAAGCTGCCGCCGTCCTCCGCCGAACTTCGCAAGCTCCCCGGCATCGGGGCCTATACCGCGGCGGCCATCGCCAGCATCGCCCACGGCGAGTGCATCGCCGTGGTGGACGGCAATGTGGAACGCGTCGTATGCCGGCTCGCCGGGCTGGACGCATCGGCCACCAGCGCCGCGCGCCTTCGCCGGAAAATCGATGTGCTTGCGAACACGCTCATCCATCCGCAACGTCCCGGCGACTTCAACCAGGCAATTATGGAACTCGGCGCAACAGTCTGCCTGCCACGCAATCCGCAGTGCCTCGCATGTCCCATCGCCACGCATTGCAGCACCCGCGGCGAGCACCCAACCACTCCTCGACCGCGCATGCAAACGCGCACCATTGCCCACGCGCTCTGTGTCCGTGAGACCAAATCCGGCCGCGACATCCTGCTCCAGCGGCGGCCCGCCACTGAAACCGTCATGCCGGGCATGTGGGAATTGCCGCACCTTGCCGATTCGGATGTCCCCGCCGATCGGCTGCGCATGACCGTGCGCCACGCCATCATGCAGGTGAATTACTCAGTTCGCATCCACTCTGTCTCCAAAGACGAGCTCGCCGCCGTTGCTCTCGCAGGCGGACGCCGCCGCTGGACCTCGCTGCGCGAATTGCCCGCAATCCCTCTCACCGGCCTCGCGCGCAAGGTCCTTACGCGTTCCCATCTGCTCGCTCCGCGGGCAGAGCGCCGCAAGCGGCCCGCAGCGCCTGCGCTTTGAAATACGCCGGTAGCAGCAATTACCATCGCACCGTACCGCAGCATTCCAAAGGACACTTCAATATGCCATTCCGGCACTTGCATCTCGCGTTTGCATTTTCCCTCGCGGCACTGCCGTTGCTCCGCGCGCAGCAGGCCTCCGTTCCTGCCATTCCCGGCCTGTCGCCCGCCGCCCGCGCCGCCGCAGACTCCATCGACCCTGAGAAGATCCGCGCGCACGTGCGCTTTCTCTCGCTCGATCTGCTCGAAGGCCGCGGCCCCGGCACGCGCGGCGACAAACTTGCCGCCGAGTACATCCGCACCCAGTTCGCCGTGGCGGGCCTCGAGCCCGCCGGCGACGACGGCACTTACTTTCAGAAGGTCCCGCTGATTGCCGTCCACACCATCGAGGACAAGACCCGCTTCTCCTTCGCACCCGCCGGCGGGGAGCCCATCGAGCTGAACTACGGTTCCGACGTCGTTTCGAAGGACCAGACAGGCCAGGCGACCGCCGACATCGATGCGCCCATCGTCTTCGCCGGCTACGGCATCGACGCGCCCGAGTACCACTGGAACGACTACGCGGGCGTGGACATGAAGGGCAAGGTGGCGCTCGTCATCGTCAACGAGCCGCCCTCTGAAGACGACAACTTCTTCAAGGGCAAGGCACTCACCTATTACGGCCGCTGGACGTACAAATACGAGGAGGCCGCGCGTCTCGGCGCCGTCGGGGTGCTCATCATTCACCGCACAGATCTGGCCAGCTACGGCTGGGACGTGGTGAAAAACTCGCAGGCCATCGAGAAGAGCTATCTACAGGGCGATCCCGATGCCACTCTTCGCGCCGCCGCCTGGATCCAGCACGACGTGGCGCAGAAGCTCTTCACGGCCGCGGGCCTTGGCAGCGTCGACGATGAAATCGCCCGGGCTGGCAAGCCCGGCTTTCACGCCGTCGAACTCCCCGTCCGCCTCAAGGCGCACATTGAAAGCCGCGTCCGCCGCTATGAGTCGACGAACGTGATCGGCCGCGTGCGTGGAGCGTCCTCAGGCCCGAACGCCGTTCTGTACACCGCCCACTACGATCACCTTGGCATCGATCCCGACGCCAAGGGCGACAACATCTACAACGGTGCTGCCGACAACGGCACCGGGTGCGGCATTCTGCTCGAAATGGCGCGCGCCTTCGCCACCGCAAAACAGAAGCCGCCGCATGACGTCTACTTCGCTTCGGTCACGGCCGAGGAGCAGGGCCTGCTCGGATCACAGTACCTGGGCATGCATCCGCCGGTCCCGGCAAAGGACATCACCCTCGACTTGAATTACGACATGATTCTGCCCATCGGCATTCCGCGCTCAGTGAACCTGGGTGGCGCCGAGCGCATCGACTTCTGGCCCACGGTGCAGAAGGTCGCCAAAGCCTTCGACCTGCAACTGCTTCCCGATCCCAACCCCATGGCAGGCTTCTACTATCGCAGCGATCACTTCTCGCTGGCGCGCGTGGGCATTCCGGCTTTTTCTATTGATCAGGGCGATCTTTTCGAAGGCCACGAACTGGCGTGGGGACGCGCGCAAATGGAGGACTTTAACGACCACCACTACCACCAGCCATCGGACGAGTACCACGCCGACTGGGATTTCCGTGGCAACGCCAAGCTGGCCCGCTTCGGATTCGTCCTTGGATGGCTGGCCGGCGAGCAGCCGAAGTCCATCGAGTGGAATCCGGGCGATGAATTCGAGAAAGCCCGAAAGCAAACCGAAGGGGCGCAAGGTAGCGAAGGCCGGCAGCCCCGTTGATCCGCACGCTCCGCGCCGCACGGAAGCGCGCAATACCGCAGGCGAGAGAGTATTCCCATCGCACGAAGCGCATCCGAGCCTCGCAGCTATTGAGTCTGGAGTAGACGCTTCAGGGCTTCCCAATCCAGGCCATCGCGAATCTTCTCCGCTATGGGCCGCCATTCGTCGGGCAGGCCCGAAGGCAATCCTGCGGCTCTCTCGCCGGGCTGCAGGAACGGCAGGAAGACGGCGACCGATTGGATGGTTGATCCGGGAAGCGAATGGTCAAAGAACGCCGGATTGGGAACCGACAACGGAATCGCTTCCGGATCGCTGATGTCTGCCAGGTCAGCCCTTGCATTGCCGGTTCGCACGGTGGCGGGAGCCTGCCGTTCGGCGGCGCTCATGCGCGCGAGATCCTGTTGCATGTTCGCGATGGCCTCATTGATCTGGCGGGTGGCCGATTCGATGGCATCGCGGACGGCTGGATCGGCGTTCTGGGTGGAGGGCACATTCTTCAACCGATCTTTCATCACGCCGATCTGCAGGGTCACGAATTGCTGGCGCGTGAGGGGAAGAAACGGAGGTTCCTTGCTGCGGCCGGCGATTGCGCACTGTCCGTCGTAGAGGTCAAAGCCGTGAATCTCGCCGGTGCGGCGTCCGCCCTGGACTACAGGCTGGTCTTCGGCAACGCTCCAGGGCTGCGCAGATCCGGGCGGCGTGAACTCCATCATGGGGCATTGCAGGACGGTGTTTACGTAAATGCCGAAATCAGGCTCGCTGAAGCTGGTGGGGCTTGGCTTTACTTGCGCCTCAAAGAACGTGGCGTATGCACCGGCATAAAAGGGCAGGCCCGAGTCGAAGTTCGCCCAGTCTGAGCGTTTGCCAAAGGCGCGATGGATCCGGAGGCTGTACCCGGCAGGAGTGGCGATCGCCGGATCGCGCTCCAGGATGTCGCGCAGCGCGGTGGCAAGGGTGAGCGCCTGCTGGCGTTGTGATGCGCTCACCGCGGCGCCACCGATTCTCTGGTCCAATCCTGCAACAACATTGCCGGTGCGAGCGGCGCCTTGTGCCTGTGCGAAGCACACGAGTGCCACGCAATTGACTGCAGTAAGAAGAGCGAATCCGGCCATTCTCATCTGAGGTCCACTGTGCATGTTCCGACACCTATTCGCCGTCTGAATCGCCGCCTGGCATCAGTTTTCGGATCTCGTCCCAATGCTGTTCTGTGAAGTCGAGATTAGCACGGCTCACCTGCTGCAGGAGCTTCGGCGGATACTCCTTGAAGGTGCCGGATTTCTTGAAGCCGACGGCTATCGACGTTTGCATAACCGTCATCAGACATACAACGTATTCGCGTGGCGTGAGCCCGGCGCGGTTGATGGCGGCCACGGCTTCGGGGTAGCGCTTAATATTCTGGACCATGCCGTCGATTGAACGCGATTGCTGCACGTTGTCCATCTCCGGATGATGCTTGCCCAGTTCCTGCAGCGAGCTGGTGGATGCGATGAAATGTGATCTGAAACACAGCAACCCGGTCCTAAATAGCTCATGCTTATAATCACAGTTGAGCCCGAATGAGGAAATTGGCCGTCAAACGCGCGTTCAGCATGCTGGTTGCGGTGGTTCTATGGACCGCGGCGCCCCTCATGGCCTGTGTGCCGGGCCTGCTGCATACGGCGAAGTCGGATTGTTGCTCGTCGATGATGATGGAGAACTGCGGCGATCCCATGATGAGCGGTCAATGCTGTGAGATCTCCCCGACCAACAGCCATGCCGCTTTGGTCTCGATCTACACCCCGCTGCAGGTTCAGCGGTCCAGCGTCTTCGAGCAGCACACGGCATTGCCCCCGATTGCCGATCTGGGCGTGGCACAGTTGGCGTTCATTGAATCTCCTCCCCCCGATCCATCGCCCGGCGGCCTCTCCTCCCTGAGAATCTAGACTCGTTCCCACTTGTGAATGATGATCTCCGCGCGGCTGTGCGCCTTTTGCGCCCGCGCGCGAACGACAGACCTGCCGTAGCAGGTCGCATGACTCCGCGTGTTCGCGGGAGGGGACGATGAGGTTCCGTATTCCGATAGCCATTCTGCTGCCTGTATCGATTGCGATTGCCGGGCAGGCCCAATCGCAGGGCATAACCCTGCCAACATCTCGCGACAACGCGCTGCTGTCCTCTTCTGCATCCGAGCCGGCGCTTAGCCTCGATGACGCGGAGAAGATTGCGCTCGATGCAAATCCTGACATCCAGGTGGCCTTGCGCCGCGTCGCCATGGCCAAAGCGCATGTGCCGGCTGCTGGGGCGCTCGACGATCCGGCGGCCATGTATCGCGGCTGGGGAGTGCCCCTCAAAAAGCCCTGGGATTTCAACCAGGCTCAGAACATGTTCAGCCTCAGCCAGACCTTCCCTGGAGGAAACAAGCGCGAACTGCGGGCAAACGTGGCGGAGGCGGACGTGGACCAGGCCAGGGCCAACCTCGACGCAGTGCGGCTCGACGTGACCGTGCGCGTGCGCAAGGCTTTCTTCGACCTGCTGGTCACACAAGACGAGAGCAGGATTCACAGTCAGCACGTCGGCATCGCTCAGCAGGCGATCGAGGCGGCACGCATCAAGTACTCCAACGGGAACGTTCCGCAACAGGATGTGCTCAGGGCCGAGGTCGCTATGACCCAACTGGCCGAACACTCCATCCACTACAGCCGTGATGCCGAGGTGGCGTGCGCCCGCCTCAACACCCTGCTTGCTCGCAGCCCCGATACGCCTCTCGTCATCGCAGGCGAGCACGCCGTCCTTGAGACGCTTCCCTCACTTGAGCAGTTGCAATCCCTTGCAACGGCATCGCGGCCCGATCTGAAGGCAGCGCAAGCTGCTGCGGAACGCAGTCACCGCGAACAGAGCCTGGCCAGGACAGCGTACGCGCCGGACTTCACCGTCTCTGCCGGCTACATGCTGATGCCGGACGGGCAGCAATTCCGCAACAACTACATGATCGAAGGCTCGATGAACCTGCCCTGGCTCAATCGCAAAAAGCATGACGCCGACATCGCGGAAGCGACCGTAAGAGCAACCGAGCAGGATGCCGAACTGGACGCGATGCGCAACACGGCGCGGGGGCAGATCGCGGAGGCGCTCGTCGAGGCGCGTGCGGCGCAGAAGCTGGCGCGGCTCTATCACGACCAGCTCCGCCCACAGGCCGAAGCCACGCTGCAGGCAAGCGTCATTGCGTACGAAAACAACAAGGCCGGATTCCTCGACTTACTGGATAGCCAGATGCGCGTCATCGATCTCGACCTGGCATGGATGCAGGCCGTCGGTGATTTCGACGCGCGCCTCGCTGATCTGGAAATGGTGACCGGCGCTCCAGTCGGCGAGTTGCAAGCCGCGCAGCGGGAGGAGAAGTGATGAGAGTTCGGAGCTATCAGATCGCGCTTGGCGCGGCGTTGGCGGCCTGTGTCGCTCTGGGTGCGGTGACCGGCTACCTGCTTTATCAGCGCAAGCCTGGCGCCGCAACGATGCGCGCCCGTGATGTCGACCCGGTGATTGCGAGCGGCCCTGCAGCGAGCGAACCGGGCACGCTCGCCGTCAAAGAGTCCTCCGCAGGCGCTGAACCCGCGCTCGCTCCTGTGCAGCTATCGCCCCAGCGGATGCAGCAGATCGGAGTCACCACGGCGGTCGCTGAACTGAAGACCGTCAGCGATGATCTTCGCGCGCCGGGGAATGTCGACCTCGATGAACAGCGCCTCTCGTACGTGCAGACGCGCTTTCCCGGCTGGATCCAGAGTGTCTTCGCGAATGCCACATATCAGTACGTGCGCAAGGGACAACCGCTGTTCACCATCTACAGCCCTGACCTCGTCAGCAGCGAACAGGAGTACCTGCTCGCACGCAAGAATCAGGCCGCGTTCTCCCAACCGATGGAAGGCCACGAAATGCACGGAACCGACAGCCAGGAGAGCGGGTGGCTGCTTCAGGCCGCGGAGCAGCGCCTGGAACAGTTCGGCGTCACTGCCGGACAAATCGCCTCTCTGGATAAGACGGGCAAAGTGGAAAGGAACCTCACGGTCTACTCGCCCGTGTCCGGCTACATCACGGAACGGAATGCGCTGCCGAACGCATACGTGCAGCCGGACACGAAGCTATATTCGATTGCCGATCTAAGCACCGTATGGGTATACGCCAACGTGTACCAGGAAGATGTGGGGCGCCTGCGCCCGGGAGACGCCGCCCGCATTTCGGTAGACGCCTATCCCGGCCGGGAATTCAAGGCAAGGATCGATCAGATTCTGCCTCAGGTAGATCAATCGACACGAACCGTCAAGGTGCGGCTGATCATGGCCAATCCCGCACTCGCCTTGAAACCAGGCATGTACGTGAACGTCGACATCGCTGCCAACCTTGCGAGACATATCGTGGTCCCCGCTTCCGCTGTGCTGCAGTCGGGCCGGAATGCCGTCGTATTCATCGATCATGGCGAGGGACACCTTGAACCGCGCGTGGTCACGACGGGGCCGCAAGTCGACGAATCCACAGTGATCTTCAGCGGAGTCAAGCCGGGCGAGCGGGTCGTCAGTTCGGCAAGTTTCCTGGTGGACTCCGAAGCACAGCTTCACGCCGCCTTTCAGAACTTCGCGCCTCCAGAGCAGCCGGCGAGCGCCAATGCTACTCCGACGAATGAACAGGTGCAGATCGCATTCGACACGCAGCCCTCGCCGCCGCGGAAGGGCGGCAACACACTGCGCGTCAAGCTGACAGCGAATCATGGCGAGCCGGCCGCTGGGCTGCACGTGACGGTCGTCTTCTTCATGCCCGCCATGCCGG
>Ga0134126_10013322_pt1 | contig 10387 bp, 5 predicted proteins | sample KB31752_FD_96881 | JGI IMG/M metagenome (GOLD analysis project Ga0134126, IMG submission 96881) | Terrestrial soil microbial communities with excess Nitrogen fertilizer from Kellogg Biological Station, Michigan, USA - KB3-175-2 | ecosystem: Environmental > Terrestrial > Soil > Unclassified ...
AGTCCACGGCTCAAGATGAGTATTGACGAGCCCCCATGAGGCCATGGTCTTCACCGCCCAATCGTCAGCGCCTTTCAGATTGGGCGTGCCGGTCAATCGTGGCCCATGAACGTCGGCAATCTCATGAATAATCCACATGATCTTGGAATTGTTGGTTTCTTCGGCGCGGATCTGTGCGTACACATCCGAAACGGATGGCGCTTGCGCCTTCATGGGAATCGCGAATAGCAGAAAAGTTGCCGCGAGCGGTACGAGTGCTTTCCTGGCCACAGTTCCTCCTGAGGGTGCAAATTCACGGGCTTCGTGGAGCGTGAAGCGCCGTCAATATACTCTGGCCGTGCGATTCGCGCAATTGCGAGAAAGCTCCAAATGAGCTGACATGGACAGCGTTTGCACAGTGAAATTTGCGGAGTTTTGGTAGCGATACCGGGACTCGAACCCGGATTTGAGCCTTGAGAGGGCTCCGTCCTAACCTTTAGACGATATCGCCTCAGCCGCGCCAAACGTTGGTGAGCGCGGATGTTTGCTGATGATTTTCGCATGGCTGCGCGACTGCTCGCAAGTCGCCGGTGCGCTGGCACATCGAATTTCATTCGCGCAATGTTATTTCGAGTTATCGGGTTTAACGAAGACAACGCAATAAAGCTGGTGGTAAGCATCGCCGGGAGGCCAGTCATTCTGGACAGTTTCGACTTTGAATCCAGCACCAGTCAGTTCGCTGATAAGAATTTGCTGTGGTATGCCATGGCCGCCGCGATTTGCGGGAACGCCTTCGGGAACCGTGGAGCCCTTGGATGGAATTTCGTCGATGACCGCCAGTCGGCCTCCGGGTTTTAAGGATTGGAAAAGGCTCGCGTCGATTTCGGCTGGCTTGGTCAAATGATGATAGACCAGGCGCATGAAAATCGAGTCGCAGCATGCGGGAGGAAGATTCGTTGATGTATCGCCTGCCTGGATAACCGTTACGTTCGCGTGTTGGGAAGCCAATTCTTTCAGATGGCTCAGTTTTCCAGTGTCAAGTTCGGTCGTGTAGACCTTCCCTGACGGGCCCACGCGATCGGCGGCCAGCGCGCTCAGTTCGCCATTGCCCGCGCCGACCTCAGCAACCACGCTGTCCGAATGCCACTGTAGCAGCGTAGCTAAATGGTCCGCTTCACGGTGCCAGGTGTCCTGCGACAGGCAAGGCGTCGCCGCAACCGCGAAAAACAACAGCACAAAAGTGAGGGAGCGCCGCAGCATGACGGAAGTCTCGCGGAAATAGTATCTGCGCCAGCGCAAAAATTCAATGCCATGCACAGTAGGTCGAACTTCGATCCTCGTCCCACGAGCAAGTAAATTCATTTTGTTCCGCCGCATTGCCCGACGGAACTTGACTCAAGTCAATTTTCAAAAGTTCGTCCTCGTCAGGAAAAAGCGTATGATGCCGTGCGCGGAGGCAAAAATATGATCTCGAGGCGGCGATTTTTCCAGATTGCGGGAATTGCAGCGGGTGCGCCCTTTGCTTCGCGGCTGAGCGTAGCGCAAGAGGCGCCTGGATGCGGAGAGCAACCACCGGCCATTGCAGCTTTGAAGTCCATGCGCGCGCAAGCCAAACCCATCACGGTAGCAGAACGCCAGGAGCGCCTCGAGCGCGCGCGCAGGCTGATGCGCGAAAATCACATCGACGCCATCATGCTCATCGGCGGCACATCGATGAAATACTTTGCCGATATCGACTGGTGGCTGAGCGAGCGCACATTCACCCTGATATTGCCAGCCAAAGGCGAACCGTTTTTCGTTTGCCCGGGTTTCGAGGAGAGCCGCGCGCGCGAGCAAATCAAGCGCGGCCCGTTCGCCGGAAATCCGGACATGCGCATCTGGCAGGAGAACGAGAGTCCCTACGAGCGAGTGGCGCAGGGGTTGAAAGACCGCGGAATCGCCAACGGAAAAATCGGAATCGAAGAGACGGTTTGGTTCGTAAAAAGCGACGGCGTGGCGCACGCGGCGCCGGGCGTGACGTTCACGAGCGCGACTCCTGTCACCGCAGGCTGCCGCATGCACAAAACTCAACACGAAGTCGAGCTGATGCAACTGGCCAACACGGTCACGATCAAGGCGTACGAAGCCGCATGGCGTTCCATGAAGCCGGGAATGACGCAGCAAGATTTCGCGCGGATGGTCGAAGACGCGCACACGCAGCTCGGATTCAAAGGAAGCGCCGGAGTGCAGGTCGGCCCGTATTCGGCGTTGCCGCATGGCTCCATCGAACCGCAGAAAGTAGAGGAAGGAACGATTCTGCTGATTGACGGCGGCTGCACCGTCGAAGGCTATCATTCGGATATCAGCCGCACCTTCGTACTGGGAAAGCCAACCGAAAAAATGAAGAAGGTTTTTGAAATTGTGCACCGCGCCCAGGCAGCGGCGCTGAAGCAGGCGCGTCCCGGCGTCCAAGCGCAATCAGTGGACGCGGCGGCGCGCAAATTGATTGAAGACGCGGGCTACGGGCCGGGCTACAAGTATTTCGGCCATCGGCTCGGCCACGGGATCGGGATGGACGACCATGAATGGCCGTACCTCGTCGGCGGAGACACGCTCGCGCTCGATCCGCGAATGACGTTCAGCGATGAGCCGGGGATTTACATTCCCGGCGAGTTTGGAGTGCGCCTCGAGGATTGCATGCACATCACGGAGGATGGAGCGACGCTGTTCACAGGGCCGAGCGCCTCTCTCGAGCAGCCCTTCGAAATTGGGTAAGCGAAGTTTCGCTGACGGAAACTTTGGATTTTCCTCTCGCGGCGAGCGCCCGAGGCTGTGGTAATTTTGGCGCGTAAGGAAATTTCTTCGAGGAACGTGCATGGATTCGCGAAGCAATCGTCGCAGCGACCGAATTTCGATTTCGTTTGCGCTAGAGACAAGCGGAACAGACGCATCGGGACACGCATTCCTCGAAACGGCGCGCACCATCGTTGTTAACCGGCACGGCGCCCTGTTGGACCTGCACCGCAAGCTAAAAAAAGGCCAAACAGTAACGATAAAGCGCCGGCTTGAGGACGGCTCGAGCCGGCAGGCCGAAGTGCGCGTGGTCGCCTGCGAGAACGAAACGGAAAACGGCGGCGAGTACGGCGTGACGTTCCTCGACGAAAATCTCGTCTTCTGGGACATCGAATTTCCGCCGCCTGAAAAATCCGTCGACGCCGTCGTGCGGCTGTTGGTGGAGTGCACCCACTGCCGCAGCCGCGAGCTGGCCTATCTGGATTCCCGCGAGCTGAAGGAATTCGAAGCGAACAAGCTGTTCGCGCGGCACTGCCGTTCGTGCGAGTCGCCGACAATTTGGAAGCAGCCGGGCGAGCCAGCGGGAAATTCCAGCTCAGAGGAGACGCGGCGACGCGCAGGTGATACCAGGATCGCGGCTACACTCGCGGGGCGAGAAACGACCCGCTATGACGCACACTTGACGGCATGCGTCCGCGAAAAGCCCGGCAAAGAAGAAATGGCCGTCTGCGAGAATGTCTCACGGCAAGGAATTGCCTTTCGCACACGCAATAAGTATGAAGAAGGCTCGCGCGTCGAGGTCGCGGTACCCTACACGCCAGGAATGGCGAATGTTTTTGTGCCGGCCGTGGTCGTTCACGTTCGTCCGGTGCCCACGGCGGGACTATACCGGCACGGCGCGAAGTATCTGAGAAGAGACAGTCAGTAGCGATCCTGATCGCCAGGAACGGAGCGGATCCCTTTCTCAAGACGCACTCTGCAGAATTTAGGAATCGCTCCGATGATGTTCCGCCGCCAGCTTGCCGCCCATCGCGCCCTCTTCCGCTTCATCTTTCCGCGCCCGATGTATCCATGCAAATAATGATTGCAGTCGCCCGTCTGCCGAACGCTGCCCTCTCAGAATCTGGCGCGCCGTTACCTTCGCTTTTTCTGCCGGCTCTAACTTGGACATTCGCGGAAACTTTTCGTGTAGCAACCGCTCCGTCGCCTGCACCAGCGGCTCCGCATGAAAACGCCGTTGCATCGGCGCGCCAAACAGCACATTCGCCAGCGCCAGCATGTTCATGCCCTGATGGTGCGCCATCCAGCACCGCACAATTTCGAACTGCTTTCCTTCGCCCACTCGCGACGGCGTGAAGTCAATCGCTTCGTAATATCCCAAGGGTCCGAGACAGCCCATCTGCTCCATTTGCTTCAAATTCTTCGTCGCGCTCGCCTCATCTACCAGCAAGCCGAGGAAAGTCGAGTACGGCGAAATCACCAGCTCGCGCGAATTCTGCGCATTCAGCGACAGCCCGGGCACGCCAAACGCGTGGTAGCGGTAGAATCCATCCGGATTTTTGTCCAGGCACGAACTCTCCGAGATTCCCCACGGCACGCGCGCTCCTCGCGTGTATTTCTGCTGCGCGCGCAAAGCTCCCCGGCTGCTTCTTTCCAGCATAGTGTTCGAATAGCTCTTCATCCACAATTTCGGCAGCAGGTATTCGAACATCGTTCCCGTCCACGACAGCACCACCGGAGTATTGCCGTACGCGGCGTAAGGCCTTCGCAGACGTAGCCACGTCTCTTGCGGAATTTCTCCCTTGGCCACCGCAGCAAAAACTCCCGTCCGCGCTTCCGACGCGAACAGATCATAGTGATAATCCGGCAGGCAGCCGCGTTCCGCGTCGTATCCGATCGTGAGCAGTTGCTTGCGCTTGTCGTACAGGAACGAAAAATCCATCTCCTTCGCCAGCGCCTCCGAGCTCGTCGCGATTTTCTCGAGCTTCGTCGCTGTCTCCCGGCACAAAGCCGCCGAAACGCGCAGCCTCTCGCGCACAGATTCCGCCGTTTCTCGCGTATCCGCGTCAATTTCCTCGCGACTCAAGAACTCGTCCAGTTGTCCGATCAAATGCGCATTCATGTCTGCTGCCGAGAGCAGCGTCAGCGATTTCAGCGGCACGTTCTCGATGGCAATGTCGAACGCGCGCAGATACTTTGAAATCTCCGGCAGCACCCATGGCGCGAAATCCTGCACCATGCGCGACAAATGGCTCATCCGCTGTACCAGTTCATGCGACCACCACTTCCCTTCGTCGCTCATCTCCATCTGAGACACGTCTCTCTGCAAAATCGCTCCATCCACCTCAAGACCGCGCAGGATGTCCACCCACATCGCCTCGCTGCCCTGCCGCGCCTGAAGGTGCGCCTTCATCTCGCGAATTCGCGCGCCGATCCGCGCCTTTTCGATGCCCTCCTTCACCGAATCCGCCACAGCGTCCATATAGTCTTCGAGTCCGCTCCAGAAATTTTCGCGAAATATCGGGCTCTCGATGGTCTCGAGGCATCCTTGCTTGAGCGTCCACAGACTGCACACCAAATTCCCATTGTCCACGGTCGAGACAAACCGCGGCGTCAGCGGCTCCAGCGTCTGCGTGTGATACCAGTTGTAGAGGTGCCCGCGAAATCTCGCCAGCCGCTGCACCGTGTCAAACGTCTTCTGCGTCGTGCTCGCCAGCTCCGGAATTGTCATATATCCGAAGTCATACGCGGCCAGTCGCGCGTTCAGCAAAAATCCCAGATTGGTCGTCGAGATCTGATGCGCAATCGTTGGCGCATGGTCCTGAACAATGTCTGGGATGAGCCAGTTCTCTTGCTCATTGCTGTGCTCCCGGAAGAATCGCCATGTGCGCAGCGCCGCTCGCCGCAGCAAAGCCTTCTCTGGCGCTCCCTGCTCCCGCGCCGAATGGTATGGCCGGCTCAGCCACCGGCAGATTGTTTTCGAGGACGCCCACAGCGCCAGGAACGGCGCCGCCATCCAAAACGACTCAGGCCGCACCGCCAAAATCAAAACCGCCAGCCCGAACGAAAGCAGCGGCATCCAGTCCAGATAAGTCTCCACCGGCGATTTCTTCCGATTCGCCGCAATCTCCGCCTCCGCCGCCGTTTCCCACTCCAGCAGCTTCTGGTGCGTAATCGTCAGCCGTATCAGCGTGCGCACCACTGCGTCCATGGTCACGAATCCCTGATGGCACAAGAACGTAATGCGGAAAAACAGCCTCTCGTTCGCGCTGATGAAATCCGCGCCGAGATTTTTCCAGAACGCCCGCGTGAACCGTGCCTTCCCCGCGCGCGCGATGGAAACCAGCGATTGAAAATACGTCGGAAACGCAATCAGCAGCACCGCTGCGACTGTCCAGTACGCCGCATCCTTCGGAAAGAAAAGCCAGATACTCAGCAGCAGAATGAATGTCGCGAACTCGCTCACGCTGCGCCGCAGGTTATCGATGATCTTCCAGCGCGAAACCAGATTCAGCGGATTCCGCACGATTTTGCCGAAGTAATTCGGCACTCGCGGCAGCAGCCAGAAAATAATCTGCCAGTCGCCGCGTACCCAGCGGTGCTTCCTCCGGCTATACGCGCTGAAGTGCGACGGGTAATCGTCAACAATTTCCACGTCCGAGAGCAATCCCGCCCGCGCGTACGCGCCTTCGATCAAATCGTGGCTCAAGAGCGCGTTGCACGGGAACCGGTGCTCCAGCGTCTGCTGGAACACTTCCACTTCATAAATCCCCTTGCCCGTGAAAATGCCTTCGCTAAAAAGATCCTGATAAACGTCCGAGACCGCCTTCGCGTAAATGTCGAATCCCGTATCCCCCGAGAAAATCGCCGCCAGCCTCGAACGCGAAGCCGAGCTGATGCTGATTTCCACGCGCGGCTGCAAAATTCCATATCCTTCGACCACCGTGCTCGTCGCCGGATCAACCACCGCTCGGTTCAGCGGATGCGCAATCGCTCCCACCAGCTTTCGCGCCGTATCCCGCGGCAACTGCGTATCGGCGTCCAGCGTAATCACGTACTTCACTTTTCCGAGCGCCTGCATGTTGCCGGTCTTGAGCGAAAAGCTGTCCCCCTGCCCCATCAGGAATTTATTGAAGTCCAGCAGCTTCCCGCGCTTCCTCTCCCATCCCATCCACACCTTTTCCACGGAGTTGTACGTGCGGTTGCGGTGAAAATGGAAGAATGTCCCCTGCCTCTCGGCCCCGTATTTGCAATTCAGTTTTTGAATCAGCGCCGAGCACAATGCGCCCAGCTTGTCCTTTTCGTCGAATTGCCGCACCGAGTCCGGCGGATCCGTCAGCAGCGCGAAGTGCAAATTCGCATCGCGATTCGCCAGATAGCGCACTTCCAAATCGTTCACCGCTTTTCGCGTCTGCTCCTCGCTGATCAATAGCGTCGGCACCGTCACCACCGTCGTGCACGTTTCCGGAATGCCGCGCGAGAAATCCAGCTTCGGCAGCGCTTTTGGCGCCACCATTTGCATCGCTAGGATATTGACCGTCGCCACCGCGCACTCAATCGCTGGCAGCACGAACAGCAGCAGCTCGACGAAGCTAGGCAGCTTCCCGCGCGACGCGATTAAAATCAGCGCGATAACCCCTATCGTCACCAGCTCAATCGCCGTCAGATAAATCAAGTCCGCGGATTGCAGAATTCTCGTGTGAAAGCGATCCGCCCATGATCGTTTGTACTCAATCGCATCGCCTAGCGCTTTTTTCCCGTCGCCCACCAGATAAAATCCAACATGCGAACGCCTCTCCGCTCCTCTTTTCGTTGCCGCGGACTGTGGCGCCCGCGCCAGCTCAGTCGCCTTCTCTGCAACTTCTCTTTCGCTCAGCGGACTTTTCGCCGCCAGTTCCGCGACCGCATTGCAATATGCCTGCCGGCTCTCAAAATCCATTCGCGCGTAAGCTCTCGCCGGATCGCCCCTCAGGATTCGATCAATGTCGCTCGTCCCGCTCAGCAACTCCTCCGGCAGAATCTCCGAAATTCTTCCCAGGCTCTCCATCGCCGTTGTAATTGCGCTGGCCTCATCCTCTGAATTTTTCCGCGGCATGCGCTGCGCGATTTGTAGCCGGTCCAGCATCCCGCGCATATGGTCCAGCAAAATCAATTGCGCAAACGGAACCAGCAGCCAATCCTCCGCTAGATCCAGCGCCGCATTTTCCTGGAACCCCCACACGAATTGCGCGAATTTCCTGAACTCGAACTCATACTGCGTCACCTCGAAAAATCTCCGCACAGCCACAAACGCTCTCGGCAAACTCTCCCCCGAGCCGCTTTCCACGTGCGCCACCGCTCTGGTTTTCTCCAGGCTGCTCTCCGTATTTTCCAGCGCCAGTCGCAGAATCTCGCTGCTGTCGTACATCGCCCGCTGCCATTTCGAAAGCTGCTCCCCGCGCGCTACAGCGGCTCGCAAACGTTCCATCGCCGCCGCAATAGTTTGCTCCGCATCCTTCCATCGCCCTTCGAGCGCAATCCCACGCCCTTTTTCCGCCTGAATTCGCTGCTCACTCGCCAACTGCGCTCCCGCCAGCCGCAGCTCATTCAACTCGTTCGCGCTCTTTTCGCGAGCGGTTTCTTTCGCAACGGCATCGCAATTCACTGGAACCGCAATTTGCCCGTTGCCGCTTGGTATTTGGTTTGGTGTAGCCATGTTAAGAACGCCTCAGACTTTCCATCCAAGAATGAGTCGATTACCTGTAGCTCGACGCCTGCAGCTCAAACATTTCCGCGTAACGCCCGCCCTCGCTCAGCAACTTATCGTGCGAACCTTGCTCCACAATCCTTCCGTTCTCCAGCACCAGAATGCGATCTGCCATTCGCACCGTCGAAAATCGGTGCGAAATCAGCAGCGACATTTTCCCCTGCGTCAGCTCCGCGAATCGCTCGAACACTTCGTGCTCCGAGCGCGCATCCAGCGACGCCGTCGGCTCGTCCAAAATCAGCAACTGCGCATCCCGCAAATACGCCCGCGCCAGCGCGATTTTCTGCCACTCGCCTCCGGAAAGATCAACCCCGCCCTCAAATCGCGAACCCAAAATTTGCGCGTACGCTTTTGGCAATCTGCGAATCAGCGGCTCCGCCAAACTTTTTCGCGCCGCTTCCTGAATTTTCTCCTCGTTCCCAAGCTCCTCAATGCGTCCAATCCCGATGTTCTCCGTCGCACTCATCTCGTACTTCACGAAATCCTGGAAGATTACTCCGATTTCTCTCCACAAATCCTCCAGCTCGTATTCGCGCAGATCGATTCCATCCAGCAGAATCTGCCCCGCAGTCACGTCATATAACCGCGTCAGCAGCTTCACAATTGTCGTTTTGCCCTGTCCGTTTTCTCCCACCAGCGCCAGCCGCTCTCCCGGCTCCAGCCGGAAATTCACATTCCCCAGCACCACGCGCGAATGCCCGGGATAAGAAAACGACACGTTCTTGAACTCGAATCCCTGCCGAATCGGCCGCGGCACCGGCAGCGCATTCGGCTTCGATTCGACCGTCGGCCGCACCGCGAAAAATTGCAGCAAATCCGTCATGAACAGCGCCTGATCCGCAATCCCTGAGAAAGTCGAGAATACCGCTTGAATGTTCGTGCTGGCGCCCGCAATCGCTCCGGTCAGCAACGTCAACGTACCGATGCTGAACACGCCTAACACCGTCTCGTAAATCACGTACGCGTACGTCCCGTAATACCCAAACGTCCCCAGCAGCGTCAGCAGCGTTCCCGCCACCAGCTTCCGCCGCGCCAGCTCCTTCGTCTGTTTGTGAAGCTCATCCGTAATTGTCGTGTATCTGTTCACAAAAAACGGCCCCAGCCCAAACAGCTTCACTTCCTTGATGCTTTCTTTGCTCCCTCCAACAATCCGCAGATAATCCATCACCCGCCGCGCCGGCGTCTGCCGGAAATTCAGAGAATATCCCAGGAACGAAAAATGCGTCTCGCCCACAAACGCCGGCAGCACCGCGATGAACAAAATCGCCAGAATCCACGGCGCGTAAAACGCCACTTGCACCGCCAATGTCACCGTCGTAATCACTTGCTGAATTAACTGCCCCATCGCGCGAATCATCGCCACGCGATCCGTTCCCTGCACGCGCGCGCGGTCCATCTTGTCGTACACCGCCGAGTCCTCAAACGACGTCAGATCCAGCTTCGACGCGTGCTCCATGATTCGTTTGCCGATGTGCCGCGTGAACAAGTCCGCTGTGATCGTTTCGCAGTAATCCGCCAGCCGCGACAAAATCATCGCTATGCAAGCCAGCGCGAACTCCGCCGCCACCAGCCACCAGAAATAATGGGGCAGAGACGTTCGGTGGTATGTAACAGCGTCGATGATGTACTTCGTAACCAGCAGTACGCCTGCCGGCACCACCGCCACCAGCACGCGGAACAGCACGCCGCCAAATACCGCCTTGGGCGCCGCTTTCCAGATCATCCCCAGCACGGGAGGCACGTTCTGCAGCGCGCGCAGCCGCTCCCGCAGGCTCGGCGCGTGCGCCTCTTCGCTATTCCTCTTCGTCATCGCGCTCGTCATATCATCGTCGGCTGGACTAGCCATCTCTTTTCCTCAACTTCAGTTTCCCCGGTCGATCATGCCTTCAC
>Ga0134126_10013323_pt1 | contig 10387 bp, 9 predicted proteins | sample KB31752_FD_96881 | JGI IMG/M metagenome (GOLD analysis project Ga0134126, IMG submission 96881) | Terrestrial soil microbial communities with excess Nitrogen fertilizer from Kellogg Biological Station, Michigan, USA - KB3-175-2 | ecosystem: Environmental > Terrestrial > Soil > Unclassified ...
CGTGCCGACTCAATCGCCAGCGACGCACACAAGTGGCTAAACGTTCCCTACGACTGCGGCTTGGTTTTCTGTGCTGATGAAGCCGTCCACCGCAGCGTCATGTCGCTGGCCGCCGCCTACATTGTTGCCACCAGCACTGAACGTGATCCTCACGAGTTTGTTCCGGAAGAATCGCGCCGCGCTCGCGCCATCCCTGTCTACGCTGCGCTCCGCTCGCTCGGACGCAAGGGCGTTGCCGAACTGATCGAACGCAACTGCCGCCAGGCCCGCCACTTCGGCGATGCTCTCCGCGCCGCCGGTTTTGAGGTTCTCAATGACGTTGTCCTAAATCAGGTACTCGTGTCTTTTGGCTCACCCGAGCAAACCATGGCAACTATTGACGCCATTCAGCAGGATGGCACGTGCTGGTGTGGAGGCACGGTCTGGCAAGGTCGCACTGCCATGCGCATCAGCGTTAGCAACTGGTCCACTACCGATGACGATGTGGAACGCAGCATCGACGCTATTATCCGGTGCGCCCGCTCAATTGCGAGGTAGTTGCAATTGCACCTTGTTCCAATATGAAGCGGTGGAAAATGCGATTATTCGTTGCGCAGCGCTACCATCGGCTCAACTCCAGCGGCCCGGCGCGCAGGCACTACTGAAGCCATCATTGCAGCCATCGCCAGTAGCATCGAAGCCGCGGCCAGCATGACCGGATCCCATGGCTTGACACCAAATAGCTGGTCCTTCATCAGCTTCCCGGCGAGAACAGCTAACGGAATCCCGAGGCCGAGGCCAATTCCGATCTGCCAAAACGCTCCGCTCAGCACCATCCTGAGCACATTTCCACGATTCGCGCCGAGGGCCATCCGAAGACCTATCTCGTTGGTGCGCTGTTCGACGTTGTAGGACGTGACTCCATATAAACCCACAGCGGCAAGCGTTAGACCCAGCAGGCCAAAGAGAGTGGTCAGGGTGGCAATCATGTTCTGCTGTTCAAAATCGGTGCTGACAACTCTGCTATACGGCCGGACGTCGTTTACCACAAGCGTTGGATCAACGCTGGCCATCGCCTTCCGTACCTGCTGTTCTACGTCGGAAGGATTGCCGGAGGCCCAGATAGCGATGTTGTAGAGAAAGTGCGAATACTTCTCCCCGTCGGAAAAAACCGGATCGTCGTAAGTATTTACGTTCTGCGTCTCCGAAACCCAGAACATTGGCCCAATAGGTTCTTTGTAGTTCCAGGTCATGTAGCGTATGTTCCTGACTACTCCTACAATTTCGTACGTCGAGGCGTACTTGATACGGTCGATGCCGAAGTGCTGCCCAATCGGGTTCTGATTTTTGAAGAAGTGTTTGGCAAACGCTTCGTTGACCACAGCGACATTGATCGTGCTCGCCGTGTCGTCGTCCGTGAGAGGCCGGCCCTGTACAATTTTGGCCCCAATGGTCTCAAAAAATCCGGGCATTACGCGCGCCCAGCCTGCACCAGTATCTTCTTTGGGGTTGGGCTCCGGTCGGCCCTGGATGCGAATCGCCTCGTTCCAGCTATCGCCGCTCATCGGCGCATAAAGCACAGGCGCCACCATCCGCACTCCAGGAATTTGCACGATGCTGTCGTCAATCCGGCGGAACAACTGCTCCATCTGCTCGGGTTTATAGGTGCTCAGCGTCGGATTGATCCAGGCGAGATAACGGTCTTGCATCTCAAAGCCAAAATCCTGGTGCCCCAGGTTTCGCAAGCTTTGCCCAAGTAATGCAGCGGCCGAGAGCAGCACCAGCGACATCGCCGCCTGTCCGATGACCAGAGATTTCTGCGCCCACGAGCGGTTTCTCCCCACCGAACGGTTTGCTCCGCGCATAGCTTCCACCGGATCTGCGTTGGAAGTCATCCACGCCGGCGCCGTTCCAAAAAGAATTCCCGTAAGAATGGAGATGCCTAAAGTGAAGAGCAGCACAGGCAAGGAAGGCACAGGGCTGACCGGAACATAATTGTCCGGCCTTCCCATCTCGAGGGCGAGATACAGAATCAGCCGCGTACCGGCATACGCCACACCGACTCCGAGAGCACCGCCGATCACCGCCAGAAGCACGCTCTCTACCAGCGCTTTGCGCACCAACCGGATGCGTGAAGCTCCCAACGCAACGCGCACCGAGATCTGCGCGCGCTCTTTGAGCCCGCGCGCCAGCATCAGGTTTGCCAGGTTGCCGCAGGCGACAAGCAGTACGCATGCGGCGGCAATCAGCAGGAGCTTGAGCCCCTCCCGATACTCGTCTCGCAGGTCAGCCACTCCCGCTCCACCAGGAACCAGGTGAAGCGTCTGTTGCTGCCAGAGCTGCTTTTCTCGCGGCTCCATATCCGCCAGGTGACTAGCCAGCCAGTCGTGAAACTCCACTCGCAACTTGGCTTCGAGTGTCTGCGGATTAACACCGGGACGAACTCTGCCAAGCAAGTCGAGCCAATTTTCGTTTGCCCGCTTGAGTCGCGATACAGGACCGGCAAGTATTGCCTCCGAACTAATCGGCATCCAAAAATCCGGCATGCCCCAGCCGGCCAGCTTGGCACCGTAAAATCCCGGCGGAGTGACGCCGATGATGGTGAAGGGGTGCCCGTTAATCAAGAAAGCTCCGCCAATTACCGAAGGGTCGGAAGCAAATTTTGTTTGCCAGGCGCGGAAGCTCATGACCGCAACCAGCGGAGCGCCCAGCTGATCGTCAGCGTCGGTCATCAGCCGGCCAGTCCACGGCTGTATGCCCAGGGTACGGAAGAAATTTCCGGATACTTCCTGTCCGTTGTACGTGTCTGCCTGCGCACGCGATCCGGCACGTCGCACGCCGAGTGGAGCACTGCCGGCTTGCAGAGCGGCGAGGTCGGCGAACTCCGGTGTATCCTCTCGGAAACGTTTGTAAGCCTCCCAGGAAAACAGCGAAAAGTCCCCGTTGTCGCCCTGCGTATACCCGCCCCAATTGCAGCAGCGGATTTGGTCGCCGATGCGCCATAGCTCAGCCGGTTTCGCCACGGGAAGCGACTTGAGCATTATCTGCTGTACCAGCGTGAAGATAGCTGTCGTGGCGCCGATGCCAAGGGCCAGAGTAATGACCACCGTCGCGGTAAAGCCCGGTGCTTTCCGCAAGTGCCGCAGCGCGTCGCGCAGATCCGCCAGCATCAGGTTTCTCCTTTAGCAGCTCCATTTCCAGTTTCCGTGTTTGAAATCAGACAGTCGATGGAACGCAAAAGTGCCGGGATAAGTTCCATTTCTTTGCAACGAATTCTCTAGTGCTCAAGGATTTGCTCGAAATACGCGAGCGCTCGCGGATCATGTGTCTGCCCCAGCCAGAAGATTGCTTCCTTTCGGATCATTGGGTCGGAATTTGTCTGCGCAACATGCAGCAACTCCGGTACAGCCTCGTCCTTGGGTAGTTGGCTTAGCGCAAATACCGCCTTTTTCTTTACGGCAACTTCAGGGTCGTTCTGTATCGTGTCCTTCAGCATGGCCAAAGCCTTTGCGCCAGCCTTCTGCGCCACCCAAAAGATGGCCTCTTCTCGCACGCGCGTATCGGAATCCGACTTCGCCATGCGGATAAGATCGTCTACAGCAGCGGGGTCGTGATTCACCGACACATCGAAGACCAGCTTCTTGCGGAACTCAGGATCGCCGTCGCTCAACAGCTTCTCGAGAGCCAACAGGCCATCGTGGCCGCGCCCCGCTCCCAGCCAAAATGCTGCTTTTTCCCGCAGCCACAGCGGATTCGCAGAGGATGCAAATCCTGAGAGCGCAGTTGTGGCTTTCACTGTCTCATGCATGGCTATTGCCGCCAGCGCTTGATCTGTATGCTTCCTGTTATCCGGCGTTACCAAACTCGAGAGCCACGCGATACTCTCATCCGCATTCACACCGGTCAACCATGTGAACGGTAATCCACCGGCGTCCAGTTGGCAACCGGCGCTGACAAAACGAACCTTCTCAACCGCACTTTGATCGATCCGCACCAGGACATCCATCTTTGCTTCTGCCGGTTGATCGCTGCCTGAAGAGCGAAAGCTGTTGTCGGAATTCTCCAATCGGTAGACGCCGCAACATCCATCTTCCACTGATGACCGTGTGTTATCCGAACAGACAGAGAAACGCGATCCCGAGACAGCGTCCACTTCATAACCAAGCCAAAGCGGTCCACCTGAACGCTGAAATCGGTCCACCGTGGTGGACAGTCCTCCGCTGGCCGGCTCTGTGTGAAGCTGGGCATTGATCACCTTCGGCGCCTGCTGCGCCATCGCAAGTACCGACGCGCCAAGGACGGCTGCTGCAAACCAGTCATGCCTCATAAGGGTTCCTCGCTATTTGTTCAGAATTTCGAGCATGTATGCGGTGGACTCCTGGTTATGCATCTGGCTCAGCTGCTGCACCAGGTACTTCTTCATTTCAATGTCTTTTTCAGCACGCGCCAGTTCCACCAAGTCGTGCGCGTCATTCGCCAGGAACAATGCCTGCGCCGCAGCGCGTTTCGTTTCCAAATCCGTATTCTTCTGGTAAGTCTCCACCAGCGCCGGTGCTACGGACATTCCTCCGGCAACTCCAAGATTGCGGATTGCTTTTCGCCGTAACTCCGCATCCTGCTCCGACTGCGCAATCTCGGTCAGCGGCGCCACGCCCTTGCGGCCGCTCGCAATCAGCGCATTGATGATCTCGGCCTTTGTCTCTGCGTTATTCGTTGCGTGATACAGCGTCAGCAGGTCCTGCCCGGCGCCCATTGCCCCGAGGGTCCGAACGGCCGTCTTCAGCAATTCCGGATTCGTCTCCTGATGCACTGCCTCGAGCAGTTTCGACGAGTCGCCCACAATCAGATACGACTGCAAAACCGCCTTCTTCACCTGCGCGTCGCTGCTTTTCTGATAAATGTCCGCCAGCATGTCGACTGCTTTCTTGCCTCGCGCCGCGGCCACCACGCGAATTGCCTTGATTTGCAGCGCCGGTCCCGACTGCCCCTGCGCAATCTGGCCGAGCAGCGTCTCCGCCTGCGGCGAGCTGCTTTCTGCCAGCACAAACAGGGCGCGGCTCTTCACCGCTTCCGATTGATTGCCGGCCAAAATCTTCTGCAAAATTGGCACTGCCTGCGCCGGGTCCTGCTCCATGACCGCATTAAGGGCCAGCAGTTTAAGATTCTCGTCCGTCTCCGTCTGCGGTGACACCGGATCGCCGCTCCTGCCGCGAATCTCGATCTCGAGCGCGCCGCACTCCTCCAGCCAGCGGCTCTTGGGGAACTCCCTGCGCAACTCTCCGCATGTACCAAGTGCGTTGGCCGATTGTCCCTCCTTGTTCTCGGCATATGCTTTCCAGTAAAGTGCGCCCTCCGCGTGTTCACCGTGCATTTTTGCCACGCGGTCAAACAGATTCTCCGCATCCTGCCAGCGGCCATCGCTGATCGCGCGAGTTCCATCGGCATAGAGGCTTGCTTCGCCCGCTCCTGCGGATTGTCCGTTCAGCACTGGCGAAAGCAGCGGTTCGGCGGCGTGTAAATTCCATGCTGAAGCCGCAAATACTGCCGCAAGGAAAATGAAAACTGTTCTCCTGGCTCTCATCAGATTGAATCTCCCATAGCTTGATTCGGTACATTCCCCTGATCCGGTTTTCGTGTCCTCAGCACACGAATGTCGAACAGGATTCCCTCCGTGTTCATTTCCTGGCGCACCCGCTTCAGATCCTCTGCCGTCAGATTTGGATTATTTGCAATCTCCGCCAGTACGCCTCCCAATCGATCCAGCGCGCCTGCCAGTTCCGGATCGTCGGAGCGGCTCGCCGTCGTCCAAAACAATCGGTTCGACGCCAATAGCTCCCGGGCCTCCGACTGAAGTTGTGCGTTCTCCTCCGAATCCGATGAATTAGCGTGCTGCAGCGCCACAAGCAGTCTTTCCGTGCGATCCAAATGATCGGCTAATATCACCACCACGGTAGGTTGCCCAGGATGAGGGCTCGCACTCCGGGCTACCGTGTTTGTTCTCCCTGTATGGCGCTCCCAGTAGCGCCCGCCCACAAACGCGGTCGCGACAAGCATTGCGCAGCCCAGCGACAGCGTTATCGCTCTCCACTGAGCCCATTCCCGCCATCCGCTCACTTCCTTTTCGTACGGAATCAACCGCGGCAGCAATGTCCCCCAAACTTGCTCGCCATACTGCGCGTTCTTTTGAGGAACCTCAATTGTGTTAATCGTGTCTAAACTCTGTTTCAGCTCTGCATACTGCGCCGCGCAAACCCGGCACGCCTGAAGGTGCGCCGATGCTGTTTGCCAAGCCCCGCCGTAATACAGCTCGATCAGTTCTTCGTCGCTCAGATGCTTGATCATGCGTTACCCCGCAGCGGCGCCAGTTCCCGCCGCAATTTCTGCACTGCTCGAAACACGGCATTCTTTGCAGCGTTGGGAGCAATCCCCAAGGTTTCCGCAATCTCACTCGTCGACCTGTCTTCGTGATGCCTTAGCACGAACGCGGTCTTCTCTGTCGGCGTCAGACGCAGCATTGCCATCTCCTGCGCTGTACTGATCTCCCGGCTAAGCAACCACCGTTCCGGATCGGCATCCCGCGCCGCCACCTGCACAGTCATTTCCTCAGAGTCGTCCTCCTCGCCTGGCCGGCACTCCGCCTCAATGCCTGGCTTGCTGATCCGATCCAGTGCGCAGTTCACGGCGATCCGATAGATCCACGTTCCGAATGAGGATCGCCGCTGAAAGCTCTCCAGCCGCTGATACGCTCGTAGAAACGCTTCCTGCACAATCTCCTCCGCATCGGCTTCATTGCCGATAATGCGAAACGCCACTTTGAAGACAGCTGCACTGTGGGCACGGACGAGCGTGCCATAAGCGTCCTTGTCCCCGGCCAGCACGGCCCGGACAACCGAGTGGTCGTCCTTCTGCATTCAGCGAGTTAGACAGCGCTTTTTGATTCGCGGTTAGGAGATATTTTGCACCAGCCACGGCGAGGCGGTTTTTAGAGCCCCCGATAGGGGATCGGTAAACCCCTCGCCTTTAGGCGACGGATGGGGCTAGAAAAAGCTGCAACTATTCCGATGCCTGTACCGCCTGACGCAATTTCTCCGACAATTCGATCGCCTCATCGCGGAGGAGCATGTCCCCGATCGTCCGCTGCTTACCGAGCGCTCTAAATTCAACGCGATTGCTGAGTGCATGCCAAGGAGTAACAGCCCTCACGTCTGTAATGTCCTTGGTTAGGACTTCCACATGGCGCACCCAGAACAGTGCCCGTCGTGTCCAGCGCATGACACCTTTTTCGACGACCAGTTCCTCCACTCCGAATGATCGCCAGAGCGCGAGCCGTACCCCAAATACGTACCAGAGGATGATGAAGGCGAGACAAAGTACTACGTAGAGGCTGCCGCGTGAAAGCGGAGTTACGAATAATGGCCGGGCGAATAGGACGAAAAACCATGCGAAACCGCAAGTGAAAAAGACGAGCATGAGCAAGTAAGTACTTCGGTTATTATTCTGCGCGATCGTCACCGAAAGCTCACTATGCTTCGATTTGATCGATATGCGACGACGAAAATTATCGGATGAAAACACGCGGTTCCCCCGCGGAAACTTAATTTCTCCGTCCCCGCCTCTCAGTGCTCGTCTTTCCCTGGCCGTAGCATCAGGTCGCGGATCGCTTCGCGCGGGTCCTTGCCTTCGTTCAGGATCAGTTCCATTTGCTCGGTGATGGGCATCTCGATGCTGTGCTTGCGCGCCAGGCCTAATGCGGCGCGGGTGGTGCGGACGCCTTCGGCGACTTTGCCGCCCAGCGATTCGAGGATTTCCGGAAGCTTGCGGCCCTGGCCTAGCGCCTGGCCGACTGTCCGGTTGCGGCTGAGGCTGCCGGTGCAAGTGAGCACTAGGTCGCCCATGCCGGAGAGGCCGGCCAGCGTTTCGCGGCGGCCACCGCAGGCTACGGAGAGGCGAGTGATCTCCACAATGCCGCGGGTGATGAGCGCGGCCGCGGAGTTATAGCCGAGGCCGACGCCGGTGGCAATGCCGGCGGCGATGGCGATGACGTTCTTGAGGGCGCCTCCCAACTCCACGCCAATCATGTCTGTCGAGGTGTAAAGGCGCAGCGTTTCCGAGGCGAACTCCTCGCGGATGCGCGCGGCGGGGTCCGGTTCAGCAAAGGCGACGGTGAGTGCGGTCGGCTGGCCCTGGGCAACTTCGTAGGCAAAGCTGGGGCCGGACAAAGCGCCAACTGCAGGGAGTGAGGGAGCAAGGGAGCGAGGGAGCTCCGACGCGCCATCAAGGCATTGGGCGATAACCTCGGTCATCCTTAGATAGGTCTGGTCTTCGATGCCTTTGGTGGCGCTGAGGATGATCTGGCCGGGGTGCAGGTGTTGCCGGAAGCGGGCCATTGTCGCCCGCAGGAACTCGGAAGGCACTACCGAGACCACAATCTCCGCTTCGCGCGCCGCGGCGCAGTCGCCGGTGACGGCAATTGTGGGCGGCAGCGGGAAGCCGGGCAGGAACTGACGGTTTTCGCCGGCCGAACTAATTTCATTTGCCGCTTCAGGGCTGTGGGCCCAGAGCGTTACATTGTGGCCGCCGCGGCGGTCGAGCGAGAGCGCGATCGCAGTGCCCCAGGCGCCCGACCCAATCACTAATATTCGACTCATGCAGGCTGCCTGGCTCCAAAACGGTGTTCCTTGCCGGCAAAGAGGCGGGCAATGTTCTGGTGGTGCTTGAGGATGATGAGCAGCGAGACGGCGATCTCGACGGCAATGAAAAATGCCGGCGGGTGCTCGGCCCGCATCAGGAACCATGCGAAGACCGGGAAGCAGGCCGCGGCGATAATCGAGGCGAGTGAGACGTACCGGCTAACGGCAAGCACCACGATGAAGACCGCAATGGCCGCGAGCGCCGCGGGCGGACATGCGACCAGGAAGACGCCGAAGCCTGTTGCCACTCCCTTGCCGCCCTTGAACCTGAGCCACACCGGGAACATGTGGCCGAGCACGCAGAACAGCGCCGCGAGGGCCTGGAACTCGCGATAGGGCCGGCTGGGAAACTCATGCGCGACAAAGATCATGCTGGTCCAGATGAGGGTGCCCAGCCAGACGGCGGCGCAGCCCTTCAGCACGTCAAGCGCGAAGGTTGCGGCGCCCAGTCCCTTGCTGCCGGTTCGCAACACGTTGGTTGCGCCGATGTTGCCGCTGCCCACGGCGCGGATATCCTCATGGCGGAACAGCCGCACCAGCAGATAACCGGTGGGGATGGAGCCGAGCAGGTACGCGGCCACCGCAACTACAACACTTGCAAGGGGCATAACGGAGAGAGTGTAGCAGGTGCGGGGCCGGGGCCGGAAAAGGCCGCTATTGCCTGGGCCATTCCTAAGGATGCAGAGGACTTATCTCGCAATATCACACGCGCCACACAGGGGTGAGATGCTGCTTTGATTGCGGGAGATTGTAACGCATTCAGTGCAGTCGTATACTAAATTAGGACCGCAAAAGTCGTATATTCATGTTGAAGCTGACCAAAAAGGCGGACTATGGGCTGATGGCCCTGAAGTACCTGGCCGAGCATCCGGAGATTCCGGCGCTGAGCGCAAAGGATGTTGCCGATGCTTACGGCATTCCTGCCCAGCTTCTGGCCAAGATTCTGCAGAGACTTACCAAGAGTGGGCTGTTGAAGTCCCATGCCGGCATGAACGGCGGCTATGCGCTGGCCCGCGACGCCCGTGAAATCTCCGCCTACGAAGTGATCCACTGCATCGACGGCCCGTTCTTCATCACCTCCTGCACCAAGGGCGCGAATGGATGCGAGCTTACGCCGAGCTGCACCATCAAGGAGCCGTTGGCGCGGGTGAATGAGACGATCGCCGGCGTGCTGAAGAGCATCAGCATCCACGATCTTTCCGATGTTGAGCACGCTGCCGCACTCGCGCGCGATCCGCGCGGGTTGGTTCCATTGACGCTTCAATAGTGGAGTTAGCGGGGCTAGCAGCGTTAGCGGAGCTAGCAAAGCTGACAAAATCCCACCACGAACCGGCGGGCGCGACTGACTAACACCGCTAGCGCCGCTAACAACGCTAACACCGCTTCCTAATGTCCACTGGCGCCAATCCGATCGAAATTCCCGAGAGCGTTTCGCTGCCCGTATACATGGATAACCACGCCACCACGCCCATCGATCCGCGGGTGCTGGAGGCGATGATGCCCTACCTGACAGGCAAGTTCGGCAATGCGGCAAGCCGCAACCATTGTTTTGGGTGGGAGGCGGAGCAGGCGGTCGAGATCGCGCGCGAGCAGATTGCACGGCTCATCGGGGCTAATGCAAAGGAAATTGCTTTCACTTCCGGCGCCACGGAGAGCAATAACCTGGCGATCAAGGGCGTGGCAGAGGCGTACCGCGAGCGCGGCAATCACATCATTAC
>Ga0134126_10013324_pt1 | contig 10387 bp, 15 predicted proteins | sample KB31752_FD_96881 | JGI IMG/M metagenome (GOLD analysis project Ga0134126, IMG submission 96881) | Terrestrial soil microbial communities with excess Nitrogen fertilizer from Kellogg Biological Station, Michigan, USA - KB3-175-2 | ecosystem: Environmental > Terrestrial > Soil > Unclassified ...
AATAGCAGCAGCGGCGGTGGCCGGGGCGGCGTGGGCGGTGGAGTGGGTGGCGGCGGCGGATACGGCGGTGGAGGCGGCGGTGGCTCGGGCAGCTCCGGCGGGCTGTTTGGAAACACCAACAATTCGCAAAACAAGCAGCAGCAAACCGGCAAAACCAAGCAGGAGCGCGCCCAGGAACTGGTCGATCTGATTCGCTCGACCATCACGCCCGATGTGTGGGTCGAGAACGGCGGAAAAGCCGCCATCCGATACTGGAGCGGCAATTTGATCGTCACTGCGCCGCGATCGGTTCAGGAAGCCATCGGCGGGCCGCTGGATTAAGGCGCTTGCGCTTTTTCCAAGCGCCGCGCAGAGTTTGCAGGCGCGGCTGCGAGCGTCTAAAAGAAGTCGATGAATCAAACTTCCAATCCGCATACGGTTGATCCGGAACTGCTGGAGATGCTTCGATGCCCTCTGACGCGCAGCCGATTGCGCGCTGAAGGCGATTTTCTCGTCGCCGAAGTTGGAGGCCTCGCTTATCCGGTACGTGATGGCATCCCCGTCATGCTGATTGAAGAAGCGCGCCTGCCTGCCGGCGTGGAATCGCTCGATGCGCTTAAAGCAAAACTGAACCTGTAACAGGTTGGATTTACATTTCCCGCAGGTGATAGCTCTTGATGGTCGTCTGCTGAAAATCGGGGTACGCGCCGATGTCATGCTCGGCCAGATCCAACCCATCAAATTCATCGGCCTCCTTCGCGCGAATTGATCCGAGCAGCTTGATCAGCGCGAAGAGGATGAACGACAGCACTGCCGACAACGCGGCAATGGCCGCGATCCCGACGATCTGAATGCCGATCTGATGCCCACGCGCAGCGCCTTCGTGTAGCGGGCAGAAAAATCCGACGGCTAAGGTTCCCCACGCCCCGCCGAGAATCTGAATCGCGACAATGCCGGTAGGATCATCGATGCGCATGCGCAGATCGATCGTGACGGCGATAATCGGGATGAAGATCCCCGCCACCGCGCCGATCAGCGCGGCCGCCGGCGCGCCGACGACGCCCGCGCCGGGTGCGATGGCGACGCAGCCGCCCAGAAATCCGATCAGCGCCAGCACGATATCCGGCTTCCCGTAACGAAGCTGGCCGACGAGAATCGCCATGAATCCCGCGGCCGCGGCAGCGAGCATCGTTTGCATCGCGGCGGGCGACGCGGATTCGCTCATATGCCTGAACGGATTCGCGTGCCCCGCCACCACCGACCCGACCCATGCCGACCCGGAAACATAGGGCAGCCAGCCGACCAGCATCAGCATCACGCCGATGCCGACCAGCGGCAGATTGTGGCCGGGGATCATGGAAGATGAGCCATCGCGATTGAACTTCCCCGTTCGCGCGCCGACCAGAATCGCGGCGACGCAAGCGCACACTCCCGCCGCCAACTGTAGCGCCGCCCCGCCGGCGACGTCGATAAATCCGCGGTCGGCGAGCCAGCCGTACCAGGCCCAGTGTGCCGTCACCGGCAACAGCAATCCGCCCAGCAGGATCGACGCCGCGCACAGCGGAAAAAAGCGAATTCGCTCCGCGGTTGCCCCCGCCACCGCGCCGCTGGCCATGAGGATCATCACGAGCTGGAAGAAAACGATCGATTCGATTCCCTGCCCGTTGACGATCTTCGCCGCCAGGAATTTGGGGTTCAGCGAGAAATAAGGATTGGTCGTCTGGAAGAGAATCGCAGCGCCGACGATCCAGAACACCAGCGTCACCAGGCACAAATCGCACAGCAGCCGCGCGACCATGCCGGCCGAATTCTTGGAACGAACCAGCCCCGCCGCATACAGGCAGAACCCCGCCCGCCCCAGCAATGCCGCCGCGCCGAGCACGGCCACTATCACATCGACCACCATTCGATCTCCTGGAAGCGCAAGCCGATCCCGATCGATCACAGCGTAGCGATTGAGTCCCTCGCCACAATAGTTCGATAACGCCCGTGCCAACGGCACGCCGCGGGGCGCGCGGAGCGCTGTTGCGCGCAAGCGCCCCGCCGAAGGGTGAAAATCGCTCCATTGCAAATCCCGCATCATCAAGCAGATACGATAGTACGTCACCATACATGGAACAAAATGAGACAAAACGGGGCGCTTTTTTGCTGTTTTCGACCCCCAAAATGACCCTTTTTTCTGCGGTAAGTCGATATTGCTTAAGCACCTGCGCTTTCAAGCAATTTTTCGACAAATCGTTCTGCGCGCCCCGTTTCTTGCCTAACTTGCCGGAGGTCTGCCCCTTTTCCCCGCGAGTCAGGGGTTTAGCAGTGCGATCCAAGGCAAGCCGAACGCGAAATAGGTGGTTCGAACGCGCTCCGCGAAGAGGAACTCGTCGAACAACCCTCGATCTCCCTGCCTCTGCTCCAATCGCCATCGAAACCTCCATAGCGCGCAGAAATCTCCTGCAAGCCGTATACCATACATTATACAAACTTATGAGATTTCCGCGAGCTATGCTTATGAGGTTTCGTGGCGAGGCGTAAGGGGTGGCCGCAACGTGGGTAAAGGCCCGCGCGGGCGGTTTGGAAAATGAATTCAAGCGCAGCGCCCGCCACGCAGTCGCGAACGATCGCGACAAAAAATGGAGAAGTGTCCGCTTAAATCTGCAGTGTTGTCATGAACGGAGGACGTCCTGCATCCGTTTCACCTCCGCCCTTGCGTCAACGCGTTAGGGCGCGCCTCGATAAGAATGAATAGCCCATTTGAGCGAATTCCCAATCACCCGGCGTGTAGCTTGCCCAAAATTCACCGAGACTTTCGCATATGAAAACGCCTTCAGGTTTCTCCCAAACATCAGTCAGCGCCCTATTGATGATCCTTCTAGCTCTAGCGATCCACAGCACGGCGCTCGGTAGCGATCCTGTCATCACCCCAGGCGATGACGATCTCATCGCGCACTATCCCGGATCGCTCACTGTGTGCGATCAGAGTAAAGATCGATCGCGTGTCCTGGGGATCGATCATGGCCGGTGCATGGTGCTTGATGCAGAATCGCTGAAACCAATCGAAGGCCTTTCGAATCTTTTCCCCGGGAAGCCGATCATTGCAGCGTCGTTCAGCCCCGGCGGACAGCATGTCTGCGCGATTGACTCGGACAGAATCGCCCATGTCGGGGATCTCTCAACTGGCAAACAGGAATACTCGATACGAGATCCATCAGGTCACTGGATTTCGTCGGCAATGTTCAGTCCCGATGACAAAACCCTTCTAACCCCGGCGTACGGGTCGATTTACCTTTGGGATGCAAAGGACGGGAAATCGCTCTGCCCTGCGATTGTTCCGCAACGCCGTGGAGCGTCTTTCACCCATGTGCTGTGGAGCCCAAATGGTCGCCAAATCTTGACTCTCGTGGACAGCCGGCCGAGCGCATCACTCTGGGACGCCAAAACCGGCAAGCTGGTTCGAGTCCTTTCGACGTCAGATAAAGGCGTCGAGGATTTTAGCTGCGCCGCGTTTAGTCCAGACGGCAGTTCGCTTGCGATGGGAAGCGATGACTGGGTGCATCCCGGAATTTCCATCTTTGACAGCGAATCAGGAAAATCGCTGCGCCGGATAACCGGGAACATAGAAAAATTACCATGGGAATTGGCCTATAGCCCCGATGGCAAAACGATCGCCTGCGAAGAGTTTAACCTTGACATTTTTGATGCGACGAGCGGTAAAGAACTTGCCCGGTTCCCGGCTACTCCGGCTCCCATCTTGAAGTTTTCGCCTGATGGTAAGGAAGTTGTTGAAGCGGGTTCGAGCGGCAGGATCTATGATCTCTCCCTTAGGCACATCCACCTCGATTTCGCGACTGGATCAAATGTCGCGAGCGCGTTTTTCACCAAAGACTCAAACGGCTTGATCGCTAGCTACGGGGATGGAAACACCTACGTCTGGAAGATAGAGCGCTGATGCAGGGCATAAACGGATCGATGCGTAACATCGAGGCTTTCTACGCGGTTGGCTGCGGGCCCTGATCGATTTTCGGCGGCGATTTCTGTCGAACGGAAGCGACGATACCTTTGCGATAAGGGCGCAGCCAAAGCAGCAGGAATACGAGAAATGCGAGCCAATGAGGCAGGTAGAAATTCCGGCCCTCGCCGTACAGCATCTTAAGCTCAAAATTGGACTCGCTCGTTGGGACTCGTCTCCAGGGAGCCTGGCATTGAACATTGACGAGTCCAAGGCGGGAGATGACGTAGGATTCATCGCGATGAACCGCTATGTCATTGATTGGCGGACCGTAAATCGCATCTACCTCGGTTCCCGGTGCATTGAACAATTCATCCTCAAGGCGAATGTGTTGTATCAGGATGCCGTTGTTATCGAAGACAACAGCGAATGCGGTCGTAGCCTGCCTTGTGGTGTACCAGATGGACCCATACCTGGATCGCCACCATATGGCCAGGACGATCAGTGTGAAGACCGTGAGGATTTTTCGTCTCCACATAAAGCCCAGCAGCTTTGGCACCTTCATGGATCCGCGACCATCAGCGCGAGCACCTTGGTGAATCGCGGGTGCGTTGGCGCCTTCTGGAAGGGGTTCCAATTTCGGTCAGGACTTCTGTCGAATGGAAGCGACGATGCGCTGGCGATTAGGGCGCAGCCAGAGAAGCAAAAGCACCAGGAATATGAACCAGAAAGGCAAGAAGAAGTTCCGCCCCTCGCCGTAGAGCGAATCGAGCCGGGCGTTCATTTGGTCGATGGTCACATATTTCCAGGGCGCCTGGGTAGAAACTTTAAGGAGACCGGTAGACGAGAAAGAACCTGAAACGTCGTCGCTGGTCATCATGTCGCTGAATGGAACCGGAGGAGATGAACCAAATTCGGTCCCGGGGGCGTTGCGCCAATGATCCCCAAGAGCAATATGCTGGACTGTAATGCCGCCGTGGTCGAGAACGACGCTGACGGCCGTGGCGGGCTTCCGGACCGTATACCAATAGCTGGCCCCTCTGGTTCCCGACCACAGAATCGCAACGAGGAGCGTGAGTGCCGTAAGAAGCTTTCGCCGCCATAGTACGCCGAGCAGTCTCCGCATCGACATGGCGATCACCTTTTTGAATCGTGGCCCTGCGAATCAGTTTGAGCGAATGGACCTATGGCTATTACCTTCTCTTGTTCACAGTTGATCAAGCCGTAAGCAGGCCGCGCCAAAAATGACCGGATTATTACTCCTCGACATCCGATGATCGGGAAGGCCCGCGCGTTTGCGCGTCGTGCAATGAGCAAGCGGGACGTCACGGGGGAAATGATTGGCGACATAACCTGCGCCATTTGATATGCTCTTACGACCAACTTTTTCGCCATTCGAGGCTCAAAATGAATCGCGCCATGAGACGATTCACATCGCCAGTTTTCGTGGGTCTTATGCTGGCCCTTGCGCTGGGCAATTTCTCATCGGCAGGTTTCGCAAGCCTGCGGGACGACTGTTACAAATTAAATGTTGCCCAGCATGATGGCTGGCAGATCAAAGCTTTCAGCGCCGATGGGAATTATATCCTCGCGCAAAATGGGGACGACAAGTTGATCGTGCTTGATTCGGATTCCTTGAAGCCGGTGGGCCCGCCACTGAAGTATTATGCTTATTACTATCCGGCTGCGATCAGTCCAGATGGAGCGCGTATCGCGATAGGCGACGACAAGGGGCGTATCAATCTTCTCGATGCGAGGACGAGGAAAAGCATCGTTGCTGAAACGGTCGACGCCAATGGCGCTTCGCCGTTGACTTTCAGTCGAGATAATCGCTTCCTCCTTGCCAGAACCCCTGGGCACATCGTTTTATTGGATGCCAATACGGCCAAAGCTACGGCCCCGCCCATTGATGCTCCCCATCAATGGAGTGGCGGTATTACCTCCGTGCAATTGAGTCCCGACGCTCGGACCATCCTCACCACCCATGAGGATCGCCCAGCGCGGCTCTGGGACGTACAGACGGGCAAGGAGCTTCATACGCTCGATACAACGCTCTGGAGCATGAGAGATCCCGATGCAACCACCGATCACGCTTCAGCGGCGGTGTTCAGTTCTGATGGATCCTTGATCGCGACGGCGGAGACGATCATCGACAACGAGGGCAGGTGGGAGGACGTCGGCCGCGTTTGGGATACAAAGTCCGGCAGGTTGTTGTTCACAACAAGCAAGATGTCCCATTTCGTACCCGCGGTCGCGTTCAGTCGAGACAGCAAGCTGCTGGCTGTTGGAGCATATGGCGTCACCGTATTCGACATTGGCCGCAAGGCCGCGATAACCCATGAAATGGGAGCCTCGTTCGAGCGCTACAGCCTTCAGGTCGGGTTTTCTCCGGACGGAAAACGCGTGTTTGCCGTCGGAGGAGGGGGACAGGCCAAGGTGTTCGATGTTGCGACACAGAAAGAGCTTTTTGATTTTGCAATGAATGACGTGACAACGATTGGCCGCTTCAATTCCGACGGCTCTCGATTTATCACCAGTGGCTACGGACTTGGTTCTCCATCCGCCGCAGGGATTTACGAATGGGATGTTTCCAAATAATTGATATTCTCGTCCAAAGTGGAGGCGATCCCGATGACACCGATCCCCGCCCAGCTGATTAGGAGATTCGCCGACGTTGATCAGGACGCGATTGCGATATGGTGGTCGAAGCTCTCCGACGCCCATCGCGACGAGATCGCCAGATTGTGCGACACGCGAGCTGACACCTGCTTCTTTGGTGTGGTGGAGGACGAATCGAAACTGCCCAAGGTCGAGCGCGGTCTGTGCGACGAAGACGAGGTTCGGCCGGTCGAGGAGTGGGCGCCGAGCCATTTCGAGTATTTGCTGAACCACCCGGAACTCGTGCTGATCTGGGACCAGACCGAGCGAACCTTCCACGTCGGCTGCACCGCGCACGTCGCTGCCCAGCAATGCTGGGCAAATGGCTTAACGCCTTCTAGTTTCTCGTGCCCGTTCGCTCGTAACGACTGCCTCATGCGCCCGCTCGTTGGGCGAAGGTTCCAAAAACGCGAGGCCGCGAGGTAAAAACTTCGACCATCATCACGGCAACAGCCATCGTGCTCGGTGTCGGTGCAATGCGGGGCAGCTGCCCGTCAGGTGCTCGAGAGGACTCGTCGCAAAAGATGATGAAACCAACCGGGCTCGATCGCATTCTCAACATCGGGTGCGTCGCGATTTTCCTTTTGACACTGGCTGCCATTGCGGCGTACGTGTTCTGGTGCATAAGAGGCGCAGTACCGATGCAGAGGTAATTGCGTAGTGGCTGAAGTAAACGTGACGCGCATTTGGCTAGCAAATTGAATTTCAGGGTGCTGTTCAATGCCGAGCCGATCTCGGGAATTTCGCGAGCAACAGGAGCTACAAGCGTCATGGGATCGCCTGCGGGCAGAGCCATGGAGCCCGCTCGAAACCAGGCGTACTCTGGACAGCGGGCGGCCGCGCATCCAAATCGTTCGCCTCCCATCCTTCTCGGCTCCGACGTTTTGGGAGATTTGCGAATATGGCTCCGAATGGAAGCTGTACACATCGACCGTGATCGATTCGCACTGGTCAAGGCTGACCGTCTGTGGCTACGAACCCGTTAAATTCGACGGCGGCAAACTCAAGACTTACTTCAAACGCCTCACCGCTCTGGTCTTGCCCATCGCCCCCGAGTTGAGAAGCCTTGGCGGATTGGACGGCACCATCACGCAGCTCGCGCTGTTCGGAGAACTTTCGTCGCAGGTACGTTACCAATGGTGGTCGGATCATCCGCCGGGCTGGAAACCTCTGGTGAAGATCGTCGACCAAATGTTCAAAGCCTTCGGCAGCCCTGAAAAAGTCGAATAGCTCAACGACGCCAGGTGGAGAGCCTTTCGCTGGCCTTGCGACTTCCATACGCCCAGCGATTGCGCTTAAGCCAGGCGGACCACATCGGCTCGTCAAATCCAAAGTCTTCTCCCGAGACGGCCTTCAGAATCGCAACGGCGTGCTCTCGACTGATTTTCGGGTGGGGCGGGGCAGTGCCGCGGAGGGTTTTGATCGCAAGACTTATGGGAAGAATGCGCGACATGGTTTATCGGCCACCTTTGCGGGCTTGATCTTATGGCGGGGCTGGCTGCGCGAACCTTACCATACTAAGGCGCGAAGCGGCGAGCCGAAGGGGAGTCTCTACACGGGGATAGCCGGCGTCTTCAATGACCGGCGCCTCCGGCTCCGCCGAAGCAGCAACCCCAACCCGGCTGCGGCAATCAGCGCCGAAGCTTGCGGTTCGGGAGTGACGACGATGCCGGCTGGATCATTTAATCCCGAGATCAAGGAGGCGTTCACGAGGTCACCGGTAGTGGTATATTCACTGATGGTGCCGGTGGTGTTGTTGCTAATAAACAGGGCCGGTCCAAACACAAATATACTTCCTCCGCCTGGCGTCAATCCTGAAATCAGCGAGGCGTTCACCACAGCGCCGGACGTCGTGTATTCGCCGATCGTGCCTGGGCCAGGGGTGAAACCGTTATAAAAGTCATTGTAGACAAATATATCTGAACCAGACACCGCCAAGTCACCAGGCGAATTCAATCCCGAGATTAAAGCAGCATTGACGACCGCGCCTGAGGTCGTGTATTCGCTGATTGTCCCTGAATCGAAATTCGAAACAAAAAGATTGGAACCCGTCGCGTCAACACCCACGCCGATCGACCACCGCAGCCCTGAAACCAAATTGGCGTTCACAGTCTGCCCGGAGGTGGTGTATTCCCCAATCGAGTGGTTGTCCGCGTTGGCTACAAACACATTCGACCCTGAAATGGCCAGACCAATTGGGAAAAACAAGTTCGAGACCAGAGTCGAGTTTTCGGTTGCGCCAAAGGTTGTGTATTTTCCGATGGTGCCATCAGTGCCAGCGCCATAGGCAGAATTTGAAACGAACAAATCAGAGCCGGACAATGCTAGGCCGTTCGGATGAATCAAACCTGTGATAAGTGACGCGTTGACGGTTGCACCCGTGTTTGTGTACTGGCCAATAGTGTTTCCATTGAAGTTGGCAACATAGATGTCACCCCGTGCGTTCGCTGGGAAAGACATCGTTCCCGCCGCCAATGCGATAAACGCGACGACAGCTTCTTGCAGAAATCGCCTTTGCATTTTCTCCTCCAGTCACCTTTCGACCTCGCTGAACCGTTTGGAGAGGACCTTTAGAAAACAAAGCGAGGGCTACGCGATAAATACTCGGCTCCTCCGGCTCCGCCGAAGCAGCAACCCCAATCCGGCCGCGGCAATCAGAGCCGCCGACGCCGGCTCTGGGGTGACGATGATGTCGGCTGGGTTACTTAGCCCCGAAACTAAGGAAGCGTTCACGAGCTCACCGGAAGTGGTGTATTCACTGATGATGCCAGTGGTGTAGGTGCTAACAAATAAGTCGGATCCAAACACAAAAAGACCTTCTCCACTCCCCGGCAGTCCCGAAATTAGCGACGCGTTCACCACGGCACCGGACGTGGTGTATTCGCCGATCGTGGCTGAATTGAGGCTGCTGACGAACAGATTCGATCCAGACAAGGCCAGGTTACTGGGGATTATCAATCCCGAAATCAACGACGCGTTCACCACTGCCCCCGAAGTCGTGTATTCACCGACGGTGCCTGAGTAATCATTTACGACGAAAAGGTCTGAACCCGTTGAGTCAATGCACAACTCGCTCGGATGGTCCAACCCCGTAATCAGATTGGCATTCACCGTCTGTCCTGACGTGGTGTATTCGCCAATCCACTAAATTCGTTTACCTCGAACAGATGTGACCCTGAAACGGCCAGACCACCCGGGAAATATCCCAGTCCTGAGACCAAAGTTGCATTTTCTACCGTGCCGGAGATTGTGTATTTTCCGATGGTTCCATTGGCGCTGTTGCCGGGGCCAGGATTTGAAACAAACAAATCAGATCCGGACAATGCCAAGCCGACCGGATGATTCAATCCCGAGATGAGTGAAGCGTTGACGGTCGCACCGGTGTTCGTGTACTCGCCGATGGTCGTCCCGCCGTAGTTCGCAACATAGATGTCACCGCGCGCGTTCGCTGGCGAGATAATCGTTCCTGCCGCCAGTGCCACGAACACCACGACGATCTTAGGCAGTAATTGCTTTTGCACTTTCTCCTCCGTTCGCCTTTCGATCCTGCTTTTTGGTTTATCGAGCACCATTAGAGAGCAAAGTTCGACATTATGTGATCACCGTCGGCTCTTCCGGCTCCTTCGAAGCAGCAATCCCAATCCCCCCGCGGCGATCAGCGCCGCCGACGCCGGCTCGGGCGTGATGGAGAGATTGTTCACGCCTATATTTATTTCCCTGTTATACGGGAAGACGACGCTGTCAATAGTTGAGTAAGGCACTTCAATTGAGGCGGTGCCGCCGCTTGATCCATACCAAGTGGCCGACAGC
>Ga0134126_10013326_pt1 | contig 10387 bp, 10 predicted proteins | sample KB31752_FD_96881 | JGI IMG/M metagenome (GOLD analysis project Ga0134126, IMG submission 96881) | Terrestrial soil microbial communities with excess Nitrogen fertilizer from Kellogg Biological Station, Michigan, USA - KB3-175-2 | ecosystem: Environmental > Terrestrial > Soil > Unclassified ...
CGCCGCGACCGACATGGCGGGCGCGGCTCACAGCCGCAGGCCGGTAGCCCGCGATGCGAGCGCAGCGAGCGGGAAAAGGAGAGGGCTCGTGGGAGAAAGCCGGCCGCGCCGTGCTGCCTTTCGCGCGGCCGGCGCCCCGTACGCGCGAAGTGCGACGGAACCATGGTTCTCCCACGCCTTACCAGGCCGACTGGCCGCCGTCGACGACCGCAACCTGGCCGGTGACGAAGTCGGACGCGCGCGAGGCCAGGAAGACGGCCGCACCCTTCAGGTCGTCAGGCCCGCCGAAGCGGCGCAGCGGGATGTGCTCGAGGTAGGCGTCGGGCCGCGCGTCGAGCAGCGCCTTGTTCATGTCGGACGGGAACCAGCCGGGCGCGATCGCGTTCACGTTGATCCCGTGCTGCGCCCATTTGGTCGCCAGGTCGCGCGTGAAGCCGACGACGCCGGCCTTGGAGGCGTTGTAGGCGACCGCGTTCATCAGGTCGGGCGGCGCTCCGCCGAACGCGGCGACGGACGCGATGTTCACGATCTTGCCCGCCTTCTGCTCGATCATCACGCGGCCGGCAGCCTGGGCGAACAGGAAGACACCGGTCAGGTTGACGTCGATCACCTTCTGCCAGCCCTCGAGCGGATGGTCCTCGGCCGCGGCGCCCCAGGAGGTGCCGGCATTGTTGACCAGGATGTCGATGCTGCCGAGCTCGGCCCTGGTGCGGTCGACCACCGCCTGCACCGCGTCCGGGTCGCGGACGTCGCAGCGCAACCCGTAGGCACGGATGCCCAGGTCGCGCTCGAGGTCCGCGGCGACCTCCTCGCAGCGCTCGGGCTTCCGGGCGCAGAGGACGATGTTCGCGCCCGCCTCGGCCAGCCCGGTCGCCATCTGGCGGCCGATCCCGCTGCCGCCCCCGGTGACGATCGCCGTGCGACCCGAGAGGTCGAAGAGCTCGGCCGGCTTCACAGCAGCAACTCTGCCATCGTCCGGAGCGTCGCAGGGTCGTGCGCCTGGATCAGGAGCGTGGTCACCGGCGAGTCCCTCCAGGCCTCGAGACGGTCGGCGATCCGGTCGCGCGCGCCGACCAGCGCGACCTCGTCCACCAGCGCGTCGGGGACGGCGGCGATCGCCTCCATCTTCTTGCCGCCGAGGTAGAGCTCCTGGATCTCGGCCGCCTCGCGCTCGTAGCCGTAGCGGACAACGAGGGCGTTGTAGTAGTTCTGCCCCTGCGCTCCCATGCCGCCGACGTACAGCGCCAGGTGCGGCTTGACCGCGTCGCGTGCAGCCTGGACGTCGTCGGAGATCGCGACGGGGACGCTGAAGGCTGCGACGTCGAAGCCGGGTCGTGCAGCTGCCAGCGCCTCGCCGAAGACATCGGCGAGCTTCCCGGGCGACGCCCAGACCGGTAGCCAGCCGTCGGCGATCTCCGTCGCGAGCGCGACGTTCCTCGGGCCGATCGCGGCCAGGTAGACCGGGATCTCCGTGCGCACCGGCCGCAGCATCAGCTTCAGCGGGATCCCGAGGCCGGTGGCGTCGTCGCCCGCGTAGGGAATCTCGTAGTGCGCTCCGGTGTGCTCGAGGAGCTCGCGGCGGATCGCGGCGCGCACGATCTCCACGTACTCGCGCGTGCGCCCGAGCGGCTTACCGAAGGGCTGACCGTGCCAGCCCTCGACCACCTGGGGGCCGGACGTGCCGAGGCCGAGCAGGACGCGGCCGCCCGACATCAGGTCGAGCGTGGCCGCGGTCATCGCGGTCATCGACGGCGTGCGCGCCGGGATCTGCATGATCCCGGTGCCGAGCTTGATCGTCGTCGTCGTCGCGCCGAGCCAGGCGAGCACGGTGACCGCGTCCGTTCCCCAGGCCTCCGCAGTCCACGCCGAGTCGTAGCCGAGGCGCTCGGCCTCCTGCGCGAGGGCGACCAGCTCGGTCGGGTTCGTGCCGGGCGAGGCGTAGCCGAGGGCGAGTCCGAGGCGCATCCGTGCGATGCTAAACGGCCATGCGGGATGCGTACCGGAGGTTCATGGAGGAGCACGTCTATCCGGCCGAGCAGGCGCTGGCCCGGGAGGACGAGACCGCGGACGAGGTGATGCTCGGTCTGCGGGCCCGCGCCAGGGCGGAAGGGCTGTGGGCGCCGCACCTGCCGCCGGAAGCGGGCGGCTCCGGAGAGGGGTTCCTCGCCTACGCGGATCTGAACGAGGAGATCGGCCGGTCGGTCTGGGCGCAACTCGTCTTCAACTGCCAGGCGCCCGACGCGGGCAACGGCGAGATCCTCCACCTGTTCGGGACGGACGAGCAGCGCTCGACCTTTCTTCGGCCCCTCGTCGAGGGGGAGACGCGTTCGTTCTTCTCGATGACGGAGCCCGAGGTGTCGGGGGCGGATCCGACCGGGCTGCAGACGACGGCGGTGCTCGACGGCGACGAGTGGGTGATCGACGGCCACAAGTGGTTCTCGTCGGGAGCCGAGGGCGCGGGCTTCGGGATCGTGATGGCGGTGACCGAGCCGGAGGCGGAGCCGCACCGGCGGATGTCCCAGATCCTCGTTTCGGCCGACTCGCCGGGGCTACGGATCGAGCCGGTGCCTGTCTCCGGTCACCGCGGCCGCGGCTGGTCGACGCACTGCGAGGTGTGGTACTCGGGCGTGCGGGTGCCCTCTGCGAATGTGCTGGGCGAGCGTGGCGACGGCTTCCGGATCGCGCAGAAGCGGCTCGGCCCGGGGCGTATCCACCACGTGATGCGCTGGCTCGGCCAGATGCAGCGGGCGTTCGAGCTGATGTGCTCGTACGCGCTGGAGCGCGAGGCGTTCGGCGGGCGGCTCGCCGACAAGCAGACGGTGCAGAACTGGATCGCCGACTCCGCCGCCGAGATCCAGGCGTGCCGGTTCATGACGCTGGACGCCGCGCGGAAGATCGACGCGGGCAACGAGGCGCGCGTCGAGATCTCGCTGATCAAGTTCTACGCCGCCCGAGTCCTGAACGAGGTGATCGACCGGGCGGTGCAGGTGCACGGCGCCCTCGGCCTGACCGACCGCACACCGCTGGCGACGATGCTGACCCACGCCCGCGCCGGCCGGATCTACGACGGCCCGGACGAGGTCCACCGAATGGTCGTCAGCCGGCGAATCCTGAAGGACTTCGCCGCCGGCGGCACCTGGCGCTTCTCGTAAGACCGCCTCCGAAGCCCATCCGCCCGATCTCCGAGAGCCGAAGAACAGCTTGTAACACAGTGTTACTAGGGGGGTCTCGGGCTCTCGGACGCCAGGCCCCATTGAGGGAGCGGGCGAACACCGACCGCGCGGAGGGAGTCGATCAGCTCGTCCGGGTTGCCGGCCTTCATCGCCAGCGCCAGGCGGAGGACGTCTCCCGCGGTCGGGCCTCGACGAATCGAGCGCGCCTCGTGCACGAGCTCGCGAATCCGCTGGTAGCTGGGCCTGGTCAGCCCGAGCCGCTCGGCCTCGGCGCCGACACGGCGGTAGGTCTCGGCGATCGGCCGAGCGCGATCGTCGAACCGCACGATCGCCTCGATCAACCGCCGCGAGATCCGAGGAGCCATCGTCACCACCCGCCAATCGTGCTCGCCAAACCGTCACGCGGGTGTGACGCCTCCGCGCCGAACCTGCAAGTAACACTGTGTTACTTGCTCAGCTCCGGGTCGCCAGCGGCGCGTGGGGCTCGCCGGGTAGCGGGCGGGCGAGCTTCTTGCCGGGGTTAAGGAGGTTCTTCGGGTCGAAGAGGTGCTTGATCTCCGCGTGCAGGTCGAGGGCCCGCGAGGACCATTGTCTCGCCAGCTGGCCGCGTTTCAACAGGCCCAGTCCGTGCTCGCCCGAGACCGAGCCTCCCAGCCGGACGGCGACGTCGAAGAGCTCCTCCACGGCCAGAGCGGCGCGGCGTAGCTCGTCCGGATCGTCCGGAGCGACCAGGAACGCCGAGTGCAGGTTGCCGTCCCCCGCGTGCCCGAACGACAACCCGATCAGCTCGTGGCGACGGCCGATCGCAAGCGTCTCGTCCATCGCCTCCTCGACGCGGTCGAGCGGCACGACGATGTCCTCCGCGACCACGCCCCCGCGCCGCGCCAACAGTGCGAACGCCAGCCCCGACCGCCAGCGCCAGAACGCCTCCACGCCCTCGCGGTCGGCCGGCGCATATACCCCCAGAGCGCCCTCCCCAGCGGCCTCGACGAGCTCGGCCCGCACACGCTCCGCCTCCTCACGCGACCCGTCGGCCTCGGCGAGGAGGACGAACCCCGCCCCCTCGGGCACGCCGCCCGGGAACGAAGCGGCGCCGCATGCGAGCGTCTCCGCGTCGAGCGCGTCGAGCGCAGCCGCCACCACGCCGCTCCCGACCACGCGCAGCAGCGCCGCACAGCCCTCGGCGTTCCCGCGGTGGAAGACCGCCACCGGCAGCACGGACTCCGGCGCCGGCAACAGCTTCAACCAAGCGGCGGTCACGATCCCGAGCGTCCCCTCGGAGCCGACGAGCAGCCGCTTGAGGTCGTAGCCGGCGACGTCCTTGCGGATCGGGCCGCCGACCGAGACGAGCTCCCCGGGCGGCAGCGCCGCCTCGAGGCCGGTGACCCAGTCGCCGACGACGCCGTACTTGAAGGCATGCGGCCCGCCCGCGTTGGTGGCGATGTTGCCGCCGATCTGGGACTGCTCGGGCGCGCCCGGGTCCGGCGCGAACATCAAACCGCTCTCCCGGACGAGCTGCTTCAGCCTGCCGGTCGGCACGCCGGCCTCGACGTGGATGCGCCAGAGCGCAGGCTCGAACGAACGGACGCGGTCGAGCCGGTCGAGCGCCAGAACGACCCCGCCGTCCGGGACCGCGCCTGCCGCCGCGCCCGTTCCGCCTCCGCGCGGCACGATCGCGACCTCGCGCTCGTAGCACCACGCGAGCACGGCGGCGACCTCGTCGGCCGTCCGCGGAAGCACGACCGCATCTGCCCGGCCGGGCGCGCGCGTGAAGTCGGTCAGGTACTCGGCCGGCAGCCCCTCGAGCACCGCCTCGCCGAACGAGCGCCGGAGGTCGGCGATCATCGCAGGAACTCCACGATCCTCGCCGCGACCTCCTCGCCGGCGTCCTCCTGGACGAAATGGCCGGCGTTCGCGACGAGCTCCGCCGGCAGCGCACCCGGAATCCACCGCGCGATCGCGTCGGCGACCTCCGGCCGGAAGATCGGATCGGAGTCGCCGAACAGGACGAGAGTCGGCTTCTCCCACGACGCCAACGCCTCCCGGATCGCCATCAGCGGCGCGGTGTTCGGATGCTCCGGTTCGATCGGTACCTGTTCGGGAAACGCGAGCACGCCTGCCTTCGATTCCGCCGTCGGGAAGGGCGCGTCATACGCCGCGACCACCGCGTCTGCAAGCCCGCGGACGGCGGCAGTCCGGATCAACCGCCCCGCCTGGAAGTCGCCTCCGGCGGCGCGAACGACGTCGCGGAAACGAAGCCACGCTTCGCTGGGCGGCCGGCCGCCGCCGAGGCCGGTGTTCAGGATCACGAGGCGGGCGACCCGCTCCGGCTGCTCGACTGCGAGCCGGAGCCCGATCGGCCCGCCCCAGTCCTGGACGACGACGGTCACGCGCCGAAGATCGAGCTGCTCGACCAGCCGTCGGATCGAGGCGCAGTGGCGGTCGAACGTGTACCAGCCCGCGTCCTCCGGCTTGTCCGACCGGCCGAAGCCGAAGTAGTCGGGCGCGATCACCCGCGCAGCCGCCGTCAGGCCGGGAACCATCTTCCGGTACAGAAACGACCAGGTCGGCTCGCCGTGGAGGCACAGCACCGGATCTCCCTCGCCCTCGTCGAGGTAGTGCATGCGCAGGCCGTCCTGCTCGAGGTAGTGGGGAGCGAACACGAAGCCGGGCAGCCCCGCGAACCGTTCGTCCGGCGTACGGAACGCAGTCACCGTGGCCCCGGCACCCCGCGGAACCCGTAGACGACCGGCTCCCGCCCCGGCTGCACGACCCACGCCTCGCCGGTCTCGCCGGAACGCGCAGCGGCGAGGGCTGCGGCGGCGACCGTCTCCGGTGAGATCAGCGGGATCCCCTGACCGTCGACCCAATCGCGGAGCTCGGGCTCCACGATCGGCGTGTCCGCGAACCCCGGACAGAGAGCGTTGATCGTGATCCCGCGCTCGGCGAGCTGAGGCGCGACCGCGCGGACGAAGCCGACCACCGCGTGCTTCGTCAGCGTGTACACGGGGTCGAGCGGCATCGCCACGAGCCCGGCCAGCGAGGCGGTGGCGACGATCGCCGACCCCGGCTCCATCACCCGCGCCATACGCCGCGCCCCGAAGACGACGCCGTCGACGTTCGCGCCGACCGCGCGCCGGTACTCGGCGTCGCCGAGCTCGGCGACGTCGTTCGAGCCGGTGGCGACGCCTGCGTTCAGGAAGGCGAAGTCGACGGCGCCCACCCCCTCCCATGCCGCCGAGTCGGCGACGTCGAATCCGGTGGCGAGGTCGAGCGAGGTGACGTCACACCCCTCGGCCTCGAGCAGCGCGACCGCGGCCGCCCCGATGCCCGACGCGCCGCCGGTGACGAGCGCGCTACGGAACAAGGACGACCTTGCCGACGTGCCGCCGCTCCTCGATCAGGGCATGTGCGGCCGACGCTTCGCCGAGAGGAAACTCGGCGCCGACGACCGGCCGGATCGCACCTTGCGCCCACAGGCCGACCAGCTCCTCGGCCGCCTCGTGGACGACCGCCGGCGCAAGCTGCATCAGCCGGCCGAGGTAGAAGCCGGCGACGCTGACGTTGCGCCCGACGACCAGCGCCGGGTCGACGGCCGCCCACACGCCGCCCGCGTAGCCGATCGCGATCAACGTCCCCAGCGGCCTCAGCGCCTTCAGCGACGCGGCGAAGACCTCGCCGCCGACCGGATCGACGACGACGTCGGCGCGGACCGCGTCCGCGAACTCCTCGTACGAATACGCCTCCTCGGCGCCGTGCTCCAGGACAAAGGCCCGCTTCTCCTCGGAACCGGCGGTCGCGACCACACGCGCGCCGAGCCAGCCTGCGAGCTGGATCGCCGCCGAGCCGACACCGCCCGCGCCCGCGTGGACGAGCACGGTCGACCCCGGGGAGACCCGCGCCTGGCTGCGCATCGGGATCCAGGCGGTCAGGAACGTCATCAGGAACGCCGCGCCTTCGACGAACGAGGCGCCGTCCGGGAGCGGCACGACCCAGTCGGCCGCGACCTTCTCCGCGTAGCCGCCTCCCCGCGGCAGCGCCATCACGCGCTGCCCGTTCAGCTCGCCGGCGACCTCGCCGCCGAGCACGGCCGGGAGCTCGAGCGGCTGCGGATAGTCGCCCCGCCGGATCAGCACGTCCATGAAGTTGACGCCCGCTGCCCGCACGCGTACGACGGACGGCCCCGACGGCTCGGGCACGTCGTCGAGCTCGAGGCGCTCGGGCCCGCCCAGCTCGCGGAGCAGGACCGCCTTCAGGACGCCGCCGGCTCGGCCGAGGGCTCCGGCTCCGTCTCGGCGGGCGCGACAGGAAACAGCTCGCGCAGCGCCGTCTTCCGGAACTTCCCGACCGCCGTCTTCGGGATCTCGTCGACGAACTCGAACCCGTCCGGGATCCACCACTTGACGAAGTCGGCGGCCAGGAACTCGCGCAGCTCGTCCGCCGATGCGGTCTGTCCCTCGCGCAGCACGCACACTGCCAGCGGCCGCTCGTCCCACCTCTCGCTCGGGACCGCGATCACCGCCGCCTCCGCGATCGCGGGATGGCCCATCAGCGCGTTCTCGAGGGCGACGGACGAGATCCACTCGCCGCCCGACTTGATCACGTCCTTCGAGCGATCCTGGATGTGGATGTGCCCGCGCGGATGCAGCGAGACGATGTCGCCGGTCCGGAACCAGCCGTCGTCGGTCCAGCGGTCGGCCTGCTCCGGCGTCTCGTAGTACGAGGCCGCGACCCACGGCCCGCGCACCTCCAGCTCGCCCATGGTCTCGTCGTCCCACGGGATCTCGTTGCCCTCGGCGTCGCGCGCGCGCAGCTCGACGAGCGGCAGCGGCAGGCCCTGCAACGCGATGTAGTCGAACTTCGTCTCGTCGTCCGCCTCGGCGAGGTCTCCGGGAAGCGCTGCCTCGGAGGCGACCGGCGAGGTCTCCGTCATCCCCCAGCCGTGGACGATCTCCAGGCCGTGCCGCTGCTTGAACGCGGCGATCATCGCGCGCGGCACCGCCGAGCCGCCCACCAGCATCCCTTTCATCCGCGAAAGGTCCCAGCGGCCGGGGTTCGCGTCCAGCTGCGCGAGGATCCCCATCCAGATCGTCGGCACGCCCGCCGCCCAGGTCACGCCCTCCTCGACGAAGTCGTCGAGCAGCGACTCCGCGTCGAGATGCGGGCCGGGGTAGACGATCTTCGAGCCGATCATCGTCGCCAGGTACGGGTAGCCCCAGGCGTTCGCGTGGAACATCGGGACGACCGGCAGGATCACGTCGCCCTCCGAGATGCCGATGCCGAGCGGGTTGGCCGACCCGACTCCGAGCGTATGCAGCATCGTCGAGCGATGCGAGTAGACGACGCCCTTCGGCCGCCCGGTCGTACCGCTCGTGTAGCACATCGCCGCCGCCTCGTTCTCGTCCAGCTCGGGATCGCGCCAGTCGTCGGCCGAGGCGCCGGCGAGCAGCTCCTCGTACGAGTCCTCGACGACGAAGACGTGCTCGATATCGGCCTCGCCGCGGAACTGGTCGAGCAGCGGGACGAGCGCACGGTCGACGACGACTGCGCGGTCGCCCGCGTGGGAGGCGATGTACGCGAGGTCGTTCGGATGGAGACGCAGGTTGAGCGTGTGGAGCGTGAACCCGCCGCAGGGAATGCCGAGGTAGCACTCCATGTGCTGGTAGTGGTTCCAGCAGAGCGTCGCCACCCGGTCGCCGCGCGCGAGCCCGAGGCCCGCGAGCGCGACGGCGAGCTGCTTCGACCGCCGCGCCAGGTCGCGGTACCCGTAGCGGTGGAAGCTCCTGTCGGGGAGCCGGGTGACGACCTCCTTGTCGCCGAAGTACGTCTCGGCGCGCCGGAGCAGGTGCGGCAGCGTCAGCTGGAAGTCCATCATCTGGCCGCGCATGCACCCGTGATCGTAAGCGGGTCTCACTCGCCGAGCAACGCGCGTCGGTAGACGCGGTCGCGCAGGCGGTCGGGCAGCCGCTCGATCGTGGCGCGGATCTTCGCGTCGCGGCCGACGACGTACCGGGTCTTCGGGTGCTGCGCGGTCAGCGCGTGCTCGACGGCAGCCGCGACCGATTCGACCGGCGCCGCCCTGCTCGACCGCGCGGCGGCGACCCGGCGGAAGCGGTCGATCCGCTCCCGGTACCGGTCGGACACGCGGTCTGCGAGCGGCTGCGGCTTCGTCCAGATCGCCGTCGCGATCGTCCCGGGCTCGACGATGGAGACGGAGATCCCGTCAGGCGCGAGCTCCACCCGTAGGGAGTCGGCCATCGCCTCGAGCGCGTGCTTCGTCATCGCGTAGCCGCCGAGGAAAGGCAGGGCGCTGCGTCCGCCGATCGAGCCCATGATCACGATGCGCCCCTTCGCGGCCCGCAGCGCCGGGAGCACCGCCTGGGTGACGGCGAGCTGGCCGACGACGTTGACCTCGAGCTGGCGGCGGAGCTCTTCGAGCGGCAGGTCCTCGAGGGGCGCGGAGATGCCGATCCCCGCGTTGTCGACGAGCCCGTCGAGCCGGTCGAAGGACAGGCCCGCAACGGCCTCGGAGTCGGTGATGTCGAGCAGGACCTCGGTCGTCTCCTCGGGCGCGTCGCCGGGCGTGCGCACGGTCGCGTAGACCTCCCATCCGCGAGCAGCGAGCCGACGGGCGCAGGCGGCGCCGATCCCGGAGGACGCACCGGTGACGAGAACGGACCTACCGGCCAAGTAACACTGTGTTACAAGCGCCCGACGCGCGTGGTCCAGGGCCGATGGGAGCTTGTAACACTGTGTTACTTGCTCCCGACCAGCGCTGCGGCGATCTCCGCGCGCTGCCGCGCGGGGAAGCCGTCGAATGCCTGGATCCACTGCGCCCGCTTGTAGTAGCGGTGGAGCGGGTGTTCCCACGTGAAGCCGATCCCGCCGTGCACCTGGATCGACCGCTCGCACGCGGACACCGCCGCCTCGGCCGCGTACGCCTTCGCCGCCGCGGCCGCCGTCGGCGCCTGCTCGTCGTCCTCGGCGACGCACCACGCCGCCCAGTACGCGAGCGAGCGCGCGAGCTCGACGTCGGTGTACGTGTCGGCGAGCTGGTGCGAGACCGCCTGGTAGGTGCCGATCGGCTTGGCGAACTGCATGCGCGTTTTCGCGTGCTCGATGCCGAGGTCGAGGGCACGCTGCGCGACACCGGCCGCTTCGGCCGCTATCGCGGCGCGGGCACGCGGTGTCTCACCGGCTCCGTTGGGCAGCCG
>Ga0134126_10013327_pt1 | contig 10386 bp, 9 predicted proteins | sample KB31752_FD_96881 | JGI IMG/M metagenome (GOLD analysis project Ga0134126, IMG submission 96881) | Terrestrial soil microbial communities with excess Nitrogen fertilizer from Kellogg Biological Station, Michigan, USA - KB3-175-2 | ecosystem: Environmental > Terrestrial > Soil > Unclassified ...
CATGGGTCTTTTTGACCAATCGAGCATTACGAGTAGGAGAGTTGGCTGCTATTCAAGAACTGCAGCCATTTGACGCGGGTCTGGTAGCTTCCGCCGTCGAAGATGCGTGAGATCAAAATGCGTATCACGTAATCGCAACCAGGAAATAAAATGCTCTTCGGACTTAAAAGCGTCGCCAAGTACCTTCTGGGTAGGGACATCGCCGACCGCAACGTCGCGGTGTACCCAGACGATACATTCATCGTTTCCTACCCGCGTTCGGGGAATACCTGGACCCGGTTTCTGATCGCGAACCTTTTGCACCCTGAAGTTGAGGTGGGGTTTGCGAATATCGACAGTTTCGTTCCCGATACGGCTGCATTATCCAGCCGTGCGTTAAAGCGCACGGCGCGCCCGCGGGTTCTCAAGAGCCACCAATATTTCGATCATCGCTATCCCAAGGTCATCTACGTCGTGCGTGACCCCAGAGATGTGGCGCTCTCCTACTATCAATTTCACCGAAAGTACGGATTTATTCGTGATGGTTATCCTATCGAACAATTCGTCGCAGATTTCGTCGGTGGCCGGTTGATTTCAGCTGATTGGGGAACATGGGCAGAGAATGTAGCCAGTTGGATCTATACTCGCGGCCACAGCCAGAATTTTCAGCTCACTCGCTACGAAGATCTAAAACAGGACACTCGCCGCGAATTGTCGCGGATAGCTGCATTCCTCGGCGCGGACGCAAAGCCTGAGCTCTTGACCAAGGTGATTGAACGTTCTTCGGCACAGCGCATGCGCGAACTGGAAGTTAAAGATCAGGACCAATGGCTCGGCACCCGAAAACATCGCAAGGACATTCCCTTCGTCGGGGAAGCCAGCGCCGGCGGTTGGGAGCAGAAGTTGCCCCCAGATTCCGTGGCGCTCATCGACGCGACCTGGGGGGAATTGATGGCGAAGTTGGGATACAAGCTTTCTACCCGGCCGGCGATTGATGATCAGCAATCGCTGGCTGCGCAATCTTCCCAGCCATTGCGATAACAAGGTTTCAAGGTTTCGGTTGCAGGCTTCAAAGGTTTTATTGTTTAAGTTTGATCCGATTGCTTATTTACTGTCGACCGAAGAATAGTCCACCTCGGATGGTTCGACGACAGCGGCCTGCTGGCGATTTCCTCTGCGTCTTTTTCTGCGCGGAAGCAAAGATGCGGCGCCGCTCAGCCAGCCTTCGAATTCCAAATTGGTAACATGGCTCGTGTCGACAAAGCGCGGCAACAGCAGCGGATTGCTCGCGCGGGAGGCTATTCCGGGATCGCATGTGGTGGCAGAAATGACGTCTTCCGCCTCAAGCCAGGGGAGAAATTCGGGTTCATAAACACCACTGGGATAACAGAAGTGTCGTGTAGACCGGCCGCTTAACATGGATTGCAAACTGTAACGATTGTCGCGAATTTCCTGGCGAAATGGAGTCTCGCTTAGAGGTGTGCGATGACGGTGGGTGTGCAGTTGAAAATCCACCCCCTCGCTTGCTAATTGGGCAACTTCGTTCGGACGCAAAAGTTGCAAAATTCGCTTGCGAACCAGGTGCGCGTAATCAATGCCAATTGCAACGGCCAATTTCTCGGCGAGTTGATTCTTCTGCTGCTCCGTCAACCTTTGATCTTCGGCGTGTTTCACCAGTTGATCGAGGACCGCTTGCCGCGAACTTGCAGTCCTCAAGTCCATCTGAGAGGCAAGGCCGAAACGCTCCCCGCCATTCAGCACCTCGCCTCGTTTTTTCCATAACATATACGAAGAAATCAGGTGAAACACCGGACGGTCGTAATCGCAATAGTAGGTGGTCTGATAAACCGTGGCTGGGTAGTTGTATTTTTTCAAAGCAGGAAACGCATGTTCGAGAAAGTCATAGGTGCCGTCATCGAAGGTGATTACCGCACTGCGCGGCGGCAAATCTCCTCGGTACAGGCGGTCAACCGCATCGCCCAACTGCAAAACCTGATACCGACCACGCGAAAGCAGTTCCAGACGCTTCTCGAACCGTGCTGGATGAATATAGGTGGCGGGGCGCCACAGGTGCTCCTCTTCGATGGAAATGCCGTGAAAACAAAGTATCAGGAGCCGCTGGTCCCGCCAGCGGCTGTCGCGCGCCCAGTTAAGCGCACCGCACCCTTTGAGTAATGCCAACGAAGCCAGCCGCAGAGGTCGAACTATGGATGCAAGCATCGTTCAAGGCCCAGAGCACGGACAGCAATTAATTTAGCAGGAATTCACCGGTGACCATGTTGCACTAATGTCACCTTCCGCGCCTCGGTTCGGCACAGGTTGCATGCTAACATCGTCTTGCATTTGAGGGCCGCAATCAGTAGTACCTGGTGTCAACACGTTGTCAGGCAGTTCGCTGGACTTCTCGCAAGTTCCAGACATCCCACTTTCGGTTGAGAAAAGCAAGAGTCGAGGATGAAGATCCTTCAACTTGGGCCTTACCCGCCTCCCCATGGTGGCGTACAAACGCACGTTGTCGCCCTGGTGGACTTCCTGCGCCAGCGCGGCTTGGCGTGCGATGTTGTGAACCTTACCCGTTTTCGCCGACCTTCAGCAAACGGAATTTATTATCCCTCAAATGCGGTTGAAGTCGCTTGGCATCTTCTCTCGCATCGCTATGACATTATTCATCTGCATATCGGTGGCCGGATATGGGCTCGCCAACTCGCCCTCGCCTTAGCGTGCTTTGCTTTTCCGAATACGCGCTGTGTTTTCACGTTTCATTCCGGCGGTTATCCATCTTCTCCACATGGCCGCTCAGCTCACGCGCGAACGCTTCGGGCATTCGTGCTGCGACGGTTCGACGCGCTCATCGCTGTCAATGAAGAAATAGCCCAGTTCTTCCGAAATCTGGGAGTAGAGGCGCAACGTATTCATGTGATTTCGCCGTTCCTGGGTTTCGGCGCCAGCGCATCGGGCGAATGCTCTGTTCCAGAACTGGTGTCGAATTTTCTGGCCGACCACGATCCTGTTCTGATCTCTGTTGGCGGCCTGGAGCCTGAATACGACGTGAGCTTGCAGATGAAAGCTCTCGGGGTGATTCGACAAAGGCACCCCAAAGCTGGATTGCTGGTTGCAGGTTCAGGAAGTCTTGATGCGGTCTTACAGAAGGAATGTAGCCTGCTTCCTTACTCCGAGCATATTTTGCTGAACGGGGACTTGGCGCATGGCGGCGCCATAAAGGCAATGCAGTCCAGCGACATCATGCTGCGCACAACCTGGTATGACGGCGATGCGATTTCGGTACGCGAAGCCCTGCACTTTGGCGTACCCGTGATTGCGAGTGACAATGGCATGCGCCCGGAGGGGACCCATCTGGTTCCTGCTCGGGACCTCGATGCATTGGTAGCGGCTGCGGAAAAAATTCTGGATGACCCCCCGCGACGGGTCCCTATCGTTGCTGAGAGTGACCGGAACGTGGAAGAAGTCCTGAGCGTTTACCAACAATTGCTCCCGTGAGCTTGAACCCGGAGGCGTATCGGTTTTCGTGGCCAATTCCCGCACGGGCTTCCCGCGAACGCTTGCAATTCATATGTGCAGGCGGCGAAAAGCTTTTAACCGCCGAGACCGCAGAGCTATCGCCAAGGCCGCAGAGAAAAGCTGCGGCATTCGTAATTGCTGAATTTGAAATCTAAAGGTCAGGATTTTGGAAGCGAGAGTAAGCTCGCCGACTCGGTGTGCAAACATTTGCATACATGGTGCTTCGGAGGGTACTGGGCGAGGTTGTGTCCTGCATCTAAATCGCTGACTTACAACTACTTAGTGTGTTTCACTTGGCAACCTAATATCCGGCAGCTAACGTGCGGTTTTCCAGGTGAATCGTGGCCCGGCGGATGTTTTAATTAGGTACGCGGGACGACCGAACCTATCCTGAATGAAGATCCTGTGGGTCAAAGCCGGCGGATTGGTGCCTCCAGACATCGGAGGCAAGATCCGAAGCTATTCCATTGTCAAAGAGCTGGCCAAGACCCATGAAGTTACTCTGTTCAATTTCTATGCTGCACATTCCGGCGACGTGCATTCAGGGCTGAAAGGCATGTTTCACCGGGTGGTGAATCTGCCGCTGCCCATCGCCACAAATCGCGGGATTGGGGAGTTGGCAAGTTTCATACGAAATGTATTTTCTTCATCGCCGCATACGGTTTCCAAATATTGCCGGCCGGAAGTCAAAGCCCGAATGCGTGAGTTGTTGGCCAGCGAAAAGTTTGATGTCATCATTTGCGATTTCGTAGTGGCTGCGGCAGCCATTCCGTGGGAAGTCGGCTGTCCCAAGGTGATTTTCACCCACAATGTGGAAGCGCTGATCTGGAAGCGGCATTTTGAAGTGAGCCGCAATCCTGTCTGGAAAATGGCCAGCTGGGGCGAATACCAGAAGATGATGCGTTTCGAGAAACATTTTCTGAACAAGGCAGAGCATGTGCTAACCGTTTCCGAAGCAGATAGAGCTTTTTTCAGCGACTTTGTTGAGCGTTCGAAGATGACGGTTATTTCAACTGGCGTCGACACGAATTATTTCCGTCCGGACAACTCGCAAGAGCAGCAGAAGTCGCTGGTGTTCACTGGATCGATGGACTGGATGCCCAACGAGGATGGCGTTCTTTATTTCATGCGTTCCATCCTGCCTTTGATCCGGCGAGAGATACCTGAAGTCAGCTTCACGATTGTTGGCCGTAAGCCATCTGAAAAATTACGATCCGCTGCGGCTTCGGAGTCCGGCGTTCAAGTTACCGGCACGGTCGATGACATTCGCCCGTATGTGCGCGACGGATCGGTTTATGTCGTGCCATTGCGCATTGGAAGCGGCACGCGGCTCAAAATCTTTGAGGCAATGGCCATGGGCAAGGCAATCGTTTCCACTACCCTGGGCGCGGAAGGTTTGCCCATTCGCGACGAGGTGGACATATCGATAGCCGACAGTCCCGAAGAATTTTCACGAAAAGTTTGCGCGTTGCTTCGTGATGCGGGAGAACGCCGGCGCCTGGGTTCAGCCGCGCGCCAATTAGTTGAACAGCATTACAGTTGGTCATCTGTGGCCGCGGAATTCGATGAGGTGCTTCGCCGTGTGGCTCCGTCGAGTAGCGCTCGTGAAACGGAATTACCAGCGGCTGAAAAAGCATCAGCGCTGAGGGCATGATTTTATGAAGAGCATAATGTCGGTAGACGTTGAAGATTGGTTCCACATTCTGGAGGCCGAGTCCGCGCCGGACATCTCGCAGTGGAATTCTTTGCCGTCTTGCGTAGAGCGGAATTTTCTAAAGCTTCTGGATCTCTTCAGCGAGAAAAATGTCCACGTAACCTGCTTTTTCCTTGGGTACGTCGCAGAGAGATATCCGCATCTGGTGAAAGAAGCTTTAAACCGAGGACACGAAATTGCTTCTCACGGCTACGGTCATCGACTGATTTATACAATGGCGCCGCAAGCGTTCCTCGAAGATGCGCGCAAGAGCAAAGAAATCCTCGAAGGCATAACCGGGCAAGCGGTAACCGGATATCGCGCCCCTGGGTTTTCGGTGACTGCCGATACGCCATGGTTTTTTGAAAAGCTGGTCGAAGCCGGGTTTCGATACGATTCTTCGGTGTTTCCTGCGCCCCGTCAGCACGGTGGCTTGAACACGAAGAAATACTCTCCGCACCTGGTTGCGGATAAGCTCATGGAATTTCCGATTACTGTGGCCGAAGTTTTAGGGAAGCGTTTTTGTTTTTTCGGCGGCGGTTATCTTCGCTTGTTTCCGTACTCAGTCGTCCGGCAGATGTCTCGGAAAGTCCTTGGCGAGAATCGCCCCGTAGTTTTCTATATACATCCACGGGAAATCGACCCCGGTCATCCTCGTCTGCGTTTGGGACTCACACGTACTTTCAAGTCCTACGTTAATCTTAAGACCACGGAACCGAAGCTCCGGCATATTTTGGACGAGTTCCAAGTCACAACCTTTGCTGAATTTATCGCCGAAAATCCATCTTTCTTTATTAATCAGCCGAATACAAGACGCAAGCCGACAACCGTAACGGCCGATAACCGAGTAGCGGAGACTGCATGAGCACATCAACCAATCGCACTTCAGAGTTTTTTCACGCCTATGCGCGTGACTTCAACGCCATCTACGGCAATAGCAACACCTTCATGAATCGGCTGATCAACCGGCATTTCCGGGCCAGCATGCGGCTGCGCTACGAGAAGACGATTGAAGGATGCTCTCCTATCGCCGGGCGAACCGTGCTCGACATCGGCTGCGGACCGGGCCATTACAGCGTCACGTTGGCGAAGAACGGGGCTGCCGAAGTGTTCGGCATCGATTTCGCGGATGAAATGATTAACCTGTCGAGCCAGCATGCGCAGTCTGCGGGCGTGGCGAACCGTTGCCATTTTGCCCGCAAGGATTTCCTGCTCGACCCTATCGACAAAAAATATGACTACACCACCGCCATGGGATTTATGGATTACATGGCCGATCCGCGCAAAACAGTTGAAAAAGTTCTGAGCGTCACCAACTCAAAAGCATTCTTTAGTTTTCCTGCGGAAGGCGGAATTCTCGCCTGGCAACGCAAGCTTCGCTACAAAAGCCGCTGCCCGCTTTACCTTTACACCTTGCCGCAGCTTAAGGAATTGTTTTCGAGCGTTGCGCCGGAACAGGTCCGTATTGAGCCAATCGCACGCGATTATTTTGTCACCGTGCGCATGTAGCTCGTTTCGAGCTAAGTTTACTTGCGGCTTGCCGGATACTTTGTGCTTTCATTCCACCAGCGATGCTTTAGCACAAAGGCGCCGTTCCACGGCACTTTGCCGGTGCCGTAATAATCGGATTCGATAACGCGAATCCGCACAGCATCATTGATCAGATCGGCTTCGGTATTGTTGATCTCGAGCCATACGCGCAAGCTGTATTCGCCGGGAGTCAATGTCAGGCTGGGAATGTCACAGGTATAAACTTGCGGACCCACGCGGGCTTGCGCAGCGCGACCAGGTTGGAATTGACTGTGTGCCGTAAACACTCGTTGCCCGTACGAGTTATCAAATCCCAAGCCAACATTGAAATCGCTGGTCAGTTCGGGTAAATCAAAATGTACTCTGACCTGCAGGCGTGCGCCGATTTGCAGGTCAGAGGCTAGTGGTAAGTTGTCCTCCGTAAAGAATTCCAGCCGCTTCAATAAGGGAACATGCGCAAAACGGCGATCAGAGGCTTCACTGAGATCGACAATGTGCCCCGTGGAATCCCGGGAACCCGACACGCGGCCCAGGTATTCACGGACCGCTTCTTTGGCTGTGCCCTCAAAAGCAATCATTCCGCCATTAATCACAATTCCGCGCCGGCACAAGTTTTCAACCGCTGCCATGTTGTGTGAAACGAACAACACGGTCCTGCCGACGCGGCTAACTTCGCTCATCTTGCCCAGGCATTTTTTCTGAAATGCCATGTCGCCTACTGCCAGCACTTCATCGACGATCAGGATTTCGCGATTCAAGTGCGCTGCTACTGCAAAACCCAATCTCACGTGCATGCCGCTGGAATAATGCTTCACCGGAGTGTCGAGAAATTGTTCGAGCTCCGCAAAAGCCACAATTTCGTCGAACTGGGCGACGATCTCAGCCTTTCGCATGCCGAGGATCGCGCCATTAAGAAAAATGTTTTCGCGGCCGGTTAATTCAGGATGAAAGCCGGTTCCAACTTCCAGCAAACTTGCCATTCTCGCCCGCACCACTACTCGTCCCTCGGTAGGATCAGTGATGCGCGAGACTATTTTCAGCAGCGTGCTCTTGCCGGCGCCGTTCCGGCCGATAATGCCGACGACGTCCCCTTCGTTGACGTTAAAAGAAACGTCTTTCAAAGCCCAAAAATGTTCTTCGGAATTTGTGTCCGGGAAATTCGGTGCGCCAAAGCGCCGAAGTGCAGCCCACTTTCGTGCCAGTCCCGCTCGCACTCCGCCCTGCTCGAATGAATCGCGGGTGAGTACGTACTCCTTCGACAAATGCTCGATTTGGAGAATCGGCTGCACGGTCAGATGATGTCAGCGAAACGCCGTTCCATTCGGCGAAAAATCAGCAGCCCGGAAATAAACAAAATCACGCTTACCGCGAGCGACAATCCCATCACCGGCCACGGAGAGGGAGTGCCCAGGATGGCATAGCGAAATCCCAGCACCACTCCGGTCATGGGATTCAGGCCCATGAGAATCCGCCAGGACCCCGGAATATCGCGAATGGGATAAATCACCGGGGTGACGAAAATTCCCATTTGAATGAGAAATGGGACCGCATACTTCACATCCCGAAAGCTGACGTTGAAAGCTGACAAGGTAAGACCTACGCCGGATGTGGCCAGCACCGCGGCGGCAATAAAAATTGGCAGCCAGAAAAGGGTCAGCGAGACCGGCCAGCGATAGTGCACCATCAGCAACGCCAGCAAAATGAGAGTCAGTCCCAGGTCGAGGAGCAGCGCGCCCACCGAGCCCAGCGGAATGAACACGCGTGGAAAATAAATTTTCGAGACCAGTTGCTGATTGCTGACCAGACTATTGCTGGATTGCGAAACTGCGGTGGAAAAAAAAGTCCAGGGCGCGAGGCCGGCAAGGGCAAAGAGCGGGTACGGCGGGCCGTCGCTTTTGACGCCCGCCAGCCGGTTAAAAATAAAAGTGAAAATCAACATCGCGATAAGCGGTTGCAGGACTGCCCACAATGCGCCGAGCAGCGTCTGGCGATAGCGAATCTTGATATCGCGCCACACCAAAAAGGCCAGCAATTCGCGGTACAGCCAAATCTCGCGAAGATCAATTGGTTGCCAGCCCCGATGAGGACGAATGGTCACCTCGAAAGAAGATGGCATCAGTCTCCTCGTACCATGCGACTCATAGGTGTTTGCAAGAGCTTTGGTCTTCTTAGAATATTTTTCATCAAGAACCCAGCGCCCAACTGTGATCGAGTACGAACATCCCGTCGCTGGGCAACTTACCGCTGCCGTAGAAATCGGATTCAAGGACCGTAATTCGCGTGGCTGAGTCGATGAGGTCCGCTTCCGTTTTCCCAACGTCAAGCCAGACCCGCAAAACATAATCCCCGGGAACCAGCGTCAGGCTCGGAATTTCGCACACCAGAACTTGCGGTCCTGAAACCGCCGCCTGATCGCGATTAGGCTCGAACGATGTGTGTGCGGTAAATGCACGCTGCCCGCTGGCGTTATTAAAACCCAGGCCAACGTTATAACTGGATGTCGCGACCGGCAGGTTGAAATGGACCCGTACCTTTACACAGCTGCCAAGCTTGACTTCATTGACCAGCGGTTCGTCATTGCCCGTATACAGTTCGATTGCCTGCAGTAGCTTGCCTTGCGGGGAGCGGCGGTCGAGCGCGCTGCGCAAATCAATGATGTGACTCGGAGCACCATTCGTGTGGAACATCATTCCGGTGTACAGCTGGATCGCCTGTTTCGCTGATCCGTCGAAAATCAACTTGCCGGCATCAAGCACAATGCCGCGGCTGCACAGGTCGGCAACTGCAGCCATGTTATGCGATACAAAAAGCACTGTACGACCCTGGCGAGCGACCTCACTCATTTTGCGCAGGCACTTCCTTTGAAAAGCAATGTCGCCGACGGCCAGCACCTCGTCTGCAATCAAAATCTCGGTGTTAAGGTGCGCGGCGACGGCGAACGCCAGCCTCAAATACATTCCGCTGGAGTAACGCTTCACCGGAATATCAAGAAATTTTCCGATCTCAGAAAAATCAATGATGGCGTCAAAGCAGGCATCGATTTCGGATTTGCTCATGCCCAGGATCGCGCCATTGAGATAGACATTTTCGCGACCGGTAAGCTCGGGATGGAATCCGGTGCCGACTTCGAGCAGGCTGCCGAGACGTCCGCGAAGCGTGATACTGCCGCTGGTGGGATCCGTGACCTTGGAAATCACTTTCAGCAAAGTACTTTTGCCGGCGCCATTGCGGCCAAGAATTCCCACTACGTCGCCTTGGCCAACCTGGAAGCTGACATCATTCAGGGCCCAAAATTTGCGGGATTCCTTCGTATTGCTGGCAAGTGTTCTCATCCAGGCCAACGGATTCAAATTGCGGACGAGAAACTCGCGGAGGGTCTCTTGATGAACGGATCGCCCTCTTTCGTACTCTTTCGAAAGGTGGCTGACTTCGATGATGGAGGGCATGAAAGAAACTTGGCGGAACGACAACCAAAATACCAAAGCTCGACGCGACGACTGCGCTAGAATACTACAGCCAAAATGTACTGAATCGAAGTTCTGCCAGATGCTCGCGCATTTCACATCGCGAGGTCAGCCGCTCACGAATGCAATTCTCGGTAGTGATACCTACTTATAACCGCGCGGCCGAACTTGAGCAGACCCTGGCCAGCCTGGGAAATATCC
>Ga0134126_10013328_pt1 | contig 10386 bp, 6 predicted proteins | sample KB31752_FD_96881 | JGI IMG/M metagenome (GOLD analysis project Ga0134126, IMG submission 96881) | Terrestrial soil microbial communities with excess Nitrogen fertilizer from Kellogg Biological Station, Michigan, USA - KB3-175-2 | ecosystem: Environmental > Terrestrial > Soil > Unclassified ...
TCCATGCCGGCGGCCCCCAGGCGTTCGATCAGCGGATGCTTGGTCGCCACCTCGACTTCCGCCAGCGGCCCGAACAGGTTCCGCGTCTGGTCTCGCACCTGCCGTTCGACGGAGTTCGCAAAAGCGGGCGTGAACGCCGCGTCGTCGGAGAAATGCAACGCGACCAGAACCCGGTACGGCTGATCGGCCCGCGAAGCCAACTCCGCCGCGCCGGCCGAAGACCAAGTCAATACAGCGGCGAGGAAGAGGTTCATTACACGCACACGTTATTGAAGTGATTGATCAAATTGCAAATTTCGACAGACACATCGGGGTATCGCGCGTTATTCGACCTTTAATTTTTGGCCCTTCCGCGGAACTCGTAGGTGGATTCAGGTTCTGGGGCGGGGCTGCAGTGCGTTTACAAGGCATGGCACGGCAAATGAATACTTATCCGTGGTACTCTTTTTCGCTTGGAGAAATCGGGGCGATCGAATTGCGACATTCAGTTGCCGTGTAATGCCTAATAAAACGCACGCCGCCATTTTACTTGTGGGTAGCTTCGATCATGAAAAAAATGTCGCCTTGCACCCGTGCCGCTGAGAAAACACGAACAGGGAAGAGGAACCCGTAATGCCTGTTTCCATGCGATGCATTTTTCCATCCCTTTAGTCGCTAACTCAAAATGGCAAGTTTCCAGATCACGTTCAACGATTGAATTCCGCACAAGTGATGACAACGATGTCTCATCATCGCGGCCTCAATTCCCACTGTCGCACGTCGCCGAACAGCACGTTGGGATCGAGCGCAATCCCCTGCAGCGAGTCGTCGATGGCGACGTAAACGTCGAGTTGCCAAAGCGGAATAATCGCGGCCGTGCGGGCCACGTGGTCGTGTATCTTGTGCATTAGCGCGCGAATGTCGGCGTATCGTTTGTGCAATGCCAGCTCGCGAAAGAAGCCCGCCAACGAGGCGTCGGGGACAGCGCCCATGAAATTGGCGCCGCCGGCCGCTTGCGCGGCCGGATCGGGATCGAACAGCGGCCACAACTCATACGTTTCGTCGGCGTAGTCGTGGCGCCAGTAAGCCAGGTCGAAGTCGTGGCGGCGAAGGATGCGGTCGGCGAAGTCGTCGGGCGACGCGGCTTCCGGCACGATCGCGATCTCCACCGCCGCCGCCTGGGCCTGGATCTGCCGGCAGGCGCTTTCCGCATCGGCGTCGTCCGACGCATAGACTAGCTTCAAGGGCGCCAGTTGGCCGAGTTCTCGCTGGGCGTTGAGGGCGAAGGCCCGCGCCTGCTCGACGTCGAAAGCGGGCGCGTCGCCGTCGCTGGCCCACGAACTGCGCGGAAACGGGCCGCTCAGTTCGGCGTGGTCGTCGCCGCGGCCCTGGGGGCGAAACACCTTGTCGAGAATGGAACGTCGATCGATCGCATGCGCCAGGGCCAGCCGCAGTTGCTGGTTCTTCATCGCCGCTCGGCGATAATTGGGCGCCAGAAACCAAACGCCGCGCGGACGCAGTTTTTTGACCTGCCTGCGCTGCTCGGTCAGTTGGTCCACTTGCTTCGCCGTCAACCCGTAGGCGAGTTGAACGCGTCCGTTCAATATCTCGCCGACCATCTCCTCGGGGACGAATCGGCGAAAATTGATTTCGCGAATCTTCGGCCGTCCGGCGGCGCGCTCATGGGCCTGCGCCACGAACTGCACGCGGCGGTCCGTTCGTTCGCCCAGGCGATAGGGGCCCGAGCCGACCGGGGCGGCGTTGAAAGCCGCCAACTCCTCCTTCGAGCCGCCGGCCGGAAAACAATGCCGCGGCACGATCGGAAAGCCCATCAGCGAAAGGGGCTGCCAGTAGTCGCGCTTCAGGCGAATCACGGCGGTGAAAGGATCTTCGGCGGCATCCGTCTCTCCGCCGCCGATCAAGCGGGCCAGCGCGGAGGAATACCCCGGGCGCCCCTTGTCTTGCAACAGCTTGATCGTCCAATTCACGTCGGCCGAAGTGCAAAAATGAGGCTGTTCATCCGAGTAATCCGACCATTTCGCGGGGGGCGTCCGCGGCAAGCGGAATTGCCGTCCGCGGGCCAGGGCCAGCGGCTCCCCTTCGGCCAATTGAGCCGCATAGTGCGGCCCGGTCCGCGGGTCGTCGGTCCAACAGATCAAGCTTTCGAACAGGAGCGCCGAAGCGTGCCGCTCCACGGGAGTCAACGCCTGGGGCGGGGCGAAATTGCGCGGCAATTCCGCATAGGCGCACTCCAAAGTCGGATAGGCCAGCCCCAGTTGGCGCCGCAAATCGTCGATCTCCGGAAGTTCCGGAGACGCCAAGCCGGCCAATTCGACGAGCTTCAGCGCCTGCGACCGGTCGGCCTCGGCGAGCCGTTGCGCCTCCTGGAGCAGCGATTTCGATTCGGCTTTCAGGCGCTGGTTGACGCGGTCCGTCGCTTCTCCCGATTCGCGAGGATAGCGGTCGCGGAAGGAGTCGAGCAAATCGCGGGCCGTCTTGAAATCTCGACGCTCGATCGCCGCCTCGGCGGGAACGAGCAGAATCGTCTCGTAGCGCCCCCGCAGCGCCGCACGTCGCGCGCCTTGCGGTTCGCGAAGCTCCGCGTGCGTCCGATCGCAAAGCGCCCGCGCTTCTTGATCTTGCCGGTCGGCGATCAGGCGGTCGATTTCGCCCAGCCGCAGATTGAACAGCGCATCGGCCAATGGTTGCCGAACGTGCGACGCCCAGGCGGCCCCGCGCCGCCGGTTTTGTTGCACGGCCGATTCATGCTGCGCGGCAGCCGTGACGAGCAATTTTTCAGCTTGCTCGATCCGCTCTGGGGCCAGTTGCGATAGATCGACGGCCGCGCCAGATTCGGTCAAGCGGCGAGCGTCGAGATTCAATTGCTCCGCGGCCAAACCCATCATGCGCAGCTCATAGTAGTCGATGCGCTTAAGCTGGGCCCCCGCGATGGCCTCGCTCGACCCGCTCGCACCCAGGCGGTTGTAGTAATGGAAGGTGAACGTCTGATTTCGCGGTACGGGGAATTCGAGCCAGTCGGGATACAAGGCCGCGCGAAAAGAGCGTTCTTTGCCGGTCCGATCGAGGCTATAGATGATGTCGCAAACCGGCCCGCCCGGTTCGAGCGGCGGCTCGTCCTCCGCGGGGCCTTGTTCCGTCGGCGCCTTTGGCTTGGCCGGCGCCCCCGGATCGGCCGCCGCATCGCTTTCTTTGGGCGTCGTTTCCGCCGGCTGCTTGGCGGCCGGCGGCGACTTGCGAGGCGGCGCATCGAGCGGCGGTTCCTCTTCGTCCTCCGCCGAGGGGGCCGAAGCCTTTGCCGTCGGCTTCTCGTTTTCGCGCTTCTCGGCCGTTGCGGCTTGCGGTTCGTCGGCGCGCACGCGGCGCGCCCATCCGGACGGGCCGTCGGCCAAGCCGGCAGCCAACGCCGCCAAGAGACAAAGCTTCGAGAGACAATAGACCGCTCGGCATTTCATGGCGACCGCTCCGCAAGTTCATTGGCCTGGGCCGGCATCGGCACAATCAACAGCGAGCCGTCAACGAGCGGGACGAGCATTTGCTCCTTGCCCAGCGGCGCGGCCGCGGCGGCGGGGCCTGCGCGAGGGCCAAGCTCTTGCCGCCACAGCAGTTCGCCATCCTCGCGGCGAAGCCCCGAGATGTGCCGGCTGCCGTCGGTGACCAGCAGCACGTCGCCGGCCGCGGCCGGCGCGCCGCAGATCCGGCCGCCGAATTCTTTCGCGATCCAGCTTGGCTGGCCGGCTTGTTCCTCGCCGCCGACCGCGAGGCAAGCCAGGCGCCGCTCGTCGACGACGGCGAACAAGCAGCCTTCATGAGCGACGAGATCGCCCGTCAGCCGGCCTCCGAGAGACCATGCCTGCCAATGCCGGGCGGGGTTGCGAACGTCCAGTGAATGGACCTCGCCCGCAGCATCGGCGACGTAAATTCGGTCTTTCGCGATCAGGCAGGCGCCGGTCAGCGGGTGCGGCGACTCGTAGGCTGCGCCACGGGGCGTCCATTGGCTGACGAAATCCTTCGTCTCGAATTCCAGCCGCCGCAGACGCCGCTTGGCGTCGCAAATCAGGATGGCGTCGGAGGCCAGGGGATAGATTTCGGCCTGGTCCGGCCCCGGGTCGGTCTCGTGCGACCAACGGAAGGTCTGCTCGTTGGCCAGGCCGCTAGGCCGCCCGTCGAGCCGCAGCCGGTAGATGCGGCCGTCCGCGCAGGGCACGACCAGGAATTCGCCGGCCACCGCGGGGCGGCCTTGCAGGCGTTCGACCAGCGCAAGTTTTCGCCAATCATCGCGAGAATCAAGAGCGCGCACGGCGATCGTCTTTCCGCCGTCCAATGCCGCGGCCAGGTAGATGGCGCCGTCCGCCGCGCGCAGCCGCATCAGGTCGCCGCCGCTCAAGTCGTGGGGCAAGGCGAAATCGGCCGCCGGTTCGACGAGGGCGGCGGCTTCCGGCGGAGCGCCCGGCGACGGAACCGGAATCTCCACGCTCTGTCCGCTGGCGTCGATCACCACGGTCCGATCGGCGAGCGGAATCGGATCGCCTACCGCTTGCACGCCCAATTGGCGCTGCCACAGGCGGCGTCCGTCGTCGCCGTTGACGGCCGTGGCATGGCAGCGGCTGCCGTCATCCGTCATGGTCGTCAAAAACAACAGCAGTTCGTCGGCCTTGGAGATCGTCTGCGCCTGATGCACGGGATTGCCGGCCAGCGCCGGCGGGACCGAGTCGTTCGGCCAAACCGTGCGCACGGTTTGCTCGAACCAATCGATGGCCAGCTTCCGCAACACGCCGCCCGCCACGACCCAAACCAAGTAATCGTCGGCGCGGACCGCGAGAGACTTGGACGCGCCGTTGGCCGGCAGCCGCCAGGCGCCGCTTTCTCCCGGAGTCTCGATCAAGCGGTAGATCGCCTCATTGCGATTGTCGAGATTCAGCCCGAACAGCCCCAACACGCCCTGGTCGGTCGCCAACGTAATGCGGTCGGGCGTCGAGTGCGGCGGGAACCACGACCAGCCCGGCACGGCCGATTCGCCGAGCGGCTTGGCTTCGGAATCGGCAAAGCCGGCGGCCCCGATTTCGAAGACGCGCAGCTTCGTCTGCTGCAAGCCGGAAGACTCGGACAAGACAAAATATTGGCCGACGACGATCGGTTCCGAACGGATGGCGCCGCTGGGGTGCCGGGTGCGAAGCACCGAGCGGCAGGCCGCTCGGCGCGCGTCGTCAATGGCCGCCGGGTCCAAGGCGAACACCCGTTCCGAATCGGCCGGAAAAAAAGCCAGCTTGCTGCGCGGGTCGTAGGCCCCTCCGACGGTCACCGGCCGGCCGAGTCGAAAGCGGCCCAGCGACTTGCCCAGCGCCAATTCCAAAACGTGGATTTCGCCGCCGGCCGTGGGCAGCAGTCCGCGCCGCCGGGCGCCTCGCTGGCCGTCGGCCATTCGCAGCACGGTCAAGGGGGCCGAGATATCGCCGTCGACTCGGCGCCTCCACAGCACTTTGCCCGTGGCGGCATCGAGCGCGACGAGAGCGCCCTCCTCGGACGACGCGGCAATCAACATTTCCGGCGAGGCGCCGGTTTCCTCAAGACGGACGGGCGGCCGGTAAGAGTCGAGCCCGACGCGGTAAAACCAGAGCAACGCCCCGCGCCGGTCGAACGCATACAAGACGCCGCGGGCCAACGACACGATCGTATCGCCTGCCGGCGGAGGGCCGCCCGCCGCCGCGTCGGGCGGGCCCCACACGACGGCCACGGTCCGCTGGCCGGCGTGCGACGGTTCTGCGGGCGCCAGAGCCTCGGCGGCCTCGGGCGAATGCGCGATGAACTTTACGTGCGAAGCCTCGGCCGCTCGGGCCGCCGCCCGCTGCCGGACGATCTCGGCGTCTTTTGCCAAGTCAGGCTCGGCGGCCAGCAAGCGGTCGACTCGCAGGTTGAGTTCGTCGAAGCCCACAGCGGCGTCGGCTTGCTGGATCTGTTCGAACAACGTCAGGATCTCGAGCCGCGCCAGTTGGCGGCGGACTTGCGCCGCCGCGCCGTCGATCGTGGCGCCGAGTTTCTTGGTCTGCTCCGGAACCCAGGCGTCTGGCATCGATTCGGCCACGGTCGACAGCAGTTCGTGCGCTTGCCGGGCGCCCTTCAGATCGGCCTCGGCTCGGCGAGCGCGGGCCAGGTCGCCGCGACGCGCGGCCTGCCCGGCGCGCGCCACGAAACGTTCGACGAGCCGGGCCGCGGCCTGATAGAGATCGGCCGCGTAGTCGCGGTAAGCGGGACTGTCGCGATGCGTGCGGAAGATCCGCCGCATTGCCTCGAGTCCCTTATCGGCATTTCCGGTTTGAGAGAATATTCCCTCTCCGGCGTCGCACATGTCGGCGAAAAACGGCACGTCCTGGGTATAGGGCGAATCGGGAAAACGCTCGCGATATTCCTCCAATGCCTGCTTCGCCCGGCTCCATTTGTGCTCCTGATAATCTTCTTGCAGCGCTTGCCAGCGGGTCTCGGGCGCCTTGAGGGCCGCTTGCCATTGGAGATAGCCGACAAGCCCCGCCAACACAACGATCGCGCCCAGCGCGCCGAACTCGAAATGACGCAGCCCGCGCCTTTGCTTCCGGGGCCGCAGATAGCTCTTGGCCGGGCCGCCATCTTTCGGCTTGTTCCTATCGCCGGGCGACGATTTGCGTTCGCTTGCGGAAGCGCCGGTTGGAGAGTCGCTGCCGATGGCGCCCGCGCCAATGGACTCATCGTCGGCCGGCGCGGCGGCCGGATTCGACGGCGCCGCGGCGGCCGTGGGCCGATTGATCCGCACGGGCGGCGCCTCGTTCGAGCCGAAGACTGGCGGCGTCGCGGCGGCTTCCTCGGAAATCTTCGGCGGCTCGATCGTGCGGGCCAGCGGAAGTTGGAATTCCGGCGGCGAGTCGTCGAGGGCCGGCGGCAAATCGGCGGCTGCCTCTGGCTCCGCGGCGGCCGGCAGTTCGGCGACGAACCAACGCCGGCAGAGCTTGTTTTGGCATTGAATCCGTTTGCCGATGGCCTCGGTCCGCAAGTGATAGACTTCGCCGCATTCCGGGCAGGCGACGTCGATCAGCGGGTTACCGAGCGGCATGACGCAAGCGTTCCAAAAACGGCAGTCCTAAAAGTCAAGTTCTAAAAACCAGGCGAGAGCGGCGGCCTTTCGGAAGGCCCAGCGGCGGGCTTGGCTGGTCCGGCTCGCGACCCGGCCGGCCGCTTGCGAGAGATGAAATGCACCTTTTCGATCTGGGCCGCTCCCGCCGCGTCGAGCACCTGGACGACCGTCGTTTGCGTCACGTCGTCGGCCATGTCGAGGGCGATCTCCGGTTGGCCGGCTGTTTGGCGCTGCGCCGCGGCGCGAAGCGCGTGGCCGAGCCCCTCCATGGCCACGGGCGCCCCATTGACCGTGACCGAGCGATCGTCCGTCACGCGAACCATGATGTTTTGCGACGCCAACTCGGCCATCGTCACCGTAGGGGGCGCCTCGTCTTCGCCGCCGAGCGGCGGCAGAGCGAGCGTCTTTTGCACCACGTAGGTCGCGGCGATCATGAAAAAGATCAACAGTTGAAACGTGACGTCGATCATCGGCGTCATGTCCATTTCGGCGTCTTCCGCCGAGGGACGGCGAAACAGGGGCTGGGGCGGCAGAAATTCTTCGAGTTCCGGATGTTCGCCGACCAAGATCCAATCGGCGTCTCGCGGGCCGCGGGCCTGGTCGTGCGGCCCCCAGACGCCGTCTTGCAGGCCCTGGGCGAGCCGCTCGAAGCGCACAGGGCGCCCCGGCCCTTGATCGTCCTCGATTCGCACTCGCCAGTCCGACATGCGCCGCACGCGCCTCCGCCGCTTCAGTGTTTTTCTTCGACGCCGAGCATGACTTTGCCCAGGTTCGAGACCGCGCCCAAACGTTCGACCAACTCTCGCACCTTGATATATCTTGCCGCCTTGTGCGCGCTGATGATGACCTCCAGCGCGTGGTCCGACGCCGCGGCGTTGCCGGCCACTTCGCGGACCAGCGCGTCGAGCGAGGCCGCCGCGTTCTCCGGGCTGACCGCGTCGCCCACGTAGTAGCGCCCTTGCTCATCGACGATGATCGTCTGGCGGCCGGCGGCGTCGATGCCGCGGCCGTAGACCGCCTCCGGAACGGCGATCGGCGCCGGATTCGCCAGGCTGTTCGTGAGCATGAAGAAGATCAGCAATTGAAACGTGACGTCGATCATCGGCGTCATGTCCATCTCGGCCTCCTCGCCGCGATGCTTGGGCCGCCGAACGACCCACGAAGCGGCCTCGTCGACGTCCTGTTCCGGCGCCTCCTCGCCTTCGGGCGCCGATTCGCGGGCCAGGCCCTGGGGCAAGTGGGCGGCCAACTCGGGAACGTCGCCCACGCGGCGCCAGCGCTGTGCGCCCGCTTTGCGCACCAGGTCGTCCGGCGCGATCCGGCCCTCCATCGCCCACGTCATCAGCGTTTTCGCGGTCACGCCGTCGTAAACGCGATCGAGCGCCACGATCTTCAATTCCATCGTCGACTTAGGCATGGCGCGCGACTAGCCCCCGGCCGGCTTCTTGGGCAGCTTCGGCAATAAGTCCATCGCGGCCTGCGCGGCCCGCTGCAATTCAAGCTCGAAGCGATTGACCCGCTCGCGAAACATCGTGTAGGCGAAAATCAACGGGATCGCAATCAGCAGCCCCTCGGCGGTGGTGAACAGCGCCATGCCGATGTCGTTCGAGAGATCGGCCGGATTGACCTTGGTGGCGCTGGCGATTTTTTCGAAAGCAAGGATCATGCCCCACACGGTGCCCAGCAGCCCGAGCATCGGCGCCAGCTTGGCGAAGACCAGGATCAGCGGCAGCAAGAAGTTCAAGTCGGGCAGGATTTCCAATTCGATCAGGTTGCCCATCGCGCTGCGCGTCGCCACTTTCCCCTCGTGGCCGGTTTGCAAGACGGTCGCGAACAGTTTGGGGACCACGCCCGGCTCCTGATCGCAGAGTTGGGCCGCGCCCTCCAGGCCGTCCTGCGCCAACGCCTGGTTCAATCGCGCGAGAAAATCGACCAGATCGGTCTTGGCGTTCATATTCAGCCACAAACGCCACAGCACCACGGTCAGGCTGGCGAGGCTCAGCGCGAGAAACACCACCGTGAAGATCGGCCCGTTCGCCTCGATGATGTGCTTGATGCTCATCTACGACTGCTCCGCTTCCTTAACGCCAAAGAATGCCGCCCGAAGGTTCTTGAGACGCGCGGCGAGAGGCGCCGATCCTAACGCGGCTCCTGCGCGAATACAATCACGTCGTATCCTCCCCCGCGGCGAACGACCTTGAACTCCGTCTTGGCGATCTGATCTTCTCTCAGGTTGGCATAGGAGAGTTCCAATTTCAACATCTTTTCTTCCAGCGCGGCGGGCAGAAAGGCCAGCATGTAGGCGGTTGGCGTCATATTCAGCAAGGCGGCGACGCCGGCGATGGTCGTCGGGTTCTCTTCGAGCCAGTAGAGGCGGTTTTCCTTGTCCAGGTTTTGCACCTGCGAGTGGGGCGGCTGCGACGTGAGGTGCGAAAAGAAGCGGAATTTGTCGTTCGGCAGGGGCAACGCCAGTTCGGCGCCGAGGGCCTCATACTGGGCCAACAGATCTTCGTACGACGTGTGCTCGAAGCGCAGGATCCAGCGGCCGTTGCGCGCCGCCCGGCCGCTGGTGCCTTTGCCTCCTCCGCCGCCGCCTTCGCCCGCCGCAACGCCGGCGCCGCGGGCTCCGGCGCCGCCCGACTGGCCGAGATTCTGTTGCAGCCGCGACTTGGCGCGATCGAGGCTTTGTCGCGCTTGCCGCGCGGCCCGCGATGCGGAACTGGCGGCCGTGGCCGCCTGGGCGGCGAGATCTTGGGCCGTCGGCGCGTCGATGTCGGCCGCCGCCTCCGTCGGCTTGATATTCGTGTTCACGGCTTCGACGGGCATCGTATCTGGGGTCGCATCATCGGCCGGACCTTCGGCGCCGATCGCCGCGGGCGTTTCCGACAGGGGTTGGCCTGCGGCCGGCAATCCGTCGCCCATCCCCGGCGCGGCGTCTGGCTCGTCGCCGACCTGTACCACGTCGACGCCGGGCGGAACGTGTTCCTTCGGCTTCAAGGCGCCCGACATCAGAATCAGCAGCAACACGAGCAACAAGTGCAGCGACAGCGAAGAGACCGACGAGCGCGGGAACTCGCCGTAAGGCGAATAGCGCCGCCAGAACCGCTGCCAGGGCGATAGCTCGGGGACCGCCGCCGGGGCGGGTTCGGCGGACGGGTTTTCGGCGGGCAGCGGGGCGTTCGACGTCATGCTGTTTCAGATCTTCATGGATTTCGGGTGGGACGGCGATTCCCGGCCGTTTTCGGGTCGCGTCATTTTTTGTCGTCCGCCGGGTGTCGCTCGATCCA
>Ga0134126_10013329_pt1 | contig 10386 bp, 8 predicted proteins | sample KB31752_FD_96881 | JGI IMG/M metagenome (GOLD analysis project Ga0134126, IMG submission 96881) | Terrestrial soil microbial communities with excess Nitrogen fertilizer from Kellogg Biological Station, Michigan, USA - KB3-175-2 | ecosystem: Environmental > Terrestrial > Soil > Unclassified ...
CCATTCTTCATCACTCACGTCACTGGGATAACCCTTCCGTTCTTTGGCCATCCTCAGGGTGATGTACTAAAGCCTCCTCCTTGTACAGCTTTTTTATCAACCAAAAGTGCATGACAGGCTCTAGGGGCTCAAGCCCTTCACTTTTTCACGAGCGTCCCATCCTTCTTCAACTGGAATCTCTGCCCACGCCATTCAATCGTGTTCCCGGCGAAGGCACAGAGCCAGATGGCCGTTTGCAACAAGTCTTTGATCGGCACCAGCCAGTGATAACTTTTGGTCTTCGAATCTTGATTCAACCGCCGCTGCAAGTCGCCGCCAATGAAAATCCGCGCCAGGATGAACAGACCACCGATAAAAAACGCGCCTGGAATCATATCAACGTGCACGTCACTAAAGTGCGCCCCGTTCTCCGTCACCGCCGACGCAACTTGGTGCCCGCGTATCCCAAACAATCCAACCACAAACCATACCGACGCCCAAAACCCCGCATTTGACAGAATGCTGAAAAAATACGGCGCTGGCTGGCACACCCGAATCGTCCGCGCCCAACGGAGCTGATGCTTCCACACCGCCCGCCAGTTCATCGGCGCATCCCAGCATTCCACCACCACCGGGCACAACACGATTTTGTGCCCCTTGCGCGCGATGCGATTCCCGAGTTCGTAATCATCCGCCAGGCAATCCGCCAGCGTCGCAAACCCGCCAATCTCCGCCAACTGCGCCCGCCGCGTGAGCATCACCGCGCCCAGCGCGAAATCCAGCGGCTTGAGACTCTGCGATTGCAGCACCTGGCTCCAGAAATCCGCATTGATCGCAATCGCCTCCCATTCCATCGCCAGCGTCGAAGGATTCGCGAGCCGATAAAAACAATTCACCAGCCCGGCTGCGGAATTTTTCAACGGCGCCACCGCATTCGCCAAAAAATCCGCCGGCACGCGCACATCCGCATCACTCACGACGATAATCTCGTGCTTCGCGGCCGTTTCCAATTCCGCCAGCTTCGAAACCTTCGCATTCGCCCCGATCAGCGTCGGGCAAACAACAAGCTGCGTATCGCGTCGCGGAAATTCCCGCATCAATTTTCTGACGATCTCGCAAACCGGATCGCTCTCCGACACGACGCCAAACAAAATTTGCACCTCGCCGCCGTAATCCTGCGCGAACCAGCTCCGCAAGCAATCTTCCGTGGCCGCATCCGCGCCCTTGAGCGATTTGAGCAGCGTCACTGCCGGCGCGAAGGACGTGTCTGCAATGCGCCGATGCAGCGGAAAACGCCGCGCAGCGATCCATTGCCAAATCAGCAAGGCAAAGCTGAGGACCGCGAGCGAACCGAAGATGGCATTCAAAATCACCGCCCGTTCCTAAACACGATGAGCCTCACCCGCAAGCACGGAATTAGAAGTGAAGAAGTGCAACTGACCGAACGGCGGATTAAGCCGGTAAGCAGGGATGTTTCCAAATGCGTCAAAGTTTCTCCCTCTCCCATCGGATGGGAGAGGGTTCAGGGGCTTTCCGCATATCACTGCTCCGCCCATGCTTATCTTGCACCCTCCCAAAGCGAACGTTATCTTCAGCGCATGGCATTGACCGACCTAAACGTCGCGGAAGAAGCGCTCTCGCTTTCTCCCGCCGACCGCGTCGAACTGGCCAAATTATTGATTCGCAGCCTTGAAGGAGACGGCGGCACCGATAAGGAAATGACGGCTGAATTGAATCATCGTCTGCAAGATTTGGTTTCTGGAAAAGACCCCAGGGTGAATTTCGATCAAGTATTCGGCAAGCCCGCGTGAAGGCGATCTTCAGCAGTCGGTTCAAAACGGACCTGCTTGAAGCGGAAAAACGGTGAACCAACGAGCAGCCTACCGCCGTCTCCTTCGCGCCGGACCAAAGAAATAACCACCCCGCACCCGCACCGCCTGCACGCGCCGTTCGTGTCCCTCCGGTTGACCGGGTTTGCCCTCTTCAAACAGCGCCGTGTAGCGATAATCAAAACCCTCCAGCTTCACCCGCTGAATTTTCTGGCTGATGAACCGTTCGATCGATCTCACGTGCGCCGAATCCTCCGCCACCATCAGCGTGAACGCATCCCCCGTCGCCTCCGCCCGTCCCGTGCGCCCAATGCGATGAATATAATCCTCCGGATGATGCGGCACATCGTAGTTGACCACGTGGCTCACGTCCGCGATGTCCAACCCGCGCGCGGCGATGTCCGTTGCCACCAGCACCTCAAAGCGCCCGTCGCGAAAACCCTTCAGCGCCTGTTCGCGCTCGCGCTGCGTGCGATTCGAATGCAGCACCGCCACAGCGTGGCTGTTTCGCTTCAGCAATTGCGCGATGCGGTCCGCGCCGTGTTTCGTCCGGCAAAAAACAATCACCGACTCGTAATGCACGCGGTCGAGCAGGGCCAGCAGCAAATCCGTTTTCTGCGCGTCCGCCACCGGGTAAATCACGTGCTTCACCGTCTCTGCCGGCGTACGGCGCGCGCCGATTTCAATCGTTTCCGGATTGCGCATCGCCCACTTGATGAGCGTTTCGATTTGCGGTGGAATCGTCGCCGAGAACAACATCGTCTGCCGTTCACGCGGGCATTTCTGCACAATGCGCCGCACGTCCGGCAGGAAACCCATGTCCAGCATCCGGTCCGCCTCGTCCAGCACGAGGTGCTGCACGTGCCCGAGATGGCACGTCCCTTGTTCCAAATGATCAAGCAACCGCCCCGGCGTGGCGACGATGATATCCGCGCCTTTTTTCAGCGCTTCATTCTGCCGGCCGTAACCCACGCCGCCGAAAACAACGGCAACCGTCAAATTCGTGAACCGCGCGAAATCGCGAATGGCCGTATCCACCTGCGCGGCCAATTCACGCGTCGGTTCCAGCACCAGCACGCGCGTGCGCGGATCGTGATGCGAGAGTTTGTTCAGGATGGGCAGCGCGAAGGCCGCCGTTTTTCCCGTGCCGGTTTGGGCGCTTCCGATCACATCCCGTCCCTGCAGAATCAAAGGTATCGCGCGAAGTTGAATTGGCGTCGGGTCCGTGTACCCCATCGCTTTTACACCTTGAACAAGGGGTTCAGACAAACCGAGTTTGGCAAATGGCATGAGATAATCTGTGTTGTTACCGAGGAAATGTCCATGCGGGATTTCATACCGGGCATGGCGACCGTGGCGGCGCTGCTGGACCTTAACGGATCGGAAACCACGAATAGACATTCATACACACGAATTTATTAGTGTCCATTCGTGTTCATTCGTGGTTGCTGACACTCCGTGCCGCCTGGATGAACTCCCGCAGTCTGGCATGGTCCTTCCGACCCGGCTCTGCCTCCACGCCGCTCGAAACGTCCACCCCGAAAGGCCGCACCCTCTCGATCGCCTGCGCCACGTTGGACGCCGTCAAGCCGCCCGCGAGAAAAATCGGCCTCCCCAACTTCTTCGCCTCAATCGCCAGCTCCCAATCAAACTTCTCACCCGTCCCGCCCAGCTTGCCCGGCGTGAACGCATCCAGCAGCCACGCATCCGTCGTATATTCCCGCAGCGCGGCCAGCGACTCTGCATCGCGCATGCGAAACGCCTTCATGCTCATCAAACCGAACTGCGCGCAATACTCCGGCGTTTCATTCCCGTGAAATTGAAGCACGTTCAGCCCGCAATCGCCAATCGCCCGCATCACCACATCCTCCGAAGCATCCACGAACACGCCCACCTTCAAAACGAACGGCGGCAATTCCCGAATAACGGCCGCCGCGTCCGGAATCGAAATGCGTCGCGGACTCGGCTCATAAAACATGAACCCCAGCGCATCCGCTCCCGCTTCGACCGCAGCGATTGCATCGGGCGCATTGGTGATGCCACAGATTTTGACTTTGACGCTCATGAACGCCCACAGCATTCCATGGAACTCGCAAAACACAAGCACGGCAGGGACATCGCGCTGCGACGTCCCCGCCCGCGTACTAGCGGGCGGAACCCGCTGCGCCCGATTGCGACGCGCAATTGCGCCGCTGAACGCCGCATCGCCAAAGAGATTTGCACGCGTGCGATTTTCTCTTATCCTCCCATGGGGCTGCCCCCATAGCTCAAATGGATAGAGCAGCGGTTTCCTAAATCAGTGCAAGCAATTTTTTCAGAATTTTTGCTGCCTTTGATTATCGCATATTCCCGCTGATTCCATTGGTCATATTTCACTTTTAACTCATCAGATTTTCGCGGTGAGGTTTGGCTCTGTTTTGCCATTTTTTGCCCTAAAAAACCAAAACGGTATCAGATGCGGTATCAGATTTGACCACCATTTCCAGCAGCAGAAAATGGTGCCCCCGCCCGGAATTGAACCGGGATCTACCGCTTAGGAGGCGGTAGCTCTATCCATTTGAGCTACGGGAGCGAGCCGTCATTCGTTCAGAATAACAATTCAGGAGGCTTTGACAAGCAGCCGCCGCAATGAAAGGAAGCAGGCTGCGGGGGGAGTCACCCGCTCAGAAAACGGTCTTCCCAGCGGTCGCTACAGGTATGTAATCAAGCCCACCACTGTAAGAGAACCCCGTGAGGAAAACAACAAAAGCGATGAACATGCCGAGGAGCAAAAGGCGGGCAAGAAACGATGAGAATCAATCTGAAGAAGAATTAACAAACTTGGACCAAGGTCTCGTCGATTTGAACGGCTTGGCGGCAACGTTCGGATATTGCCGACATAATTTCGCTCGGTTTGGAATCGGGGAATTGTTCCCAAATGATTTTCTGCGCTTTCGCCGTGAGATTGCTGGCCATGTATCTCAGCGTGTGATGTGCGTTGGCCTTGAAATCATCGAGGAGTTGACCTGCCTGCTTTCCCTTCAACAAAACTTCTGTGCTGACAGTTTCTTTGGCGTCAGCCGATTCATCCTGAAACCGTTCGATCACGGCGAATTCGTCTGCCAACCGGCAGAGCAAGATTTCGCTTTGTCCAAGATTCAATAGTTTTGAACAAATCTGCCACCTGCCAATCTCGGCGTACGCTTCTTGATTCACGGGCAAATCGTCCAATTTTTCCAATTGCGTTCTCAAGCTGTTCAGGGAATTGAACTGTCTTGCAATCGAACCAAAGGCGACGCGATAGCTCTTGATCTCGCTCTCGGTGAAATGTCCATGATGATGAGGAACTGAGTATTCAATGCTCTCCCCATTCAGTTTGAGTCCGCCACTTTGTTTATGAATTCCCAAATCGCTGTCCGGCCAGTTTGTTTCCTGACTCGGCGGCACGACAAGCCTGTTTGCCGAGGTTCGTAGCAGTCGCGCCAGTTCGCTCATTGGAACGCCGATTTCACCCCACTCCAGGCGTTCTACGTTGATTTCGCCCATCTGGATGCGTGTAAACAGGCTGAACTCATTCGTGCCCAGCGTTGCCGCGCTGGTATCAGTTGTCAGGAGATTTTGCCTCAATGAATTATGTTTCATTTATAGTTGCCTTTCCCTTTTTGCGAACTTTACCGAAAATCCATACGGCAAGTTGTAATGAATTCGTTACAATTTAAGGTGCGGAACCTAAGCAACCATCTTGCCTCTCTGGGCAATAGCTCGTTTCGCCTCCAACATCATTCATGGTTGGACTCCTTTTGTTTTGGTTCGTGAATCTCGATTGCCTCAATGAATCCCTCGCTCTTTGGAAAGGTGCGCTGTGCTGAAGGAAGAATTCTGATTCGATCAACGGCGAGGCGTTGCAAGGCACCGCACAAGGGTCCGAGATTCTTGCCGGTGACTGTGACGAGACAGTCTTGGAATCGGATTCGGAGTGTCTCGTCCCCGGAATTTTGGATCAGCTTGGCGTGCTGGAAATAGCCGTAGGGAAACAGGTGGGTCTCGCCCGGCTTTTCCACACGCAGGCAATGGGCGCTGGAATCCGTGCTCCAGCAGGTCAAATCCTTTGTCCGCGAGCTTGTTTGTGCCTCACTGTCTGGTCGAAGTTTTGTCTCCATGATGCTCTTCTTTCATTTTGTTTCGATGTTTCCACGCGACGACTTTGAATCAGTCTTTCGATGTAATTGCGAACTGCCGGTGCCAGACCTCGATGCTTCGGCACACCCGGTTCGATGAGTTCGACGGCAAGCTCCCTGTTTCCCAGGCGTGAAACATTTTCCTGCAATCGCAACTTGTCTTGAGTGAAAACCCTGACACCTCTGGTTCCGCGCGAAATCGTGACGAGCCACTGCTGATTGTTTGTGGCCCCTTTGACGGCCGAGTCGGAAAACAGAACATGCTCAACAGTCTTGCCCTGAGAGCCGTACGAAGTGACTGCATATCCTCGAACGAACTGACGATATTCAGCCGGGAGGACTCGTCCGTCTTGGAGACGAATTCGTCCATCCGAGGCCACGTCCTTGACGGAAACCAATTCCCCGTTGACCAATGGTTTACAGTCGCAGGCTTCTGCGTTGGCCTTGAGTTGCAATCGGTCTCCCGATGTGAGTGCCATCTCTACAAGCTGACAAATCGTGAGCCGGTCCAAATGCTTGAGTCTGATTTTCTGAATTTGTTTTTCCGTTTCTATCAGAAGATGCGTCTCGGTTGCTTTCAAGAACTTCCCGCAATCCCCCTTTTTGAAATGGCCAGAATCCCGATTGAACACAATGACTCCTTTATCTGGATAAAACCGCTGGTCGCGCTTTTGGGCATCCGTCAGGTCAATCCGCTCATGGGCCAGGACGGTCGCATCTTCTTTCCCAATCAAACCGGTTTTCCGCAGGCCAATGCGGATTCTTTCATTGATCTCATGAATTTCCGACCAAGTCTGCGAAACGACCACGACCAACTTCTTATGCCGTGCCAGCGCCACGTAGCCCGCCACCAATTGCTCGCGCTGCACATCCACCGTTCGGCATTCGACAATCGCGCCAAGTTGGTCCAGCCGGTCAAACGATTCCGCGTAGTGGCCAGTCTGTGCTTTCCGAACAGCAGCCCGGTATTGTTTGATGCGTTTTCGCTCAGACTTCGTTTCGCCGAGTTTGGGATTCTGCCGTCGAATCCTAGTCAACCGCGCGGCCTCAAGCCCCGAATACTTCTCAATGGCTCGCAGAGCGTCCGATGCCTCGACCGCGCCATGCTGGCGAGTGTCGCCCGATAGAATCACCCGCCCGCCGTGTTGATGGACGAACGTCAGTAATTCGTGCATCTGCTTGCCTCCTATTTGGCCAGCCTCGTCCACAATCAGGACTGAACCGGGAACCATCCGGCGTTTGGTTAGGAATTCAGAGACAGTTTGAGTGTCCCCGAAACTCGATTTCAAATCCAAGGCTTGCTGCCGTTGCGGGGCAATGACCTGAATGGCGTGCCCTGCCGCCACCAGCCCATTGCCGATTTCCCGCAAAGTATGGCTCTTGCCGGTGCCCGCACCGCCGCAAAACAGGGTCACAAAATCTTCTGACCGAAGAATTCTTTCAACCGCCGCCTTCTGATCCGGCATGAGACCGGGAGCAATTTCATGGTCCGCATTGAACGCCGGATGAGTCCATTTACCATCGTGTGCCAAGCAGATGATTTCCCATTCCCGATCCAGAATCTGCCGGATGGTGATTTTTCCGGGTGCATATTCGCTCCGAAGAAATTGACGACGTTCGCTGGCCGTTTTCAGATCATCAACACCAAATGAATGCCCCCGCTGATGTTCCAAGGCGGCGGACCAAAGCTCATGTTCGCGCAGGACGGAATGCCGGTCGAACAGATGGTCTTCCGCCCATTGGATGGCCGTTTCTGCAATGGGAAGCTGATTGACGGGCGTTTCTGGCTTGGTTTGCCCGACCAGCTTGGACAAGGACTCCCGCTCCCATTGGGTGATTTGGCTGGCCCACAGTCGTTCGAGTTCAGACAACCGAATACCGGATATTTTCCGACTCCGTTCAGCTTGGGCGATTTGTGCGCGTAATTCCTTGAGGTTGCCGCCAGCCAGTTCAGGTTTCTCTCGCAGCAGCTTTTCAATCCGCTCATCAATCTCGTTGTGACGTTTCGAGAACCGGGAGCAGAGTTCCTTGTCAACCCCGGCGATTTGAAAATCCCCTCTCGGATAGTTCTCGATCTCATACCCAAAGCGGCGAAGGTCACGCGCGAGTTCGTGGTAATAGACATTCTCCAAGTATTTTCGCGCCTGCAACATTTCGTAATTGGAAAGCGCTTTCCAACGATTCTCGACCGAATCATACGTGGCGTTGAACATGATGCAGTGAGTGTGCAAATGCGGATCAAGGGCGCGTGACGTTTCATGACGAAACAGCGCACAGACCACTTTTCCGGTGAGTCGTTCGGAAGTTCTCTTGCCGTGGTGGACTCGTGTTCCGGCAAAACCTTCCAACTCCTTCGCTGCAATCCGAATCGCCCGATTGTGCGCCTCAATTATTCGCTTGTCCTCGGCAATAAAAGTTTGGATGGACACCGATTTTGGCGGTGAGAACGTAAAGTCGTAAAAGACTCTGCGGTTGGCAACCACTGCCATTTGCTCGTTATCCCACCGCGTTGTTTTCAACCTTTGTGTGAGGGTACCGTCACCGTCGGGGTGTTCGTTCCGGCACAGTTTTAGAAAATCTGCTTCCTTGACGGCACCTGCCAAACCCAGGAGTTCAGCACCTGTCCCAAACCATTCGCCAAGTACCTGATTCTCTTGGCTGTAGTAGTCGCCGAGTTGCAAGTGTTCCTCAAAGTACTTTTCGGCGTTGCTCAGATTGCACTGTGTCTTAATCGTCAGCACGTTTCATATTTTAGCGCGACAGGTCGCGTGAAGTTGTAATGAATTCATTACAAGGTGGAGCAGCGAAGTGCGTTTCAATGATGCCGCATGATCGCGAAGCTGAAGCTTGATTTTTCATGGCACGCCTTACCTCTAACGTTCGTTAGAAATTCTGCTCCCGAAATGGGAACGAGGCGCATCCGCTGCCGCAATGGCGACTCGCGAAATTCGTTCCGAATCGCATCCGAATCTTATCCGATTCGTTCACGAGGCTTTCCCGACATCCAACCGGCCCATCGCCGACCCTGGGGAATATGAATGCCGCAAGCCCATCTGACGAGACGAAGGCCCGCTTTGCGGAACTAGCGCACAAATATGAACGAAAGCTCCCGCGAAAGTTCGCGGAGATGATTCCATTCAAGGAATGGATTCAAGAGCTTCGGGCGAAAGGCGCGTCCTGCGACGACATCCGCATCCTGCTTGCCGACGTGAATGTGAAGGTGGCCAATGACACAGTCCACCGCTTTTGCCGCGATATGCTTGGAAACTGCCGCCGCCGGGAGCGTAAGAAATCTCAGGACACCGCCGCACGACAACCCGGAAATGGAAGTTTACCGCAATTACAAAAAGCTGAATCCGGCTCAGTTGCGCATGGGTTGACCGAGCGGCGAGGGCAAGTCCTCGGCCCTTGGACATCGCGTAAACGCGGCCCCCGCATCGCCGATTCGAAGAATCTTTGACAAATCACGATTATGCAAAAACGAATAAACACCATCATCAATGGGAAGGGCGGCGTGGGTAAAAGCTTTTTCGCCGTGAACCTTGTGCAGTACCTCAAAGACAAGGCGATTCCTCATGCCGCCATTGACACCGACAATGAAAACTCGACGCTCAAGCGATTTCATCCAGAGGCCACTTTCTTGGACATTGAGGATGCCAAGGAAATTGATTCCATCTTCGCCGCGCTCGACACCACCGATTTGGTTGTTTTGGATTGTCGGGCGGCATCCACCGACATTTTCTTGGACTACTTTGAGGAGATGGAGATTTTTCGGCTGCTCGAAAAAGCCGACACCGCGATGACGGTCGTCTCGCCTGTGAATCACGAGACGGACAGCGTGGAGCAAATTCGCAACCTCAGCGAACGGCTGAACACCAGTTGCAATTACGTGATCGTCAAGAATCAAGCACTGTCTGAAAGGTTCGCAAACTACGAGCAGAGCAAAACGCGCGCCCGGTTGGTCGAGCAACTCGGAGCCAGGGAGATTCTGATGCCGAAGCTTTACGATTGGCTGGTTGCCGACCTGAACAAACGAGATTTGACCGTGACCCCGGCCATCAGGCACGAGTCCTTTACCCTTTTCGACCGTCAGCGCCTTTGCAACTGGCAACGCCGCTTCTACGAAGAACTTGAATCAGTCAACGATCTCCTGCTTCTGCCCTCGAAGAAATCGCGAAAAGGGAAGGAAGAATCAAAACCCAAGGACTTGCTTGTATGACCGAACCGGCCAGTTTTGAAAATGCGGTTCTCGAATGGAAGCATCGCCATCGCATTCGTGACGACGATCCCATTCTCGCGGCGTTGGAGTTGCTGAATGTGTTCTTTAAGAACGCGAAGATCGAACTGCCCCCCGACTCCGAGTCGGCCACGCTCGTTGAAGTTCGCGCCGCCATCCAACAGTTGAACCGGGTTGGAAACGA
>Ga0134126_10013331_pt1 | contig 10386 bp, 7 predicted proteins | sample KB31752_FD_96881 | JGI IMG/M metagenome (GOLD analysis project Ga0134126, IMG submission 96881) | Terrestrial soil microbial communities with excess Nitrogen fertilizer from Kellogg Biological Station, Michigan, USA - KB3-175-2 | ecosystem: Environmental > Terrestrial > Soil > Unclassified ...
ACGCCGATCGAGACGGCGGAATGGCGCTTGGCATCGAAATAGCCCAAGGCCGTCCATAGGAACAAGACCATCAGGAGCAGCAAGACAGCGATGACATGCACGAGATGAAAGCCGGTGATCGTGAAGTACAACGAACCATAGACCCCCGACGTCAAATGGAAAGGCTGGCCCGCCCACTCGAATCCTTCCAGCAGGATGAACACGCTGCCGAGAGCCGTGGAAATCGCCAATCCGATCATCAGCTGCACCGAATTGCCCCGATCGATGCCGCGCTCCCCCCACCACATCGTGACGCTGCCGGCGACGAGGACGAGCGTGCCCGGTATCGCCAAGGAGAACTTGGGCATGCCGTGCGGCGGCCACGCGCCTATGGCATGCGATGCAATGTAGAAATAACTGAACAGCAGATAGGCAAACAGCGTCGCCTCGGTCGCGATCACGGTCAGCATCCCCCACCAGCCCGACGCATGATGGGCCTTGCTGCCGACGGGCAATGTGGTTCTGGAGACGCCGACTTCAACCATGACTCATGTCTCGATTTGGCTCAAGGAACGTTGGGGCCACAGCCACGCAATGCTCGCGAGCAAGGTCCCCGCCAGGCACACGCCGAGCAGCCACCAGGAATGCAGCAATGCGGCGACAAACAGCACCGCCAGCGCCAGGGCGAGCAGCAGCGGCGAATACGCATCGGAGGGCATCTTCAGGATCACGTCGGGCTCGGCGTCGAGCGAAGTCGTGCCCATGGTCTCACGCCCTTTGTCGAGCAGAAATCCCTCCCGCGTCGAGCTGCGGTCGCCCTCGTCCTGATGCAGACGGTCTTCCCACAAGGGGTAGCGGCTCGCCACCGTTGGAATCACGGCGAAGTTGTAGACCGGCGGCGGCGAGGATGTCGACCACTCCAACGATGCGGCGTCCCACGGATTATCGCCCGCCGGCTTGCCGCGCCTCAGGCTCATGAATACATTCACGAAGAACAGCAGCACCCCGATCGCGAACAGGTACGAACCCAGCGTGACGATGAGATTCATCGGACCCCAGCCGAGGCCCTCGGGATAGGTGTAAATCCGGCGCGGCATGCCGGCCAAACCGAGAATATGCATCGGAAAGAAACCCACGTTGAAGCCGATGAACATCACCCAGAAAGTCCACTTGCCGAGGGTTTCGTTCATCAGCCGTCCCGTGAATTTCGGGAACCAGTAGAAAATGCCCCCCACCACCGGGAACACATTGATGCCGATGATGACGTAGTGCAGATGAGCGACGATGAAATAGGTGTGGGTCAGTTGAAGGTCGACGGGCACGGCTGCGGTCATGAAGCCGGAAACACCGCCGATCACGAACAGCAGCACGAAACCGGTGAAGAACAGGAAAGCGCTCGTGAATACCGGCCGCCCGGTCCAGATCGTCGCTATCCAGGAAAACACGGCAACCGAGCTGGGAACGACGATGATCATGCTGGCGGCGCTGAAATACGACATGGCGAGGACCGGCAGCCCGGTCGCGAACATGTGATGCACCCACACGCCGAAGCCGAGCACCATGGTCGCCACCGTCGCGAGCGCGACCGGTGTGTAGCCGACCAGCGGCCGCCGGCAAAACGTCGGCAGTCCGTCCGAAACAATGCCCATGGCCGGCAGCACGATCGCATAAACCCACGGATGGCCGAACATCCAGAACAAGTGTTGCCACAGCAGCGGCTGGCCGCCGGCGCTCACGTCGAAAAAATGCGTGCCGAACTGCCGATCCATCCACAGCATGAAAAATGCCAGACTCACCGCCGGCACCGCGAACAGGTTGCCCACCGACGCGGTAAGCGTGCCCCAGATCAGAATGGGCACCCGGTTGATCGACATGCCCGGCGCACGCATGCGCAGCACCGTCACGATGAAATTGATCGAACCGACGGTGGTCGAAATGCCGAGCAGCACCATGCCGAGGGCGTAGACATCGATATTGGGTCCGGGGTTGTAGGCCCGGGATGCGTAGGGTACATAGTTGAACCAGCCGCCGTCCGGTGCCTTGCCGAGCGGGAAACTGACGTACAGGAAAATGCCCGCGAACAGGAACACCCAATACGACAGTGCGTTCAGGCGTGGAAACGCCATGTCGCGAGACCCCAGGAGCAGAGGCCACAGGTAGTTGCTGAACCCCGACAATATGGGAAGCGCATACAGGAAAATCATCGTCACGCCGTGCATCGTGAAAAGCTGACTGTACTGCTCGGATGTCAGCAGGTGCCCGTTGGGCTGCGCCAACTGCGCGCGCATGACCGCCGCCTCGAGGCCGCCGATGATCAGGAACAGGAAGGCGGTCACGAGATAACGCTTGCCGATTTCCTTGTGATCGACGGTCGACAACCAGCCGGCGATTCCGCCGGGTCCCTGCCAACTCCTCTTCAGAGTTTGCGAACTCGGCGATCGATCCGTCGCGCGGGCAATGATCGGCGCACGAAAAGTTTCAACCTCGGCCACGACTCACCCCCCCTATTGCAACGTATTCAAATAGCCGACCACGGCCGCCAAATCCGGGCCGGACACGAGGTGATCCGGCATCTGCGCGCCGGGCTTCAGCGCCTGCGGATCGGCAATCCAGCCGGCAAGATTCCCGGGCGTGTTGGCAAGCACCCCCGCCGCGAGCGTGCGCCTGCTCATGAGATGGGAAAGATCGGGTCCGAGGATGCCTGCCGCATCGCTGCCCCGAATGGAGTGGCACGCGGCACAACGAGCCTGGAAAACCCGTTGCCCCTGGAGCACCGTCGTGGATGCGGATGGCGTCGGTTCGCGCAATTGATCATCCTGCCATGCTCGAAATTCCCTGGGCGTGTCGGCGATGACCTCCAAGGCCATGCGCGCATGTTCCGCCCCGCAGAACACCGCACACTGTCCTCGATATACGCCGGGCTTGTCCGCTTGAAGCCACGTGACATTGGTCTGACCGGGAATGACGTCCATCTTGCCGCCGAGCGCAGGCACCCAGAACGAATGGATCACATCGAGGCTGGCCAATTCGAAGCGCACGGGTTGACCCACCGGAATATGAATCTCATTGGCCGTGATGAACGTGCGCGACGCATCCGGGCTCGTGTACCGAAGACTCCACCACCACTGCGACGCCGTGACTTGCACCGTCAGCGCCGGCGTGGTCGGTGGGCGGCTGATGGCGGCGCTGGTCGCCAGAGTCCAACCCATGCAGGCAATGAGTACGACCGTGGATATGCCGACGCCGGCATAAAGCCACGCCATGCCGCCGCCCTCGCGAGGCACGGCCAGTTCAGAGCCGCCGGACACCCGCCCGGAGCGGCGGTGAAACAGTCCACCGAGCAGCAGCACTGCAATGACCACGATGACGGCGATCGAGACGATACCGAGGCCCCATCCGAGCTGGGTGATCGGATCGCCGGCCGGGCCGTACGTGTGCAAATACGACATGGGAGTCTCGGCATGACTCCATCCCGACAGCGCGCTCAGGACTCCCGATGATGCGAGCGCGCCGCGGACATTCATGGGGAGGATGCCGCAGCCGGTGATGGCGCTTGCACCTCGGGTGCGACGAGTTCGGCGCGCTGTGGGTTGCGCGGTGTCCCATCAACGGAATAGGCACCTCCAAGCGACTCGATATAGGCGACCAGCTTCCAGATCTCCCGGGGCGGCAGCGCGGCACCCCAGGCCGGCATGCCTTGGGCGCGGCCGTCGTGAATGGACCGGTAGATTTGTGCCGGTAAGCCGCCGTAGCGCCAATAGCTGTCGGTCAGATCCGGCCCCATGTTGCCCTTCGCGTCGTAGGCATGACAGCCGGCGCAGTTCATCTTGACGTAGAGCGCCTTGCCCGCCGCGACGGCCTGCGCGTCATCCCCGTAAGGATTCGGCATGGATCGCGCCAGCGCGGCGCTGTCGGTCAGGCCGGCCACATGCCCCATCGGCACGGCGGACATCTCGCCGGCGGAAGGCAGTCCCGTGGTGGGAGGGCCCGAGGCACTGCCGCCCTCGGAATGGCTGCAGGCGCAAAGCATCAGGCTCATGGTCATGAGACCGGCTGGCACGATTCGCATAGGCATGGCGGCCCTCACGGCTTCCCTTGATTCGCGTTCGCGGGGGGCGCCGCCGCGTCGTCGACAGCGGCCGGCTCGGCGGACTGGGCGCCGACCGAGTCGCCATGGATCGAGAAGACGTAGAGCGTGCCGCCCGGCGCCGGGAAACCGCTCATGGATTTGTCCACGCGCATGGTCGCAACGCCGCCGATTCCACTATAGATGGCGATGTATTGGCGATGATCGGGACCCAAATAACTGATCGGTTGACCGATCACGCCGGAGCCCAGTTTCTGCGACCACAGGATCTTGCCGCTGCGGGCATCGACCGCGCGGAACCAGCCATCGGCGGTACCGTAGAATACGACGTCGCCCGCGGTTGCCAGCGCGCCGCTCATGGTCATGAACCGCTCCTTGATCGCCCACATCTTTTTTCCGGTCGCGGGGTTCCATGCCATGAATTCGCCCAGATTGCCGCCGGGCGCCGCCTGACGCTGCATCTCCATGCCGTCATAGGGCGTACTCGCGATGTAGCCGACCTCATGATCGGTGAGATCCATGCAGAGGTTGAAGATGCCGGCATAGACCAGACCGGAACGGGGAGACGCCGCCGCCGGCTGCCAATCCTTGCCGCCGATGTCGGGCGGGCAAAGATTGTCGATCTTGACGCCGGGTTTGGGCTCCTTGTCCTTGTTCACGATCGGCCGGCCTGTGGTCATATCGAAACCCGTTGACCAGTTCAAATACGCAAAAGGCGCCGCGACCAGCACCTCGCCGGTGGTGCGATCGATCGTATAGGCATAGGCATTGCGATCGAAATGCACCAGCACCTTGCGCACCCGGCCCTTGATCGGCAGATCCATCAAGATGTCTTCGTTGACCGCGTCGTAATCCCACTCATCGTGCGGTGTCGTCTGATACGCCCAGCGAGCCATGCCGGTGTCGGCGTCGCGCGCAAAAATGGTACTGGCCCACAGGTTGTAGCCCGGCCTTTGCACGGGTACGCGCGGACTCGGATTGCTGGTGCCGTAGAAGATCAGATTCGTTTGCGGGTCGTAGGATATCCAACCCCAGACGGAAGCGCCGCCGTGCTTCCACATGCCGGCGGGCCAGGAGCTGACGCCGAGGTCCTCGCCCTTCATCCATCTGTAAAACGGTTTGAAATCGGCGCCGATCAATACTCGTTTGTCGGAACCGGTGCTGTAGGCGCGCCACAGCTCCTTGCCCGTGCCGACATCGAGTGCCGCGATCCATCCCTGCACGCCCATTTCGCCGCCGCTGTTGCCGACGAACACCTTGTTGCCCACGATGAGCGGCGCCATGGTCATGGTGGCGCCCGTTTCCACGTTGTCCATCTTGATTCGCCACACTTCCTTGCCGGTCTTGGTGTCGACCGCAACCGTGTGATCGTCGAGCAGGTTGTAGATCAGTTTGCCGTCGGCGTAGGCGATGCCGCGCGTCACGGCGTCGCAACACGCTTTGCCGATCGCCAGCGGCGACGGATTGGGTTTGAATGTCCACTTGATGGACGCTCCTGGCTTGGTGAGATCCAGGGCGTAGGCCATGTCCGGAAACGGGGTGACCAGGTACATGGTGTCGCCGATCACCAGCGGTGCGGCCTCGTGACCATGCAAGGTGCCGTCGCTGAATGTCCATGCGACCCGCAGTTGAGCCACATTGCCGGAGTTGATTTGATCCAGCGGGCTGTAACGCGAATTGGCGTAGTCGCGAGCCTGGCTGCGCCATTCGCCGGCGGGATCGTTCGGCGCAAAATTGATCGTGGCACCCGACAAATTATTCGCGGGGACCGGCGGCGTTGCCGCGGCCGCCGGCCCGTCGGCAGCCTGCGACGGATGCCCGCATTCCAGCAGCCCCAAGAGCAGTGCGCCTGCAAGGGAAAGACCCGATTTCCGAGGTGATTGCATTCGGGCGAAGTTCCTCATTCTGACATCACTCCCGCGCGGCCGGGCACGGCATCCGTGTGCAGACCCGCAACATAATCCGCGACTTCGGTAATCTCATCGTCGGAGAGCTTTGCAGCCACGCTTTGCATCATGGTGTTGGTGCTGAGACGACTGTCCGAACGGAACGCGCGCAGCTGTGCGGCCAGGTAGCGCGAGTGCTGACCCGCGAGCCGCGGAAACAGGGAGGGAAGTCCGGCACCATCCAAGGCGTGACAGGATGCACACGACGGCACGTTGGTCGCGGCGATGCCCTCGTCGTATATCACCTGGCCCCGCCGCAACGCGCTCGCATCGGCCGTATCGTTTGCGTCGCCCCGCGGGATCTGCCGCGAGAAATAGTCGGCGGCATCGCGCATGTCGGCGCCGTTCAGATTCATCGCAATGCCGCTCATGACGCCGACGCGGCGCTGCGCCTGGAACCCGGCCAGCTGGTTTTGCAAATAGGCGCTCCCTTGACCGGCGAGGGAGGGCACACTCGGGTCGGTGCTGTTGCCGCCCCTGCCATGACAGGCCTCGCAGACATGCGTGACCAGCTCTTGCGCACCGCCCGTCTCGCCGCCGCGCAACTCGCCGCGGGGCAACTCGCCGGCGAGCGCGGACAATCCCTCCGCACTGAGCAGGGCAATCGCAAGAATCAACATACCGGGCGCCGGCTGCTTCATGCCCATCATGGATTCCCGCGATTCAAGGGTGCGTCAGGATGAGCAGTCGGCGTCGCATCGTGCGACGGCCGGTCGGCCGGTTCAATGTCCTTGCGCACCGCGGCCACCGCATCCGCATCCACCAGCGGCGCGCGATTGCCCCAGGCGCGGCGGGCATAGTTGACGACGTCGGCGATCTCACGGTCATCGAGCTTCCAGCCAAAACCCGGCATCGCAAGACCGGTGGGTTTGGCTGAGGGAGCGGCCATGCGCGCGCCCGCGAGCACCACATGGATCACCGTACCGGGATTGCCGGCCTGAACCGCTGCGCTGCCCGTCAGCGGCGGAAAGACATTGGCGATGCCGCGACCGTCGGTTAGGTGGCAGGCGGTGCAGTTGTCGATGTACAGCGCTTGACCGCGCGCCAGCGCATCGGTCCCGAGCTGCGCCGTTTTCGGCCGTGATTCGACGGGGCCATGGGGGCGATTTTTCAGATAAACCGCGATGGCATCGAGATCGGTCTCGGTAAGGTACTGGGTCGAATTCGTCACGACGTCGGTCATGGGCCCCGCGGCGGCCGATTTCGCGTTCGAGCCGGTTTTCAGATACTCGACGATTTCGCCCGTCGACCAGCCGCCGACCCCATCACGAAGGTCGCCGCCGAGACCCGGTGCGGCCCAGTGCAGTCCCGCATTGCCGCCTTTGAAAGACTCATGGTGCTTGGTGCCGCCCAACCAGTTGTCCGGCGTGTGGCATGCGCCGCAATGCGCCAGCCCCTCGACCAAGTACGCGCCGCGATTCCACTGGGCGGATTGCGCGGCGTCGGGCTGGTACTGGCCTTCGTCGAAGAACAGCAGGTTCCAGCCGGCCAACTCACCGCGCCAGCGCAGAATCCACGGCAATTGATTCGCCTTGTCCTTTTGGATGACCGGCGCGACCGTATCCAGATACGCCTTGATGGCGTCGACGTCGGCACGCGTGACTTTGGTGAACCACGGATAGGGAAAGGCCGGATACAAGTGGCTGCCGTCCTGGCTGATCCCCGCATGCATGGCCTCGTAGAAATCCTGCTCGGTCCACCGGCCGATGCCCGTGTCGCCATCGGGCGTAATATTGACGGAATAAATCACGCCGAACGGCGTCGGGATCCCGCGCCCGCCCGCAAACGGTTTGCCGTTCTCGTCGGTATGACAAAACGCACAATCGCCGGCGCGGACCAGATACTCGCCGCGCGCCACTGCGTCGGAGGGAATAGGTTGCGCAAATGCCGGACCGGCCGCAGCCAGCGCCGCCGCGATGGAGCCGACCATGGGCAGCGTGAAGCGTCGTGGGTGCATCACGTCCATGGTTACCTTACGCCTGAACCAGCGGGCCTGGGCTCTTGAGGTAGCGGTTCTTGATCGCATCCGCAGCCCAGTAGGCAAGCGCAGCGACGGTTCCGGTGGGGTTGTAACCGGCGTTCTGCGGAAACACGCTCGTGCCCATGACGAACACATTGGGCACGTCCCATGACTGCAGGTATCGGTTCACCACGCTGGTTTTCGGGTCCGCACCCATCGCGCAGCCGCCGGTGTTGTGCGTGGTCTGGTACGGAACGATCGAGTAAGGACCGACGCGCGGCTTGGCGTGGAATGAGCGAGGTTTCATCGCGTGTGCGATCAACGCGGCTTTATCGGTGAGGAATCCCGACATTTTGATCTCATTGGGGTGGTAGTCGAAGGTCAGGCGCAGCAGCGGGTCGCCGTAGATGTCCCGATAAGTCGGATCGAGATCGAGGTAGGAACCGCGGTAGCTCATCACGCTGCCATGGGTGGCGATGGAGGCACTCTTCAGGTAGTTATCGGCCATCGCCCTCTTCCAACCGGAACCCCATGTCGGTGCATCGGCCGGCAACTGATGCTGCAGGATCGGCCGGCCCCCGGTGGTCCACAAGGCGATATAGCCCCCGCCGATGAAACCTTCGGGACCATGATCGAAATTATCGCCGTTGAATTCGTCGATCGCCTGGCCGAGCGCGCCGGCACCCATGAAGGGGTTCATGATCTCATCGAGGAACACATCGACCGCGGAGGTGATTTGATAGGCGTAATTTCGCCCAACCACTCCCGTGTTCGTCTTCGGATCGTAGGGGCGGCCGATTTTCGAGAGCAGCAACAACAACGCGTTGTGTTGCGCCCACGCGCAGCAGATGACGAGAGAAGCGGGCTGCTCGAATTGCCGGCCCTGCCCATCCACGTACGTTACCCCGGTTGCCTGTTTGCCGGCGCCGTCCAAATTGATGCGCGTGACGTCGCAGCCCGTGCGCAGGGAAAAATTGTCCCGCTCGAGCAGTACCGGGAGAATCGTTGTCTGCGGCGATGCCTTGGAATAATTGCCGCAGCCGAACCACTCGCAATATCCGCAATAGGTGCACTGCCCCATTTGCACACCGAGGGTATTCTTGTAGGGCGCCGATGTGTTCGCAGCGGGGCATGGAAACGGCTTGAAACCGATCTCCTTCGCGGCCTTGTCGAACAGCACGGTCGGATAGCTGCGCTTGAGCGGCGCGAGCGGATAACCGCGCCGGCGCGGACCTTCAAACGGATTTCCGCCGGGCTGGATCTGGCCCTGAATGTTCCCGGCGGCACCGGATATGCCGCACAGGTAATCGAAGGCGTCGTAGTGGGGTTCCAAGTCGGCGTAGGTGACCCCCCAATCCTGGATGGTCATGTCCGCCGGAATGAAGCTTTTGCCGTAGCGCTGCTCGGTGTGGCTGCGCATCACGAAATCTTCCGGCAAGAAGCGCCAAAGCTGCCCGTTCCAGTGGACACCGGCACCGCCGACACCGACCCCCGGAAGAAATGAACCGAGATGGCGCATGGGCAATGCGGTCTGGTCCGACGAATTTCGGAACGTGAGCGTATCGCGCGCCGGCTCCTGGAAGAGCCCATCCCGAACAGCGTAACGCAGTTCGTCCTGGATCTGCGTGGTCGCGAAATCCGGCACCGTATCGCGAAACTTGCCGCGCTCCAGCGCGAGCACCTTGAGGCCGGTGCGCGTCAGTTGCTCGGCGAGCAGGGAGCCGGTCCAGCCAAAACCGACCAGCACGATGTCGACGGGCTTGAGCGGATTCGCCATGGTCAACCTTTGCGCAGCAAGGTTCCGTCGCGGCCGAGAATGCCCACGGTCGGCAGCGTATAGGGCTTGCCGTATTGCTCGATCTCGTTGACGTAGTTGTAGCGAGGACCCGGAAAGCCGATCAATTTCCAGCCGGCGAAATGACGGTTGCCGCCGTACATCGGATCGGCGAGGAACCCTTCGACCGTGTTATTCCACAGCACGGAGAAGAAGACTTTGGCGGGCACGTCGGTGAGCTCGATCCCTCCGCCCTCCAATCCGTGCAGGACGTCGTCCTGCACGGCTCCGGGTAAGGTGTCGAAGCGATTGCCATGATTCGTCCGGCACCACGCGTTTACGTCGCGAATGGCCGTTTGATAGAGCTCACCCGGCGTGAGTTTGAGCTGATAGCCCTGCTCCGGGACCCCCGCGGCCCACGGACCCTGCATATACCATTTCTCCGCGCGCCCGAAGGGTCCGGCGAGCTGGCGGTCGATAAAGACGACCACCGCCGCACCCTTGGCACCGAGGCCGTCCTCCTCGTCCGGAATCAATCGTTGCGTCGCAGCCTCGACGAACATCCATTCCTCGGGCTTGAAGAACATCGACGCAGGACTGTCCGCGTACGCCTCAGCATGACCGGATGCATGCGGACTGC
>Ga0134126_10013332_pt1 | contig 10386 bp, 6 predicted proteins | sample KB31752_FD_96881 | JGI IMG/M metagenome (GOLD analysis project Ga0134126, IMG submission 96881) | Terrestrial soil microbial communities with excess Nitrogen fertilizer from Kellogg Biological Station, Michigan, USA - KB3-175-2 | ecosystem: Environmental > Terrestrial > Soil > Unclassified ...
CTATTATTGCCTGGATCATCATCTTTTGAACACATCCCACAGATACAACTTAAGCTTATGAACAGCCATGCAATGTTTAATAAAGTTGATTTCATTTTATTTTTTTTAATAGTGAACCATATGAAATTACTGCTCTGTGGTTCTTGTCTCACGAACCTTCTAAAATCCCGTCCACCTTTTTACAGATGGATAAGATTTTAAACTATTTTTTTATTCTTTCACAAATTTCTGATTCTCGTTTATTGAATTTCCTTTCAACCAAAGATTGTAAGTTCCCTTTGGAAGATTGGATATATCAACAGGAAACGAAGTGGTTCCATTCAGAGAAATTTTTTCGTCTTTTATTTTCCTTCCTGTCATATCTATTATTTGTAGCGTGGCATTTTCATTGGCGCCACTTATCTGCACATTCAACATATTTTTTGCAGGGTTAGGGAAAATTTGAAGCGAACTATTTTTGCTATCCATTTTTATAGCAACTATTTTGCTGTAAGTAAATTTGCCATCTGCATCAACCATTTTTAAGCGATAGTAATTGATGCCTGTCAATGGCTGTTGATCTGTATAAGAATAGTTTTTTATTGAAGAACTGCTTCCATCAGAATTTACCTGCCCTATCGCAGTAAAATTATTGCCATCGTTGCATCTTTCTATTGCATAAAACGAAGTATTGATTTCGGTAGCTGTTTGCCAGTTTAATTGCACGGAATTATTATTTTTCTTAGCGATGAATGAAATAAGCGTTACCGGTAAGGCAGAAGCGGAAGAAGAAATGGAGAATGGAGAAAAGCTCGTAATTCCATTTCTGCTAAAAGTAAAAGGCCCCAAACCTGAGGCTGCGCCTGCTGTTCCCGGATCCCATGCACCGGAGGTATAATGGTTGAGATAAACATGGCTTCTGTCAAAACCTGTTAATTCATCAGTGGCATTCCATTGTAAAGTGATATCTACATTTGAACCACCCGGAGTTAATTCACTGATGTCCCAGGTTTTATTTACTACTTGCGTTGTAACAGAATCTCCCGAAACCCCATTTGACAAAACCCCATTTTTTACATTCACACCAAAATAGTCATAAGTCCCGTTGTTGACAATGGTTACCGGATTCGTTAGTGGAAAGGTAACCGGCGCGGTTCCGACAGGCATATAAAGGCTTCCGTTCCCATTAGCAAAAATTTTAGGTATATAAAGTGGATAATTATCAATTATAAAATTGTAGTCTTCCAAATAGATGCTGTCTCCACCTTCTACACGCAAAGCGTTAATTTTTGAATTAGCTGTCAGATGCATATTTACATTGTTGGATATAGTAAACTGGCCATTAAAAATTCCCGGGCTTCCAAACGTATGGTACGAGGTAGTGTTGCCGGTCATGCCAAATACTCCGGCTCCCCCAACATTATTAATAGTTCCTGAATTATAAAAGTTGCCTGTAAACAAACACAATCCTGTGCCAACATTTACTGTAGTTCCGTTATTAATAAAATCGTTGCAAAAAAAATAAGGATTTGCAATAGGATTCACTGCATTGACTGGTAAAAGCACATTGTCGGAATTTGCCGGAACACCTTGTGGAAACCAATTATCTATATTGGACCCATCACTGCTTATATTGCCTGTCCATATTTTTTCCGGAGCTGTATATTTATAAAGACAAGGATCGTCTATGCCATCACCGTTAGCATCAAACGAAGCTGCAAAATAAACTGAATTTCCTGACACAGTTATCAGGGAAGGATTAGAAGATAAGTTTGGCCCTGGGTTTATATTGGCAATTTCAACTACATGGGTAAGCCCATCTGCAACCCATAACTCGTTTCCGGTTGCCGCACTGCTGGCTGCGCTGAAAAGAAGCGTATTATTCTGAACATTGATATTTGAAATATTACTTCCCGTCGTTCCTGGAAATATATCCTTCGCTATAAACAACGACCCATCATATTGATTTAATTCATCGCCTATACCGGCATAACTTGAATTATCAGTATAATATAATTTATTGTTTAATACGGTTAGATTGTTTGGATTGGAACCGACACTTCCAACATACTGATCCAGCACCATGCCTGTTCCACCGGCCGTTCCATCTGTTTTCCAAAGCTCTTTTCCATTGATACTATTATTTGCCGCAAAAAACAATCCAGTGGAAGTAGCCGCATAAGAAGGAAAAAGATTGTCTGAGTTGAACGAAGTTGAAATTTGTTTTAATGCTTCTGTCCCCACATTTGTTCCATCACTTTTCCATAAGTAATCACCATAAGTGGAAGAAATAGTAACAAAATAAATGCTATTATTGAATGCCATGAAATCACTTGCAAAACCGTAATCCAGGCCGAGATCCTTTACCTGGTAGGTTCCTATAGTGGTTCCATCTGTGCGCCATATTTCATTGTTATGTGTTGTTCCGTTTGTAAGTTCAAAATATACGATGTTACCGATTGTTTTAAAATAAGTAACGCTATTAGGGTTTAGAGCGTCTGAACCAAAATCATATATCATCGTTGTTCCGCCTGGTGTTCCATCTGTTATACCTAGTTGCGAATGTGCACCATTAGCATAAGCGCTATAAACAGCAATGTTTCCTAAGGCAACAATATTTGTAACAGCTCCACCGCTAAAAGCTGTCGTAAATATTTCCAGAGGAGTAGTTCCCGATTCTGTTCCATCGCTTACCCATAATTCCCCATAACCGGATTCATTGTCTCCTGCAAATACGATTTTATCATTTCCTAATGGTGTGAGCAGGGTTGCTTCTTTGGTGTTAGTATTGGTGTATCCGGGAGAGTTCAGAATTAATTTAGTCGTTCCAGCTTGAGTTCCATCGGTTACCCATAATCCCCATAAATTGGAAAAGTGCTTGTTATTATCAATTGTATTAAAAAAAGTCTTTCCCGCTTTTGTCGCTACGATTTTTTGAATGCTTCTACTCGGGCCGCCTGATATCGGGCTTTTCAATAACAAAGGGTTTTGAGAAAAAAGCGAGTTTGATATTAAACAGAAAACTGCAATAAAAGTTTGCTTACTGTGTCTCTGTAATTTCGGAAAAAGTAGATTCTTTTTCATTGTTGAAAAAATTGAATGGTTTTAAATTTTTCCTATTTCATAAAATCAATAAATACATTATTAAACTTACATTGTAGCGTGTGGATATCAGAAGTAGAACCTGTTCCGCTTTGCCAATACATGATATTAAAGGTGGCATTGCCACTCATTTTATAGCGGTTTACTACAGTACCTATTGATTGAAAAAAATCCATTTTCGTAATGTTTAAAGTGGAACTTTCCAAACCCTGATAGCGGGTAGAATCGAATAAAGCACCTGAAGATGTATAAACATAATACCAGCATAATCCTTTCTTAAAATCAATATCCATATTGTAAATACCCGGGCCGGGTACTGGCGGGAAATCTTTTAAAAGAATACTCATTGATTCTTTCCCTTTTGGGTTTAACGCTTCCGATACAAATCTTGTATCCCCTGTGTTTTCAAAGGACCATGTCATAAAATGAATATTGTTAACGCTGTCTAATATCCCCACATAAGCAGGAGTAATATTAGTAGCTATCCATTTTTGAAATTGTGGACGTTTATTTTCCCCATGGAAATAAACCAGCGAAGGTGCGTCATCGAAATACAGCCAGGTGTCTTCCGGTTTTAAAACCGGGTTGTTAGGATTGTTACTATTGCTATCATCGCTGCCACTTTCATCGCCTTTTGAGCACATACCACAGATGCAACTAGTAGCGATAAATAAGAAAGCGAATTTTAATAAAACAGATTTCATTTTTATAAATTTTAAGGTTATTATCCTGGGACGCTATAAAATAGAAATTCACCGAAAAAGTTTGTTTACTGTCAGATATACGATTTCTAAAATCTCACTCCCAACCCAATCGTAAACCGGTATCCCGCCCATGGCCCATCTAATTTTAATGAAGCGCCATTAGCGTTTACGTTTACCGTTTTATTGGTTAACGGAATATCAATATTATCAAGGTTTTCTCTTAAACTATTTTGCTCATCAGGCGATAAAGACTTTGACGAAACGCCACTGAATTCGCCTTTACCTGAGCCATAATGCGGGCCGAGAAAACTTATATCAAGCACAACATGTTTTCCCAATGCGTTTTGAAAACCCATTGCCAGGCCATAAGTATTGCTGGTAAGCTTACCCGACATTTTTATGCTTTGGTCCGCATCGTTGTCATCAGTATAAAACACATTAAGGTCATTGGAAGTAAAGGAGGCATAGCGATAAAAAGGAGCAATATAAAATCCCCGGCCATACCCTTTTTTGCTCAGGTAAATTCTTACTTCGGGAGTGATGGCATAATTACTCATTCTAAAATCTTCAATTGTTTTTTTTGTATTAACATCGCCATCGTCCACTAATTTTAAAATACTGCTCTTAAAAGGAACACCGGTTTCAGGCATGATTCTGTACTGAATTGCCACAGAAAATTTTCTGTTCAATACTCTCTCATATTGAATTGAGTAACTTTTAAAGAGCAGCGGGGTCAGATTTATCTTAATAAGATTGTGCGGTATTTGTTGTTTTACTGAAGCGCTTTTACTTTTGGCCGGAACACTATCAACAAGTGTACGCTGCTTGTTCAAAGAGTCATTAATAGCCGTTGAATCAGTCTGTGCGTACAGGTTCAAAGTAATGCTCATAAGCAATACTGCGGTAAGGAGGGTTGTTCTTGATTTCATAAATGTGTTACTTTTTAGTGAGAAATAATTTGTTCAGGCGGATAGATAATTAATAGGATTTATTTATAGTTTGCAACCGTTTATGATCAGATAGGCTGCAATTGCAACCTGAATCATGAACCAGCAATTTTGCTTAGAGAACTTCATTGTTTTTTGTTTAAAAGAAATTCCCGGCTGCTAAGTTTGTTTTTAGATACAATCACTTCAAAGCGCTTATTCACCGTAAACCTCCACATTCAATAAACTTCCACATAGGTGCCATTCCCCCTTTCCGTCAGGGAAATTTCCCGCATTTGTGTTAACGCAATTATTTATTTATTGCTGATAATGGAAAAGAAGTCGTTACAAAGGAAGAATTGGAAAGGATGAATATTGCCTGAAAACAAATGATATTCGTTTTCAAATGTAAATGGCATGCAGACCTAAAAAAATAGCAATTTCTTGTCATATTTTTGTTTTTTTATAATAGATTTACATTGTGTTTATTGTTAATGTTTAAATATCCTCCGCGAAAAAATTTCTAAATATCCCTGATAAGCCAATTAAAATATAATTGGAATGGCAAAAGCGAATACTTCCTGGTTAAAGTACATAGTCGGCCTGCAGCAGCGCTCATTTTCTAAAGAAGAACTTGATTTAGAGGGAATAGAAAAAATAATTGACATCGGGCAAATTACCTCGTCTGTGTTCAATCACAGTATTCCCTGGATTTATCTGCTCGATTATACCAGTGGCAATTACATGGTGGCTTCCGAATCGTTACAGGCGATGCTGGGATATAAAGCCGAGGACTTCCTGGCTGAAGGTTTAAATTTTACATTAGAAAATTATCAGCAAAGCCATCTAAGAATTTTTAATGAAGAGATTTTCCCCGATAGATTGAAATTCCTTCAAAAAATCCCCTACGATCGACATGCTGATTATATTTTCAGTTATAATTTTCAATTCAAAAACAGGAAAGGCGAATACATGAACCTGCTTCAAAGAAACCGTTTTATAAAAAGTGACGCAAACAATAATCCTTTAATGAGCTTCGGTGTGATTACCAATGTGAATCATTTTAAATCTGACACTCCCATTATACAGGTAATAGAAAAAATCAATTCGTCAAATACCCTGGAAGATGTAGAAACAGTTTTCAAAAAATCTTATTATCCCAATAAAGAAGACAGCCTGTTTACCCGGCGGGAAAAGGAACTATTGCCCTACCTGGCGGCCGGATTGTGCAGCAAAGAAATTGCCGATAAATTATACATCAGCGAATATACTGTAACGAATCATCGGAGAAACATGATGATGAAATCAGGCAGTAACAATATAACCCAGCTGGTTTGTTTCGCCTTGATGCACTGCCTTATTTAATCTTATTTTAAACTTATCCATAAGTTTTACTTTCATTATTTGAAAGCATCTTTTGCAAAAGAAGACAAATATTCATTAAAAGTTGTTTTACTGTCTATATTTACCAGGTGGCCGGCTTTTTCTATTAACTGGATTTTATTTTTCCAAAGATTAAATCCTGCGTTTTGCAAATAAAGAGGCTGTACAATGGCTTCTTCTTTTCCATACACCAAAGCTAAAGGCAATAGGGATTCTTTCAGGGTTTCCACTTCATCAGTATAATCACTTTCGGCCAAAACCTTTCCAATAATAAGTCGGAAATTGGGATCCGTGTTTTCATAATCTTCCGAAAAAATCCGGATATCTTTTTCAGACGGATGGTGCATTACATAACGGGCATAACCATTTAATTCATCTTTTGTAGCTTTTGCCGATGTGAGCAGGTGCGTGTAGGGATATGGTTTTAATAAAGACGTTACCGGAAAGTTTTTGCCCAATAAACTGGGGCCTGCCATAAAAATACCCTTACATCCTTTTAAATTACCAACCGATTCCGCAACAATATTGCCTGCTAATGATAACGTCACCAAAATATATTCTTTCAACTGTAGCTGTTCAATAATCTGCACAATTGTTTTCCCCAAACCTTTTAAAGAATAACCTTCAGCATTTTTTAATTTGCCCGATTGCCCATGGCCCGGCAAATCAAAAGCATACAAGCAAAAATTTTTGCGCAGTTGCTCATCGGCAAATTGATGATACCAGGTTTGGGAAGAGATGGAAGCGCCATGTATAAAGATGACAGCAGGGCTTTTGGAATCACCTGATTGTTGAAAAAAAATATCGGTTTCGTTCGCTTTGAGAAAAGAAGTAATCATTGAAAAAAAGTTAGTTATACAAATAAACAAATTTTTTACTCAAGTATATTTGCACATTTCCCTATAGATTCGAAGAAATACTGAAGGGGATTGTTCATTTGCTATAAAGCTATTATTTCTTAAGTCGTTTGAATCCGTCCAACCGTCAACCACCAGATAGAAATCACGCTTATTTATTTGCGTACTGGTAATATTTTTAAGTCGCGCTTCTGTGAGGAACCACTGCCTGAATCATTCAGCCAGAAAAAAAAGGCCATCCTTTTCAGGACAGCCTTTTTATCAAAAGTTATTAAAATTGAAATTAATCTTCCACTTTCACTTTTCCTTTCTGCTTTGCTACCACTTCTTCTGCGATATTTGTTGGAGCCGGTGCATAATGGCTGAATTCCATCGTTGAAGTAGCACGGCCGCTCGATAGTGAACGCAACTGAGTTACATAACCAAACATTTCACTCAAAGGAACTTTTGCTTTGATCACCTGTACACCATGTTTGGTATCCATGCCTTCCAGCATTCCGCGACGGCGGTTCAAATCACCTGTTACATCTCCCATATATTGGTCAGGAGTAAGCACTTCTACCTTCATGATTGGTTCCAATAAAACAGGTTTTGCTTTGCGCCCTGCCTCGCGATAACCTTGCTTAGCACACATTTCAAATGATATTGAATCAGAATCCACCTGGTGAAATGATCCATCAAATACGCGCACTTTCATACTTTCCATCGGGTAACTTGCCAATACACCTGTAGTCATTGCAGACTCAAAACCTTTTTGAATGGCAGGAACAAATTCCTTAGGGATAGAACCTCCAAATAATCCATTTACAAATTGGAAATTACCTTTTCCTTCCTTCAAAAACTCTTCATCAGCAGGTCCTATTTCAAAAACGATATCAGCAAACTTACCACGACCACCGGTTTGCTTCTTCAGCACTTCACGGTGTTCAACGGTTGTTCTGAACGCTTCTTTATAAGCCACCTGCGGCGCGCCCTGGTTGATCTCTACCTTAAACTCACGCTTCAAACGGTCAATAATAATTTCCAGGTGCAACTCGCCCATTCCACGAAGAATGGTTTGTCCTGTTTCTTCATCTGTATTTACACGAAGTGTTGGATCTTCTTCTACCAGTTTGGAAATAGCCAACCCCATCTTATCTACGTCAGCCTGAGTTTTAGGCTCAATAGCTATTGCAATAACAGGTTCAGGGAATGTCATCGCTTCCAACACAATCGGATGGTTTTCATCACATAAGGTATCTCCTGTTTTGATGTCTTTAAAACCAACTGCTGCGCCAATATCACCCGCATGAATAGAATCTACCGGGTTCTGTTTATTAGCATGCATCTGCATGATCCTTGAAATTCTTTCATTTTTCCCGGTACGGGCATTTAAGACATAAGAGCCTGATTTAAGCGTTCCGCTATATGCCCTGAAGAATGCCAAACGTCCTACAAAAGGATCGGTGGCTATTTTAAATGCCAATGCACTAAATGGTTCTTTTACATCGCAATGGCGAACTTCTTCCTCGCCCGTATCAGGATTGGTTCCTTTTACAGCTTCAATATCCATCGGCCCTGGCAAATAACGAACAATCGCATCCAATGCAGCCTGCACACCTTTATTTTTAAAAGATGAACCACACATCATGGGGATAATAGATAAGTCTATCGTTGCTTTACGAATCGCCTCGTGCATTTCATCTTCTGTGATGGTATTCGGATCATCAAAAAATTTCTCTAATAATTTTTCATCATATTCCGCAACAGCCTCTACCAAATGCTGTCTCCATTCTGCAACATCCTCTTTCATATCATCAGGAATAGGCACTTCTTCAAAAGTCATTCCCTGGGTAGCATCGTCCCAAACGATTCCCTTCATCGTAATAAGATCAACTACGCCTTTGAATTTCTCTTCAGCGCCAATCGGTAATTGCAAAGGCACGGCTTTAGCGCCAAGCATTTCTTTTACTTGTTTTACCACGTTTAAGAAATCAGCTCCTGAGCGGTCCATTTTATTTACAAATCCAATACGCGGAACTTTATATTTATTAGCCTGGCGCCAAACTGTTTCACTCTGGGGTTCCACACCACTTACCGCACAAAATAAGGACAATAAACCGTCCAGTACCCGAAGAGAACGCTCAACTTCCACTGTAAAATCCACGTGACCCGGAGTATCGATAATATTAAATTTATATAGATGCGATTCAGATGTTTTCTTACCCTGGTTGGTTGGAAAATTCCAAAAACAGGTAGTAGCAGCAGAAGTAATAGTAATACCTCTTTCCTGTTCCTGGGCCATCCAGTCCATGGTAGCCGCACCGTCATGCACTTCACCTATTTTGTGGTTTACACCTGTATAATACAGAATGCGTTCTGTTGTAGTGGTCTTGCCTGCGTCAATGTGAGCGGCAATACCAAAGTTTCTTTGAAATCTTAAATCGGCCATTTGGCTTGTTTTAATTTTTATTATTAATTAATTTCTCTCTATTTCATCTGAAAAACATTAGCTGATTCGCGTAATTATTCTTCCTTTTTTATCTTTTTTAGATAAATAAAATTTCGAGGGCGCAAAGGTACGAAGAATCTGTAAAATATATTCCATTTTGAATGACTAATTCTTAAAAGAACGCCAAACTACACTAATAACTCTTTCGCCGGGAATTGCATTTTTTATGCGTCTTTATCCAATATAGTTTTATAATGCTGCCTTTATTGTATTACCATAATAAAAGGCAGTTTTGTCCGCGCAGTAAGTTGAAATGCACCAATAATAAATGAAGTAAGTTGATTTTACATGTGACAGGCATGGATCATTATTTTTGCCTTGCCTTATTTACCGGCTACGTACCGTGATATAGTATCACGAACAACAGGAAATCTGAGAGGCCGCGTTGAGGATCAGTGACGACTGATAAAATACAAATGCAGTAAACCTGCTTGTACGGCAGACAAACAAATAATCAGAAATTCTATTTTGATTTGGAGATGCGTTCAAGATTTTTATAGCCCTAAAAAAATATCAATGCCAGATACTTTTCAAAGCATGAAAGGTTAATTCTTTTATTTTGAAATCAGTAGAAGATCCAATATTTATCATAGAATAATTTTCATTGGGAAAGAATATTGCAGTCATTACTGAAAGACCATTATCTGCGAACATCTCTACCGAAGCATCATCAATCACCAGGATCATATTCATATTTTCAGCAGTGGACACTCTTGGCGCTATAGATTTTGAAGCAAAATCTTTTTCAAAATTTGTTTTGCCGGATTTGGTGCGATCAATAAAATAATTATTAGCAGATTCATCATACCCAACGACAACTTTCTCGTTCAGTGTATTTGAAAGTGTAATTGAAAAGCTTTTGATTTTATCGGAAGAAATCTTCAAATAGGCGGGGCCTGAAATTTTTCCTATTTTGGCTGTAAGGCCAAAATCACTGGCATTAA
>Ga0134126_10013333_pt1 | contig 10386 bp, 17 predicted proteins | sample KB31752_FD_96881 | JGI IMG/M metagenome (GOLD analysis project Ga0134126, IMG submission 96881) | Terrestrial soil microbial communities with excess Nitrogen fertilizer from Kellogg Biological Station, Michigan, USA - KB3-175-2 | ecosystem: Environmental > Terrestrial > Soil > Unclassified ...
CGTACGTCGGCATCGGCGCGGGCGCGGGCACACTGTCAACGGCGCTGGTGAGCGGCACGGGGTATAGCTCGCTGGTCTTAGACCACGGCGTCCCGGTCGCGCTTTCCGTCGGGCAGCAGGTCATCATTACCGACGGCCTGAATACCGATACGGCCACCATCGCCAGCCCCGGCGACGCCATCGGCTCCAGCGTCGTCCCGCTCTCCGGCTATACCGCTGGCCACAATTTCGCGGCGCACGTGACCGGCCTCTGTCCTGTGCAGGCGGCAACCGATCTGGCGCTCTATAACGAGACGGCGCGAGTCGCGGCCAACGCGGGCGTCGCGGGCGCAAACCCCGGCGAGTCACTTTCCAGCGGCTATTTCGATGGCACGCAGGCGACGGCGTTCTATATGCAGGTCGGCTATTTCGGCGGAAGCACCGCGACGAATACGACCGGCACAGGAACGCTGATGATTGAAGACACGCAAATATGGAATCATACCGTGAATACCGATAGCAATACGTTCCAGGCGGATAGCACGATATAACTCGCTGTAGCCCGTTCAAGAGGACTCAGGAGGACTCACGATGCCATACACGCCAACTGTTTGGCAGGACGGCGTTACCAGCGGCAATCAGACGCATCTGAACAACCTGGAAACGCAATACACCGAGGCGACGCTAAGCCTTAACACTGACCTCATCTCCCCGCAATTTGTGCTGACCGGCCTGTCCGCCAGCAAAGACGGCACGAACGCCAACCAGCTTGACGTGACGAGCGGGACGGCGTATGTCTCACAGGCGGATACGACGCTCCGGCAACGTAAGGCGACCTCTACGACCTTCACCACGGCCACGCCGTCTACCACCTATTATCTCGATTTCAATAGCGATGGCACCTGGAGTTGGGGCACAGCGCATAGCGGGTTCTCGCATTATCTCAGCATCGCCCAGGTGACGACCGATGGTAGCGGCAATATCGCCACGGTGACGGACGAGCGGGCGCTGAATCCCGTCCTACTGGATACCTCCGTGGGAACGCTGATGGTCGCGCCGAACGTCGCCAGTAAGCCCGCATTGTGGGCCACACTCGTCAGTCTGCCGGGCGCGGATACACATGTGCTATCCGCCAGTATCGCCGGGGACACGACGCCGCGCGCTAGCTTCTACGTGCGCACGAGCGACGGCTACGGCGGTATGGAGGCGGGCGCGGGCGCGTCCTATACCGCGCATCTCTACGCGCAATCCGGCGGCTGGAACATGAGTGAGAAGCTTACCGTTGGTGGGGCGCTTACCGTTGGTGGGGCGCTCAGTACGGATGGCGGCTCGATCTCAACAGATGGCGCGGGCAACCTGACGGTTACGAACGGCGCAACCGCCTACAATATTCCTTCCGAGCCAAGCAGCAATACCGTCTTGCTCCAGGCCCGCGTCATTGGCGATAGTACCAGTCGCATCGGGCTTTCGATTGGCGGAACGAGCCTCGGCAACAGCGGCTATCTCTTTCTGAGTAAAGGCGGTACCAGTTCCGTCTTTCGCCTCTACACAGATGGTACGAACGTGATTCTCGATAGCGGCGGTTTGCAGATCAGCGGCAACTTCATTGGCGCGGCGGGAACCGGCGTTCCCACGACCCGCAACGGCACAGCGACGAGTGTACCCATCTACACCGGCACGACGAACCCCACGAACCCGCCGACGGGATCAGCCTGGTTGAAGGCTTGAGTTAACAGGCGGTGATATGAGGGTGATATATGGCGACTCTCGGCAATAGCACGACGCCTGGCTCCGGCTGGTTTAACGACTGGAACGGCAATAGCCAGTTTTGGAGCGGCGGCTTCACCATGCCTGCGGGCGGCGGCGTCGTCTCTGACCTCTACGTCTACGTCGGCGGCGCGAATAACGGCACGCCGACGAGTACCACGGGGCAACTCGTCATTTGGGGTAGCTCGGCGATTCTCTGGCAGTCGGGCAATATCACCATTCCAGCGGCCAGCACGGGTATCAATGGCAGCGGTCAGGGATGGGTGCATGTCAGTGTGCCGAACGTCTACATCCCCGCCGGGACGGTCAACTTGGGCGTGTGGGCGTCGGGTGGTCTCGTCTGGACGTATGAGGCGAGCGGGTCAACGTTTGCCGATCACAGTGTCAGCGGCGGCCCCACATCGCTCAGTGGCTCTAGCACGGACGGCTCCGGCGCGCTTGGCGCGTACATCACCTATACCCCCGGCGGCGCGTACGTCAACACCGGGACGAGTGGTAGTCCCGTCTGGACAGCCACGGCGGTCTACATCAACACGGGGACGCCCGCCAGCCCCGTCTGGACAGCGTGCAGCGGCGTCTACATCAACACCGGAACCCCGGCCAGCCCCGTCTGGACGCCTACCGGCTGAGGCACAGGCGAGAAGCGAGTACAAACGTGGACATTTCGATGGGCGAGAATCACAAGGCGCATTTTGCGCGGTTGCAGCACGTGGGCGAGCATCTGGCGGCGGAACGGGTGCGGCTGGAAGCGGAACTGCGCTATGTGCTGCAACAGGCGGCGCGATTAGACGCGGAACTGGTGGCGTTCGTGCGCGAGGGCTACGGCCTCGATGCGCGGGCCACGCCGGTCACGATAGACAGCGAGCGCGGCATGCTCGTCGCTCCTGACCCGTCTCCTGACCCGGCTCCTGAGCCGTCTCCTGAGCCGTCTCCTGAGCCAGCGCCAGCGGCGGATGTGACCCATATCCCCCATATCCCCCATATCCCCCATATCCCCCATATCCCCACACGCCGCCGGACGCCGCCGGGGAAGCCGCGCCCGCCGAGGCGTCCAAGTGAGTTTGCGTAAGTCTTGTGTAAATCTTGTGTAATTACACAAGCCAATGTGAACGGATAGTGTGTCATGAGTAGCGCGGCCAATCCATCCTCAGCGCCGCCATACCACCGGGAAAGGCGGCGACGAGACGACATGGCAGGCCAGCAACAGGCGCAAACACAAGACATCATCCGCCAACTCTCCGATATGTTCACGCCGCGCCTGAAAGAGATTCAGGACAAACTTGATACGCTGGTGACGCGCCGGGAGCATGAGAAGGATTTGGCCGAAATCAACGCCGACTTCGGCAACCAGCAGAAGCAACTGGACAGGCTGCAAACGTGGGCGGATGCGCGGCCCCGCAAAAGCGCCGACGCCGACTGGGTGCAGCGCATCGAGACGGATGTGCGGGCCATCGAGACGCGCATGGCGCAACAACCCGCCGAGACTCGCGCGACGCTCAACACGCTATTCAGCGGGGGCGGCTGCCTCTATATGCTGCTGGCGCTTGGCGTGATGATCGTGTTTGACCTGCTCACCATTGGCGTGAGTGTGGCGCTCACACTGGCTATCCGCTAGGCAGATGCTAGGCAGGTGATGCGAATGACCGCACGAAAGCGACGTAGCCCGACGCTGGCGCATGTGCATGAGACGCCGCTGTCACTGGGCGTCATTGAGATGAGTCCGCCGCACGATCCGCGCACAGAGACGCCCGAATATGAAAAGGCGCATCACTTCCTGGTCTATACCAAGAACAGCCCATGCGCCGTCTGTGGGGTCACGCGCCGCACGTTGAGCAACCCGAAGCGCAACCCGTTTCAGGCAGACGCCATCGAGACGCATCACGTACATGTCGAACGTTCCCTGATGGCCGCGTGTGACTGGCGTAAGGTGCATCGTGATTTCCCGTCTGTCTACTCGCAAGAATCGTTTGAGCGATGGGTAGACAGCCCTGAGAACCTTGTGTGTCTCTGCTCAGTACATCACCGCAGCCTGCAATACGGCATACACCATCTGGCGACGCCGGACTGGCGCGTACAGAAATACCTTCGTGCGGGCTATATCATTGCCGCGTCACGTAAAGACGCCGCCGCCGTAGAAGCGACCGACGAACAGATCATGCAAGCCGCCGGGCTGGAGCCGCCCGACCTACCGCCCGCCGCGTAGCCGCCCGCCGCGCCCCCTAGAAACGAGCAACCCGCATGGTAGCCGCGCAACTGGCGCTTTTCCCGGATGATGCGCCCACACGTGAGCCAGCTACGCCGCTGCTAGCGCCTGTGCGTGCGCAGTATGGCGACCTCTGGCAACTCGGCAAGCATCGTGTCCTGTGTGGTGATGCGACGTGCGCGGATGATGTGGCGCGGCTGCTAGGCGGCGTACAGATTGGCGCGTGCATCACTGACCCGCCGTATGGCGTCAGCTGGAATACCGACTATCGCCGTTTCAATGGCAGCGTTGAACGCAATTACCTGAGAGTAGCGAACGATCACAAGCCGTTTGACCCACGTCCGTTGTTACGCTTCCGGTCAGTCGTGCTGTGGGGCGCAAACTGTTATCCATCAAATCTGTCTACAGGTTCGGTGCTCGTATGGGATAAGCGGTGGAAGAGCGGTAAATCATTCCTGACCGATGGCGAAGTGGCATGGATGAATCGCGGTCACGGCACATATATCTACACTCTAGCTGCATCTGGCAGTCATTTTCCTGATACCCGCTTTCATCCCACACAGAAGCCCGTCGCGCTCATTGAATGGTGTATGGAGAAGGCGAAGGCGGGCCAGCGTGTGTATGACCCCTATCTCGGCTCCGGCACAACGCTGATAGCCTGTGAGCGCACCGGGCGTACCTGCTACGGCATGGAGATAGAACCTCACTACTGTGACATCATCCTGCGCCGTTGGGAGCAAGCCACCGGGCAAACGGCCATCTTTTTAGAGCGCATCCTGTAGCCGTTCCCTAGCAGCAAAGGCACCCGCACATGACAACCACACCCGCACTGGCCGTACTGCCGAACTTCCCTATGGTAAGTCAATTGGAGTCTTCCCCGCCCGATGGCAACCCGCCAGAGAACGCGCGCTACGACTGTGTGCCCGCGTCGCTGGCAGCCGCCATCGAATACTACGACAACGGTACTGTCTCACCCGATGCGCTGAAAGACGCGGAGTACGGTGAGTCCTACGCCAACGCGGGCACGTCCCTGAAACGCTACGTAGACGACGCCAGCGACCTCGCCCGCGCCAAATATCACGTGACGTGCGTCCCCTACAACAACACGAATACCGTATGGCTGGTGGGACGCATCCACACGTGGCTCCGTCAAGGCTACCCGGTGATTGCCACTATTCCGAGCCAGTGGGGTACGGCGCACGATATGGCGACGCTGGCGCACCCGCCGTTTAGCACGCACGTCATTTGTTTCTACGGCGAAATCGCGGGTGGGCTGGAAGCCATGAATCCGTGGGGCGGCTTCTCGCATCCTGGCAGCGATGAATACTGGCAGGGCAGGTTGTGTGAGGGCCAGATATGGGCCGTGGTGAAGGAGACGGATGTGTCGCAAGCGCAGAGTACGAACCCGACGCCGCTAGAGTTGAGCCAGTGGCACGAACTGCAAGCGGATCGTGCGCAAATCGCCACGCTGAAACAGCAGCTTGCCACCGTGCAGGCGCAGAGCGTGAAGCAGTACCAGGAGATTCTGGCGAACCGGGCGCAGATTCTCCGCCAGAACGCGACGATAGCCGACCTGCAACAGCAGCTCGCAGCGGCGAAAACCGACCCGGTGGCGGAGAACCTGCTGGCGGCGGTGCGGGCAGCGGCAAAAGGCGCGTAACGATGGACTGGCCAGCGGTCTACCTGCAACCCAACCCGAAGCAGGATTGTCAGTTCTACGCGACGGCGTATCTCTGCCGGGCGCTTGGGCATCCAGACGTGACGGCAGAGGATGTGATGGCCTTTCGTCACACGCCGCGCGCGGTTGGCGGCGAGCCGGGCCGATTTCTCTCCGAAGCGCATTATCCGGAGATGGTCTGCGGATTAGAGATTGACGCCTGGTGGCGTGACCGCGACCCGCACGGCGTCCAGAATGAACGCTGGTGGCTTGGCCCTTCGCAACGCGGATGGGTTGAATCCATGCTCGCTGATGGCTGGCTTGGGCGCATTGACGTGATGCGTGTGCAGCATATGGCGCATGCATGCGTCCTGCTGGAATCGCGCGGTGATGTGGGCGCGCTCATCTTCGATCCACACGCCGGACTGGTCATCGAGTCATGGCAGTGGCTTCTTGCTGGCGGGCCGGGCCGTGACTGCCATCGCATCGAGGCGTGGTATCGCCGCAAAGAGGCGTAGCCGCTATGGACGCGACCGCCGCGCTGATGTTCGCTCTCGTGTTCGGCCTAACGCTGCTTCCCCTGCTCGTCATTCTCCCATCTGCGCCGCCGATGTACGACGCGCAACCCGTCTCGCGCCGTGCCCGTGCTGGATGGCGCATCTCCCTGAGCGTGGCCCGCACTGAGCCGGGCTAGAATCGAGTATCTTGTGAACGTGCCATCTCTCATTGACCTTTCCGGCGTCGTCGCCATTGTCGCCTCATCCGGCGCGGTGGCTGCCATCCTGCAATGGCTGCGTGATGTGGGGCTTGACCGCCTGACGCAAGCCATGCCCGATGCACAGCGGAACGCCGTCCTGCGGGCGCTACTCGTCGTGTTGAATTTCGGCGCGATCCTGGGCTTGGCGCTCATCATGGGTAACGCCATGTCGGGCGCGTTGCTGCTCTCGGCGGGCCTGACGGCGTTCCTGGGGGCGGCTGGCTCGCACGTGCTGTACCAGTTCGTCCAGAAGGATGCGCCCGTATCACTGGCCCCGGTGACGCCTCTTGCGCCTCTGAGCGTGATACCAGCGCCCACCGCGCCCGTGTCGCCATCAGCGGGAGCCGTATGGCTCGATACGAGCGTGGCCGATACCAGCGCCGCTACGTCGTCCACGCCTGACCCGTTCGCGCCGATTGTGCTGCCAGACGTGCCCGACGCCTCAGACGCCGCCAGCGAGCCGACACCCGCGCCCGCTCAGTAGCACCCATATCCCTCATCATGTGCCCGGTTACACTGCGCGGCTCCCTCCCCGCAGTGTGGCCGGGCTTTTTGTTGTCCGTTGTTCTTGTGTAACGTCTTGTATAATCCTGTGCAATACGTGGGCATGAGAATGGGCTACCGCGTGGGTAGCCCGATGGGTACGTGTTGTGTGTTGCTGGCGGTGAGATGGCGGCTATTCGTGCCAGTGGAAGTTCGGGCATTGCCGCACGGCTTTGTCTAGCAACGCACCCTTGTAGGCCAGTTCCTCTCGCAGCCGCTCCACTTCCGCCAGTAGCGCCAGCGCATCTTTGGTAAGCGCAACCTCGACAGAAATGGTATCCGTGTTCTCTAGCATCTGCCATGAGACCGTGGCTCGCGCCCGTATCTCGGCTAGCTGCTCGTCGCTCAGTGGTTCGTCTGTCATCACTCACCCCCTAGCAGAACATGCGCGCAATGCTGCTGGTAAAGCGGATCGGGCAATAGGTGTCTAGCATCCACAGGAACTCCGCGCCTGTGTAGACGCTCCCGTATTCGTCACGAATTATCGGCTCAAAGAGGCCCGCATTGCAGCGTGCTATCACGTCGTCCGGCGGTTGCGCCCACGAGAATGACGACGCGCCCTGTACGCCGGTCGGTTTCTGCGGTGGCTCTGGCGGTTGCGCAAAGCCTAACTCCACCATTGAGCCGTTGTAGCCGCGCTGCTGCGGTTTCTTGCCACACTGCGGGCAGGCATCATGCGTACCTGTACCACGATGCACGGCTGATAGGCCACCGATGGCGAGCGTTGTACCGCAGTCATAACAGTACCAGCCAGCCGACGAACGCTTGCCGATATGGACGCTGTACTCTGGCTCATCCTCATCAGCGCCATCGGGTAGCGGTGTAGCCCAGTAGAAGTTCGTGCCCATCACTCGCACTCCTGCTGCTGTGCCTGCTCGTGCTGGCGCTGCCACGCCTCTATCGCCGCCTGTGCGTCGGCATACGTGGTGAACATATACGCCGGTCGTGTCAGTGACGCCGTGCGCTCTACGATGCGTGGATCCACGCCGTCGCCATCATCTTCCCACGTCAGGTAGTGGTAGCCGAGCGCGCAGGGACAATACGCCCGGTAGCCGATGATCTTCTCCGCATGGTGATTCAGGTCATACACTGGTGTTACCTGATACTCTCGCCGTCCGCTCATGGTGAGCCGCCCCGCTTTCGTCGTCATCGCCGCTACTCCTTATTATCATCCCAGGCATACACGGCGGCCACGTTCTGATTGAAGACGGTCATGCGTCCGCCATCAACGTCTAGCTCGCTACCGTCACTGAACATGTAGGTTCGCACGTTTTGTAGCATTGAAACAGTATCCATCTCGCCGTAGATGCCGCTATCCGCAATGACGCTCACAATCTCACGGCCATCATGTTGTAGCGGATGGATGAAGTACAACCGAACCATCGCGTCTACCCCTGCCTTTCGCTCGTCCGTACCCGCAGTATACCCGCTGCTATGCGCGCTCATAAATCGTTAGAAGCGCGCGTACAATCTACACTTAATCCGCGCATAACCTCTACGCTTGCCGCCGTGATTGCAGGTCAATCGGCCCGCCATTGTCGCCACTATCGCCGCTCGTTGTTGGCACCATTGCCCACGCATTCATGACATCATCGTCCACGCAATGATACGCGATTAGCGCGGGCATCACATCCTCTAAACGCGCAATATATGCGGTGCCGTCCATTGCATTGTTGCCGAGACGGGAGGCGAGTTTCGTCGCGCTTTCAGGCAACTTATGCTCGCCTATCAGCGCGGCTATGTCGCTGCTTTTAATCCAGATACCGCGTTTCTTATCCGGCGCTTTCGCCGGGGTAATGTCCATGCTATGCAGGAAGAAACGCATCGCATCCGGGCGGCTTTGTGGCGCCTTCGTCGTTGGGATACCCGCGCCTTTGCCACGTGAAACAGCGCGCTTACCGAGGGTAATACCGGCCAGTTCGGGCCGTGCTTCCGTGAGCCAATTAGGCAGATTACCACCGGCTAACAACGCCGTAAGTGCGCGGGAAGTCATCTCGATAGCCCGTTCTTTCGCCTGTGCTTGTGCGTCGCTTATGTGTTCCTTTGCCGTCGCTAACGTCTCGGCTAGCCGCTGCTCTGCGCTCTGTGCACGCTGCTCTAATGCCGCGACTTGCTGCTGATGTTGGTGTTCCTGTTCCCCTGGCGCTAGCTCCTCCATCACGCCAACGAGCTTATCGGCGCGCTGACTCCAGGTGAGTGTGTCATCATTGGCGACCGCCTGAACGCGGTAGAGCCGCCCCATGCCCACATCATCGAGTGGGATAAGCTCCAGCTTTGTCGCGGTCAGTTCCCCCGCGCGTGACCCGATGAGGCGCACGAACTCACGATCCGATGGCGGCTGAATGATGAGTGTCGCCAGATACGCCGTCGCCATCACCGCCTCAGCCGCGCGCATCAAATCCACTGGCCCATTGGCAGGCTGGCCGGTGATGAGCAGGTACAGTGTCCAGGTCTCCAGCGGCGCAACCACGAACACCAGTGCAATATCCCAGGCCATACGCCACGTGACACGCCGCCGTGCGATGGCATCGCCAACCGAAAAGAGGGCAATCTCCAGCGCCAGCACGCCCGCAACCAGCAGCACAATCGTCGCGCTGATACGGCTAATCGTGGACACATCCTCTGGTAACAGCCCATCGCCGCCGAGCTTGATGAACGCGCCCACCGAGAATGCCAGCAGCGACGGGAACGCCCACGCCTGCCCCACGCGCGCCATAAAGACGCCGTGGCCTTTCGTGGCGCTTTGGAGGAGTTGCCGCGCCCGCCGATGCGCGCCCTTCGCATCTACTGCCATCACCGCGCCTCCCCGTCTGCTATCGCGTCTACCGCGTAGCCATTACGGATGGCCCATGCGCGCGGCGTACCGCTCCACGGCGCATCAGGATAGGTGTTGTCCTCGATGCCCCACACGGACGCGCTGTAGAAGCTGAACGTGTGCATCGGCGCACCGCTCAGGACGCGCTGGAGTAACGCCTGACGCACCGCTGGCCACGGACAAACATCGAATGGAAGCGCCAGTATTTCCCGAAGTGTGCTTTCAATCCGCGCCTGCTCTGCCTGTGTCTCTGGCGTTGCTACGACGCCGTGCTGTATGGCTGCCATGCTGTGTACGCCTCCTCTGTTACAATCAGGGAGGTTGGCGGCGACATCCTCTCACGATGCCGCACGCCAGCCCTAACCCGCACCGTCATTTTAAGCGACGGCGGTGCGGGGTTCTTTTCCCTCAGTGTCATCGGGTGGTTTCACGCCCCACGCGATGTCTGATTCAGGGATGCCCAGGAACGCCGCAATGGCCCGCGCAACGTCCACAGGCGGAATCGTTTTACCCTGCTCATAGTTGGCGAGCGTACGAACGGACACACCGCCCGCCGCCGCCACCTGCTCAGGGCGAACGCGGCGCTCTTTGCGCCACTCGTACAACGTCTTCACCATGAGGTACCTCCATTCTGGCGGGTGGCCATCCCGCTACAGGGAGTGTAG
>Ga0134126_10013334_pt1 | contig 10385 bp, 9 predicted proteins | sample KB31752_FD_96881 | JGI IMG/M metagenome (GOLD analysis project Ga0134126, IMG submission 96881) | Terrestrial soil microbial communities with excess Nitrogen fertilizer from Kellogg Biological Station, Michigan, USA - KB3-175-2 | ecosystem: Environmental > Terrestrial > Soil > Unclassified ...
GTTGACAACACGAGCTACGTAGCGCGACGATCCCGTTACCGCCCCACATTCCGGGCTGAAATAGCGTTAGAACTTTTGTGTTTTGTCCCTAGGACCGGCGCATGCACATCGTTGCAGTTTCAGTTCTTGTCATAGGCTGCGGTGTTTGGCTCGTAGGTAGCAACGTCATCATGGCTACGGCGGGCAAGCGTTGTGGTGTGAGGTGGCCAGCACTTGTTTCTTGGCGTCAGCTCTCGCACGCTGAACGCTGGCTGCTCATGCTTTTTCTGGCGGCTGTTGTCGCAGGTTATGTTGCGTTTTCGGTCCTCTAGGCAGCGTAAAGTTCTAACTCATTCGAGCAGAAGCGCTGCGCGCGCCGCTTAACTCAAACGTTAGCACCATAGGTGGTTCAGTATGAAAATGTGGCTGCGCTTTCCAGTAGTTCACATCGCGCAACTCCTTTGCGGGCTTATTTGGCTCGCTAGTTTCTTCGCTACAATCTCATTTCTTGTCGCACTTCCTGTCGTTCACGGAAAGGTTGGCACCTCGTCTGCTCCGGCTTCTTGGGAGGCGGCGGTTCCAAATCACGGCAAGTACTACCAGTGGTTCCTAATCGACGACCACCTAATGTTTTTCTTTGTCGTAATTGCTGTGGCTGCGCTCTCGTTCGCGGCTTCCGTCGCCCTTGCCAAGATCTGCAAGGCGTCTCAGCAAACTGACAAGCTGCACCACCCTATCGCATACAGAGTCGCCGACGCAGCCACAGCTGTTGCCGGGTTAGCCATAGTCTTGCTCTTTGTACATAGGCTTTAGAACCCAATTACTAATTGCAGTGGACGCAGGCCCTTCGCTCACGTTTTACAAACTTAGTGGCGAGGGCATCGCTAAATTCGGGCGCTGACCAAACGCGGACGCGCCATCGATCTGCCGATCCGTTCGACCAGACCTGACGACGCTCCAGCCCGCACGATCGCGCAATGCGCAATCCGCGGATTCACGCGAAGACGACGCGCGCTCCGGCCCAATCGCCCAAGCACAGGCGAGATGTCATGGACGACGATGTGCACGGACGCGGTCTGGTCCGCACGAGCGAACGCACCCGCGCGCAGGTTCGCGCGGGACTGGAAGGACGTCGGCGCGGCCTGGCCGACGTGTTGCCGTTCGCCGGACCCGCGATCGTGGTCTCGGTGGCGTATCTCGACCCCGGCAATTTCGCCATCAACATCCAGGCGGGTGCGGGTTACGGCTACCGGCTGGTTTGGGTGGTCGTGCTCGCGAGCCTGATGGCGATGCTGTTCCAGGCGCTGTCGGCCAAGCTCGGCGTCGTCACCGGGAAGAATCTTGCGGAGTTGTGCCGCGACCGCCTGCCGCGTCCGCTGTCATTGTCGATGTGGCTGGTCAGCGAAGGCGCCGCGATGGCGACCGACGTCGCCGAGTTCGTCGGTGGCGCGGTGGGCGTATCGCTGCTGCTGAACATGTCGTTGCTGACCGGGATGATCGTCACCGCCATCGCGACTTGCGCGCTGCTGCTGTTCGAGCGCGCCGGTTTCCGGCCGCTGGAACTCGCGATCGGCGCGCTGGTCGGGGTGATCGCGATCTGTTACGTGATCGAACTGGTCATCCAGCCGGTCGCGTGGCCGCGGCTGCTTGCGGACCAGTGGCCACCCGGCTTGCCCGATGCCGGCGCGGTGCTGCTGGCCTGCGGCGTCATCGGATCCACCGTGATGCCGCACGCGCTGTTCCTGCATTCGGGGCTGATCCGGCAGCGCGCGGCGCCCGACTCACGCAGGCAGCGGCACCTGCTGCTGCGCTATTCACGCATCGAAGTGGTCATCGCGCTCGGCATCGCAGCGGTCATCAACGTGGCGATGGTGATCATGGCCGCCGACGTTTTTCATGCGGGGCACGTGCAGGCGGCCGGCCTGCAATCTGCGTACCACACCCTCGGCCCCACGCTCGGCGCAGCCGCGGCCGGGGTGTTCCTTGTGGCCCTGATCGCGTCCGGCATTTCCAGCTCGGTCGTCGGCACGCTGGCCGGACAGATGGTCATGCAGGGCTTCGTCCATTTTCCGATTTCGCTGTGGCTGCGGCGCGCGCTGACCATGGTTCCGAGCTTCCTGGTGGTCGGATTCGGCATCGATGCCACCCACGCGCTGGTGCTCAGCCAGGTGGCGCTGAGCCTCGCGCTGCCGTTTCCCGTGGTCGCGCTGCTGTGGTTCACCAGTCGGCGCGCGGTGATGGGTGAGCATCGCAACGGCATCGTCACGAGCGCCGTGGCGACGCTTGCCGCCATCGCGGTGGTTGCATTGAATGCGGGCCTGGTGGTGCAGGCCATCGATGTGCATCGCTGACGCACGCTGCGTGCAGCGCAAATTTTTCTTCCCCTCGCAATATTTTCCGGTCGCACCGACGAGGCGATGGAGTTTGCGGCGCACCGAGTGCGTGCACAGCAGTTGCATCGCAGATCGGTACGACGAAAACCCAGGGAAGGTGAATCATGTTTGCCGGGCAAGCCGGAATTCGCCGACGTGTACGTCAACGCCTCGCAAGGCGAAGGCGACATGCGCGGACCCTGGAACAGCGACGACAACTTCCGCTACGTCAGCAAGGCCGAGGAATTCCTCGCGATGGATGGCGCCGACGGCAAGCCCTCGGTGCAGTTGACCGCCCAGGAAAAGCAAATCCTGCAGGCCCTGAAGCAGCGCACGCGCTCCAATCCGCAAGGCAATTCGAAGACGGGCGGGGATCTGGGAATGGACGGAAGCGCTGCACAGCGCATGTGAAGGGAATCAGGGCGAACACGACACGGAGCATCCATGAATACCGTCAGGCAACAAGGCTATGACAACCCGGCACGCGAGAACCTCGTCGACTGGCTGCGCAACGCACACGCGATGGAGGTGCAGGCCGAGGCCATGTTGAAAGGCCAGGCCGGCCGGCTGGAGCACTACCCCGAAGTCAGGGCGCGGGTCGAGCAGCACGTCACCGAAACCCAGCAGCAGGCGCGCGACGTCGAGCAGTGCCTGAAGTCGCTCGGCGAGGACACTTCCACGCTCAAGGACACCGGCGGCAAGGCCATGGCGCTGATGCAGGCGATGGGCGGCACGGTGACGAGCGACGAGGTCATCAAGGGCGCGATCGCGAGCTACGCGTTCGAACACATGGAGATCGCTTCCTACACGGCGCTGATCGCCGCGGCGCAAGCCGCGGGTGAAACCCAGGTCGCGCGCGCCTGCGAGGCAATCCTGCAACAGGAAAAAGCGATGGCCGCGTGGCTGGCCGAGCACACGCCGGGTGTGGTGCAGCAATACCTGCAACGCGAACGCGCCGGCGAAACTTCGAAGCGCTGAGTTCGCTGCGGGCGCTAAGGCTGGATGCGCCGCAATTGCGCGGGCGTCAGTTCGCCGCTGATGGCAATGCGCCTGCCATCGGCACGGATTACCAGCGTGCGCGGCGTTTCGCCGCCCCAGCCGGGATCGATCAGATAGTTCAGGCGCTGCGGCGTCGCTTCCGCGTACAGGCGCGCGGAATAAGCATCCATGTGCATCTGCGCGATGCGCGCCGCGACGGCTCGCCGCTGGTCCGGTCCGTCGGTTGCGACCAGGATCAGCTGGACTTTTTGCGGGCTCGCGCGCTGCAACTTCGCCAGCGCCGCGAGGTTGGGTTCGCAATACGCGCAATCGAGCGCCCACAACGCGATGATGCGCTCGCCGTGCGCGGGTGGTTTCACCAGCGCCGGCACTTCGGAAGGCGTGAGCAAGGCGAGCGACGGAGAACCAGCGAACGCCGGCAGCGCGCAGCACAGCAGCAGCGCACGCAGCGCGCGACGGATCATGGCTTCGCCTCCGCAGCGTTGCCGATCGCAATCAGCCGGAATCCATCCCCGGTATTCCACGCCACGTACGCGTGAGCGTCGTGCACAAGAAGTTGCGGCGAATAGACCGCTGCGGCCGACTCGGCGAGGGCGCGCGGCGCACCGAACGTGGCGCCATCGTCGTGCGAAGCGCGCAGCATCAATTGATAACCTTTCGCGCTCACCTGGTTCCACGCGACCCACACGTCGCGTCCCTGCACCGCGACGTCGGCGTGACCGGCGCCCGGACCGCCGAGCTTGAGCGTGTGCCGCGGCGGATGACCGGGATCGAGCTGACCGTACCAGATCGCCGGGCCGTGGCTGGCTTCGTACCACACACCATGCAAGGTTCCGTTCGATCCGATCGCGAGTCCCGGCCCCTGATCGGGGCACGCCGCGACACGCCAGCCGCTGAAAGTGGCGCGTGCCGGGACGACCGCCTTGCCGTCGGTGCGCAACACCGCGAATGCGTGATCGCGGATGTCGCCCGGGTAATTCATGCGAAACAGCAGCGCGGCGTTGCCGCCCGGTTCGCGGGCAATCGTCGTGCGACAGCACTCGCAGGTATGCGCGGCCACTTCGCGTGGCGCCGTGAAGGTCTGTCCGGCATCCCCGGACCATGCGTAATCGAGCGCGAAGCCGCGATAGTCCGCACCGGCCGCCTTGGCCTTCACGCGCTCGCCCGCGTCGATCCACGCCACCACCAGGTCACCATTGCCGGCGACAACCAGCGAATCGAAACCCCGCGTCACCGCAGCCGGGTCGCGGTTGAGCATGATCGGCGCGGAAAAGTGCTGGCCGCCATCGGTCGAACGCGCAAGACGGATGTAGCCGGTCCATTGCGGATTCGGCTGCGCGGTCCAGGTGACATAGATCTGTCCTTGCGGGCCGACCGCGATTTCCGGGCGGCTTTCGCCGGACGCATAAATCTTCTCGGCAACAGGATTGACCATCACCGGCTTGCCGAAGGTTTTGCCGAGGTCGTCCGAGCGGCTCACCAGCACATGCCCGCCCTGCACGCGCGCGAGCCACAACCGGCCACGGGCATCGAACGCCGCGCCCACGCCAAGCGCGGGTTCCGTTTCCATGTCCATGCGCATCGCATGCGCATCGCCCGGCCGCGCGCACACGGTCCACGGCAACGCGCACGCCAGCAGCACCGGAAGCAGCATGCACAACGCGCGCGGTACTTTCAGCATTCGCATGTTCTCGCTTGAGCCCGTGTCATCGACACCCGCAATGGTAAAGCCATGATCTTGCCGTCGGCGCGACATGTCGTTTCGGCGCTCAATATTCGAGACGCAGGCCGACGAATACCGAGCGCGGCGCGCCCGCGGTCAGCACCGCGTCCAGCGGCGTGGCCGCGTTCATCACCGATACTTCGCGCACGTACTTGCGATCGAACGCGTTATCGAGTTCGCCGAAAAAATCCCAGCGCCCATGCTGGACGCCGGCACGCAGCCCCACCAGACCGTAGCCGCCGACGCGATAGGCATTGGCGAAATCCACGTCCCGCCAACCGACCAGGTCGAACGTCGGTCCAGCGTAGAAGCCTTTCGCGTTACGGTACATCACCTCGCCCCGCACCAAGTAGCGCGGCGCCGACGGCAGGTGGTTGTTGCCATAAACGGGATCATCACCGAATGAAAAATCGTTGAAGGCCGCGCTAAGCAGTGGCTCGACCCGACTGCCATCGGTGCCAATGGGCAAGCTCGCGCCAACCAACGCTTCGACGCCGGCATGCACGGTGTGCGCGATGTTGGTGGTCAGGCTGTCTGGCGGCGGGGCGGGGTTGTGGATGGACAGGATTTCGTCGTGGACCTGCTCGTAATACACCGATGCGCTCCAGTGCCAGCTCGGCGCGCCTGCTCCGGTCTGCTCGCGGCCGCGCACGCCAACCTCGTAGGAAAGGCCTTGCATGGAATCGAGGTCAGCCTGCGGGCCACGTTCCTGGCGAGCGTTGTCCAGATCGAAAAAATTGGGCGACTGGTAGAGGCGGCCGATGCTCGCGAACGCCTCGGCATCAGTGCCAAGCGCGCGGATCAATCCCAGCCGGGGATTGAGCGATGAAAAATGGTTCTTCCGATTACGCGGGACGGTATTCCCGGCGTTGAAATCATCAACGGTGCGATCGTCGAGATCCGTCATCACGCCCTGCACACCATAAACGAGGGTCCAACCCGGCACGAATTGCCAGCGGTCCAGCGCGAACACGTTGGCGTTGCTGCCGCGGGTGTCGACGATGGCCTGCTGCGCGCCACGCTGGCCCTGCAAGTTGTTGTAGTTGCCGCCAGCGTTAACGGTGTGCACCAAGTTCATTCCCACCAGCACGTCGTGATTTCCGTCCACCACGTTGTAGCGGACCGTCGCCCCGGAGGTGCGCTGGGTGGTGTTGATGAGTAGGCTGTAGACGTCCAGCGGCGGCTGGTCGGGCCCGATGTCAACCAGCATATCCACGATCGGATGGAACAGCCGCTGCTGCTCGTACGACACCCCGAACTGCAGCTGGCTGGATGCATTGATATCCCATGTCCCTTCGGTCGCAAAACGGTACGTCTTGACGTTCACCTGATGATCGCCGAACACATAGGCCGGGTCGGCCTGCATCGGGTTCGCATCGAACTGCGCCTGCGTGATCGAGCCTGTCAATTGCTGGCGGTCATTGATGTAGGTAAGGAAGCTGCGTAGCCGGAAGTTGTCCGTCACTTGCCAGCCGCCGTTGGCGTACAGGCTGTTGCGCTCCTCGCGGCTGTGCGGCAGGTAGCCGTCAAAATATTTGTCGTCGAAGGTCACCATGCCGTCGAGGTCGCCCACCACGCCACCCGCGCGCAGTTGTTCCTCGTGCAGGCCATAACTGCCGCCTTCGAGGTACAACTGGTTGGGATTGCTATTGCGTGCGGTCGGCGAAATGAAGTCAATCGCGCCGCCAAGGTTGCTGGCGCCGTAGGTAAGTGCATTGATTCCGTTGGCAACAATGACCTCATGCGCCTGCAGCGGATCCATCAGCCGGTTGTGGTTCGCACCATCGGCAGTCGTGACCGGCAGCCCATCCTGAAACAGGGTAACGCCGGCGTTGTCGTACCCGAGCGAGTTGAGGTTGGAACCGCGGATGGACAGGATGGAACTGGCACCGCCCGAATCGCTTTCGACGAACGCGCCAGGCACGTAGCGCAGCGCATCCGCAATATTGTTGACGGGACGCTGGTGGAACGTCTCGCCGCTCGTTACATAAACGCTACCCGGCACCTGTGCCTGCGCGCGCCGGATGTCATCCAGCCGCACCCCGCGTACCAGCACGGTCGAAAGCGTGGTCCGGTGCTGCGTTTGCGTTGTATCGGCAGAATCTTGTGCTGTTGGCTGTCCTGGCACGCGGCCCACAGCCTCACTTTCCGCAGCAACCGGCGCTTGTGTGGTGGCTTCGGTCGCTGACGCGACTGGTGGAGAAGGTTCGGCAATGACAGGTTGTGCAGCAAGCGTGGCGAGCACGCAAAAGCACGCCGGTGTCACGGATGGCATCGAAGGTTCCCGTAACGATATCCTTTCAGGGTAGCCACGAAATCGCGCCCGGCAATGCGACAAATTGTCGCAGTGCGGCGGTCAGGCGTCGTCGGCGCGTTCGTGGACCGGGCGCTTGCCGAGCTTGCGCTGCAAGGTCCGGCGATGCATGCCCAGCCGCCGCGCGGTCTCCGAAACGTTGCCTTCGCATTCCCTGAGCGCCCGCTGGATGTGTTCCCACTCCAGCCGGCGCAACGGCAATGGCGATTCGGGCAGTTCGGCGGCCTCGGCAACATCGGCATCGCCATCGTCCAGCAACGCGCGCACCACCGCGTCGGCATCCACCGGCTTGGCAAGGTAATCGTGTGCGCCGCGCTTGATCGCCTCCACCGCGGTCGCGATCGACGCGTAGCCGGTCAACAGCAGCACGCGCAGATCGAGGATCTCTTCAAGCAACGCAGGAATCAGCGCGAGGCCGCTGTCGTCGCCCAGTTTGAGATCGACCACCGCGTAGCGCGGCGGCCGTTCGCGCGCACACGCGAGCGCTTCGGCGGTGCTGGCGGCGATCGCCACGTCGAAACCACGTGCCAGCAGCGCGCGCGCCATCGCGCCGGCGAAGACCGCATCGTCTTCCACCAGCAGGAGCCGGCCCATGCTTGCGCTGCCGGACGCCATCACGCGCGTCCCGCCAGCGGCAGCGTCACGCACACGCGCGTCCCGCCGGCATCGCTGTGCGCGTGCAACTCGCCGTGCATGCGCTCCACCGTCGAGCGCGCCAGCGCGAGCCCGATCCCGAGTCCGTCCAGCTTGCTGCTGACGGCCGGCAGGCTGACCGTGCGGTTTATGGCAAGCCCGTCGCCCTGGTCGCCAATCACGAATTCCACCCTTCCCGCATCGATGCTGGCAGCCAGCGTCACCGCGTGCGAGCCGTTGCGCAGCGATGCGTCCAGCGCGTTCTGCAGCAGGTTGAGCAAGGCATGCGCCAGGCCGGGTTGCACCATGATCGGCTGGTCGCGCAATGCCGGCGCGACATCGGTGGACACTTCGGCCTCGGGTCGCAGCAGGCGAAAGCGGTCGGCGCTGTCGCGGACGTAATCGCCCAGCGTCGTCGCCTGCGTGGTGCCGGCGAGTTGCTGGCGGCCGTATTCGACCATGCCACGCAGGATGTCGCGGCAACGCTCGACCTCGCCCGTCATCACGCGAACGTCGTCCCGCAGCGCCAGATCGTCCTCGCGACCGCGTTCGAGTTCTGGCAGCAGCGTGCGCAGCGTGGACAGCGGCGTGTTGAGTTGATGCGCCGCGTCAGCCGCCTGCGTCGCCATCGCCAGGATGCTTTCGTCGCGCAGGGCGCGTTCGCGCAGGCGCCGCATCGCCTCGCGCTGCGCATTCAGGGATGCATTCATGCGACCGACGAACACCGCCAGCAAGAACGCCGCGACCATGAAATTGATGGTCATGCCGGTGAGGTGCAGGCGGAAGGCCTCGCCGTGCATCGGCATGTCCGACAGCGGAACGTTGAAGAAGATCAGCGTACCGTACACCGCCGCCGCCAGCGCGGTCACCACCGCCGTGGTCCTGCCTGACAGCGCCGCCGCCGACAGCGCCACCGGCACCAACAGCAACGTGATGAACGGATTGCTGGCGCCGCCAGTGAAATACAGCGCCCAGCCGAGCACCAGGATGTCGAACGCGACGTGGCCGAAGGCCTCCACCTCGCGCATCGGCTTGGCGCTGCGCAAGCGCAGGAATGCGACGACCGCGCCCGCGATCAGCGCCGCGATGCCGACGAGCAACGGCGCCAGCGGCAAGCGGACGCGAAGCCAGCCGATCGCCACCACGATGGCCAGCGCCTGGCCCACCGCGGCGCACGGACGCAGCCACGCGATCGTCGTGACGAGCGCACGGGCATCGAAGGAAAACGATTTCGTCGCGCTTTGACGGAAACGGAACACGCCGCGTCCTCGTGGCAGGACTCAAGTGGTGAATTGTAGCGGGCCGCCTCGCCAGTCCGTACCATAGTGCCGATGGGGGCATCCACGCGTCATCGCCAAAGATTTCTTCAGGATCATCCGAACTGTGCTTTTTGCGGAGGCTCTGCGCGTGCAACGACAATTGAGCACTGTCCGCCGCGCGCAATGTTTCAGCATCGTCAATGGCCCGAGGGTTTCGAGTTTCCAGCTTGTGCAAGCTGTAACCAGAGTACGAATAATCATGATCTAATCATTGCCATGTTGGCCAGGCTAGGTCCCACCAGTCTGCAGAGAAATGCAGATAGCCGGCTAGATGGCTTAGTGAAAGCCATGAATAGGCAGTTTCCCGGTCTTCTACACCAAATGATGCCTTCCGCTGCCGAAGCGCGACGCCAAAACCGTGAGATCGGAATCATCCCGCGGCGTGGCCAGACTCATCAAGAAGTAGGCGCCGTCAAAATTCCCGCGCAGATTCATGAAGCGGTTTGCGTTTTCGCAACCAAGCTAGGCAAAGGAATTTTCTATAAAGAATCGAGCAATGTTTTTCCAACGACCGGCTGCATACTGCTCAACTGGTTCACAAACGCTGACTTGCTGCGTTATGGGAAATATGCAGCCCTTGAGCCCTTAAAGGATTTGGCCGGCGTCGTACCAACCCTGAAGCGATCGAGCCAATATTTGAATTCCCAGTTCCAATACAAGCTGTCTCTCTCCGACAAAAAGGATGTATTCGTACTACAAGCTCTCTTCGGCGAAGCTTTCGGCTTGGTCCTTTTTGGAAGTCCTCAAACAGGCTTGCTAGAAGCTGGCGTGAAAAGGTTGCGACACCAAACGGGACGCCCGGGTCCATTCACGATATTGCAATCACCTGTTCTTAACGAAACTGGCTGATGGCTATTAGGGGATTGGCCTCTCACCTCTTCAATAGAACAGCCAAGGCCTGCGCCATCCGCTTCCCCGAAACGGGCTCGGCGGTCTTGAGTTCCTGCGCGAACACGGATACGCGCCATTCCTCGACCAGCCAGCGCAAGATGTCCAGCGCTTCGGAATCATCGCCCGACGCACGCGCATCCAACACCGCGCGCCAA
>Ga0134126_10013335_pt1 | contig 10385 bp, 6 predicted proteins | sample KB31752_FD_96881 | JGI IMG/M metagenome (GOLD analysis project Ga0134126, IMG submission 96881) | Terrestrial soil microbial communities with excess Nitrogen fertilizer from Kellogg Biological Station, Michigan, USA - KB3-175-2 | ecosystem: Environmental > Terrestrial > Soil > Unclassified ...
AGCGCAAAAATCACTGCGAAAGTTGCCCGGGCGCTGGTGCCGGCGATGAGCGCGATCGCGAAAGTCGGAATGAAGAACCCGCCGGCGGTCTGCAGGAGGCTCACGATTCCGCCCGCACTGCCGCCGTAGGTCGTGCCGATCTCGCGCAACATGATGGGCAGAGGCAGGGTGAGCGTCAGCATGCCGTTCACGAGAAAGATGCCGAGCATCACGCAGATCCAGGTCATCGGCCCGAACGGAACGGCGAGCGCCGCGAGCAGCAGAGCGGCTCCCATGATGACCGTCGAGGCGAGCCAGATCCTGATTCCGGGTAGCTGCCTGAGGATCATCGGCATCACGGAGCACCCGAGCGCCGCACCCAAGCCGAGAGGAATGCCGAGGAGACCCGCCTGCACGGGGCTCGCGTGCCTCACCTGAATCAAAGCGCCAGGCAGACTACCTGAGGTCGCGACGACGCCGGCAAAAAGGAACAATGCAGCGATGCCTGCGACCCACACGTGCCGGTTGCGCGCCGCCGTGCCGAGGAACTGGAGAACCCGTTGTGGTGGTGCGTCGGCTTGGCCCTTGGGTTTCGCCCGGAATCCGATGAGAAACCAGACCGTGGAGATGGAAAACACGACCCAACCGACGGTGAACACCCCTCGCAGAGACGTCGAAAGAGGTGCGGTCGCTTCCCCAACGCCGATGCCGAGTCCGGCGCTCGCGATGAACACGCCCATCGCGAGCGGCATGTGCGCGGGCTTGAACCACGTGCCGAGAATTTTGGGGCCGAGCGTGTTGACGAATGCCATCGAAAAGCCAAACGCGAGCATCCAGGTGAAGAGGCTCATGAAGTCCGAAGAGGCATAGGCCCTGCCGATGATTCCGACGCAACTCACGAGGAGCAGCACGCTGCCGACCGCCCTCGTACCGAAGCGGTCCGCGAGCATCCCGACAGGAATGCCGAACAGGAAGTTCACGAGGAACGGCGCGAACAGGCACGTCGCGAATTCCATGGGGTCGAGGCGGAGAGCCGACATGAGGCTCCCGCTCACGCCTGCCAGCTGGAACTCGGCGAAATTGATCATGAAGAACAGGAACCCCATGATGGCGAGGATCATCCATCGATATGGGTCTTCGCCGTGGCGATGCGGGGTCATGCGGTTGTTCTATTTTTTTATGGGCGCAGTGCAGTTGCTCTGACCGGAGCGTAGTCCGATCGGCCGGGCAAGTCCAACCGTGCACGCAATGCCCGGGTAGCTCAACAAAAACAATAGGTTGCGTTCGGGCGCCATCTGGCGCGTGGTCTACCCCTACTTGGGCGGAGCACGACATCGGAATGCACCGCGCTCGAGCATGCCAACCATATTTGAAACCCTGCGTCTAACGATATGAGGGTGGCGGTATGACGTAGGGGATTGTGTGGCATCGCTCCGGCATGAAGATGACCTTATGACCCCGACGGTCCTCATCACGTCCGCCCTTTCACCGCCGGCGAACACACCGGCGCTTCGGATGACCGGCAGCGGCATCAGGACCATAACGACCAAAGCCGCGATTTTCTTCTGGGTGGGGCAGGGACGGAAGAACATTGTGGTCTGTGACTCGACCGGCTCGAGTGTGCTCACCCCGGAGGAGCTGTCGAGCATTCAGCGGCTCGGCATAGGGATCGAGCAGCTCGCATTCAAGCAAGACGATGCGCTGGTCGTTGAAAAGGGGAAAGCGTTCGCGGAGGGCAAACTGATCGAATTCGCGATTCGCAATTCCGAGCTCCTGAACAGGAGTGGCCATTTCTTCAAATGCACCGGCAAGATCTTCTGCAGGAACTTCGCCCAGATCTGGGATCTCATCGTCAAAAACAATATCGGTACCATGTACTGGAAGCTCTACGAGCATGCCCTGGTCGACAGGAACCTCGCCGATGCGCGCTTCTTCTACACCTCCATTGCCGACTTCCAGCGGCTGGCGCTTGCAGCCTACGGGCGGGCAACCGAGTCTCAGATCCTCGAGCACCAGCTTGCAGTGAGCCTGCATGGCCAGTTGCGCATGGGGGCCAGCCTCCGTCCCTTGCTGTCAGGGTTCTCGGGCGGACTCGGCCTGCAGTCCGAAGAGCATTACCTGGGTAACCTCGACCTGACATATCCGTGCTGGTATTCCCTCCGCTGATGAGGTAAGGATACCCGGTGCTATTCCGCCCACATCCTCGCGGAGTGACTGGCGGCAATTGAGCCGAGGTATGGATACCTTGCAAGCAGGCCGGACGTTATCATTGTGATTTCACCACTCGCTTGCTCGGCGGCTGAGGCGGATTCGCTGTCCGCCAGGGGGAACTTGAGCTATGTCCTACCTAGAGAGTCGGCCGCAGGTTCGTGCATTGCGGAGCCAGCAGATCAGGGACGTCGCCGATGCGGCCCTCGGCTCGAAAGACGTTCTGGCGTTCTGGTTCGGCGAATCCCACCTTCCGACTCCCGAAGCCATTCGAGCGGCCGGTGCGGCCGCCCTCATGGACGGCGGCACGTTCTATACGCCCAATCTCGGCCTGCCCGAGCTGCGGGAAGCCATCGCCTCCTACCTTTCCCGCTGGCATCGACCGATTGCAGCCGAGCGGATCGTCGTGACGAGCTCCGGGGTGTCGGCTTTGATGATCACGTTGCAGGCCATAGTCGGGCCCGGTGACTCGGTCGTCGCGGTCACTCCGGTGTGGCCGAACCTTTGCGAGATCCCCAAGATCATGGGAGCCGAGGTGACTTCGGTGCCGTTGCAATTCGGGCCGAATGGATGGCAGCTCGATCTCGACCGGCTGATCGGCGCGATCAAGCCGGGCGTGGCAGCGGTAGTAATCAACAGTCCGAACAACCCCACGGGCTGGACTCTGACCCGCGCGGAGCAGGAAGCAATCCTGGCTCGTTGTCGGGCATCGGGAACTTGGCTGATCGGAGATGACGTCTACGAGCGTCTGTATTTTCATGCCCCGGCCGCGCCTTCATTCCTGGACATCGCGGATCCTTCCGACCGCTTCATCTCATGCAATTCGTTCTCGAAGGCGTGGCGAATGACGGGCTGGCGGATCGGTTGGGCCGCGATTCCCCGAGAGCTGGCGGCGAGCTACGCCAAATTGATCGAATACAATACTTCATGCGTCCCGGGCTTCGGGCAAAGCGCTGCACGCGTGGCATTGACCCAATGCGAGGGCGATGTGTCCTATTTGGTCGCTGAGATCGCGGCGAATCAAAGGCGCCTCTACGAGCGCCTGTCGACCGTGGACCGCGTGGAGCTGGGTGCGCCCGCACCTGGTGGCATGTATGCCTTCTTTCGAATCAGGGGGCTGAGCGACAGCCTGTCGTTCTGCAGGCAGCTCGTTGCCGAGGCGCGGGTCGGACTCGCTCCCGGATCGGCATTCGGCGATGATTCCCGGGAATTCGTCCGGTGGTGCATTGCCACGGACCCCCGGAGACTCGACGCAGGGCTGGATCGATTCGTGTCCTTTCTTTGAGGACTGGAGCGCTCACGCAGTCCGGCCAAGCGCCTGCGTGTCGCGTATGCCGGGAAGGGCGCCGACCACGTGCGCACTCCCCATGGAAAAAGCAAACTCGACCTGCACGCCCCGACTCGCGCGGATCCCGGCTCCGTCGCGGTCCGACCGCATGAGCAGGTAGACGGGATCGTTGACCGATGCGTCCACTCGCAAGCAGAAGTCGTTTAGTGATGATACACGGCGCACCTGGACGTCCCTCAACGCGACTTTCGTAAGTTGGCTCAGGTTCGAGCTCACGCCATTGCGTGCTCCGGGCTGTATCACCTGCCGGGTGTTGTAGAAAGTCATCAGCCGGGCCAGGTCTCCAAACGAGGGCAGGCCGAAGGATAGCTTCGTTGCGGGTGGCGCGGCTCCCGCGCGCTGATTGTCAGCCCAGTGGGCGCTCATCAATTTGATCGGTCGCACGGGCCCGGAAGCCGCTTCGGGCGAGAGACCGCAGCGGACCAGACTCATCTCGTGCGCGCCGAGCTCAATGTGAGCCATTTTCTTGGGAAAGCCATAAACTTCGCGCCCGGCGGCCATTGCCGTGTCGTCGTCGACATAGAGAGAGATCGGGTAGAGTCCCATTCTACCGAGCGGATTGACGCTTCGTTCCCGAACGAACGCCGCAAGCAATACCTCGTTGTAGCTGTAGCGCGCGCCGCTGGGGTCGCATCGAGCATGCACATCCTCGTGGCGCAGGGTTGCGAAAAGCATCCGACCGCCCAGTCCGGGGAAGAGTTTCAGATCGGGAGAGATCGCTTGAGCCAAACGCTCGGGATTGGCATCGAGAAGGAAGACTGACGCCGTGGAGCGCGGGAAGCAATATGGCGGCGGCAGTACGAGCGGCGCGCTGTGCGGCACGCCGGTGAACCGACGCGCCTCTACATCCTTCGCTGAAGCCACGGCGCGCGCTGCGATGATCCCTGCGACCTTGACTGCGCCCTCGGCCGCCGCTTCCACGCACGGAAGGGCGAACTCATTACGCACCCACGCGCCTGCGAGGCAGAGGTTCTGGAGCGGGCTCTGATGCGGGGGCCGCAAGGGCAGCTCACCCGGCCGGGTCAGCAGGTAGCGGTGGAACGATTCGCGATTGCGCCGCAGGACGACGTGCATGTCCGCCGGGTCATCCGGGATCCTGAAGCCTGCATCCTGCAGTCCTTTGATGAAGCCCGCTTTGATGACCGAGTCCGGAATGTCTTCATATCCTCGCTCGGGTCCGGTCGCGATGATCTCGTGTCGGAGTGGGAGCTCCGCCGCCGGCGGTGTCGCGCGGACCCGCGTGATCGGACAGAGGATCCCGAAGGGCTCCGGCATGCCGGTGACCATACTGTCGATTCCTTGCGGAACAGGGTCTTGCTTGAACCAGGCTTGTATGGAGAAGCTCGACACCGTCTGCAGTTGGTGCACGTTGCGGAAGTAGGCGTGCCGAGATGCAATCGGACCAAAGTCCAGCTGCTTGAAGTCCTCGAGTCCAAGTGCAAGGACGTATTCGTCCGCCTCGACGGAAACCCGACCTCCCGTAGTCTGATTCTCGAAGTCGAGCCCCACGACCCGGACGCCGCCGTCGTCCGTGCGAACCCTGGTGAGCTTCTGGTTGAGCTCGATCCTTCCCCGGCAACCATGCGTGAAATGCCGTCGCAGCGGGGCAATGATGCTCGCTGTCGTAGGCAGGTTGAAGTAGTAGTGCCAACGCTTGGAGAAGATCTTGTAGATTGACTCGAGTGCGACCGCCGCAGAGAGCTCCGCTGGGGCATTGAAGGCGGCCTCGTAGAACTGCCGGAAGAACCCGCTCTGCAACACCGACTCGGGCACCCCGTGCTTGCGCGCGAGCGCCCGCAGATCGCACTGGTCGTAAGCATCGAATACGCCCATGCCCTTTCGGTTGACATCGAGCACGAGCTTGGTGATCGCAGGAGCGGCGGCGAGTAACCGTATCTTCTCGGCAGTCGTGAATCCGCGGTAGGTCGCCGGCCAGGTGCGGAGGTCGAAGCGGTGAATCGCGCCCCGCTCGTGGATGAAAATATGCTCCTTGCTGCGGGTCAGATTTTCGTGGGCGCCGACTTTCTTGAGGATGGGCAGAATGTGGTCATAGAAACCGAACAGCGCATGTAAACCGTGCTCTACCGGGTACCCCTGCTCGCTCCAGCTCGCCAGTTGACCTCCGATCATCTTCTCGTCCGCGGCGGAGTACAGCGTGATGGCGGCATCCGGCAGCCTTTCCCGGAGCGTTATACCGGCCACAAACGAGGCGACGCCGCCCCCGACGATTGCAATTTTGAGAGGTCGAGACGGGTCTTTTGAGCTCCAGGGCATAGATGAGCAAGTCCTGCGAGATGGGCCTTGCATCTATTAACCGGAAACGGAGCCGAAACCCGCCAGGAACGGCCCTGGTCTGCCCGGGTGCTTCTAAGTTATTGATTTATATGAAACGAAGGAGCTGGTCGACTATTGGACGAGCCCCGGTCCGATGAGTTTCCCTGGGCGGCGCCCACCGGACCGGTCAACGACTTTCTACAAAACCACCGGTGTCGATTTACTTGTTTTGAATCGTCGGATTGCCTGCGACATCCGGGTCCGAGCTCCTCTCTGGCATGCCTTGTATCGTCGTCTCGGTTGTGTTTCCTCCCGTGGCTACGTTGGTCTCTTCTTCTGCGGGCTCAACGGGCTCTGCGATTCTATCTTCGGGATGCATACGAGTGCTCCACTGGAACCTGAGGGTGACCCAGGACGGTCGTCAGGCCAGATCCTACCACCGTGAAGCGATCAACGCCGAACACGGTCGTGGGGGTATTTCAGCGCGCTGATAACGCCGGTCGGCTTCCCGTCAAGGCCACGCTCAGCCGGCGGATCGGCATCACAAATGTCGCGTCGACGTTATATGGTCTCGTGTCACATTCCCGCCGTCTCTCGCCTAGGGCTTCGGTGCTCTGAGCCCGGCCGCCTATCAAAAGGAGTTGACGGCCGCACCTGATGCTGTCGGATGCGCCCCTGAGGCCATCCGGTGCTCGGCCTTATGCGCTTATCAGGTGAGCTCCGATGGCATCTCTCTAACCTATTGTTTTCGCGATGTCTCGTATAGAAGTGCAGGCATGCCACGCGTTGGAGGGTTATAAGGCGCCTGTCTGCAGTCAGGCCGTCAATAGATGTTATGGAAAGGTCCCGACCGCGGTGTTAAAGTGCCGAGCGAGAGGACAACAAGAAGACTAGCGGATGGACGGGGTTATCTGTCGTTCACCCAGACGCCCGTTGGGGAGGTCGCCCTACAGGGCGGCTCGGGAGACTACGGATCCGGCGCCAAGCCGGGCGCTGCGACCTCCGCATGTCCGTGTACCCCAACCGCGCGCGCAGTCCTCGATTCCTCTCACTTTCCGATTGCTTTCGCGCAAACTTCCTCTGCTGCTGTGGATGTCCATTATGGCGACGGCATGCGCTACTGTCCCGGAACACTCAGATCGGATTCCCGCATCGGTCTACGTGGACGAGTTCGCCGCGCAAGGCGGTTATTCGTATGAGGAGGCGCAACAATTCATTGAGTTTTGCGTGGAGCTGGATGATCAGGACGACCGCGGTGTCGCGGGCCGTCCGGCGGAAACGGCCGCAGCGGTCGATGCCAACAAGTGGCGCCTCGTATACGACAGTCGCGAGGCTGTGGCGAAGGACTACTTTGCATATGCGGGAAATGCATTCGACACGCGCATGAGCGGGTCGTCATCCGCAGGGCCGGATGACGGTGTGGTGTTTTGGCGCCGCATGTTTTCACGGATCAAGAGTGAAGCAGCAGCCCGCCACATTGGCCTCTCTGCGCCTGGCGATATACAAGGCAATGCAAGTCTCAACGGCTTCGGACCGTGGCAAAACGCCTGGTTGCTCTATAAGGGCGTCGGTGGCAACGAGGGTCGTTACGCGGTCGCCATCCGCGGAACCGTGTTTGAGACAGAGCCGAGCGCAGTTGAGAACGGCCTGTTTCAGCCCGTTGAGGGACACGAGTTCCTGAGCCGCGCAGTTTCATTCGCTCGAGCGGGGAAAGCCACCGTGCACAGTGGATTTGCGCACGCGACGTTCACCCTGCTCCTGGATCAGCGCTATGGGATTTTGCCCGTCCTCGAGCGGGAGGTCCCGCCGGGGTCGACGCTCTACGTCGTTGGTCATAGCCAGGGCGCTGCCATGGCCACGCTGGTGCACGCTTTCCTGTTCAATGGAATGCGCGATGCGGAGGTTTCCGGCAGCGACCCTCTGGGCCTGAGGAATAGGCGGTACCGCCTGAAGTCTTATGCCTTTGCACAACCGAAACCGGGCAACTATGCGTTCAGCGCCGACTTCGCCTCATATACACAGAGGCCCGATACCGCGATCGTAATCAACAATGACCTCGACCCGGTCCCACAGCTGCCGCTTACGCTACAAAGTACGGCGGATTTGGAAGGCGATTTCCAAGGCAAGTTCATCCTGGCGCGCGTGGTCTATGGAGTGAGCGCGTGCGGGAAGTGGCTGCGTAGCGGTATCGGTAGAGTACTCGAGTGGCGCACCGTGAGAAGCGCGCGGGGCTATGGACACTTCTATCATTACGGGCAGCTCTTGCCTTGGCAACATCTGAGGAGCGGCTCATCGTGGGGCTTCACGCCAGCCGGGAGAGTGATCATTGTCTATGGCACGCAGCAGGTGGACCAGGGCAAGGACGTATTCTTCCAGCACCACGCAACTACTTATCGCACGGTGGTCGCTCAGCAGCTGGGTGCGAGGGAGTAGTGGTATGAGGCAGCCCGTGACGGCATCCTCATCGACGAAGCTGCGTACACCCGCCAGGCGTCCGCTGCGAGTCTTTGCCTTCGATCCGAGCCGCGGCCGTCTGCTCGGCAACGAAATGCAGCTCGACGTGCGCTACCGCAAGCTCGGACCAGGTCCGGTCGATCTGAGCGGCGCGCACGATCAGATTGCGGTCGTCGACTACGATGGCACCCGCGAGAAGTCATACGAGCCGGTCGACCTCGACGATCCTTTCGTGCTCATCCCGAACGGACTATCTCCCTCGGAATGCGATCCGCGCTTCCACCAGCAAATGGTGTATGCGGTTGCCAGCGACACCGTCGAGCAGTTCGAGAACGCACTCGGCCGGCGAATCTACTGGCGGCGGGCCGAGCGCCCGCTGCGCGTTGAGCGGCCCGGCTGGCTGCCGGACGACATTCTCACTCTGCTCCTCTATCCCCACGCCATGTGCGATGCCAATGCGTTTTACAGCCCCGAAGCGCACGGCATCCTGTTCGGCTACTTTCAGGCTGGCCTCGGCGATGTGGGAAACAACATCCCCGGACAGACGGTATTCACGTGCTTATCGCATGACATCATCGTCCACGAAATGACACATGCGATCGTGGATGGCATTCGCAAGCATTTCCTGGAGCAGACTAACCCCGATGTCGCCGCTTTTCACGAAGGGTTTGCCGATCTGGCAGCGCTCTTTCGGCACTTCTCGCACCGGGAGGTGCTGCTCGATGCCGTGCAGCGCACCGGGGGACGACTGTATACACCGGCGCTCAGGGGCGATCCGCTCGCTGATGCAGCCTCGCAGTCCTGGCTCGCGGATGGCACCGAGGATGCGAATCCGCTCATCGAGCTCGCGGCACAGTTCGGCGGTGCGCGCGGCATGAGATGCGGGTTGCGCTCGGCGATAGGTAAACCCCTGACGCTCGATGAGCTGCGTCAGCCCATGGACTGCCATGAGCGCGGTTCGGTTCTGGTCGCAGCCGTCTTCGAAGCATTCTTCAAGGTGTATCTTGCGCGCGCCGCCGAGCACTTTCGGATCTACCGCTCGGCGGGCGGCACGGTGCGCGATGACCTGCCGCGCCCGCTGGCCGACGCGCTTTGCGGCGAGGCGAACCGCACGGCGCACCAGTTCTTCCGCCTCTGTGTGCGCGCACTGGACTATCTGGCGCCCGTCGACGTGACATTTGGGGATTATCTGCGCGCGGTTCTGACCTCGGAGATGGATTTTGACCCCTCCGACTCGGACGGCGTCTGCAATGCATGGATGGAAGCATTCCGCCGTCGCCGCCTTCTGCCGCGCGCCGCCTCATCCTTCTCCATCGATGGGCTGTGTTGGCAACCATTTGACGACAGCATCGAAGTCGAGGGGCTGCCTTTCGGCGGCCCGCTCGGTCTCAGCTACGATGAGCGTAAGCAAACCGCTGGTGCGCTCAAGAGGTTTGTCGACAGAAACCGAGCTCTGCTCGGCCTCGACCCGAACCGGGGCTACGTCCTGCCATCGTTCCATCCGCTCTACCGCGTGGATGCGACCGGCAGCATCCGTTGGGACCTCATCGTTGAAGTGGTGCAGACGCGCGCTGCCGCGCGGACCGACTACCCGATGCGCGGTGGCACCACGATGATCATCTCCACGCACAGCACCGCGGGCACAGGTGGGGATAAGGGCAGGACATTCCTGCGCTATGCGATTGCCAAGGGGCTCGATGATCGTGCTGGCCGAGAACGCGCCGGTCGGCAGGCCGAGTACCTCCAGGAACTGGGAGTCCCTCCGGGCGGGAAGGCGAGCAGCCTGCGCCTGAATTTCGCTCGCATTCACGGGAGCGGCTGAAATGGTCAAGCGAGTGAAGCGCTCCGGCACCAAACGGACCCCGGCTGTACGCGCTCATCGAGCCACGCCTGCGAGAGCCAGGAGTCGGACGCCGAAGTCGCCACCCCCGAGTCCACCGCCACCGACCGAGTTGCCGGCATCGGGCGACGCGCCCGTAGGCGTTGCGAGCGGCGCTTCCTGGACGCCGGCACCCGGTGAGGCGGGGATCCGAATACGTATGTACCGTGTGGGCTTCGGTGATTTCTTCCTGCTCTCCTTCAATAGCAAGGAGGGCGGTCCGCTGCACATGGTGATCGACTG
>Ga0134126_10013337_pt1 | contig 10384 bp, 17 predicted proteins | sample KB31752_FD_96881 | JGI IMG/M metagenome (GOLD analysis project Ga0134126, IMG submission 96881) | Terrestrial soil microbial communities with excess Nitrogen fertilizer from Kellogg Biological Station, Michigan, USA - KB3-175-2 | ecosystem: Environmental > Terrestrial > Soil > Unclassified ...
CGATTTCCTGGTGATCATTTTTGCCGATAGTCAGGTGCCTGCGCTGAGTACACGTCGATCTTGGCGGATAGCTGGAAAACTATGTCGGAGGAGGAGAAAAGACCCTACGAATATTTCACTGCGCTGCGCCGCGTTCGGATTTCTGGACAAAAACGGTGCAAATTGACAGGGTTGCATTGAGTTGACCAGCTGTTTTTTGTTTCTACGGGTAGCTTGGAGCCTGAAGACAAACGGTCCAAACAGGACCTTGCGCTACAATCGGACTCCAAGGACGAACGAGATGCAAGTCTTGATTCTTCCTCTTCGTCTTCTGTTCCCGCGAACACCGCTTCCCAACTGGACTCTAAAGGAGAAACCAAGTCTGCTAACCTTTCATCTCTATTCGCTACTGAAGAAACCAAGGCTATCGAGGATCTACTTGAACCTCGTGTATTCCGAAGCTTCCTTTATTTCGTGAGCTTTCAATCTTGTTTGCTTCACAGGTGCCTATCTTTCCGCGCAAGCCTCGTCTGGATTGGCAACATTACGTTGACTGCGCTCACGCTGAACGACGCAAGGTGCGCGGTCTTGAAGTGTTTGTCTTACTGGTGCTTCTTAGTCGCAGCCGGATTGCAAGGTTGATGTTTTGAAATTGGTTACACAATGGGCTGTCATGAGCCCTGAGGAGCGCCTTCCCTATGAGCAGTGGAGTAAACGAGATCACGCCAGGTATTCGCGCTTCCTTCCATGTCTCTCACTTGTAATTCAGATACGTCCGTGAGCTGTCCGAGTATGAGGCTTGTCATGGTCATCGTGCTGATGTAATTACGCTTCCTTCTTCCTGACTGAACTCAGTTGTTGCGGTGTAGGTCGGCAACGAATTCGATACTGAAGCCTTTCACCTGTTTTGGATGGACATGCATCGTGAGCATCCTGAGTGCGAGCAGGAGGATGGGTATTCTCGCGCGTGTCGCTGTTGGGAAGACTTGACGGACGACGGCAAACAGCCTTGGTATCGACTCCAAAAGACTGCAGTTGACAGGTATGCGCCGATTGCTTCACCACTGGGTCATTCAGGGTTGTTCCTAGGCGAAGATTGACAAATACTCAACATCTTGCTGAAACAATGCATCGGTTAATCACGTGTCTACTGTGCCAGCAGGAACCAGCAGTTTTTCTGTTGTTGTCAGTAGGCGCAGTACTGCATCTTCTCCATCCGATTCTTCCGACGATCAACGAACAAGACTGTCAGCACGTTCTGCAGTTGGCGCCGCGGACAATTCGGACTGCTCGAGTTCAAGCGCCGTCGCAGACCGATCTCCATCGGATGCATTGGTATCAGTTTCACCGACATGTTGTTCAGTAAAGATTGTGCTCCACTCTTTCTTTCAGGTGCATTCTTCGTCGAGTGCGCCCGATAGTAGCAATCCGGGATCCGCTCGCAAACCCAAGAAATCACGCGATCGCGCTCCATTTCAATCACCTGCGCCGCGAACTGATGCTGTGCGTCATGATCAGCCAGCCCAGGCAATGTCGGACACGCATGAGTCGTCTGCGGCGCAGGCTCAGGTATCAGTTGCTCTTTTTCGTCACCTGATCCATTATCACGGTAGGTAGCAGTTGCTGAGAGAAAGCATGTACGATTCGCAAGCCCTCCCGCGGTTGCCGTAGCGATATCTGATGTGGATGAAACCGGTTCAGCCAGTCCTACAAATGTCAGTTGCTTTGCTGTACCTTTCTCCATTCGCTTTTGACTCACTCTGGTTCTCCAGCACCGCGAACTTGTGGTTGCGATTGACACGGTCATCGCAGGCGCAAACGCGCTTGTTCTTCTACGCCGACCCGCTGCAGGCTTGGCCTTTCGGCTACAGGATGTCAACGGCGTTTTCGGTCTGGTGAACAAGAACGACCAGTCGCTGTTCCGGTATTTGAGTGCTGATGATCACTTCAAGTCGGTGAATGGAGCTGGCACCAAGGCTGTATGCGTTAGTGCGGACGGCGTGGTCAAAATTATCCGATCTCGCCTCGCTAGTTCTCGGGCTTCGTGCCGTGAGTCAGCGCGTCAACTTCTAGCTGGTCTGGCCCCTGTCTTCACTTCGCGGCTGCAGCGGAACCTGCGAAAAGGTGTCGTCGAATTGCGCTTGCTTATCTCGTGCATGTTCATTCATTTCCTCCTATTTGCAGAATGCGCCGCGATTGATTTGACTTCTCCAACGCGCGCCCTCACTGCCCGACGCCCCCGTCGCCCAAACATTAAATCCGCTACCTGCTCAGATTCTACCTCTCGAGAGCGTCGCCGGGAAGCTTCACAGCAACGCGGCAAGGCGCATAAGTCATCTAAGCGCGGCATGGCAGTAGATTCTACAGATGGTGTGCGTTTCGATTTCAAAGTGAAAGTCGTTCGTGCTTGAAATCGTGTCATTCGTGTCATCGTGTCGTCGAGAGCGCTTGTCGGACCTTCTCAAACTCTGCATTGATCCTCAATCATTCCCACCTAACTCGCCTTCTCACCTGGTTCGCATGGCGACACGACACGACACGACACGACACGACACTCCACTTCGCATGGCACGTGTCAGGTTCCACAAGGCACGTGCCCGGCAATCTCTTAGTTACCATCACTGGAAACCTGTATTGTGCAGAACATTTACTGCCTGGAATTAGGCGGTGCGGTTGCAAGGTTCTCGGCTTCCGAGCACTGCTGCGACCTTTGCGAAATCTCGAGCCTGAACATTGGTCAGTCGGGTTTACCGTGCTCTGTATTGCTGTAGGGCAATGGATTGGGTCAGTCACGTTCCATCTGGCATTCTGTCTTTTGACTTGGACCTCTTCAGCAGAACCAGAGTTGGCAACCTGATCCATCTGCTAGTCGGGTAACGCTCACATTCCTCTGTCGTGCATTATGTCACTCGTCACGTCTTGCAGGCTCCGAGCTTGCTGGAAACCTTGACACTGGGAAATGGCTCTGCTCCGATCACGCCGCCGCAAGCCGCTTCACCCTCGTCCTCGTCCTCTTCTTCGGCTGTTCCAACCGACAATACTCTGCTTACTCCTTTGCAAGCATTGCAAGCAATGGCGACAAGATTCATGCAGCTAAACGGTCCAGACTATTCCTACAACTATCTCGGTAAGCAATGGCTCGTTTTCTTGATGCACGCCGCCATTGCTTGCAGGAAAGCTGAATGAAGCATATAGCAAGATGGGTCTACGACTCGTGTTTGAGCGGTATCAGTTTGGACCTAAGAATGGGCCCGGCTTCCTGTGTACGCTTCGGATTATTAGCGCTTCTTTCCCTGACTTAGTTTTGCGTTGTTGTTGCAGCGAGTTGTTCGTTCTTTGGCGCGACATTCTTTTGCACCGGTCTGGTACACCCTTCTGGATTCTAGCAACTAACGCAGCATGTGTATCTTGGCAGAGCCATGCAGTTCTCTGAAAGAAGCTGATCGTAACGCTGGTTCGCGCTCTCGGTCACTCTTTGACTCAAGCTCCCTTTGTTTGCGTGCTCTTACCCAGCGCGCGTTGCTTGGAACGCTCTTACGGCAAGTGGTGCAATCATCAGCGAGCGAGACAATAAGTAATCAAGTTTTACTACGTTTTTTCGTTCACACTGTTCATTTTCTAGCAAGGGTTCTGGCAAGCGCAAAGCACCGGCTGCGCCTTCACACGACGATGCCAAATTGTCCAACGAGGCGTACGGCGAATTTCGCAAACGCTGCATTTCGCCTCTCAATCCCGGCCAGCCGCTGTCTCAACACCCTTCCTCGTCTTCCTCCTCTTCCTCTTCTTCTTCCTCTTTATCTTCGTCTGCGGCATTTGGAATCTCATCGGTTCATGACTTGAAGGCTGAGCTAAATCGTCGTATTCTTGCTGTGTCGTACATTAACACTGCAGAGAGCATGGCCACGCAGGTAAAGCAGCAAGTTTTCGCTTTATTTTCCAAAGCCGCTGGGTGGTTTCATTGCTCCTTCTATTTCTGATCCACATTCCGGTTACGGTGGGCTGCCTCTCTTAGGGTCTGGAGTTTGTCGACTGTCTCAATGCGCTATTCCACACAGTGAGCTGTGACTTCACATTCTTCTATTACTTATTCGGTTACCGACCAGAGAGGCAAGGAGCGCACAGCCAGACATCGTGTTCGCAACGCCAAGCTGCTTCCAAACTCCAATCCTCGCATTCCTGGGCTTGCCCTTTACACTTCGCGTAATCTACAAGTTGTTTCACCAGCTCGTTGTGTCAATATCATGTCCTGTTGCTTTTTTCTGCGTTGCAGCGGAGCTAGCGAAGCAGGCAATCAATGCGATCGCCGCGGAGATCGCTGCACTGGATGCTGCCGAAGCTGCGAGAGGCGCTGAACTTGACGCGATTCTCGAGGCCAAAGACCGAGCAATGAATCAAGCCAGCAATCCAAATGCGGACTCCTCGTCAGCCCTCTCATCCTCCTCTTCGTCATCTACTTCTTCTTCAGCTCCTTCTTCCTCTTCTTCGCTTGATGCGGCTCTGCAGGAACCGTTGCATGCCGATTCCAGCCCTCGAAAGAAACAACGGCGGGACGATGCCTGTTGAATCGCGCGCGGCTCACGGACTTAGTGTTCCTGTTCTTGTTATCGGTTCTACGCGACAATGAATTATTTATTCCTTTGTGCTGTTTGAATAACTCGTCGACCCTGAGTAGTGATTGTGTTATGGTGACTCGTGGCGTGGCGCTTTTGCGTTTGAGTTTGGGAAACCGAGTGCTTCGCGATTGCGAGGTCGACCGCGTATCTCGTGTCATCGAGTGTTGAAAGAAACGTTCCGATTACCGTCCTTCTTGCCTTTTTCGCATTCAGTGTTCGAGGCACGCGCTCTGCAACACCGACTTCCGGAAGCGACTTGTAGCAAACGTGAGAATCAGAGATGAGCAGAAATATTCAAATACGTCTTTGAGCGTCCCCGGTACTTCCTGCGCCGAATTCCGGAATTCGACATGCCATTTTCAAATTTCCTATACCCGCCTTTCACCTTTCCTTCTCGCTACAGCTTGGACAATGGTGAATTATTGCAATCTGGCTTGCTGCTTTATCGAACACGCTTCTCATCGCTCGTTTCATGATCTTCCGACTCACATGCCGCAGCTCTTGTTCTCACCACGCTTCCCGCTTGTTCCCCACAGACGAACCATATCGTCACTGTTGTCGAGTCGGTTGCGACTTCAGCAGGACAGCTGCTGCGAGTTTTCCAACGCAACGACAAGCAGTTCGCCTTTGCGTTGCCTGAACTCGCCACCGCTCTGCGTGTCAAAACCAACAACCGAACGGAACTGAAGAGATCGCTTTCGTCCAGGGACTTGTTTAAGAGCTACGTCAAATCTCCGCATAGTTGGCAACACACAGTTTGCGTCAGCGCAGATGCCATCGTGAAGATTCTGAAACTTCGAATGCAGAGCCGAGTTCCACATGTAAGGCACAATGCCACATGCTTGCGCGATGCTCTGTGCCCTTGGTTTCTTACGTACCTGGAATTGGACCTCACTCGAGGTAAACAACACTTGTAAAAAAGAGTGTTCTTTAGCCGTGTCGTGTTCGCGGTTCTCCGCACATTACAGAGTGCCCTACGGTCGAACGCTCGGAGCTGAAAGCACCGCCTAGAATCAACAGTCGTCAGCGGCGTGCTGAAACCGCGCTGGCACGCGCAAAGGCAAGCAGGACATCACATCGAAACCTCAACACAGCCGAACTCCCGTCATCCGCGTCGCTCACCGAACCTCAACCCGAGCGATCACCTTGCGCATCTGTCCACCTTCAGTCGCCAGCCTCCCGTGCTGCCTCGATCGACGAGGAACTCTCGACTGCGGACTGCCTGGCAAATCTCGCTTCTGCCGTGGTTGTCTCTGCCAAAGCGAAGCTCAGCAACAGCCGGGATGATGGAACTGCTAGTCCGCCTGAGCTACACTGCTAAAACGAGTACGAGTTCGAAACTACGAGTGGTGCTTCGATCCTGATAGATCTCGTTACGATCCTCGTAGTTTCTGGCCCTTGTTCGATCAGCACTGTTAGCGAATGTCATAGTGAACTGGTTTGTCCCTCGCAATCGAGCGCGGTTCGTGTCGATTGATTTTACAGCTCCAATTAACTCATCTGCTTCTGAAATTGCTTCAATTAACCCATCTGCTTCTGAAATTGTTCTGAAATCGAAACGCGCGTGCGGCTCTGCGAATCCGCAAACCATGACACGTGCCTCCAAAGGTTTGATGCACATTTGCATTCTTAATTTCATACCAACGATTCGAGGCACAAATTGTCCTGCACAATCCTCAGCTACTCATGGAATCCCAATCTGAAATAGAAAAACTCTGATCAGTTCTGCCTTCGCGGCTACACTTCAGATTTGTGCAGAACATTCTGATTTACTTGCAACCAGCGCGATCCTGCCGTTGTGCGAATGCCGGATTCTGGATTCTGGCATTCAAATTGCGCATTCAATGCCGCCATCCCCGGAATCGCCTGCTGGCTGACCTGTCTGTGCTAACGCGTCTCTCTGTGCCTGTAGTCCATGGAGAAAGCTTGCACTTCTGAAAACCAAAGGCAAGTTGCAGAAATTGAATTGATTGCATTTCAAGCAGCTGGTGTGCACAGCCAGTTATGGTATTCGGCGATGACATGCTGCTACGTAAAACAGGAGCTAAAGCAGGATCTGTAGACCGCAAACCGCAACCCGACACCAAGCCGCGATCGCTGGACAGCTACTCACCGCCGAAGAAGACTCCTAAACCTTACGTGCCTGCTATCCAGAGAGGAAATAAGCAGAAAATGTACTACTGCTCCGCTTTGTTCTGCCAAAAAACGCGACGCTTTGCAGCCAAAAAGCTCTCGCGGCGCAGCCAACTATCCATCAAGCTTTCCACTCGTCAAGCAGGTATGGTTCGCACTCCTGCACTGTCATTCGTCGACTCACTTCATGCTGACTCCACAGTGCTCCTTCGACCAAACCTCCCTTCATGCGGACACCCAAAGCGATCAAAAGACCTGTTTCGCCAGACGGCACCTCCAATGTGAACTCGGACTCAGAGGAAACCGAATCCGCTGAAGACTCTGCCAGCGAAGACAGCGAAGAAGACAAGAAAGACGACGGAAAGAGCGAATACAGGTACATCTTCGACATCGCAGAAGAAGACAAAGACAGCCTGGCCTATCTGACAGAAAAAGAAGGCAAACGTGAGCGCTCCATCACCCTTCCATTGCTATCTTCAGTATCTTCATCTCTCTGTATCTCTCGCCCTTGCTTTCTCTCTTCCTCTCGTCCCCTCTTTCTTTCTCTCTCTCTCATTCTCTTTCTCTCTCTCTCTCTCTCTCTTTCAACTCTGCCGCACGATTTTGTGTTACAGGAATTTGCTACAACTCGATGCCCAGAAAGGAGCGCCCCTGGGTCCGGTGGCGGTACCTGATATAGCTCTCGCGTTCTCCAGCTCCCGTGTCTCATATTTCTCGGTTGCCTGATGTAGATGTCTGGATTGTAAGTACGACGGGCATGTCTGCTGCGATGTGTGCTCCGTGACCTGCCACAACAAGCATGATCTGGTCGAAGATGATGATCCGACAAGTCCTGTTCGCTCGCCCGAGACTCTACTCAAGTGCTCTGATTTGCTTTTTTTCAGAAATATGCGACTGTGGGCTTGACCGAATGTGCGCTTGCATCGGCTCAAGTAAGGCAGTGCTAGCAGTTCGCATATCGCGTTCTTTGAACAGGAAATTTCGCACGAGAGGAGATGAAGTCGGCTCGCGGTGCAGACCGAGACTCGTTCAGAGATACCATCGCACGAGCGTAATACAATGCCTTTGTTCCCGAGCGCTAATCTAACACCATTTGAAAGTGCTCGCAGTGAACACGTAGATTCGTTCGGACAAGGAAGCGCCACGGTCTACTTCTCCTCCAAACAGAAGCGTGCAGCAGAGGTGAGCGAACGCTCTTAATTGATGCATAACTGTCTGTTCCGTAGGAACGGTTCGCTTCGCAACAGGCTGCACGACTTGCGAACGGCGGCGTGTGGTCAAGACAATTCTGGCACGACTGCTTGGAGCAGGTGTTACGCGGTTGCGTCTGTATTCAGCGTGAACACCACTCTGTTTCCTGTTATAGAAACACCTGGAAGAACTGCGTAGAGCAGACTCGCCACCGCCACCGATATCGATGTTTCCGCGCTTACCTGAGTGGTACATCGGCACGGCTTTCTACATGGATGAAGGCATGCTTCGGATTTACCGACCTAAACTACCTCGCCTGCCCGAGCACGGTATGTTGATATTTCGATCCTCTTCGCATCTGGTTTCCATTTCAGAGGAATCGGTGGCGTTCTCACCGTCGGCAATGCTGGCCGATAGCAGCGACCACGACTCCTCGACCGACACCGATTACTCTTCGAGCGACGAGCTGTCACAAAGCACAACATCGGATTCGGACAGTGAGCGTGAAGCAGACACAGAAGACCCACCTCTCCCGCATTCTCCCGTGCTGCACAGCGAACCAGAGTCTGCGAATGTCGTATCGGAAGACAACCGACCACCCGCTGCGTTTGAAGGCAGCAACGAGGCGACTGCATCGGCATCTTTACTCCAACTGGCAAGGCAAGCGCCCTCCGCGCAGATCGAAAACAATGAAATCGACTGGATCACCCCACCGACTTCGGCTTCGCGTCGCAAACAACTGATCGTGAACACCACGCGACTTGCGCGATTTCGAATACCATTAGATATTTCGGTGATTCTGACTGCAAAATCCAAAATTCAGAATGTCCAAGCACGAATCATATCCTCGCGAGCCAAATACAGCTGCGCCAACCAGAATCAACTAGGTTTTGCACGCCAAACCTTTGCGTCAAAGCTTTGAGCGCATCGGTAATGCGCAGAAACACAATGTTCTATCACAAAACAAATATTTCTGCACAGTCATTACGATCGGCGCACAACTCAAAAAAACCAAGTAACTACAACTTAAACTCCAATATCGCTGGAGTACATCAAAATTGTGCAGTACATTTTAAATATCTCATTCTCGTTGCAAACTTGGTTACTCGACAATTCCGGATTCGAATTGCGCTCTTCAAATTCCGTTGTTTGCGACGACATTCAATCACAATCACTTTCAAAACACCTAAACTCGACACCTTACTAATCGACCATGTCAACCTCCACTTCGACAGGTAATGTCTATGCTGCTATCGCCAAAGGACTGCCCGCTTTCAGTTCTCCGTTGATTCCAGGTTCGATCACGTTGGTTCGCCACGAGTTTCCTACTAAACACAGTGTAATTACCTGTTTTCTCCTGGTTTGCAGCAGCTGGCTCCAAACGCGAGGACAAGGCAGCGTATGTTCCCCCGTTCTTGGCGAAATCGTTCGTCTTCGAGAAGAAAGACCTTCCTACGGCGGACGAAAGCAACAACAACAACAACAACGATGACGAGGATGATGTCGACATGGACAGCGGCAGCACAGCAACGACTACAGCCCGTCCGTCCGGGAAAGGAGTCAAGCGCAAGCAAGCTGATGGAAAAGACTCCGCGGACGACAGTGCGTTCATCGTTCGCATCAGCGCCAAGGCAACCGATCCCTGTCCTCTCGGTCGCTGTCTCAAACTCGATGCCGCCGCGGGCCGAGAAAACATGAAGATGATGAAGCGATGCATCGTAAGTGACGATCGCAGTAGTCAATCTCACCTTTGATTCTACTTGCTCTCACGTAGATTCAAATCACAAAAGGCCCGGTTTACTTGGCGGAGATTTTCTGCGAGCTCTGTTCGGCCAAGATGGTAATTCCTAATGAAACAACGATGCACTCACGACGTGCAATTTCACATAGTGGCGTTCTCGATACATCGACATGCGCAATCCCTGGGAACCACAAACGGATGACAACACTGTCACGTTCAAAGTAACGACGCGACATCAGTTTGTCTGTTCAAGCTGATTTCATTTCTACTTGTAGTGCAACAACAACCATGACAGTGCGAGTTACCGCATCCGTCCCGAATGGAAGGAGTTCTACGCTCGTTGCGCATTCGTCGGGGTAAGACTAATCAGTGAAAGCTTTGGTGTCAGGTTGCCGCCTCCGCACTGTAGTCCGCCCAGCGCGAGTTCCCGATGAACATTCCCGCCAAAAAGCTTGGCAAACTCGTTACCAAATCGGCTAAGGAACTTTACCTGATGGTCGCGATTCATTCCTCTCTTGCAAATGTCGCTGACTTCGCCGTCTTCTGCAGGGTGTTGAAGGCAGAAAGGCATTTTCTGAGAGCTTCGTAGGCCAATTCATCGAGACAGACATCCAAGTCTCTTGGTATTGCTGCACCTTCGATTACCTATCCTTCATCAGGAACCCTCCCTTGCGTGTTTGCAGGTGGGCGAGAGATGACCCGAAAGATCTGGTCATGACGTTAACAG
>Ga0134126_10013338_pt1 | contig 10384 bp, 5 predicted proteins | sample KB31752_FD_96881 | JGI IMG/M metagenome (GOLD analysis project Ga0134126, IMG submission 96881) | Terrestrial soil microbial communities with excess Nitrogen fertilizer from Kellogg Biological Station, Michigan, USA - KB3-175-2 | ecosystem: Environmental > Terrestrial > Soil > Unclassified ...
GCGCCGGTCTCAAGCCGCTTGATGTCTCTCGACTTGTTTCGCGGCCTGACCATCGCGTTAATGATTTTGGTCAACGACCCCGGCGACGGTCCCGCTGCGTATTGGCCCTTGAAGCATGCCGCTTGGAACGGGTGGACACCAACTGACCTGGTGTTCCCTTCATTTGTTTTCATTGTCGGCGTAGCAATGGCCTTTTCGTTCACTTCGCGCCTTCAGCGCGGCGCCTCGCGTGGCAAGCTGTTCGCCCACGTACTGTGGCGCGGATTAGTCCTATTCGCTCTCGGACTGTTCATCAACGGATTCCCCACGCACTTTGATCCGGCGCACCTGCGAATCTACGGTGTGCTGCAAAGAATCGCTATCTGCTACGTAGTCACCTCCGTCCTCGAACTGTGGACCGAATGGCGGACCCAACTCGCGGTCGCGATTGCTTGCCTGGCGGGGTATTGGGTGCTGATGCGGCATGTGGCCGTGCCTGGCTATGGAATTCCCGGTCGAGATATTCCCCTGCTCGATCCAGATCGCAACCTGGTTGCATGGCTCGATCGCAAGCTGCTTATGGGCCACTTGTACGAGCGCGTGCGCGATCCCGAAGGGCTGCTAAGCACCATTCCCGCGGTTGGCGGATGCCTCCTCGGACTTCTGACGGGCAAGTGGCTAAGGTCGGCAAGATCAGGCGCTGCGAAGGCATTCGGCATAGCGATCGCGGGAGCAGTGCTCATTGTCCTCGGACGAACCTGGCACCTATGGTTTCCCATCAACAAGAAGTTGTGGACAAGTTCCTTTGTCCTGTTCACGGCGGGGATCGCTCTGGTTTGTCTGGCGCTGTGCTACTGGCTTGCGGACATTAAGCAGTTCCGGAGGGGATGGACTACTCCAATTCTCGTGTTTGGGAAAAACGCCATCGCTGCCTATGTGTTCTCGGAGGTGCTGGCCTCCGCGTTGCACGCGATCAGGGTTGGTGCCGGCCCGTCGTTGCAAGACTACCTCTACACCCGTCTGTTCGCGCCCTGGGCCAGTGCCGCGAATGCCTCCCTGGCATACTCTCTGGCCTATGTCCTTCTGTGCTGGGTTGTGATGGCGATTCTGTATCGGCGAGGTGTTTTCCTCAAAGTCTGAGCCAGCGAATGCACCACCAAAAAGCTCGCGATTCGCTAGATCCAATGATTTCCCGTTGCTCCTGTGCCCTCTGCGCCTCAATGGCGAAAACAACTTCCTGCCCCTTACCTTCGTACAGGGTCCGAATGGACAGTCACCTTGGGTAACATTGTCCGAAGGTACACCCGTAGTAGGCTTGCAGTAGCTGGACAGCTACTGGTCAGCTCAGCGTCAGATTTCATGCGGAAATGGCTGATCCCCTGCGCTGAGCTGGGGCCAGTTCGAGCATCTGCGCCGTGCCTCGCATCCCGATCTTCAAACTCGGCTCCCCGGTCGAACTTCCGCCACCGCGGCTTGCGTCGTACACACCCGTACTCCACCTCGATGGCCTGCATCTCGGCATCGACAATGTCCGCCACGACGTGTGGCTCAGCCCGACGTTCTGCGAGGGTGCTCGCAACCAGATTTCTGCACTCATCATGAAGTTTGGCGGCGTGGAGAATATCCTTGCCGCCGACACGGGAGCATCGACCAAGGCCCGGAACGCCCTCGCTAAGTTCGTCCCTGTTGCCTCGCGTAAGAAACCTGATCTCAAGCTTCTGCTGCTGGACCTTCATAAGTCGATCCTGAACCAAGCGAAGGCACGCAGCGACCTGACGATTGATGCATTAGGGCGGGCGGCGATTCTGAAGTTTTTGCGCACAGAGCTGAGCACCCAGTTTTCCAATGTGTTGGAGCGTTGCCGCAACACGCTGAAGTCCTACGAAGGCCTGCGCCAACAGAAAGCTCTCGAATATCGGGAACGAGTGGCGGGATTTCAGATCGCAAAGAAACATGTTCTGCGCCAAACGGCCCAGGAACTGTTCCGCATTTTGCGCGAGATCGAGCGCGAAAACTTGGCCAGTATGCGGCGTTCGCTTTTTGGAGAAAAGTCCACGAGCGACTACGCCGTGTTCTTGACCCAGCTCATCTTCCAGGAGGACGCGCGCGACTCGTATCTGCAAGCGGAGCACTATGTTCTCGTCGGCGGATTCGAAAACGATCCAGATTCCATCGGCAATATCCGTGGTTTAGCCTGCGAATTTCTGAAAGCGGTTGCGTCACAGGCGGAAGAAGCGGAAAGCTCTTGGTTCGAAGGCTGGCTGGCAGCTCCGGAGAATGCGAACGAACTTGTCGGCACCGGCGAGCCTGACGATCGTGTGCAAAAACAGCGGCTGGAAATGTGGGTGTCGCTACTCGAACGTGACGCACTGCTCGATTATGCAGTCGCCTCGTACGAAGTCTTGCCGCTCATCAAGGATTTTGCTCCCCTGCTCGATCCACAGCAGCTGAAATATGCATTGGTGCGCAAGAAAGACAAGGAACGCGTCGAGAAGTTGGCATCGGAATACAGCAAGTTGCCGATCGACCGGTTCACGTCCGCACTGAGTCGTATGTCTCAAGTCAGCGGAACGCAGCGCGCTAAGCTTGCGTCGCGTTATTTGCGGGATTTCCTGCTTTACTACCGGGACATGCGTCGACTGGAAGTGCTGAACGCCGCGCAGGAAAAAGTCAACCTGATCTCAAGCGAAAAGCTTTCAGAACTGTCCAAGCTGAATGGCACGCTGTACGCTTTTTTCCTCGAATCAGAAGAAAAGTCACAGGCGGAGAAGCCGGTAGCGCGCCACGTGATACTCAAGGCGGACGTTCGCGACTCCTCCCGACTAACCAAGTCCTTGCTGGAGCGCGACATGAACCCGGCATCATATTTCAGCTTGAATTTCTATGATCCCGTGAACAAACTGCTGCCAAAGTACGGGGCTACGAAAGTCTTCGTTGAAGGTGACGCGGTGATCCTTGCACTGCTGGAGCACGAGGGCGACCCTGGGCTATCGGTGGCACGCACTTGCGTCCTGGCCCGCGAGATGGTGGAGATTGTCGGCGGATACAATCATCTGCTGAAACGTGCAGCATTGCCCGCCCTGGAACTTGGAATCGGGATCTCTTACCAGAACTCCTCTCCCATGTACCTGCTCGATGGCGAACACCGCATCATGATTTCCGACGCATTGAATGAGAGCGACCGTCTCTCCTCCTGCGACAAGCGGATGCGAAAGGCCCTGCACGGGACGGACGTGCCGTTCAACGCTTACGAATTCCGCAGCAGCGAGAGCACAATTACGGAGCCTATGCGCTACAACGTGGGCGGCATCCGCATGAGCGAAGCGGCTTTCTTACGGCTTAAGGAAGAGATTTCATTGTCCCCAGTCGAAGTGAATTTCCCGCAACTCTGGGGCACGGAAGAAAACTCTTACTACACCGGCCTGGTGCCGGTCGCAGCTGACGTTTTCCGCCGCATCATCGTTCGCAGCGCGCGCATTCCCATGGTCGAGACCGGGAACTTCAACCTTGTGCAATGGACCGAATCGCTCCTATATGAGCTCTGCACAAACGACGCCGTGTATAAGTCTGTAGAGAAGGGCTCAGCAGCAGGAACTACCTAAACTACACCGCGTGGAAGACTTCGTGGTGCACGGGCGCGACTTCGCGGGCAAGAAATTCGTAGTGCTCGATCCTGAGGGCAATCGTGGGCTGACTGTGGTCGGCTGCAGCCTCGACCCGCAACACTCGCGCACGGCATCGCACGCCAGGATTTTCACCCATTGTGATTTCGGCCGGCATCGCGAGCGTGATCTCGATTGTCTGTCCTTGGCTGAGCACAAAATCCGTACGGATGAGCGCGCCGCGCGAGCTGAGATTCAGCGTGAATCCGTTTCCAGACTGCCCATCGCTGGTTTGTAGTTGGACCGGCACCTGATACTGCTCGAAACGGTGCCCACTGCGGCGTTCGATGCGCGTTGGCTCGGTGGCGCTCACGGTAGGAGAAACAATCTACCTTGCCCTGCAGCTTCTTGGGAAGTCCCCAGAAAGTGACTATCCGGGCCTGCCCAGTTGCATAACATGCACTAGCGCCAGCATCATAAGAACGAACGTGCCCTCTTCGAATTCTCCAGACCCAAATGTCGAACCCCAGCAGGACCGACGGCGCCTGACCACGACCTTCCGCGCTCTCCGTCATCGTAATTTCCAGCTTTTTTTCAGCGGACAATTGATCTCGCTCATTGGCACATGGATGCAAAGCATTGCAGAAGCATGGCTTGTGTACCGCCTGACTGGATCGTCACTTTTGTTGGGCTCGGTGGGGTTCGCGAGCCAGATTCCTGTTTTCCTGGCAGCGCCCCTGGGAGGCATCGTTGCCGACCGCTACAACCGGCACAAAGTCATTATCACAACCCAGGCGTGCTCGATGGTCCTGGCGGGAATTTACGGGGCGCTGACTCTCACGAACCGCATAACCATCAAGGAAATCTTTGTTCTGGCAGCGCTGCTGGGCGTGGTGAACGCATTCGACATCCCCGGGAGACAGGCGTTCCTGGTCGAAATGGTTGGCAAAGATGACCTCATCAACGCCATCGCCCTCAATTCGTCGATGTTCAACGGGGCGCGCATCGTCGGCCCCGCAGTTGCCGGCATTCTGGTGGCCAAGATCGGGGAGGGATGGTGCTTCGCGGCTAATTCGATCAGCTACATTGCGGTGATCACCGGGCTGCTGTTGATGAGATTGACTCCGAGGCGACCGCAATCGTCCGGACCTCCGCTCGCGCACATCATTGAAGGCTTCCGTTTCGTGCGGAACACCGCCCCGATCCGTGCCATTCTGTTGCTACTCGGGCTAGTGAGCCTTGTGGCAATGCCATACACCGTGCTGATGCCCGTATTTGCGGACAAGGTATTGCACGGTGGCGCGCGTGCCCTTGGCATTCTGATGGGAGCTACCGGAGTAGGGGCTCTGTTGGGCGCCCTCACCTTGGCGACTCGCACCGGCGTTTACGGCTTGGGACGCTGGATCACCTATTCGTGCGCGGGGTTTGGCATCAGCCTGGTGGCTTTTGGATTGTCCAGATACTTCTGGCTTTCCACCGCGCTTCTGGTTCCAGTGGGCTTCTGCATGATGTTGCAGATGTCGTCTTCGAACACGCTGATCCAGTCGATGGTGCCGGACCACCTTCGCGGACGTGTGATGTCGGTCTACTCCATGATGTTTATGGGCATGGCGCCATTCGGTGCGCTGTTCGGGGGTGCATTGGCAGAGCGCTTATCAGCGCCCATCACAGTTAGCATCGGCGCGATCGCCGCGGTCGGCGGTGCGGCGATCTTCGGTGTCCGCCTGCCGAAACTGCGCGTCGAAGCTCGCCGGCTCATTGTCGCGCAAGGCATGGTCGGCGGAGAACCGGCACAAGAGATGACGGCGCGCGTGGTCGACGACGAGTAAGGCTCAAGAGGGAAAAGAAAAGCCCCGGACAAAGCCGGGGCTTGCTATTTCTCACCCTCAGCTAGAAGCTCAAAGTTGCTTTCACCTGAATCAACCGCGGCGAAGCATCCCCACCGAGGAATGATCCCAAAATGCTGGTAGGTACGCTGACCGTGCTGATGATCTGGCCGAACGTCGAACTGGAAATATTGGCATCCGGCTGATCGAAGTTCGGATGGTTCAGGATGTTGAAGAATTGAAGCCCGATACCGAGATTGCTGGCCTCGCTGATCGGAAGATGGAAGTTCTTCGTCACGCTCAGGTCGGTGTCGAAGTAGTGCGGGCCCCACACCTGATTGCGGCGCTGATTTCCCCATCCGTTAATGGCCGGCGAAAACTGCGTTGTCGAGTTCAGGCACGAACTGATAACCGCAGCACTGGTGCAGACCACCGGTCCGGAATTCAACTGATTCGCGAATACCGGATCACCTGCGCTGATTCCGTAGTTGAACCCATTCAGAATGCTGCTTGCGTTGTCGTCATAGGCCGTGACTGGCAGACCGGTCCGCCAGAAGGCTGTTCCCGAAACTGTCCAACTGGCAATTGCCCCTACCCAACCCTTGAGCTTCGGCGTCGTCCACACGTAGTTCAAACTGGCGGTGTGGCGGACGTCGTAGTCAGCGTTGCCGTAGTTGTAGCGCTTGTAATTGAAGGGATCCTGCGGATTCAAAGTGCTTTCGTTGGTGTTGAAGTTGTACGGCAGAATGCCAGCGTTGGAAACGATGTCGAGCGCGTGGCTGTAGGTGTAGTTCGCCTGGAATTGCAACGCGGAGAAACGCCGCTGCAACGAGAGTGTGACTCCATTGTAGTTGCCAACGTTGCTGCTGGAGATCTGGGTAATAGTACCGAAGCGTGGATCCGGCGCGGCCCCAGGCAAGTCTGAGAACTGAGTCGTTGTTGCACCAAGTTCGCCGAGGCAAGTTACGTCGCAAAACGCGTTCAGACCGCCGTTTTGCAGCGGCCCATAAATCTGGTGATTGCCGACGTAGTTGACGCTCAGCGAGGTCTTCTGACCGAATCCTTGCTGCAGTTCCAGGTTCCACTCCTGGTACTGCGGAGCATGGATTGACCGTGCCGAGTTAAAGAGCGAGGGAGGCACGAAGAAGGGATTCGAGCCGCTTATGCTTGCAACTGTTCCACCGCTCGCAAATCCGCTGACAAACGCGGAGTTTGCGGCAGCGGCGATGCTTTGAACGCTTCCAGCACCTGGTGCAACGTTGCCCGGTCCAACGAAGAATTGGTTGTAGAGTGGCGGATTATTCAGGAAGCTGTCTGCCACGGTTGCGGGGAAGAAATCATGGAAGATTCCGATTCCGCCGCGGAGGACGGTATTGGTGCCGGCACCTCGTGGTGTCCAAGCAAATCCCAGGCGCGGCTCCCATCCGATACCGGTGTAGGACGGCAGCGCCTGGTGAATTCCAGTGCGAATTGCCTGATTGTAGGGCTGACTCGGATCGTGCGACGCCGCCATGAAATCCGTTGTCAACCTGGCGAAGCAATTGGTCTGGCAGACCGGATTTGAATCATGTTCCGCTCGAAGACCCAGCGTAACTCTCAAAGTCGGCTTCACTGTCCATTCGTCTTGAGCGTAGAGGCCCAGACCATACAGCGCGATCGGCTGCGTGGAGCGGGTATTAAATGCTTGCGTGAAAAGGCCAGCAGTTCCGGAGAAAAAGCTTGCTTGATCTTCACCGATCACTTCACCCGTCGTGAACAAGCCCGGCGAATAGTCAGTGATATCGTTGCGACGGAAATTCATCCCAACTTTGATGTTGTGCTTGCCGATAACTTTCGAGAAGTCGTCAATGATCTGGTACTGCGTGACATTGCGCCCCTGAGGCCAGTCGTTGAGATCGCGACCGAGGTCATAGAACGTGCCGCCGGAGAAGCGTAGCCGGTAGGGCATGAGCGCGGTTGCCGCTGACATATTCGCGGGCTTGAAGATCGCGCTGTACCAGGATCCTGCGAGGATGAATTGGTTGGTTGCGTTGCTGCTGAAGATGTGAGTTTCGTTCAACTGCCCTTCGTATTGCGGCTGGTCACTCTGCGCATTAAATACGGAGTTGATCGGGTCTGTGTAGGTGGCCTGTAGGCCGTGGTCGCTGCGGAAGTGTCCGTAGATATGATCGCTGTCGCTTATGTTCTGATCGACGCGCGCCGTCAGCAACGACTCGTGAGTAAAGTTCCCCGCGGTGGACCTGAACGCGACCGCGCACGGGACGCCAGCGCCCATGCTGATGGTTCCATCGCAACCGTCACTTCCTCCGGGAATCGGGCCGGCGTTTGCAGCGCCGGGAGCGGAGGTCCAGAGATTAAACATGTTCTGGTAGAACGGCAGTTGCCCAGGAGCGGTCGCCCCGATGTTGGCCAGCGTTGCAGCCTGATACTGCGGGCTGGGGATCTGTACCAGCGTGCTCGTGGGAAGAAGAACGCGCAACCCTTCATAATCAACGAAAAAGAAGGTCTTGTTCTTGATAATGGGGCCGCCGACAGAAGCCGACCACTGGTTGGCGTTGTCGAACGGTGCGCGGTTGGGCAGGCCACTTGAAATCTGCGCCTGCTTGTCGAACCAACTGTTGGCATTCATCGCCCGCCCGTTCCAGAAATAATTGACGCTCCCGTGCCAGTTGTTGGTGCCGGATTTTGTCACGTAATTGACGTTCGCACCCGCGAGACCACCGTACTGGGCCGAGTATCCGTTATTCACTACGCTGACTTCCTGAACATCGTTCTGCCCTAACAGCAGGTTCGTCGCACCGGAGTTGTTCAGGTTGAGGAAGGGATCATTCTCGTTCATGCCGTTGACGGTGAACAGATTCGAAGTCGCCGGCAAGCCAAACATCGCGCTGTTCCCATAACCCGCTTGCGTGTTCATTACCGCGCCGGGAGCAGCTTGCACGATATAGCTCAAATCATTGCCGGGGTTCGGAACCAGTTCGACCTGTTCCGGGGTGAAGGTCGTCGAAATATTTCCGTTCTCCGTCTGGACAATCGCGCCTTCGGCAGTCACCTCGACGGTTTGGCTGCTTCCACCGACGGCGAGTTGCAAATTCAATTGCGTTGCTTGCCCGACAGCCACGGTGACTGGTTTTTCCACATTCTGGAATCCGGACGCAGTTGCCGAAACGGTGTATTGAGCTGGAGGCAGTAGCGAGAAACGATACGCGCCGGAGGAATTCGTTGTGGAGGTCTGCGTTTGTCCCGTGCCGTTATTCTTCAATGTCACTGTCGCATTGGGGACCACAGCGCCGGAGGGATCTGTGATGGTTCCGGCTATGTCGCCGGAAACAAGTGATTGTCCTACGGCGGGGATGCTGAGTACTCCCGCTAGCAAAAGAACCAGAACAGAGTAGATGGTGCGACTCACTTGCATAATTCGTCCTCGAAAAAGCTGGATTTCTACTGCAAAGAGTGCAAACTCTGGGCCACTGCTGTGTTGCTGGTGCGTGCTTACAGCAAGGGGTTTACAGGCCGATCAACTCAGCACAGAGTTTCCGGATTCTGGAATTCGGAGGAGGATTCGCGATTGCGAAGCGTGAGTGGATGAAGAAAGGACGTTCCGCAGCTGCTGTTCGTGGCCAAGCGGCCAGGAATTTGCTTCAGTGATGGGCGGGCATAAACGACTGAATCGTGCCTAGCAATGACTGTGGTCCATCGGTTGAAGTGATGGGCGAATACCAGAACGTGAGCACAAGCATCAGTAGAGCGAGAACCGCAAGCACCCGCCGTCCTGTTCCAATCCCGGGCCACTCAGCCACAGATGGATGCCGCATGCCGGTGATGCGCAACAAGATGGCCCAAACGATCCAACCCGTCCAACAGAACAACGCGAGGGGGATAAGAGCCAAAATCGTCACCCGTGACACGGTTTTGTGCCAGCGCGGAGAAACCGCGAACACGATGTGGCCGCCATCGAGCTGACCGCCCGGAAGAAGATTCAACGACGTTGCAAACATTCCCACCCAAGCGGCCACTGCGACCGGATGCAGAAGAATCCTGCTCGCGGGGACATTGGCAAGCGCTCCCGCATTGTCGAACGCCAGCAGAAGCTTGCGCACGAGAGAAAAGATAAGCGGCAAGCCGAGATCAATCCGCGGAATTGATTGGCCTAGTGGCGCAACGTGCGACCTGCCGAGCGAAAAAATCAAAACGGGGAGAGCTACTGCGAACCCCGCAATGGGCCCAGCAATGCCGATGTCAAAAAGAACTCTTCGGGAGCGCAATGGAGAACGAATGCGAATGAACGCGCCGAGCGTACCAATCAGACTGGGAAATGGAATAAAGAATGGCAGTGTGGCGTCGACTCGATATTTCACGCAATACAGGTAGTGACCCAGTTCATGTGCGAGCAGGATCGCCATTAGTGTCAGCGAAAATGGTAGGCCAAGGAGTAAGTAGTGCCCCTTGATCGCCCAGAGAAATGGCGGAAACAGGCTCTTATCAAGTGGAAACGCCGGTAAGGCGTGATCGAAATTCCACTGCAACCGCGCCCCGACCACCAAGGTTGTACAGAAGGTCGCGAACAGCAGCAACAGGTTGAGCCAGTACCTATGCTGCGGCCGCGTGTAATACACCACTTCCTCAGAATGCGGCGAATACACTTCGCTGGGCGTGAGGATTTCTGGGGAAGGCTGGTCAGGCATGGGGACTCAGTACATTCTATCGAAGAACGGTGGGAGCAGTGAGCAGTGAGCAGTGAGCAGTGAGCAGTGAGCAGTGAGCGATGAGCGGTGAGCGGTGAGCAATCAGCACTCAGCCAGAACAATGAGGTAATGTCATTCCGAAGCGCTTTAGCGCCGAGGAATCTGCAGTTCGTGCGTACGGCAATGCAGATTCCTAGGACCTAAAGGTCCTCGGAATGACATCGGTATATTTTTGGCTGAGTGCTGAATGCTGAGTGCTGAATGCTACTCAATCGACTGTAGCTCTTTGCCA
>Ga0134126_10013339_pt1 | contig 10384 bp, 9 predicted proteins | sample KB31752_FD_96881 | JGI IMG/M metagenome (GOLD analysis project Ga0134126, IMG submission 96881) | Terrestrial soil microbial communities with excess Nitrogen fertilizer from Kellogg Biological Station, Michigan, USA - KB3-175-2 | ecosystem: Environmental > Terrestrial > Soil > Unclassified ...
GACGTTCCAAAGCTGCGGCAATTCATCGATGCTGGTTTTACGAAGCAGCGCCCCCACCCGCGTGACGCGCGGGTCGCGGGTGAGCTTGAACGCGGGGCCGTCCTGCTCATTCAGCTTTCGCAGTTCCTGCTGCTGTTTCTCGGCGTCGACGATCATCGTGCGAAATTTGTAGATGATGAAGGCCTCTCCGCCGAGACCCGAGCGTCGCTGCTTGAAGATGACCGGACCGTGGGATGTGAGCTTGATCGCCAGCGCCGCGAGCAACAAGATCGGCGATAGCAGGATGATTGCCAGCAGCGAAGCGACGATGTCGAGGATTCGTTTCCAGCGCGGCATGGGGAGGACGAGCAATTCTTCTACGCCGGCAACCGGGAAAGGAACTCGGCCACTGCGCTGGGCCGATGCTTTTGAGTCGTCAACACGAGACGAGGAGTTCGGCTTGAAGTTGAGTTTTAAAGTGGTGAGCGTTGCGACGCGATCCTGGCTGTCGCCATGGATCGCAGATGCCGCACCGATGTATCCGGCGCTCGCGGTTGCGGTCGCGGCGGGCATTTTTCCGTGTTGCTGGGCAAGCACCTTGTCGACTTGATCGTGCGGATAAGTGTAGACCATCGCCATCGGCCGGGGCCCATGACGGGCGATCATGTCGGCGACACCGTCGGCGAAGGCGCGGGCGCCTTGCGGATTGGTGTCGGTCAGCAGCGCCGCCATGTGCTGCTCGCCCAGCCACCCGACGTCGTCGGTGAGGCGGGCGCGTTTGAGCATGGCGCGGGCGAGGCGGGCGCTGGTTCTGGATCGGCGACGACTGCCGCCGGCCACGCGAAACAGCACCAGCGAGAAGATCTCCCCATTACGATCGGCCCTGGCGCATTCCCGGCGGACCAGGTGGTCCATGACCTGCGACGAGGCGACGGAATCGAGTCGATGAGCACGCATGATCTGAACTAGCCCCGAATGGAAGGAAGGCAAGAACCGGGAAAACATCTGTCAACCGGATCGCCGCCGTCCTTCGAACTCCTTCTTTCGCTTCCGTTGACAAGCGGAAGACGATCCTTCTTCATACATTCAAAATGAGGGCGCTGCGCCGCCGTTCGCGATTAACGCGCAGCAACGGAAACCTGCGGGTGTCAACTTCGGATGGATGTGCCGAGGAAGGGGAGGATGACGAAGTTCATGGTCCCAAAGTCAGGTCCGTCGCGTTTGGGCCGGGGGCTTTCAGTCCCCTCTCCCGGTACGCCGGGAGAGGGTTAGGGTGAGGGTTTTCCTCGTCATTTTGCCCGCAAGACCCTCACCCCAATACGGTTCAGTTAAGGCGGACAGCCCCGACAATTTGCATTTTTCAATCTGCATTTTTCAATTTTCAATGCTCTTCATCGGAGGCAACAGCATTGAAAATTGAAAAATGAAAATTGCAAATTTCAAATTGATGTTAACTGAACCGTATTGACCGTCACCCCAACCCTCTCCCGGAGTACCGGGCGAGGGAGTAAGAAGCCAACGCTATTGACCAAGACCAGAAAACCGCGCAGCACGTCCGATATTCAGCGGCACGCTTCCTGTATATTAAATGAGCAGGTAGTTAGGTCGCTTTTCGTGGAGGTCCTTTTGAAACAGTCATGCTATTTCGTCGCGTTGCTTCTTCTGATGGTTTGCCCCTGCCCGGCGCAGGCGCCAGTCGAAAAGGTCGCGCCCGCGGTTTATCGGCGCACCGCCTTTCTCGGCGATTCCATCACCGATGGCGATACCTATCCCAAGCTCGTTCGCGATGCATTGGCCAAGGCGGGATTGCCCGCGATGGTGTCGATCAACGCCGGCATCGGCGGGGACACCGCCAAAGGAATGCATGCACGGCTTGAGCGTGACGTGCTGGCGTATCATCCGACCCTGGTCACGCTTAGCGTGGGGGCCAATGATGCGGGAAGGGTGGCGCCGGAATCTTACGAAAAGGATGTCCGCGCCATCGCGGATCGGCTTAAGCAGGAACATATTCCCCTGATTCTGCTGACCCCCAATATCGTCGGCCCCAAGTATGCCAGCAAGAAGCCCAGCCTTGATGCGTATGAACAGATCCTTCGCAAGATTGCCGGCGAGCAGGGCCTTCGAATCGCCGAGGTGAACCAACGGCAGAAGGAGGATACGACCCGTCCGCTGCTCGCCCCCGATGACATTCATCCCAACTGGGATGGCCAGAAGGACATCGCGCGGGCGGTGCTGGATGCGATGGGCTACGCCGACGTGAAAGTGCCGGATGTGATTGCGAACGCGCCGCTGCCGGGCGTGATCCCGGAATGGAAAGTGATGCGCGCGGATCCAAAGAGTGCGGATCTGACAGAGACATCGGTGACGCAACTTAAGATCGATAACTCATGGCTGACGATCAAACTGCCCGAAACTCAGCCGATCCCGGATATGGATACGAACAACCATTGGATCGACGGTTACCGCGCGCAAGGGGCATCGGTCGTTCTGCGTCAACAGCCGGCGGGGAAATTCATCGGCGTTGCCTCGATCCACAGCGACACCGCCCGCACCTTGCAATTCCATACCGGAGCCGACCTGCGCGATGTCTGGGTCAATGGGAAAAAGATCTACAAGAACGATGCACGCCATGGATATCACATCGGCCGCGAAAGCGTCAGCGCCGAGCTTCGGCAGGGAGAAAACAGCGTGGTTATCGAGACGGGACCGGTATTTTTTCTCAGCGTGACGGATGGGCCGATGTGGGAAGATTGACCCGAGGCGGAATTAAAGACACGGGCCGGCCGCGCGGCCCGCCCATGCCACCTTCGCTCAATTCATCGCTCGGCCGTGCTCTTCCAACCTTGCGAGCAATTCGGAGGCTTCCTCTTCACGTTCGCCTACGGAACTGGTCCAGGTGAGCGGTTCATTGTTCAACACGGCCCGCTCGATTCGGCGGCAGGCGCTGATCACGGTGCTGTGATTTCGCTTGCCCATGCGCGAGCCGATTTCCGGGAAGCTTAACTTCGCCGTCTTGCGAACCAGGAACATCGCCACGCTTCTGGCCAGGCTGATCGTGCGCTGGCGGCGGCCGGACATCAGGTCCTTGTGCTCCAGGCCGAAGTAATTGCAGACGGCCTGGAGAATGTTTTCCGGCGGTAAAGGGGCCACGTGCTGGCGATCCAGATCTCCAAGCGCCGCCTGCGCCATCGACATGTCGGCGGGGCATCCGCTGAGGCGCATATGGGCGCTGATGCGGGTGATGGCGCCTTCCAGTTCGCGGACGTTTTGCGTGACCCGCCGGGCCAGCCAGGTGATCACTTCGTCGTCCAGGCCCAGCATGTGCCGGTCGGAAAGCGAGCGAAGAATCTGGCAGCGCGTCTGATGGTTGGGCGGATCCATCCGCACCACCATCCCGCTGACGAACCGGTTCACCAGCGATTCGCCAAACTCTTCGATCAGCTTGGGATGATTGTCGCTGGCCATCACCACCTGCTTGCCCATCGCCTCGATGGCGTTGAAGGTGTGCAGGAATTCTTCCTGTGTCGCTTTCTTGCCGCCGAGAAAATGCACGTCGTCGATGACGAGAAGATCGAGATCGCGCATCTTGCGGCGAAAGGCGTCGAGCTTGTTGTTGCGCAGGCCCGAGAGGAATTCGTTGGTGAATTCTTCGCCCGTCATATACAGCCAGCGCTTGGTCGCATGATGGCCGATGAACTTGCGGCAAATACCCTGGAGGAGGTGGGTCTTGCCCAGGCCGCAGGCGCCGTGGATGAACAGGGGGTTGTACTGCGAGCCGGGAAATTCCGAGACGTAACACGCTGCGTTGTACGCCAGTTGATTGGACGGCCCGACAATAAAGCTTTCGAGATCGTGGCGGAGCTTGGGCCGTGCGTTATAGGTCTGCTGCGCCGGTTCAATGCGCGGCTCAATCATGGGGCGTGCGATGGGCACGATGGGAACCGTGCGGCTGATGCTCGGGGGCTCCATGGTTGCGACCGAGGAGGATTCGGCGACGGCGCTGCCGACAAACGGCCGCCCATTTTTCCGCGGTCTTTCCACAGCTCCGGTGCGGGCGCTGTCGGTCTCGAATAACTCGGGAACGACGCTGAACCGCACCGGCAGCGGGCAACCGAGAACTTCGTGGGCCGCTTCCTGAATCGGCCGCGTGAAATTCTTGCCGATCCACTCGCTGATGAAATCGTTGGGGACGGCAATTTCCAGCCCGTCCTGTCGAAGATCTAATCTTGTGGAATTGTTAAACCAAACGTGAAACCGTTGTTGTCCCACCCGCTGCGCGATGGCATCGGCCAGACGCGCAAGCTGAACGTCGTTAGCGCTAATGCAGCTCACGACAGACTCCTTCCAAGCAGTGCCCTTCACCCGCCGCAACGAAACCCGCGCCGATGAGGGTGGGGATTTCGCACGGATAAATGCCACGCCGGAATCTCCGGTTGCCTCAGGCAACAGGAGAACACCGGCGCAGGCCCATTCCACTGTTTTCCACTTGAACCTTTTGGATTCGAGTGGAGCCTTCCCAGTGGTGTAGGCGTCCATGCCTGAAAAACAGTCCGTCCATGATTTTCGGTCTACAAATATTTCAAATTTGAAAATTCAAATTTGAGATTTCAGATTCGCTCACGCGGATCAGAGAAATGAAATGGCGTTTTTCTGCCGTTGACAGTCCTGCGCCATTGCCCGTACTTGCTGTCTCCTTACCAAGCCCTGAATCTTCCCTGAACCCGATGTTGCGAATCTTATCGTGGAAGATTGCGCTGGCAAGTGCGCTTTTATCGGTTTTAACGTTCACAACGGCGCAAACATCGGCGGTATCGCACGGGAAGCCCTTGAAAAAATCTTCATTAACCATTCATGCACAGAATTATCGGACGCGTGGACAGCGTGTGGACAGGATTGTGGAAAAGGCCCGCTGCGCGGGAAATCCGAATTCCGAATGACGAAATCCGAATCAAATCCGAATGACCAATGACCAAAATCCGAAAAACGCGATGCGCCCGCTCTGGGGAAATCCGAAGATCGCAGAAGAACACGCGAAAAACGGCCACTTCGGCTTTTGGTCATTTGGTCATTCGATCATTGGGATTTCATTCGGATTTCGTCATTCGGAATTCGGATTTGTATTATCGGAACTCGGATTTAAATCAATTTCCTCATCATCGCCACCTTGCTCCCCATCCGCGCCATGCCGAAACGGTAGTATAATTTCAGCGCCGGGCTGTTGGTCGAATCGACGGCGAGTGATAAACGCCCCACGCCCATTGCTGCCGCAGTGGTGAATGCCTGGCGCATCATCCACTCGCCCAAGCCGTGGCCGCGCGCTTCGGGCGCTAATCCGAGGTAGACCAATTCCGCGGCATCTCCGCGCGGAAGACGGGTCAAAAGTAATACGCCATTGGCGATTTCCTGCCCGCTTATAGCGTCGCGCGTACAGAGGACAGACCAATGCTCCGGGTCGAAATCGCCGCTGGATTTATGGCCGGCGATGATGTCGTCGAGACTGCGCACGCCATTCAGACCGGGGCAATCCATGCTCTGGCGATAGCTTGCGACGATGGCGTCGGCGAACAACCGGTGCGTTTGCGGCGAATAATGATGGATCGTCCATTGCGGCCCCAGAGGAGCCGGCGGCAGCGGGCGCTTGATGCTGGCGTGGAGATAGAGCAATTCCGCCATCCGCGTAAAGCCGTGCCCCTCGAAGATCCGCCGCGAAACGTCATCGCCGGGGTCCAGCAGGCACTGGGCAAGCTGGACGTTGCGGCGGCTGAAACGCTCGCAAATCGCATTGGCGATCGTTGGCACCGCATCATGGGCACTGGCGTGCGGAGGATCGGCCGGCGTGAACAAAAGCATGGTGCGGCCAGGGCTGAGAATGGGCAAAACCGCCCAGACGATCGACCCGCCACGCTCTGCGACCCATAACTCACTGAGGTCGATGTTGCGAAGCCGGGCAAAGGTGAGGAAATCGACCAATTGCTGCTGATCGGCGGGCCTGCCGCCCGAACCGAGGATCAGCCGAAGGGCGATATGAATCTCCTCCGGACGCCCCGGCCGGCAATGGACGATGGGCGCAGGGTCAGGTAAACCGGTTTTTCCGGCGTCGCCTTTGCGAAAAAGGTTTGACAGTGACCCCAAGCGAATTAAGATTAGCGTGTCTGCTATAATGGGGCAAAGGCGAATTTTGAAACACCCTGGAGGCTGCACCCAATGACGATCAAAGATCTGCTCCATTCCCGCGCCGCGATGGTTTCACTGCTGGCCGTCGGCGCTATCTCATTTATTCCCTCGGCAACCACCTGGGGCGGCAAACATCCCGAGCCCAGCGTCTATCCCTTGCCCACGGCATGGTACCTCGATTTCAAACACGCCAAGCCCAAGCGCATCGTGGTCGCGGTGCCGGGACAGAAGGTGCCCTCCGCTTATTGGTATCTCACCTATACGGTGACGAACAACACCGGCAAAGAGATCGAATTCTTCCCCGACTTTGAGATGGTCACCCAGGATGGCAAGATCCATCGCAGCGACCACCTGATCCCCCTGGCGGTGTTCGAAGCCATCAAGAGGGATTCGAACAAGGACCTTCTCGTTTCCGCCGCTAACATCGCCGGCGCTTTGCATCAAGGTGAAGACCAGGCCAAAGATGGCGTCGCCATCTGGGAAGAGCCGATGCCGCGCATGGGCGCCTTCAACATTTACGTCGGCGGCCTCAATAGCGAATTCACCTATGCGGTGGACGACAAAGGCGTTCCCCTGAAAGACGCCGAAGGAAAAACCATCACGCTCCGCAAGGCGCTGGAATTGAACTACGTGATCTGGGGCGACGAGGTTAAGCCGGGCATGGATGACGTGCAGGTGAAGAAAGAGCGCTGGGTGATGCGGTAGCAGTAGGTCCGGCGAGCCGAGCCGGACTTTTGCGAGATGAGGAGGAGAGTCCGGCTCGGCTCGCCGGACCTACTGAATGAAAGACGGCCGGAGGTAAACCGAGTACAATGCTCACATGATACCTCGCTCGCCGGGTTCCCTAACTGCTGGGCAACGGCGCGTCCGGCGCAACCGTGCCGCACGCATCGTAGAGCAACTGGGGTTTGTCAGCCGAATCAAAACCTGCACCTGATCACGACCGCACGGCTGGTTTGTGGGACAAGGAGCAACCAGGTGAAAAAACGAACCGTACTCCTGACCCTTGGCTGCGCCCTTGTAATTGGAATTGCCTGGATCTTCCCAAGGCTTGTGCGTTCGCCGAAAACAGGCGCCGCGATCGCGCTGGCACCACGTCCTTATTCACCTCCGGCGATGGCGTTCAATGGCGATTCACGGGACTTGAAGCAATCGGTGATCGTTCCCACGCTCGACACGCCGATGCCAAAAGGCAAAAACGTCATTTGGTGCGCGCCCTTTCAGATGGCGTGGAATCGCCTGAAGGACGATGTTGTCAAAGAACCCGTCCGCGTTGCCAATGCCGGTGACGTTTCAAAGCGCCTCAACGATTCGCCATTTTCTGAGACGGACCTGCCTGAAAATTCCTGGTACGCAGCAGCAGGATGGATCCAGGATGGAATCGTCCCGAGAATTCGGCAGGAGATGAAACAACGATTTGGAAAAGAGCGCCTCGACCTCGGTGACGCTGACGCCGGCCTTGTGGCTTATGCATACTTGAGGGCGCAGGTTCCCTTCACGACTCCGTATTTCGAGAACACCGGCAAGTTTTCATTTACGGATAGCGAAGGTCGACAGACGGCAGTTGCATCATTCGGAATACGCGAGGACGACGAATACGCATACGGCAAGCTGCGAGCGCAATTTGAATCGCTATACCTTCTCCAGGAGAATCACCACGGCGCGCTCGAATTCGCGATTGATCTCTGCAAAGACTCCAAGCCCAATCAGATCATTATTGCCTGCATTCCCGCCAAAGAGAGCCTCTTGGCAACCTTGGAGGATGTCGAGCGCAAGATCGTGGAACACCCGCCGGAATACTTCAACAAAGGGCTGGAGCCCGACGCCGTTGTACTGGTCCCTTCCCTGAATTGGAACATAACGCACCATTTCACTGAATTAGAGGGAACAGACAAGCGGCTGGTGAACCGGGGATTTGAGGGTCGATGGGTGAACGCGGCACTTCAATCCATAAGCTTTCGTCTGGACCGAAGCGGCGTAGAACTGGAATCCGAGGCAAAGCATGTGGTCGGACCGATACCGGTGAATTACCTCGTAGATCGCCCGTTTCTGATCTATGTCCGCAAACGCGGCACACTTCGCCCATTCTTTGTCATGTGGGTAGATAATGCCGAACTGTTGTCCAAAGCCGCCACTGGCGCAGGCACGCAAGTGGGATGCGCTGGAGACGAAGATTGCCCGAAAAATAAAAAACACGTAAAGTGAGTCTACGAGTAATCAATGATTGACCGCAGGAAAATCACGGCATTTGTAGACGAAGTGGTCCGGCAGTTTCAGCCGGAGCGGGTGGTTTTGTTTGGCTCTTACGCGTACGGAAAACCGGGCGCTGATTCCGACGTGGATCTGCTGGTGATCATGCCGCACGAGGGGCATCCCGCCATAACGGGCGCCGAGATTCGCAAACGGATTCGCGCTGGCTTCCCGATGGACTTGCTCGTTCGCAGTCCACGTGAGATCCGAGAGCGTTTGGACCTCGACGATTCCTTCATCGCCGAGATTCTCGAACGGGGGGAGACCCTCTATGAAATCCATCACGCAAGAGTGGGTTGATAAAGCCGAGGCTGACTTCGCCACCGCCGTGCGGGAGTTGAGCGTTCAGAATCAGCCGAACAACGACGCGGTTTGTTTCCACGCCCAGCAATGTATCGAGAAATACCTCAAGGCTCGGCTCGTGGAAGCAAGTGTGCCGTTTCCAAGAATTCACGACTTGGAAGAATTGCTGGACTTGAATCTGCCGCACCAACCCCTCTGGGAGGCATTTCGCCAGATTCTCATTGATCTGAGCAGCTATGCCGTCAGCTACCGGTACCCAGGCAACACAGCCACACACGACATGGCCAAGGACGCCGTCGCGAACTGTAAAGCCGTTCGCGAGGCGATTCGCGCCAGCTTGGGGTTGCCGAACGCATGAAAACCTGCACTTCCGATTTGGCGAGGTCATAACGTACTCGGGGCGCCACTCCCCACTCCCACCCCCCCACTTACTCAGCCGCTCCCACCGCTTCTCGCATCGCGTCCAGCGCGTGACGCCAGCGGGTGTTCGTTTCCGTCGCCTCATAGGTGAGGATGTCGCTGAGGCTCACGTAATCGCGGTTTTCCAGGGCGGATTTGATGCTGCGGAGTTGATCCGTGAAGTCGTGCACCATTTCGTTCAGGCTCCGGCCTTCGGTCCGGATCAACTCAAGGTCGATCCGCAGGAGTTGGGCCGTCTTGAGAACGGATTCCTGGGCGTGCTGCCAGGTGCTGAAACAGCCGCTGAGTTTCTGAAGCGCCCGCTCGATGGCGTTCTTCTGCAGGAGATCGATGGCGTCGCTTTTCAGGCGATCCGCCTCGTTCAATTGCTGATCCACCTCGGCCAGCACCTCCAACGCCATCTCCCGCGGAGCGGCGGTTTCGATGTACAGCGTATGATCGCCCAGCGGCTTGCGGCGAAGGGTGCCCATGAGAGAAAGGTCCGGCTCTTCGCCATCGATAAGGAGATTAATGACCAGCCGATTGTCGCGCTGCAGATGCGAGAGCACCTGTCCCACCGTGCAAAGCCCGATCTGCTCGGCGTCGAACAGTTCATGATCGATTGTGACTGACATGCAAGATCTCCTTGAGGTTCACCAAAGAGTTATCGGACTTTAGCAGACCAGAGCTTGAGCGAAGTCCGATAATCCTGCGGGTCATCCCCCCCGGTTATGGATTTTCCTTCTTCGATATTCGGATTTGTTTCGGATTTCGAGTTTCGGATTTCGGATTTCCTTCCGGATTTCCTCTACTCAGACAGGCGGCAAGAAAATACTAAACACTGTTCCCTTCCCCATTTCACTCTGCACGGCAATCTGCCCCTTGTGATGCTCGATGATCTCCTTGCAGATCGCCAGGCCCAGGCCTGTGCCCTTGGCTTCGCCCTTGCGCGCGGTGGCTTTGGTGGTGAAGAAGGGTTGGAAAATCTTGGGAAGGAGTTTTTCGGGGATGCCGGGGCCGGTATCGATGATCTGAATCCGGATTTCGGAACTTTCCAGCCGCTGTCCCTTGATCGTGATCGATCCGCCCTTGCCGAGCATGGCATGGCGGGCGTTGATGAGCAGATTCAGCAGAACTTGCTCAAGCTGCACAATATCGCCGACCACGGTCAGGTCCGGCTGGATCTGCACGCGTAGGGCGATGCCATCCTTCTGCGGATCGCGCGCCATGACGGCCAGCGCTTCGTCGACAAGTTTCTGCACGCTGACTTGTCCGAAGA
>Ga0134126_10013340_pt1 | contig 10383 bp, 8 predicted proteins | sample KB31752_FD_96881 | JGI IMG/M metagenome (GOLD analysis project Ga0134126, IMG submission 96881) | Terrestrial soil microbial communities with excess Nitrogen fertilizer from Kellogg Biological Station, Michigan, USA - KB3-175-2 | ecosystem: Environmental > Terrestrial > Soil > Unclassified ...
AAGATGTCGCGCGGCCTCTCCGGCGGCATGAAGCGGCGCCTGATGATCGCCCGCGCCCTGATGCACGAGCCCCGTCTGCTCATCCTCGATGAGCCGACGGCCGGCGTCGACATCGAGGTCCGCCGCTCGATGTGGGATTTTCTGCGCGAGATCAACCGCGGCGGCACCACCATCATCCTGACCACTCACTACCTCGAGGAAGCCGAGACGCTGTGCCGTGACATTGCCATCATCGACGGTGGACGCATCGTCGAGCGCGACCGCATGAGCAGCCTTCTGCGGCGCCTGCACACGGAGACCTTCCTGCTCAATACGAGCGGGCCGCTCGACGCGGCGCCCCGGCTCGACGGTTATCCCGTGCGGCTCGCCGATGATCACACCCTGGAGATCGAGGTGTCCACGGGACAGAATCTGAACGACGTTTTCGCGCGTCTGTCGCAGACCGGCATCGAAGTCGTGAGCATGCGCAACAAGGTCAATCGGCTCGAGGAAATCTTCATGCGGCTGGTCGAGAAGGGGGTGGCGGCTTGAGCACGCTCGCAGAAAGCGCTGCGACGGAGTCGCTGCACCTGGGGCTCGTCCGCTGGATCGGCTTCAAGACCATCGTCATCCGGGAGTACAACCGGATCATCCGCATCTGGACGCAAACGATCCTGCCGTCGGCGGTGACGCAGGCGCTCTATTTCGCCATTTTCGGCAGCCTGCTCGGCAGCCGCATCGGCGCGATGGGCGGCTTCGGCTACATGGAGTACATGGCTCCCGGCCTGATCATGATGGCGATCAACGTCAACTCGTACTCCAACGTGGTCTCCTCCTTCTACGGCGCGAAGTTCGGCAAGCACGTGGAGGAGCTGTTGGTCTCGCCGCTGCCGAGCTGGCTCATCGTCTCCGGCTACGTGACCGGCGGGCTGGTGCGGGGACTGCTGGTCGGCCTCGCGGTAACGGCCGTGTCGCTCCTCTTCACCCACCTTCACGTGCAGCACCCGCTGATCATCCTGGCGGCGGCTCTGCTCACTTCGATCATCTTCTCCCTGGGCGGCTTCCTCAACGCGTTGTTCGCCAAGAACTTCGACCAGGTCAACATCATCCCGACTTTCGTGCTGACGCCGCTCTATTATTTCGGCGGCGTCTTCTACTCGGTGGCGATGCTGCCGCACTGGGCGAAGGCAATCTCGTACGGCAACCCGATCCTGTACATGGTCAACGCTTTCCGCTACGGCTTCATCGGTGCATCCGACGTCAATCTGGGCGCCGCGTTCGCCATCATGGTCGGTGCCGCGGTGGTGCTCTTCGCGGCCGCGATCGCGTACATGGAGCGCGGCTCCGGAATTCGGGAGTGAGGGCGCGGATCGCGCTGGTGAGCGCGCGCGCCGCGCGTCACCTGGATGAGGATCTGCCGCCGCTCCTCGCCGCGCTCGAGGCGGCAGGCGCGGATGCCACCGTGGCCGATTGGGATGACCCGGATGTCGACTGGGCGGCCTATGGGCTCGCGCTCCTGCGCTCGACGTGGGATTACGCGGAGCGTCTGCCGGAATTCCTGGCATGGGCCGACCGGACGGCGAAGCTCACCGCGCTGATCAACCCGCCCGCGGTCATTCGCTGGAATACCGACAAGCACTATCTCGCCGAGCTCGCGCGCGCCGGCGTGCCCGTCGTGCCGACGCGGTTCGTCGAGCCCGACGAGCACGGAGCGCGGGAGCTGGACAGGTTTCTGACGGAGGAGGGCGTCGGCGAATGGGTGGTGAAGCCCGCCGTGGGCGCCGGGTCCAGGGACGCGGCGCGCTATGGGAGGGGTGAAGAGCGCGTGTCGGCGGCTCACGTGGCGCGGCTTCTCGAGGCCGGGCGCAGCGTGATCCTGCAGCCTTATCTCGATCAGGTCGACCACCACGGCGAGACCGCGCTGATGTACTTCGGCGGCCGATTCAGTCATGCGATCCGCAAAGGACCGCTGCTGCGGCCGGGCAGCGGGCCGACACCCGCACTGTTTGCGCAAGAGGAGATCACGCCGCGCACCCCCTCGGCGGAGGAGTTGCGGGTCGCCGAGCGCGTTCTGGCGGCATTGCCGTTCGCGACACCGCTCTATGCGCGCGTCGACCTGGTCCGGTCGCAGGACGGCAAGCCCTGCCTGCTCGAGGTCGAGCTCACGGAACCGTCACTCTTCTTCGTGCACTCCGCGGATGCCGTGCGGCGGTTCGCTCAGTTGTGCGCCCAGTTACCGCCGTTATCCCGGTAGTACCAGCCCTTCTGCCGCGCGTGCGCCACCCAACGCTGCGCAAACACGTTGCGAATGTCGCGCGCCCATTCCGGGTGGCCGTTCGCCTTGGCGACCTCCCCATAGAGCAGTAACAGGTCCTGATTCTGCTGCGCGACGAGCCCCACCAGCGTGGCGCGCTGGGCGAGCGGCACCGAGCCCGGGTCGCGCACCGCGACCGTTCCGTCGGCTGTCATCCCGACGGCTCCGGAGGCGAAAAAGGGCTCCAGCTGTTGGAATCGCCGGTGCATGGAGCCGATGATGGCGCGGATCTCGGGGGTCGAGATATCGAGATTGGCTCGCTCCTGCGCCGCGGCGGCGGGCACGAGCAGCTGGAGCACGCGGCCGGTGGCGGCGAGCAGCGCGGATCCGGTCGTGGCGGATGCACGGACATCGGCAGAGGGCGGCCCTGCACCCGGGTCGCTCTGCGGCTTCGACCGCGGACCCTGAGCCGGCGGCTCAGCCGTGCTGCCGGTGACCGCGTCTATTATCTTGTCAGCGGCGTGTTGTGCCTCGGCTGCCGGAAAGTAGACGTTGACCGTTACGCAGGCGGCCAGCAGGGCGAGAACCAGGAGGCTGGCGACGCCGCTGACGGCAAAGGCTCGTTTCATGGCACGTATCGTCATGGCTTGCTCCAGGCAACCATTACTCGGCCCGTCCTGGGCCTCGCCCTCCGCTACCGCGGGAGGCCGACACGCGCTCAGCGCGTATCGTTATGGCTTGCTCCAGGCAAGCCATTCTGACACCCCTGACTGAATGCGGCATGAACTGCATCACGGGTCCGCGCCCGATCCCGGCGCAGCTTCACTTTCCGCCGGTACGCACGGCGATATTGTGCTCACGCATGCCTTCCCCGATCTGTCGGATGAGCTGCGGCCACGCCACGCGGCGCACTTTGCCGATGATATCGAGCCGCGGCAGCCCGCTGCCCCGAACCAGATAATACCCGCCGCCCGGAGCCGGCGCGGCACCCGACATGTCGCAGACCTCGTTCTGCAGGCGGCAGCCGATGCCGATGCGATCGTAGCGGAAAGTATGAAAGAACCTGAGGGCGCCGGATTCGAGCGCCGACTTCACCGCCCCGGCGGCGCCGCCCAGGCCGGCGATCCGCGTGACTGCGTTCTGGCTCACGCGATGCGGCGAACGGTCGCCCGGCGTGCTGTAGAGGCGGGCATCGAAGGCGACCGGCGACCAGTCGAAGAGCTGCAGGCCGCGTATATCAAGGTCGATGCGCCCGGTCATCGATCCGAGCGCGAACGTGTGCGTGACGAGGTCGAGATCGAGGCCGCGCGCGAGCACTTCGGCCGAGAGACTCGGCCAGGGACCGAGAGGATTGCGCAGGACGATGCCGCGGCCGATGATCGTGCCACCGAACACCTTGGCAACCAGATCGCCGTCGAACGTCAACTCGCGATTGCGATAACGAACCAGCGGAATGTGACCCGCGAGCGCTCCGGCCATGACGGGCCAGCCGAAAGCCTTGGACAACAGCGGCATGCTGATCGGGGCGACGTCGGCGTTGAAGTCGAGCTTCGCCTGCGGGGTACCGATGTCCCGCCCGACCAGAGTGTGCACGATGACCGCACCATCCAACACCGGCAGGCGAGCGTCGCCGCCGAGCAGCGCGAAGCTGCGCTGCCACGTGATGAACCGCAGCCGCGCGGGGCCGCCGCTCAGGTCGTAGGCGGCGGCTCGCTCCCAGGTGATATCGGAGGGGGCTACGGCCGCACCGGAGGCGGCAACCCAATGGATATCGCCGTTTGCGTGCCGGATGAGCACGCGCGACGCCGGATCGGTGAAGTTGATATCGTGCAGCGAGCAGTCCAGGCGGGAGATCCCGTCGTTGGCGAGGGTGACCGAGCCGGTGGCTTCTCCGCTGCTCTGCAGCGAGCCGAGCTCGGTCGCGGCAAGCGCAAGCTGCAGATAGCTTGTGTAGGCCGCGGGGAGCTCGAGGCTCGCGATCGCCACGTGAGCGCTCACGATACCGGGGTGCGCGCCGAGGCGTGCCACGCCTGTCGCGTGTGCCCGCAGCAGATGGTGCTGCTCGAAGTCGAGCCGGGATATCACGATCGGGCCGTTGCCGTCCCGTTCGAGGGTGGTATCGAGAGTCAGCGGATTGGCGACGAAGTCGAGGAGCACCGGTCCGGCGAGCGCCTGGCCGCGCGAGGCCTGCACGTGCGCGGTGACAGCGACCGCGCCCCTCTGCCGCACCAGGGTGCCCGACAGCGAGGCGGTCAGCTGTTGGGCGACTACCGTTCCGGGCTGGTTGGTCAGGCTGAGATCCGAGCTGCGCGCCTCGACCCGCATCGTCATCGCGCGCTGACCCGTCAGCGCAATCTGCACGTCCGCGTGGCCGGAGACCTCGTATCCCGCGGGCAGGCTCACCCAGGGCCGCGCGAGCTGCGCGGCCTGACTGAGATCGATGGCCGTGGCGTGCACCTCGAGGCTCCAGCCCGTGGGCCGCAGCCCGCCGGTGATTTGCACCCGGCCCCCGGCCAGGGGCAGGTCCGTGATGCTGATCCTCCAGGCACGGTCGTGGGGCTCGAAATTCCCGGATATTGCAGCCGAGAGGCGCCCGAGCAGGCCGGCTCGGGCCGCCGGTCCTTCGGCCGCTACCGCCGGGCCGGCCGCCTTCGCGGACGGTCCCGCCAGGAGGCCGATCAGTGCCCCGCCGAGCGCCAGCCTTGCGAGCAGGCGGCGGTCGCTGCGCGGCGCCGGCCCGCGGGAGAGTGCCTCTTGTAACGAAATCATGTTCCTGTCATCACCCTGACGGTTTCGTCCGGCAAGCTATTCCGCCATGGCGGGGCGGCTCACCGAGTTGTACCGTTCGCTGGTGGAGACGGCAAATACCGTTGCACGCTGCGCGCAGCGCATGTAAGACTCTCGCGCATGTCGCAGAAGCGGGCGTTGATCGTCGATGATTCGAGGTCGGCGCGTCTTTTCCTCGCGCGTATCCTCGAGAAGCACGACATCGACGTCGACAGCGTCGAGAGCGCGGAGGCCGCGATCGGCTACCTGGCCAGCCGACGGCCCGATGTGATCTTCATGGATCACATGATGCCGGGCATGGACGGGTTCCAGGCAGTGCAGGCGATCAAGAACGACCCGCGCACGGCCACCATTCCCATCATGATGTACACGTCCCAGGAAGGAGAGGTCTACCTGGGGCAGGCGCGCGCGCTCGGCGCAGTGGGTGTGCTGCCGAAGCAGATCAAGCATGCGGACGTGGCCAAGGTCCTGTATCAGCTTCACCTGATTGCCGACCGCCGCAGCGATCAGCAGACCACCTTTCAGCCACTCGAGGCGATCATGCCGCATGCCGCAAGGGAAGCACCCGGCAGGGAGGCCGCCGGCGCGATGTCCGGGCCGCATCAGATCCGTGCTGCGGTCGACGATACGCCTCCCCGGCAACCTCATGCGCACGGCGCTTCCTCGGTCACTCTCATCGGGGGGGAGCCCGAAGTGCCGGAGCCGCCTGCGGGGCTGCGGCGCTGGCTGCAGGCCAGTCTCGAGGCACAGACAGATCGCATCTGCGCCGAAATTCGTGGCTTGCCGCCTGAGCAACGCCACGCGCACGGGTCCGGATGGCTTGCGGGACTGGCCGTCGTGGCGTGTATCGCGGCCCTCGTGGCGACGGGCTCCTGGTGGAGCGAGCACAACGAACTGCAGACAGCCCGTGCCGAGCTGACGATGCTGCGGCAAGCGGTCGCCTCGCGCCCGACCGCGCCAGCGCCTGCGATGGCCGCCGCATCAGCCGCGCCCGCATCCTCCAATCCCGCACGAAGCGCTGCGCCGTCCCAGGCGGCGCCGGAGCCGCTCGTGCTCGAGGTTCCCTACGGCGCCGATGCGCTGGGCGGTCCGCGGCTCGATGTCATCAGAAGGATGCTCGACCGGATGGTCGCGGATCACGTGAGCGGCGTGGTGCAGATCCGGACCTTCGCCGGCCGGTTTTGTCTCAAAGGCGACCCCGTCAACGGCTACGCCCTGGCTTCGAGCAAGTCGCCCTTTGCGAAGTGCGACGTCGTCGGAAATCCGGCCGATGACGCGCTGCCGCCCGCGCAGCGCATGCCGCTGGCGCTCGCCAATCTGATCGCCGGAATCCGCAACTCCACCCATGGTGCGCTGGACGTTGAGACCTCGGTAGGCGATCCTGCGGACATCACCAAAGCGTACCCTCCGGTCACCGACGAGCTGACGGCAGGCGAATGGAACAAAGCCGGCAAGGCCAACAATCGAATCGAGATCCTGGTGCGCTGAGCGCCGCAGTGAGAGTAGCAGGTCAGCCGCGGGCCCTGCCGTCAGGCACGGGCCCCCTCGATGATGACTTTCGTCCGCCGCGATGGCTCCGCAACCGCCACCTGCAGTCCATGCTGGCGAGCACGGGTCTCCGGCGCGGACCCATTGCGCGCCGCTCCGCGCCGCTCGTCGCCGCGCAACGGCAGATGCTGCTCGAGTGTGGCCAGGGCGTGCGCCTGCAGTGCTTCCGCTCGGTTCCACCGCGGGATCGCGCAAGCCCCGTGGTGCTGCTGCATGGCTGGGAGGGCAGCGCGGACTCGCTGTACGTCCTCTCACTGGGGCAGCAGCTCTTCGAGCGCGGCTTCGACGTCGTGCGGCTCAATCTGCGCGACCACGGAGATACGCACCATCTCAACCCGGATCTCTTCCACTCCTGCCTCCTGCCGGAGGTGGTGGGCGCGATGCGCGCGCTGCAATCGGTCCTCGGCGGCAAGCCGCTGCGGCTGGTGGGGTTCTCATTGGGCGGCAACTTCATGCTGCGCGCCGCGGCGCAGGCGCGCGCCGCCGACCTCGATATCGCCAGAGTCATCGCCGTCTCGCCGGTGTTGGATCCGGGCGATACCCTGCGCGCCCTGGAAAGCGGCTTCAGCGGTTATCCGCTCTACTTCGTGCGCAAGTGGTGGCGCTCGCTGTTGAAAAAGCAGGCGGCGTGGCCCTCCCACTACGATTTCACGGAGCTGCGCGGCGTGCGCGATCTGCGGCGCCTGACGGCGGAGCTCATCCGCCGCTTCACGCATTTCGGCAGCCTGGAGGAATATCTCGACGGCTATTCGATCACCGGCGGGCGGCTGAACGATCTCGAGGCCCCGACCACCCTCATCACATCACTCGATGATCCGATCATCCCCGCCGGCGGCCTCGAGCGGCTGGCGCATCCAGCGTCGCTGCGCGTCGTGATGACCCGGTTCGGCGGACACTGCGGATTTCTCGACCGGCTCACCGGACCCACGTGGGTGGAGCGGCGCATTCTCACGGAGTTGGATGCCGAGGCCGAGCGGGCGGATCTGCGCCGCGTGCTCAGCGGCGCCTAGCGGTCGGCTTTTCTGTGGCCGTGGTGGCGCTTCTCGTCGAAGTGCACGACCGGCTGTCCGCCCGTCACCGCGATGTCACCGTCCACCACCGCACCGCGCGCGATCGCGACGGCATGCGCCACGATGTCTGCGTGGATGATCGCGGACGCGCCGATCTCCAGCTTTCCCTCGATGACCAGACGACCGGTGAATCGTCCGGCGATGACTGCCGCGGCGGCATGCACCTCGCCTTCCCACTGCGCCTGCGCCGTGAGGCTCAGCGCGCCGCTCACGCGGCCATCGCCGCGGATCGCGCCGCAGAGCAGGAGCGGTCCTTCCGTCTCGACATCCCCGGTCAGCCGGCAGCCTGCCGCGACGAAGGTCGGCGAGGCTGCCATCCGATCCAGCAGTCTGCGCTTGGGCGTTTCGCTCATGGCTGACCATAATAGGGGGAGCTTTACCGGGGGTGTCGATGAGATTCACGTATCGTGCGGCAGGTCCGATTGCCGCCGCGTCCCTTCTGGTGCTGGTGACCGCCTGCAGCCGTGCACAGCACGACTGGCGAGTCGCGCAGCAGGCCGGCACCGCCCGGGCCTACGAAGTCTTCGTTGTGCGACATCCCGACAGCGAGCTGGCGGGCGTCGCGCGCGAGCGCGCCGCGCAGCTGACCGAGCAGGCCGCGTGGCAGGAGGCGACACGGGCGAACACCACGGCTGCATACCAGGGTTACCTGGCGAATTATCCCAACGGCTCCTGGTCGCAGGACGCGCGCATCCGGATGGAGAGCAAGTCGCTCACGGCGCAGGCGCCGCAGAGCTCCGCTGCAACCGCGCCCGCCGGCGCCGGTCCGCTGTCCGCGCCCCGACCCGGACCGTCTGCCACGGCTGGCGACGCGACTGCCGTGCCTGCCACCGCCCCCTCGGGCCGCTCTGCGGTGCAGCTGGGCGCCTTCAGCACGGTCGCCAACGCACAGAGCGCCTGGAGCCAACTTTCCTCCAGGTTCAGGCCGGAGCTTCAGGACATAACTCCGCAGATCGTGCCGGTCACGTCATCAGGTCGCCGCCTGTACAGGCTGGAGGCGCCCGTCGCGGATGCCGCGATGGCACGCCGCCTCTGCCGGCAACTCCAACAGCAATCCCAGGGATGTCTGCCGGTGCCGTAAGCGACGGCCGTCCGTCAGAACCTGACAATTAGCGTCACCCTGTTGGTGTCAGGTACTGTTCAGTAACTCATTGATTCTGAATGAAATCCTGGCTTGGCACGGCGCTTGCTTTTCGTTCACTGCGGGCGCCGCCTTCTGCGAGACGGCGCCGTGGAACTGCGAACAACCTCCCCGGTGTTCGCGTGACTTGTGCGCCGCGACGCGCTTTCCCCCGCGCGCGGCGCATGTTTTTTTCCGCCTCGATGGACCGGTACGGCGCTTCAGGTCAGTATCGCCACGTCCAGTCGGCCGGACCGTCGGTCCACGTTGAGGCCGACTGCGCCGGAATACCGATACAGCGTCAGGTCCACGGAGCTGTCGCCCACCAGCAGATTGCGGAAGGAAACACGCTCGACCCGCGGCGGCAGCTGCGGGTAGCGGAAGGCGATCTGCCGCGACGCGGCATCGATGGTGAGCCCCAGGCACGCCTGCAGCATGGCGAACACCGCCCCCGCCGACCACGCCTGCGGTGAGCAGGCCACCGGATAGCTGGTGGGGGCCTTGCCCTCGCGGCGGCGGAAGCCGCAGAAGAGCTCCGGCAGGCGCGCCGACTCGAAGTACGTGGACGCATCGAGCTGTGCCGAGAGAATCCGCACCGCCAGGTCCTTCCCGGGCGAGCCGGCCAGGCCCGCGGCGATCACGGCGTTGTCGTGCGGCCACACCGAGCCGTTGTGATACGCCATGGGGTTGTAGCGCGCCTCGCGGTCGGCGAGCGTGCGCACGCCCCAGCCGGAGAAGAAGGTATCCTGACCCAACATGCGGGCGATCGATTCAGCATGCTCGGGCGCCGCGATGCCGGAGAAGAGACAATGCCCCGCGTTCGAGGCGCGCACCCGGCAGGGCTCCTTGTAGCCATCGAGCGCCAGCGCGTACAGCCCCAGCTCCGGGCACCAGAAGCGCGCGCGGAAGCGTTCCCGGAGGGCATGCGCCTGCTCGCGCAGCGTCCGCGCCATGTCGTCGTGCCCCAATGCCTGTGCCATTCCCGCCGCCGCGAGACGTGCTGCGTAGGTGTACGCCTGCACCTCGCACAAAGCGATCGGCCCCTCCGCGATGCGCCCATCGGCGTGGAATACCGAATCGCTCGAGTCCTTCCATCCCTGCTGCAGCAGGCCGTGCGGCGAGCGCCTCTGATACTCGATGAAGCCGTCGCCGTCCCGATCGCCGTAGCGGTCGCTCCACGTCAGCGCCGCGCAGATGTTGGGCCAGATCGTCTCGATGAACGCCAGATCGTCGGTACGACGCCAGTAGGCGCCCGCCAGCATGACATAGAGCGATGTCGCATCGACACTGCCGTAGTACCGGCCGAAGGGGACTTCCCCCAGCGCGGCCATCTCCCCCCGGCGGGCCTCGTGCAGGATCTTGCCGGGCTCGGCGTCGCGCTCCGGCTGCTCGCGCGTCGCCTGGGTCGCGGCGAGGAAGGACAGGACGCCGCGCGAGATCTGGGGCGCGAGCCACAAACACTCGAGCGCGGTGATGATACCGTCGCGTCCGAAGGTCGTATCGAACCAGGGCACTCCCGCATAGTGATAGAGCCCGGAGCTCGTCTCGGTGAGCAGCATGTTGAGATCGGCCGCCGACCGGTTCATCCAGGCGTTGAAGTGGTCATTGGAGGTCTCGACACAGCA